>Ga0070731_10000550_pt1 | contig 48834 bp, 41 predicted proteins | sample Coa_R1_2_FD_66448 | JGI IMG/M metagenome (GOLD analysis project Ga0070731, IMG submission 66448) | Surface soil microbial communities from Centralia Pennsylvania, which are recovering from an underground coalmine fire - Coalmine... | ecosystem: Environmental > Terrestrial > Soil > Unclassified ...
GGCAGCGGAACCAGCATCGTCGCCGGCACGGGCACAATGAATTGGACCGGCGGAGCCATGATCGGAACAGGCACAACAACGATCTCTCAGTCCATCACGCTTGCGGTCAATTGCGGCGCCAACACCCCGGGCATGAATGGGTGGATCCTGAATCTCGCCGGCAAAATGACGTACAACGCAACCAGCGGCTATTTCAATTCCGCCAGTGCCGCCCAGATTAACATTCTGCCCGGCGCGTTGCTGGACATTCAAAGCGCGACTTCGAGCACCCCCCAAACCGATTTTAATAATGGCGGCGGCAACCCTTCAACCATCTCGAACGCGGGCACGCTGCGCATGAGCGGAAGCGGCACCGCGCACATCGGCAACCTTGTCGTCAATACGGGAACGATCGATGCCTCCGGCGGAAAATTGGTCCTGTCCTGCGGCGGCGGCGTCGTCATCACAACGCTGAACGACGGCACCGTCATTAAGGGCACTGGTTTGACCTTCCAGAACCTGGGCACGCTCCTAATGAATGGAACCACAACCGTCAACAGCCCCGATTCCTTCGAATTCCCGCCAGGCGTCACGATGAATGGCAGCGGAACCAGCATCGTCGCCGGCACGGGCACGCTGAATTGGACCGGCGGAGCCATGATCGGGACAGGCAAAACAACGATCTCTCAGGCCACCACGCTTGCGGTCAATTGCGGCGCCAACATCCCCGGCATGAATGGGTGGACCCTGATTGTCGCCGGCAAAATGACGTACAACGCAACCAGCGGCTATTTCAATACCGCCAATGCCGCCCAGATTAACATCCTGTCCGGCGCGTTGCTGGATATTCAAAGCGCGACTTCGAGCGCCCAAACCGATTTTAATAATGGCGGCGGCACCCTTTCAACCATCTCGAACGCGGGCACGCTGAGAAAAAGCGGCACCGGCAGCGCTCGTGTCTGCCAGAATATTGTAAATGCAGGCACCATCGATGCGTCTGGCGGCAAACTGCAGCTTGGAACTGGAAGCGCCAACGCCACCGTTTTGCTCAATGACGGCGGGGTCATCAAGGGCTCTGGCTTGGTGTTTAACCAAGCGGAAGTGCAAATGACCGGAACGACGACGGTCAACGCGCCGGACTCGTTCGAGCTCACCACGGGCGGCACGCTGGATGGAACTGGAACCGGCATCCTTGCCGGCACGGGAACGATGAATTGGACCGGCGGAACCATCGGCGGCGCGAATGGCGACAAGACCACAATTTCCGCGGCGACCACGCTGGCCATAAATTGCGGCACCAATGTCCCCATCCTTACTTTCCGCACGCTGGAAATCGCAGGGACCGCGACCTACAACACGACCACCGGTTTTTTGAACACCGGCAATGCCGCTCAGATCAATATCCTATCCGGTGGCTCGCTGGACATTCAGAGCGCGAACACGAACGGCGGTTCGGATTTTAATAATGGCGGCGGCCCTCTTGCAACAGTCTCAAACGCCGGCACGCTGAAACGAACCGGAGCTGCCGGCACGGCCTTGATTGGAATAAACGCGACAAACTCCGGCAGCCTCGAAGCGCTCGCCGGCACCCTGAGCTTCGCGTTTGGGTTGACGCAGTCCGCCGGCACAACTCTGCTCAACGGCGGCAATCTCGCCGCGACTACGCTCACGATTAATGGCGGTACCCTTGTGGGCGCCGGCACAATCACCGGCAACGTCGTCAACAGCGCCACGGTCGCGCCTGGCAATTCCGGCCCCGGCCTGCTGAACATCACGGGCAACTACACTCAGAACGCCAGCGGCACGCTGACGGCCGAATTGAACGGTCTTACGGCCGGAACGCAATACGATCAACTCGCCGTCACCGGCACCGCGACGCTCGGCGGAACGCTGACCGCGACCTATCTGAACAACTTCGTCCCCGCCGCAGGCAGCACCTTCGACGTCCTGACGTTCGCTTCGAAAACGGGCACGTTCGCGACCATTCCCACCAACCTCAATCCGCCGCTGACCGTCGGGCAGAACGCCACGCAAGTGCGCCTGAGCGCCGGCGCGCTCATCTTGCCGTCATTTACGTCCGGACCCACCGTCACGCCAAATCCCGCCCTCAAAAACCAGACCGTCACTTTCACGGCCTCTGCAACCATCTCCAACGGCGCTCAACTTTTCTTTTTGTGGCAGTTTGGCGACGGCGCCAGCGACGCCTCGGGCGCGGCTTCAGTCACCCATACCTACTCAACGGCGGGCGTTTTCAATGGAGCCGTATTCGTTAGCGACGGTACACATCCCGCCGTCTCCCTGCCGCTCACCGTCACTGTCAACCCGCCGCTCGGTCTCGTCGGCAGCGGCCCCGACAACGACGGCGACGGCTTCTCCGATGCCTTCGAAACTGCAGTCGGCACCAATCCCAACGACCCTGCCAGCACCCCAGTCGGCAAAGCCATTACGCAGGCCGACATTCAAACTTTGACGATTTCGAAAGTTTCCATCAAATTGAATTTCGCAGCCGCCAACAAAGATTTGATTACGTTCTCCGGAACGGTTCCCGTTCCGGCGGGATTCAATCCGGCGAACGCAAAGGTCTACTTCGACATCGGCGGCGTGGCCAAAGTCCTGACCCTCACCTCCAAGGCCAGCGTGAAAAGCGGAAACGACTCGGCAAAGTTCGCGATCAAGGCGACAAAAGGCGTCGTGAAAGCGCAGACCTCGAAATTCGGCGCGGGCTTCAAGAACGGCGCCTTTGCCGCCGCTCTCGCCGACGAAGGCCTCACCGGCGCCGCCACGGTCAAAAACGTCTCGAAGACCGTCGTCTTCACCCTGATTTTCAACAACACCGTCATGCAAAAAACTCAGACAGTCTCGTACACGGCGACCAAAGGCAAAAGCGGCAGCGCGAAATAGGTCACCTATTGCATGAATCCGGCCTGACAAGCTGCCGCGCGCGTCAGCGGGAGCTGACCGAGCAACGCTGCACGCGTGCGAGCGAGTACGTTGAAGGCGGGCAGGATTGGATATCAGCCGGGCTGCCGACAGAAAGGCCGCATCCGGGGAAGCCTAATCCGAAATGATTTTTGGTTGAGCGGCGGTTTCGCGCGGCTAACATGGCGAACTTCATGCGCGAAGCCATCAAATTCTTTCTGTCGCGGCATCCGCGTTTGTACGAGCGCATCCTGCGTTTCAAGAAGCGCAAGGAATACGACAACGAGCGGATCGTGTTTTTGAACGCGATCTGCGATGGCGATACGGTGTTTGATGTCGGCGCCAATCGCGGCATCCATACGGTGTTGCTGTCGCATCTGGCCGGTGCGAAGGGTTCGGTGCATGCGTTCGAGCCCGTGCCGGCGACGTTCGCGCTTTTAAGTGCACGCGTCGCGGCTCAGAAGCGCTTCGACAACGTGCGGCTGAATAATTTCGCGTTGAGCGACCGGGACGGCACCGTGACCATCCACATGCCGGGCAACGACGACGGGCAGGCGTCGATGGCGCGGCACGGCGCGGGGTCCTGGGCGGCAGCGGCGTCGGTGACGAGTTTCGACTGCAAGACGGTAACGCTTGACGCGTACGTGGCGTCGATCGCGCTTGAGCCGGATTTCATCAAATGCGATGTCGAAGGCGCGGAACTGCTGGTGCTGCGCGGTGGCCAGGGGACGCTGGCGCGCCAGCCCGTCTTGTTTCTGGAAGTGTGCGCGGAATGGACTCGTAATTTCGGCTACACGCCGCGCGACGTGCTGAATTTCGTCAAGCCGCACGGGTACGATTTGTTCTTTCTGATCGACGAGAGCGGTATTCGGCGCGTGAGCAATGCGGGCGAGGCGTTGGACGAAAAGAATCTATCCGGCTCAGCGGACCTGTTGTGCGCGGTTTCGGCGCTTCATGGCGGGCGGTTGAAGCGCTTGAAATGAGCGAAGAATTCGCATTTTCCCGACAGGATTTGGGGGATTTTTATGGTCAGAAATTAGGCCGGAGGTTCATCGTTGACCGGCACATTTCTCCGATTAAACTGGCGGCTCGTTCTGTAAACGGACGTATCGAATGCTTTTCAATTCGCTCGAGTTCGCGCTGTTCTTTCCGATCGTCACGATCCTCTATTTCACCATTCCGCATCGTTTTCGCTGGGCCTTGCTGCTGGGCGCCAGTTGCGTTTTTTACATGGCGTTCATTCCCGCTTACATCCTGATTCTCGCCTTCACGATTGTGGTCGATTACATCGCGGGAATTGTGATCGAATCGTCGCAGGGCAAGCTTCGAAAGACGATGCTCATCGCGAGCCTTGCGGCAAACATCGGTGTGCTGGCGATTTTTAAGTATTACGCATTTGCCACAGGTAGCGCCACGTCGCTGCTGCAGCACCTCGGCGTGAACGTGTCGTTTCCCGCATGGCGGATTACGTTGCCGATCGGTTTATCATTTCACACTTTTCAAGCGATGAGCTACACGATTGAAGTCTACCGCGGGCGGCAGAAGGCGGAGCGACACTTTGGCATCTATGCGTTGTACGTGATGTTTTACCCGCAGCTTGTGGCGGGGCCGATCGAACGGCCGCAGAACCTGCTGCATCAGTTTTACGAAGAACATTTCTTCGACTATGCGCGCGTCGTTCATGGATTGCAGCGGATGGCGCAGGGTTTGTTCAAGAAAATAGCCATCGCCGATCAGCTTGCGCCTTTTGCGAATAAAATCTTCGAGAACCCCGGCGAATACCATGGTCTTTCCATTTTTTTCGCAATCCTCTCGTTCGCGTTTCAAATTTATTTCGATTTTTCTGGATATTCGGACATTGCGCTCGGCAGCGCGGAAGTAATGGGCTTTAAGTTAATGGAGAATTTCGACACGCCATATTTCGCGTCGAGCATCACTGAGTTTTGGCGGCGCTGGCATATTTCGCTTTCGACGTGGTTTAAGGATTACCTTTATATACCGCTCGGCGGGAGCCGCGTTTCGACGCCGCGCTGGTGCACGAATATCCTGATTGTATTTACCGTGAGCGGACTGTGGCACGGCGCCAATTGGACCTACGTGATATGGGGCGCGATTCACGGATTGATGATTGTATTCGAGGGCATTGGACAGCACATGCGCACGGAGGGGCGGCACTCTTGCCGCCCTGCGTTAACGGCGGCAGGAGTGCCGCCGCTCCTGAAATTGCAGAAAAAAGCGGAACCTGAGCAGCCCCAATCCGGGTGGGTGCGGTTGTTTGGGATTGTACGTACATTTACGCTGGTCTGCATCGCCTGGGTATTTTTCCGCGCGAGCACTTTTTCGGACGCGTGGATGCTTCTGGCTCGCGCGGTTGCGGGCTTGCCGGAGGATATCCGGCTCCTGGCGGCGGGGCGCTGGCTGCCGGAATTGGCGCTGGGGCCGACGCTTTTGAAAATCGTGGGCGTTCCCTGCATTCTTTATCTCGAATATCTCCACCGCCGCAAAAGCGTGTGGCTCCGAATTTCGTACTGGCCGGCCTGGGGGCGCTTTGCCGCGTATTATGCCGTCATTTATTTAACGCTGTGGGCGGCGAGCAACCGGTCAGGCGGGCAATTTATCTACTTTCAGTTTTAAACGAAAGGAGGCGCAATGAAACCACTCTTGAAATTGATCTTTAAACTAGGCCTTCTTGGATTGCCGATCCTGGTGACGCTGGGCACATATATTTATTTTGATCCGTTTATGGTGTTGCGCAAATATACGTCGTACAACGAGACGAACGGGATTGAATTGAACCGCGATTATGTATCGACTGAGATTTTTTTAAGGAATTATGAGCGCGAAATGTACGACTCTTTTATTTTTGGCAATTCTCGAACCATTGCGTTCACCACAACGGATTGGCGGAAATGGATTGCGCCGGCGAAGCCGTACCATTTCGACGCGTCGCTGGAATCGATTTATGGGATTTCGGGAAAATTGGATTTGATCGATAGCAAAGGCGGCGCGATTCGCAATGCACTCTTCATTCTCGATGCCAGTGTGCTGAAGGCGGCGGCGGATTACGACGAGCACTTGTTGAAAAAACATCCGCAGGTTTCGGGGAAAAACGCTGTGGCGTTTCAAACGGTTTTTGCGAAGGCTTATCTGTCACCCACTTTTGTGCTGCCTTATCTGGGCCGCGAAATCAGCGGGAAGAAAGTGGCGTGGCTGCCCGATCCGTTTCGCGAAAGCACGATTGAAATCGATCCGCTGACCAACGACATGCGCGCGCCCGACGCGGAACATGAAATCAGTGCGAATCCGGAGGCGTATTACCGGAAGCACGCGGCACTTTTCTTTGCGCGCGAGGATAAAGCCGGGACTGAATTGCCCGCGGTCATCCATGAGGAGCAGACGAAGGTGCTGAAGCACATTCAGCAGAAGCTTCAAGCACACTGCACACACTACAAGCTGATCATCGGCCCCCTGTACGAACAGCGAAAGCTGCACCCTGACGACTTGAAAATATTGAGAGAATTATTCGGCGCGGAGAATGTGTGCGACTTTTCTGGAATCAACGACTATACGCGAGACATCCACAATTATTACGAGGAGAGCCATTTCCGGCCGAGCGTGGGGCGGAGCATATTGGAATGTGTATACGATCCAGCACGCTGAGATAAAGAATAGCCGGGGAGCGGCAGAATCCGCTCCCCGGCTGCATGCAACGGATAATTACTTTGCTTCGGCCGGCGGCTGCATTTTCTTTTGGAACGCCACCGCGGCTTCCTCTGCGGTCTTGTACTTGCCGGCATTGATTTCGTCCGCGAAATCGCCGAACATTTTGCCCATGCCAGCAGGCATGTCCTTGGCTTCGTCGCCCATCGAGGAGAGATCCACTTTCCACTTGCCGTCCACTTTCTTGAGCTTCAAGGGATGCTTGTCGTCGGGCTTGGCTTTGTCGATGAAAGTGACGGTGTCGCCCTCTTCCTTGGCTTCGGATTTCTTGACTTCATCGACGAGGTCCGGCACTCCGCCGGCCATGCTCTTGCTAAGCACATTTTCCGCGCCGAACTTCGCGTCGCACGCCGCTTTGAACTTCAGGATGCCGTGCAGCATGTCGGTCATCAGGTCAAGGGTCTTGAGCTGTTCTTCGGTACCGGCGGCAACTTCGTGCGTGGCTTTCTTGTCGCCCTCGGTAATGGCCTTGGCAAAAGCGACAGCCACGTCTTTGGGCTCATCGGCGGCGCGGATCGACACGGCGGCGATCAGCGCGATGCAGGCGAACAAAACGGGCTTGATTGAACGACTCATGAAGAGACCTCCACAAAGGGGTGTACGGCAAAATAGAGCGGTTGAAAACACGGGCGAGAAGTGTAGCGGATGCTTTGGATTGGGCAAGAAAAATCGGGCGGCAAAACGGAGGCGCCGACACTTGAAATCGGCCTGCGTTTTGCGTAAACTCCATGCGGCGTAAAGGAGCAACCCATGAGAACACTGCAAACAATCCTGCGCTTGGCGATGCTTGCCATCTGTTTCGCTGGAACTGGGAGCCTTCGCGCTGACCCGCCCGCAGTGTCGGCGGACGCCGACGAACAAACTTCAGGCGACGTTCGGCGCACGCTTCAAGCTGCCAAATTCCTATCCGTTTCCGCGCGGAACATCAGCCTTAGCACGCGCGACGGAATTGTGCGGCTGAAAGGCCGTGTCGCCAGCGAACGCGAGCGCGGCGACGTTGCGGATATCGTTCGAGGCGTGGGCAGCGTCATCGGGATTAATGACGATTTGCTCATCGACGCGCCGGGGCCGTCTGGACGGAAATACCTTTACAAATAGCTCACCGCAGCAGCAGGAAAATGCAAGCCGCCAGCACGAGCGCGAGCAGACCCACGATAATATAATCGTACACGCGCATCCTCCTGCGCGCGCGGGCCCCAGCGCGTTTGGCCTCGACGGCAGCGGCTTTCGCGCGCGCCAATTCGAGATTGACTTCCCAGCCGCAATGACCACAGCGCGGCTGATCTTCGCTCAAGCGATGGTTGCACTTGGCACAACGAAAACGGGCAACCTCTTTGGGCACGTCCCCACCTCGGCAGACCGCGACTTTGAGTTAAGGTTTCGCAATAGTTTCGCAATAAATGAGACGTGTCGAATTGCTGGATTGCTGCTTATGGTTTTGACATGCTTGGGAAAACAGTGATAGCGGGTTGAGAGACTGTTTCAAAACGGTGGGGCAGACATTCCTGTCTGCCGGGGTCCCGCTCGGCAAACAAGAATGTCTGCCCCACCCCCCATCAAGTATTGAAACAGTTTCTGAATACTCATCCTTGTACGCATTTCATCATTCTTTTTGCGCTATTGCGCTACTTCACAGCCGCAAAACCCGTGTATCATTCTGGGCATGATCAAGACCGAATCGAAGCTCTCCACCGTCGAGGCCAAAGCGCTTGCCGCGTCGCCGTACAAGCTTTCGTACGCGCCCGTAGAAAAAATACCCACGCTGGTCGTCAACAATTTCCCCGCGCTTGGCCGCCTTTCCGCCATGCGTTTCATCGAATGGGCGCAAGCCAATCCCGGCGGCGTCATCTCCCTGCCGACCGGCAAAACGCCCGAACATTTTATCGCGTGGGTCCAGCGCATTCTGCGCACGTGGGAGAAGCCGGAGATGCGCCGCATCCTTGAAGACAATGGCATCGACGCATCAAAAGGCAAGCCCGACATGGCCGCGCTGAATTTCGTCCAGATTGACGAATTCTATCCGATGCCCGCGGAACGCAAAAACAGCTTCCACCATTATGTCAGCAAATATTACGTCGAAGGCTTCGGCCTCACTCCGCAAAAATGCCTGCTGATGGATGGCGGCAAGATTGGCCTGGCTTCGTCGCAGCGCCTCGACGACGTGTTCCCCGACGGCGCGTGCGACCTTAGTTTGCGCACGCGGCAGGCGCACACGGCGCTTGAACGCATTCAAAAGGACGCGCTTCTCCGCGCCGACCAGTGGTGCCAGGAATTTGAGGAACGCGTGCGTGCCCTCGGCGGCATCGGCTTTTTTCTCGGCGGCATCGGCCCGGACGGACACATCGGCTTCAACGTGCGCGGCTCCGATCATCACTCGACGACACGCCTGACTGAAACCAATTATGAAACACAGGCCGCATCGGCGACCGATCTTGGCGGCATTGAAGTCGCGCGCAAGCGCCTCGTCATCACAATCGGACTCGGCACAATTGCGTTTAATCCGAGCGTCACCGCGCTGATTGTCGCCGCGGGCGAAGCCAAAGCCGTGATTGTCGCGAACTCAATTCAAAGCGAAAAGAGCGTCCTCTATCCCGCGTCGAGTTTGCAAGGTTTGCCCAACGCCCGCTTCTATCTCACGCAAGGCGCGGCGAAACTCATGGACGCGCGGCGCCTCGCCACACTCGAAACTCAATCGGCCGTGCCGGTCGAAACAATTGAGCACGCGCTGATCGATGTGTCGGTCCGCGCGCATCGTCCGCTTGTTGAACTGAAATCCGCGGACATCGCGGTCGATCGCTTCGCCTCCGAAGCGCTGCGGAAATATGGCGGTTCGCTGGCGTCCGCCGCGAAGATGGTCCATGAACGCGTCGCCGCAAAAATCGAAGCCGGCTCCAAGACGCACCTCAACACGACTTTTCTCCACACCGAACCGCACCACGACGACATCATGCTGGGTTATTTGCCCGCCGTCGTGCGCAACATCCGTGATGCGACCAACGAACATTATTTCGCGACGCTGACCAGCGGCTTTACCGCCGTCACGAATGATTTTGCGCGCGAACGTTTTCAGCGCGCGCGCGATTTTCTCGACACGCCGGATTGCGCGGCGCTGAAAAAAGAGGGATATTTCAATCCCAAAAATCAGCGCGCGAAAAACCGCGAACTGTGGCGCTACCTCGACGGCGTCGCCGCGCACGACGCTGCCATGCAGCGCGACGCCGAAGCGTGCCGCGACATTCGCAACGTGCTGGACGTTTACGGCGAAAGCGATCCCGCGCGCGCGAAAGAACATCTGGGCGAATTGATCCGCTACTTCAGCACCGTTTATCCCGGTCAGAAAGATTCCGAAAAAATGCAGTGCCTCAAAGGCATGTTCCGCGAATGGGAAGCGGAAACGCTGTGGGGTTATTTCGGCTGGCAGAGCGAGCGCGTGTATCACTTGCGTCTCGGTTTTTATTCAGGCGATATTTTCACCGAAGAACCGACGCTCGAGCGCGACGTGCCGCCGGTCGTCGATCTGCTGAAAAAAACCGCGCCCGACATCGTCTCCGTCGCGCTCGATCCCGAAGCCAGCGGCCCCGACACGCACTACAAAGTCATGCAAGCCACCGCCGCGGGCTTGAAGCTCTATTCCGAATCGGCGAAGCGCCGCGACATCAAAGTCTGGGGCTATCGCAACGTCTGGTTCCGCTATCATCCGAGCGAGGCCAATCTCTTCGTGCCGGTGTCGCTGAACATGCTCTCAATAATGGAGGCGTCCTTTCACACTGCATTCGTTTCGCAGACTAAAGCCTCGTTCCCCAGCTACGAACTCGAAGGTCCGTTCTGCGAACTCGCGCAAAAAATTCAAGTCTCACAATACGCCGCGCTGCGCACGTGCCTGGGCGAAGCGTGGTTTTACGAGCACCCTAGCCCGCTGATTCGCGCCGCGCGAGGCATGGTTTTCTTAAAGGAATTGCAGCTCGACGAGTTTTACACCTTCTGCCGCGACTTGAAGCAGAGCGCGGAGAACAAGTAGAACAGACCATTTGTCATTTGGTATTTGTCAATTGTCATTTGTCATTTGGTTTGAGCGCCAATGACAAATGACAAATCGAAAATGACAAATGACAAATGCTGTTGAAGGATTGTGCAATGCCGCGTTACCGCCAAATAGCCGTCGTCTTTCCCCTGCAACTGGACCCCACACGCGAAGACGTGGGGACAATGGAAGGGCAGAGCCTGGCGCAGCATCAATTCAAAACGATGTTCAGCAGTCACGGCATTTTGCGCGGCGTGTGCCAATTTGCGCGCACGCATAATCAATGGAATCTTTGCTTTTCCGAAAACGATCCGCGCGGGCTTTCGCGCTTCATCAAGCAATGGAAACCAGAAGGTGTTGTCGCGCACGTTTCTTCGGACGAAATCAAAACGATTCTCGACCGCAGCGGCGCGAAAGTCGTCAATGTCTCTAGTTATTTATCCGACGCCGGCGTGCCGTCGGTCGTCGTGGACAATCTTGCGATCGGCCGCGTGGCCGCGCAGCACTTGCTCGAAAGCGGTTTTCGCCGCGCGGCGTTTGTCGGGTATCCCGGCGTGCGCTTCTCGGATTTGCGGCTTGAAGGCTTCGTGCAAAAATTCCAGACGCTCGGGCAAATTCCTGTTGCGTACCCGCTGCACGGACTGGCTGAAAAGAATCTCAAATACACCGCTGAAAACAAAGAACTTTGCCGCTGGCTGCGCGCGCTGATCAAACCAGTCGGCATCTTCTGCTGCAACGACGGGCTGGCCTCGTGCATCGCCGATACATGCCGCGCGCTGAACATCCGCTTGCCGGACGACATCGCGCTGCTGGGTGCGGACAACTCGGAAATCGTGTGCGAACTTTCGCACCCGCCGCTTTCGAGCGTGCGCATCTCGCGCGAACGCATCGGCTGCCTCGCCGCGGAAATGCTCTACGATTTGATGCGCGGCAAACCCGCGCCCAAAGCGCCGCTGCTGCTCCCGCCCGACGGCATTGCCAAACGGCTTTCGACGGACATTCTCGCGATTGAAGACGAAGACCTCGTGCTGGCCGTGAAATTCATTCGCGAACACGCGCACGCTTCAATTGGCGTCGGCGACATTCTGCGCAGAGTTCCCGTCTCGCGAAGATTGCTTGAAAAAAAATTCCGCGCCATCTTGAACAAATCGCCGCTGGATGAAATTCAGCGCGTGCATTTGGAACGCGCCAAACAGTTGCTGACTGAGACGAATCAGAATCTCGCGCAAGTCGCGCGCAGCGCCGGTTTCAACAGCAGCGAGCGGTTGTCGGTGGTGTTCAAGCAGAAAGAAGCCATGACGCCGGGCGAATTTCGACGGCGGTCGAGGTTGAATGCATAATTAGGGGAGGAGGGAGTGGGGAGGCGGGAGGAGGGTTGGACCTTCTCTCCTCCCGGCTCCCACCTCCCTCTTCCCAGGAGATCCCATGTCCCAAAAACTTCGCGTCGGCATCATCGGTTACGGCTGGGTCGCGAGCGCCCACATCCCCGCCATCAACGCGTCGCCGAACGCCGAAGTCAGCGCGATCTATTCGTCGCGCCCGCTCGATCCTATGGAGTTCAGGCTGAAATGGGGCGATAACATCGGCGCATACAACGACCTCGACGCGATGCTCGCGAGCGGCATCGACGCCGTTTCGATTTGCAGCTACCCGTATCAACATGCCGCGCACGCGATCAAAGCCGCGAAGGCCGGCAAGCACCTGATCATCGAAAAACCGCTCGCGCTCGATTGGAAAGATTGCGTCGCGATTGAAAAAGTCGTCAAAGCCGCGAAGGTCAAAACGTGCGTCTGCTTCGAATGCCGCTACTCCAGCCAATTCCTCGCGACCAAAGCCGTGATCGATCAAGGTCTGCTCGGCAAAATCCACTACGGCGAAGTCGATTACTACCACGGCATCGGCCCGTGGTATGGCCAATTCCGCTGGAACGTGAAGAAGAACGCCGGCGGCAGCGCGCTGCTCACCGCCGGCTGCCATGCGCTCGACGCGCTGCTGCTGTGCATGGGCGATGACGTCGCCAGCGTCCAAAGCCTTTCCACCAAATCGCGCAGCGCCATTTTCAAACCCTACGAATACGACACGACCAGCGTCACAATCCTGAATTTCAAAAACGGCGCCGTCGGAAAATGCGCCGCTGTCGTCGATTGCCTCCAGCCCTATTATTTCCACACGCATTTGTGCGGCAGCGAAGGCAGCCTGCTCGACGACAAATTCCATTCGATGAAACTCAAAACGGACAAAAACAAATGGAGCGGCCTGTCGATGAAAATGCTCGACAGCGGCGACGTCTCTGACCATCCGTACCAGACGCAATTCCAGGCATTCTTCGATGCGCTCGCCGCCGGAAAGGATATGCCGATGACGAGTCTCGACGAGGCGATGAAATCGCACCGGGTGATCTTCGCGGCGGACGAATCGGCGCGTACTGGAAAGCCGGTTAACGTCAATGCAAAATGAAAAGTGCAAAATTCAAAATTGCCGCCAAAGCGCGCCTTTTTCATTTTTCATTTTGCATTTTTCATTTTTAATTGAGCAATGCTCACCGCCCTCGCCATCGCCGCCCACCCCGACGACATCGAATTCGTGATGTCCGGGACACTGCTTCTCTTGAAGGAGCACGGCCTCGAAATTCATTACCTCAATCTTTCCACCGGCAATCTCGGCAGCACAAAAATGTCCGCGACGAAGACCGCCGCGACGCGCCGCAAAGAAGCGCAATCCGCCGCCAAAATTCTTGGCGCGCATTGGCATCCGCCATTCTGCAACGATCTCGAAATTCTCTACGATCTCAAATCCATTCGAAAACTTGCCGCTATCGTCCGCGACATTAAGCCGCGCATCATCCTCACGCATTCGCCTCAAGATTACATGGAGGACCACACCAACACCGCGCGCCTCGCCGTCACCGCCGCCTTCGCGCACGGCGTTCCAAATTTCAAAACCACGCCGCCGCGCCCAGCATTCTTTGAAGATGTCACAATCTATCATGCCATGCCGCACGGCCTGCGCGACGGGCTGCGAAAACGAATTGTTCCCGGCGCCTTTGTCAACACAACCCGCGTTCACGAAATAAAACTCAAAGCGCTAGCCGCGCACAAAAGCCAGCAAAGCTGGCTCAGTTCCAGCCAGGGCCTCAACTCGTATTTGAAAACAATGGAAGACATGTCGCGTGAGCTCGGCAAGATGTCGAGAAAACTCACATTCGCCGAAGGCTGGCGGCGACACTCGCACCTCGGTTTCAGCGCGACCGACAGCGATCCGTTGCGCGACATTTTGAAAAACGACTATCTTGTCAATGAGGTGTATGAATCTTCGTTAGACTCAAAGTGATTTATCTGTTCTCTGCGTCTTCCTCCGCGCCTTTGCGTCTCTGCGAGAGAAAAAAACATGCCGAGAAAACTCAGCGCCATCGCCCCCGCCTGGTGGGACTATACAACTCTTGACGACGCCATCATCCGCGCCGCCGCCGCGCTTACGCCTGAGAAACTCGCCAAACTTTCGCGCCCCGGCTTCAAAGTCGTTCTGTACGACACGCTCGAAGAATTCTATCTCGCCGAAGCGCTCGAATACATCGACGCGTGGAAGCAGGCCACGCCGGACAATCCGGCAGGAATCTGCGGCCCGATTGGGCCGACGGAACAGTTGCCGCTCGTGGCGCGCATCGTCAATGCAATCGGATTGAGACTCTACGCCGCACATTTCTGGGGAATGGATGAATGGGTGCTCGACGGCACGGAAGTTCCGCCCACGCATCCGCTTTCGTTCGAAAAGGCGGACCGTGAAATGTGTTTTAATCGCATCGATAAAAAACTTGCGATGCCCGATTCCAATCTGCACTTTCCGAAAGCCGACACGCGCGCCTATCGCGCGACGTGGGACGGTTCCATCCGCTGCGTCGTGATGCAGGGCGGGCAAGGCGATATCAAACACTGGGCCTTCAACGATCCGCTCAAGCGCACCGGAAAATTCAAAGACAACCCGCCGTCGCCGGCCGAATACCGCGCGCTCACCACGCGCGTCGTCGATCTGCATCCGATCACTATCGCGCAGAATGCGCGCACGTCCGGCGGCGGCAATATCGCGCTTGTGCCGACGCAAGCCATCACCGTCGGCCCCGTCGAAACCTGGCGCGCCGAAAAAGTCTCCATCTGGCAGGCCGGCACGCACGACAATCCCTTCGGCATGCGCCTGACCACGCTGATGATTTCGAAGAAATTCCCCGACAGCGCGGTGCCCATGTCGCTGCTGGCGGACCATCCGAATGTACAGTTTAATTTCTATCGCGGCGGGTTAGGCTCGTGCGAAATCGAGATGCATTAATTCAATTCATGTGCAGGAGGCAGCAATGATCGCACGCATACAAGATTTCTTCGGGGGCCTGCTCTGTAGCGCTCCATTTGCAATTGTGGGTCTCATTTTAACCGTTGTTTGGATCGTGGCGCTCGTCGATTGCATTAAGAATGAACCTTCGACGGGCAACGACAAACTGATTTGGATCTTGATTATCATTCTCACCGGATGGGTGGGGGCGATTTTGTATTTTGTGATTCGCAAGCCGCAACGCCGCGGATAACTTCTTTTTGGAAGGCGGGTGTCAGCGGTGATGCGGGCCGGCTGGAAGCCGGCGCTCCAATTACTCGCCGGTGAAGAAATTCTTGATTTTCTTCGTGCCCGTCTTCAATCCATCGTATGTTTTGTCGGTGCCTTCTTTCACTCCGTCGTAGACCGTATCCGCGCCGTCCTTCACATTTCTCTCCGCTTTCCGCTCGATTTTCTTGAACGTGATTTCGTCGCCCTTCGTCCGCACGGTTCCCTCGACTAGCAGCACTTTGTCGATGCCCTGAATCATCCCATTCGATGCGGAAATGTCGGCTTGAACCACATTGGCGTCGTGAATGCGCTTTCCGCCGACACCCACGGCCCAAGCCAATCCGCCGCGCGTCGTCACGGCCTTGCCGCTTTCCATTTGTGCCCAAGTGATCGTTCCGTTCGCGATATGATTATTCAAGACGCGGCGCAACGCGGCGGGATCGTTTTTGATGTTGTCGAGGTTCCCAGCCTTCGCCATCGCGTCGTCGTTGGGCGCGAGCAGCGTAAACTCGCCGGTTCCGCTCAACTCCGCCGTCATGCCCGCGGCGTCGAGCAGCGCCAGCAGCGTTTTGTAATGGCCGTCGCTTTTGAGCGTTTCGACAAGGTCCGACTTGATCGCGATGTTCTTCGGCGCGGTTTCAGCGGGGGCGACCGCGTCGCCCGCTAAAATTCCTGTCGCCAAAATCAATCCACACGCCACGCACACAATGTAGTTTTTCATGATCACATTCCTCTCGAAAGGAGCGGCGGCACTCTTGCCGCCGTAATTCTTACGCAGAACTCAGCACTGAAATAGATAACCACAGCGGTGGCTATCACATTCCGGTGTATAAATCGGCACAAATTCGATTAATCTTAAAACCAGAAGATAGACGCCCCGCGCGCCGCAATCATGGAGAATTCCCGCATGAAAATCCTGACTGTGCTTTTTGCCGCAATCCTATCGACAACTCTTGCCGCCGCCGATGGCGTGGGCAAAAGCCCGGTCAAAGTGTTTATCCTCGCAGGCCAATCGAACATGCAGGGCCACGCGCATGTGCGCACGATGGATTGGCTGGGCGAGGACAAGGAATACGGGCAGCTTTTGAAAAAAGTGAAAAACGCCGACGGCTCGTGGGTCGAGCGTCCCGACGTGTGGATTTATTATCGCCGCGAATCGAAAGCCGCGCCGAAGAAAGGCAACCTTGCCAAAAGCTATGGCGCGTCAGACAACGAGATCGGTCCGGAACTGATGTTCGGCCACATCGTTGGCGACAAATACGACAATCAAGTGCTGCTGATCAAAACCGCGTGGGGCGGCCGCAGCCTCGCGATCGACTTCCGCCCGCCAAGCGCCGGCGAACCGCCGTGGGACAAATATCCGGATAAGCAGCGTGCCAATATGAAAGACAAAATCGAGAAGAAAACGCTGGTCGTCGGCCAGGCCTACGCGGAGATGATCTCCGAAACCAAGTCTGTGCTCGCGAGTTTGAAGGAGAATTTCCCGGCCTACGACGGCGGCGGCTACGAACTGTGCGGTTTCGTCTGGCTGCAAGGCTGGAACGACATGATCGACAAGAATTTTACCGACGAATACGCGAGCAACCTTGGCCACCTTATTAATGACGTGCGCAAAGACCTCAACGCGCCGCAACTCCCCATGCTTATCGCTGAGATGGGCATCGACGGCAAGGAGGCCAATGAGCACATTCAGACGTTTCGAAAAGCTCAAGCGGAAGGGGTCACCAAAGCCGACGTGAAGGACAATGTCGTGCTCGTGCCGACCGCGCAGTACTGGGACGAAAAAGCTGCGGCGATGCTCAAGGCCGGCTACAAGAACAACAAATGGGACACCGACGAGCACAAGGACGAATTCAACAAGATCGGGAGCCAGCCGCCATACCACTATATGGGCAGCGCGAAGGTGCTGTCGCTGATGGGGTATGGGTTGGCGGAGGCGGCGCTGAAATTGGCGAAGTGACGAGTTTGTAGTCCCGCCTTTAGGCGGAATTGCGCTGTCGGATCGAATGTTCGTTTCCGCCTGAAGGCGGGACTACGAACTGGCGAGGCGGCGCAGGTGGATGCCGAAAGTTACGAGCACGGCGCAGGCGAGCAGGCCAAATTCCAGCGGCGCCCAATCGAGTTTGAGCGGCATGGCGACGGCCAATACAAAAAACGCGATCGCGAATTGGTAACAGCGGCCCCAATAATTGCTGCCCATCACAAAAAACGCGAGGCCCGCGAGGATCGAGGTGATCGGATACAAGATCAGGTCGCTCCAGTATTCCGGCCCCGCTCCGCCCCGTTCGACCAGCGCATGCAAGACAAGCGCGCGACACGCCAGCACATTCGCGGCGTACGCGATGAGAAAACCGATCCAGATCGACCAGAGTTGGCGCTCGACTGAAGTCGATGGCAGCGATGAGCGCGGTTTGAGCCGCCAGAAGCAAAATGTTTCCAGCGCCAACTGAATGCCGCGCGAGAGCCACAGCGTCGATTCGCGCTGATGGGTTCGAATCAACATGAAAGTGGCCGCGTGACCCGCGAGAATGATTGCGCCGAAGCAGATCAGCATCGTGCCCCATTTGTGAAATTCCGCGTCGTGCTGGCTGCGTTCCAACATGCGCCCCAGCCGCCGCAGCACGTTGGTCGAATCCGCGGCGACGGATTCGCCGTTGAGGAAGCGCGTCAGATCCTGTGCGAGCGCTTCCGCGGACGAATAGCGCCGCGCTGGATTCTTCTCGAGGCATTTCATGCAGATCGCTTCGAGTTCGCGGCTGATCGATGGGTTGATGCGGCGCGGGCGCAGCGGCTCCTGCTCGACGACCTTCTTGATCACGTCGAGCGCCGAGTCGCCTTCAAATGGTGGCCGGCCCGCGAGCGTTTCGTACAGAATTGCGCCGAGGCTGTACACGTCAGCGGCGGTGGTGACGCGCTTGGTGTTTCCGGCCGCCTGTTCGGGCGACATGTAACCGGGAGTGCCCATGATCGCGCCGCTGCGCGTGGCGGATCGAATTGTGCCGCTCCCTTGCGGTCGCGGCTCGTTGTCTTTTTCAAGCTGCTTGGCCAATCCGAAATCGGCGACGTGCGGCTCGCCGCTGTTGTCGAGCAGAATGTTCGCGGGCTTCAAATCGCGATGCAAGATGCCATGCTGATGCGCGTGATGAACGGCGCGCGCGACGGTCGCGATTAATTTCGCGGCGTCGTGATGCGTCAGCGCGGCGCGTTTCAAAGCGTGCTCCAAGCTTCCGCCCTCGATCAGCCGCATCGTGAAAAAATGCCAGTTGGCATCCTGGCCCACTTCGTATACCGGCAGGATGTTTGGATGCTCCAGCGCCGCCGCGGCTTCCGCTTCCGCTTGAAAGCGTTGAATCTCCTGCGGCGACGCGAATTCCCCTTTGAGAATCATCTTCACGGCGACGATGCGGTTGAGACTGAGCTGCCGCGCTTTGTAGACAACGCCCATGCCGCCGCGCGCGAGTTCCTCAATGAGCTCATAATCGCCGATGGCGCGCGGTGGAGCGCCGGCTTCCAGCCGGGACGATTGGCGATTCGTCAGCAGGCATTTAGGACAAAGCCCAAACGGAAGATCGGCGGACAAGGTTGTGCCGCAATGAGGGCAGTGCGATTCCACGTCGAACTCCTGTCGGTTGCCGATTGAGGAAAAGATTCTAACATGGGTGCATGGATCGCGCAAAAGAGGCAAGCGGGACGGTGGCGCCGAGTGCAGGCGAGACTCATTCGCCACAACATGCGGACGCCGAGCTTACGCCGCGGAATGCAGGCGGGCCGCCTGCACCACAAGATGCAGGCGAGACGCCTCTACCACAAGATGCAGGCGGGGCACCTCTACCACAAGATGCAGGCGGGGCACCTGCGCTAGGGAATACAGGCGAGATGCCTGCGCCACAACTGGCCGGCGAGACGCCTGCGCTACACGGCGGGTCGCGATTTGCGACGACGAGGTGGAGTGTGGTGTTGGCGGCGGCCGGGCCGGCTGGAAGCCGGCGCTCCGCGGATGCGCTGGCGTCATTGTGCGGTACGTACTGGTACCCGCTTTACGCATACGTGCGGCGGCAGTGCATCAGCGCGGATGACGCGCAGGATTTGACGCAAGGTTTTTTTCTGTCGCTCCTTGAAAAGGATTATCTGCACAGCGTGGAGCGCGAGCGCGGGCGGTTTCGCTCGTTTTTGCTGGCGTCGCTGAAACATTTTCTGGCCGATCAGCGCGACCGGGCGCACGCGGTCAAGCGCGGCGGCGGGCATTCGATCGTCTCGCTCGACGAGCTGCGCGAAGGCGAAGAACGTTACGCGCGCGAACCGGCGCGAGGGTTGACGGCGGAGCAAATCTATGAGCGGCGCTGGGCGCTGACGGTGCTGGCGAGCGTGCTGGCGGCTTTGCAGCGCGATTATCAAAACGCGGGCAAAACGGCGCTGTTCGAGCGGCTCGGCGGATTCCTGACCGGCGACGATCCGCGCGATTCGTACGCGGCGGCGGCGGACGCGCTGGCGATGAGCGAGGGCGCGGTGAAGGTGGCGGTGCATCGGCTGCGGCAGCGCTACGGGCAATTGCTGGCGGATGAAATTGCGGAAACCGTCGCGACGCCGGAAGCTGTCGAGGATGAAATCCGGCATTTGATGGAGGCGGTAGGAACGGCATGACGGTGTGCGCGATTATTGCAAGCCATCTCTGGGATTTGAACCCAGGACCTACGGTTTACAAAACCGTTGCTCTACCACTGAGCTAAGATGGCAAATAATTATATTCTATTGATAATACCGTGCTTACGTGATAGACCTCCGAAAATAGCCCATTGCAACAATGGTGCAACATTTCGCTCGGAGCCGGCCACATGGTGACCCGAAAAATCAGACCCAAACAGGCTCTAAACGGCTACCGTATTTTCTTTCGGCATCCGGCGCATGGTAGCCTCATTTCTCGTGGATTGGGCGCGGACAAGTCGTTTGCCGACGCCACGTGCTACGTCCTGAACCTTTTATGCAATGACACTGCGTTTTGTCAAGCCGAGATCACCGACAAATAAGCCATCGCTACTTCTTCGGCTCGTCCTTCTTCTCCTCCGCCTCTTCCTTCGGCGGCAATTTCCCCAGCAGCCGCCCCAGCACTTTCTTCGCGTACACGCCCACCCGCTCGCGCACGCGGTCTTCGGCGGCGCCGTCGTCGATGTCCATGTCGGGGCATTTGTCGATGACCGTGCCTTCATCGGGCTTGAGCGCGATGTAGGCGCAGGCTTTGATCAGGTCGTCTTTCGGAATTTCCTTCTGCATCCGCTCAAAGAGAATCTTCGGCGTTTCGCCTTCCCATTCCATCTGCAAAATGTCCACCAGCGACATCAGCGAGACGTAGTTGCGCACGCGCTGGATAGTCTTCTCTTCGTTTTTGCAGTCCCACTTTTCGAGCTTCTCTTTCCAGTCGGCGAACTCTTTTTTGCGGTCTTCGCTGTCGCCGACGCGGTCGAAGTCGGCGAAGAAGGGAAACGTCACACCGTTGTCGTCGTCGCATTCTTCGTAGGTGATCGCGTCGATTTGAGCTTTGGTGAGTTTCTTCCACGGCTCGTCGTCTTCGCCCTGCTTCGAAACCGGCGCGGCAGGTTTTTCGGCTTCGTCGGGTTTCGCGGCCGGCGGCGCGGGTTTGTCGGCGTCGGCTTTGGGTGTGTCGGTTTTCGGTGGTTCGGCTTTTGGCTGTTCTTCAACGCCGCTCACTTGTGGGGTGCAAAGCACCCATACGAATAGAAAAACAGTTCCGAATTTCAAAATCATCAGCATTCCTTTGCAGCACATTCATCCTCTTGTATATAGACGCAGGCGCTGGTTAAAGACAATTAAAAAAGCGTCATTCGCTGCGGACGCATCTTTCCGTTTTGCACTGGCAAGGCCAATGGCACACGAACGGCGAACAAGCTGCCGGCGAGAAATTCTTCGACATGCGAATGCGCTTATCCGATGCGACGGCGTTTCCGCCTAAAGGCGGGACTACAAACGGGGCTTACGATCCGAAATATTCCTTGTGAAGCGCCGAACACGCCGCGGGGATTTCTTTGTTGTCGATCAGGAAGGTGATGTTGATTTCGCTGGCACCCTGCGAAATCATCTGCAAACTCACGCCGGCAGCGGCGACGGCTTTGAACGTGCGCGAGGCCAGGCCGACGGTGTGCTTCATGCCTTCGCCGACCACGGCGACGATGCATTTTTCTTTCTGAACGACGACCTTGCTTGGGACCTTTTTCGTGTGCTCGGCAACGTGGGGATCGGCGTGGGTTGCCGCGTGCGGCGCGCAAAGCTCATCCAAATCTTTCATCAGGCTTTCGAGTTTGTGCTCGTCCGTCGTATTCGTGGTCAGCGAGACGCTCACTTCGCTGGTCGAAATCATGTCGATGACCACGTGATGGCGTTCGAAGATCGCGAAGAGCCGCGCCATGAATCCTTCCATGCCCAGCATGCGCTCGCTGCGGACGTTGATCAGCACTTGGTCTTCCTTGTAGACGATGCATTTGATCGGGTATTTTGAATCGATTTCGGCTCGCGTCGTGATTAGCGTGCCGGGCGCGTCGGGATTGAAGGTGTGCAGCACGCGCACCGGAATATCGTGCATCATTGCGGGGACCATCGTGGACGGGTGCAGCACTTCCGCGCCGTAGTACGCCAGTTCCGACGCTTCTTCGAAACTCAGCCGCGCCAGCGGGCGCGCGGTTTTGATCAGCGTCGGGTCGCAAGTCATTACGCCGGGCACATCCTTCCAGACCTGGATTTCGTCGGCCTTCAACGCCGCGCCGAAAATCGCCGCGCTGAAATCGGAGCCGGAGCGGCCAATGGTGGTGATGTCGCCGTTTTTGTCTTTGGCGATGAAGCCGGTGACGACGACGAGCTTCTTCGCGTGCGGCTTGAACGCTTCCGCGATCTTTTCGTATGTCTCCGGCAGCGGGCGCGCGTTCATGAATTTCGAATCGGTGACGAAGTTCAGATCGTAGGCGTTGATCGCTTCGGCGCTCTCGTGGCCGCGCGAGCGCAGCAGAGCGGCGAAGCATTTCGACGAAAGCCGTTCGCCGAAACTGGTGACGTAATCGTAGAGGCGCGGTGTGACTTCCTTGACGTAATGAATGCCTTTGAGCAGGTCGCGCAATTCGGCAAGATTTTTTTCGGCGATCGAACGGGGAAGTTTCAATCCATCGAGAATTTCGTAATGACGATGGGAGATCGTCTTCATCGACTCGTCGATATCGCTTTCGCTGGTCGTGCGGGCCGCTTTCTTGGCGGCGTCGAGCAGCTTATCGGTGACTTTGGAATGCGCCGAGACGATCACGACCGGGTTGCACTGGCTCAATTTGATTTCGCGTTCCACCAATTCCGCGCAGCGAGTCATCGCTTCCGGACTGCCCAACGACGTGCCGCCGAACTTCATGACCTTCATGGAAATACCTCGCCCTCAAAATATGCGGTTTCTCACGCAAAGTCGCAAAGGCGGCGCAAAAGGGCGCAAAGAATGGCTGGACAATACTATCATCAAGCCTTCTTTGCGACCTTTGCGGCTTTCTTTGCGCCTTTGCGTGGAAAGTAGTTTACAGGGAAAGGGGGCGGTTCGCAATTGCGCGATGGAATCCCAATGAACTTCGCGGAGTCCGAAAGCGAATTGAAGGCCGTGTGTTTCCGTGAGTCCAACATAACGAAAACTCTCAAAAGCGAGTATTCTTTCAAGATCGCGCGCCTTCGCGCGGTTCCATTACCTCCGCCCGTCTGAGTGCAGCAGCATGACCGCGAAACTAAAGATTGCATTCGGCGCATTATTTTGCGCGACGATGTTATCAGCAGCCGCCGCTGAGAACAAAGCGCCGCCGCCGAAAGATGTGCCCGTGACGCCGGTGCCGGCGCCCGCGCCGCCGAAGGAAGAGATCGCGCCGGTGGCGCGCGAGGCGTGCGCGGCGCTCTTTCCGCGCGCGACGGTGCTCAAAGCCGAACGGCGCACGCACGTGAAGGCGGTGTATTTGCCTTCGGCGCTCTCGTTCGTGCCGTTTCCGACAGACGACGTTTATTTTGAATTCACGCTCAAAGACGACTTGAACAAGAAATTCAAAGCGCGCTTCGACGCGAAGGGGCAGATCGACACGATCGAAAAACACAAGCTGCCCGCCGACCAACTTCCGAAAGGCGTCTTAAGCGCGCTCAACGAAAAATCCAACGGCCATGCCGACTGGACCGAACCTGCGGAGCTGCGCATCGACAGCGGCTGGTCGCGCCCGCTCTACAAAGTGTCCTGCAAGAACGGCGCGAAGAAAACCGTCCGAGTGGAAGTCCACGAAGACGGCTCGCCGCCGGATCAATGAGCGCCTCACCCTTTCTTCCGCCCCGCCCGCCACGCAATCCACGTCTCGCACACGAACCACACCGCGAAAAGAATGGCGAGAGCGATAATGAGATTTAGCGAAGCGGAAACCCAATGTTTCAGGTACGAATCTGTGACTCTTCCCCCGGGATCGCGTTGCTTAACGAACCAATTGGTTTCAAAAGCAACGAAAGGCCATCCGTACATAGAATAGTATTCACGAGATTGATTATCGTCAGACCCATTATCGTGAACAAAGCTGGTAGTAACCCGATGACGGATGTAATAGCGCTTGCCTTCTCTCACATTCCCCCAAATAATCCCCCCCGCCGCAAACATCAGCACCACCGCCGTGCTCAGATGCACTTGCAGCCACTTGCGGCGAGGCACCTCCGTCATCGCTTAGCCTTTCTTCCGCCGCCGGTCGCAGATCTCGGCGACATCGTTTTTTTTCAGCCGCGTTAGCGGCGACACATGAATAGCCGTGGTCGTAGCGCGCTTGCGCGCAAGGCCACGGTATCCGCGCACCGCGCCACCGCAAAGCCGCGTAGCGGCGACACTTCTCGCGCATCAAACCAGATATCGCTCGTCAAATTCGACGCCCGCGTCAGTCAGTAATTGTTTGTATTCCTCGATGAAGCTAACGCTTTTGTGGTGTTCTTCCTGATTCTTGATGTACTCGATTACGCCGTCTTTTTCTTTGAACGACAACGTAAATGCGCCATAACCGTCCTGCCATCCTGGCCAATGCGCAACGATGCACTCGCGGCGCACCCAATTTGTCGAGCCGGTTTTCAATTTCTCAACATACGTTGAAAGTGCTGTTTTTGGGTGGAGATGCGTCAACACGTGAACATGGTCGTCCACGCCGCCTATACGGTAGAGATGGCAGTCCAACTCCTTAACAATTCCCCACATGTACGCGTATAAATCATTGCGCCGGGGCGCAGTCACGCAGGGTGTGCGCTCTTTGGTTGAAAAGACGATGTGGTAGAGAATCTGTGTGTACGTGTTTGCCATTCGTTGCGTCCTTGGTGTCGCCGCTACGCGGCTTGGATTCGCGGGCCAATGCGGACCGTGGCCTTGCGCGAGTACGCGCTGCGACCACGGCTATTCATGTGCCGCCGCTAACGCGGCAAAAACCATTCGCCCCGCCCCTACTTCGCCTCAATCAGCTTGAACGACTTGACGATGGCGTCGATGTCTTTGGCGTCGTACTTTTCAAACACGTCTGCACTCGACGCAATAGCTAACATGTACCCGCGCTCGCCAGCGACGAGGAAATAAAAGACTCCTTTAAATCGAACGCCCTTGTCATCGTAATCGTACTCCCGGATTACTCGGTAAGCCTCTTTTCCGTCAAGCTTAACGTCGGCTTTTTCGATAAGTTTTTCGTTGATCAATGTTCTTTTTTTCGCGTCCACCGTATCCGCGAGCTTCTTCGAATCTCCGCCCGCACTTACACCACACCCTCTCACCTGCAAAAGGAGTCCGTGCTTGTTCGCGTCTCCACGTATTCCTGCCGCAAAACCGCGTTCAACAGTCGTGACGACCCATGACTCAGGAAATGTGATCTCAAAACCAAATTCCTTGTTGGTCACCGTCTTATCCGCGCCGCTGGCCGCGAGCATCGAGAGCGTCAGCACAACAAGGGCGCAGCGCGCCACGGCAACTTTGCGCATCATCACGAACCTCCGAAATCCATTCGATGCGCTGATCTTTAAACTCTTCTTTAAAAAAAGTACAGCGCGGAATTGCGCGCGGTCCGTCACCGCGTCCCCGCGTCCCCGTGTCCCCGCGTCTCCCTATTTCGCCGGCTCCAGATGAATCAGCACGTCGGCCACGTCCTTGCGCTGCTGCTGCAAGCGCGCTTTGACGGCGTGGCCCAGCGCGTGGGCGTCGCGGACGGGCATCGCGGGGTCCACTTCGAGATGCATTTCGACGAAGTACATTAGGCCGGAACGGCGCGCGAGCAGTTTCTCGACGCCTTTCACGCCCGGGACGCTCAGCGCCGTTTCGCGCAATTCCTGCAAGACTTCGGGCGGCGCTTGCTGGTCGAGCAGCGCGTCGCTGGCGGCTTTGGAGACAACGATGGCCGTGTACATGATCAGCAGCGAGACGACAATCGCGCCGCTGCGGTCGGCCCAGAGATAACCCAGTCGCGCGAGAATCAAGCCCAGCACCACCGCGACGGCGGCGATCACGTCGGTGAAATCGTTCCAGGCGTCCACGACCAGCGCCGTGGAGCGCAGGCGCCGGCCGACGTTGAGCTTGTAGACAAACAGGCCGCATTTGACCGCCAGCGACACGAGGATGATCGGCAGAGTCCAAGCGTGCGGCGACTGCGGCGCAAGGCCGCGGAACAGTTCGTCGTACAATCCCGCGACGTTGGTCCACAGCAGCATGAAGCCGGAGACGAGCATCATCGTCGAGACGGTTTTGCCGGCGACGTCTTCGGCGCGCGAATGGCCGTAGGGGTGTTCGGCGTCGGGCGGGCGTTCGGACTCGGCCAGCCCCAGCAGCACCACGACGCCCGCGACGGTGTCGCCGCCGGATTCGACGCCGTCGGCGATCACCGCGTGCGAATGCCCGATGACCCCCGCCACGACTTTCACCACGGCAAGCAGCCCTGAGCCGACAACGCCAGTAAGCGCCGCGCGGCGTAGCGGCTGGACCAAAGCTGGGTTGGATTGCATGGGCGTAGAGCTTAATGGACTCATGCAAAGGCGCAAAGTAATAGCGCGGCTTCTGCCGCAACTCAATGCTGGTTGAACCGGCTCGTTCATAGGAGCGGCGGCACTCTTGCCGCCGTTGTTGGCCGGGGAGGGCATTCAGCGGCAAGAGTGCCGCCGCTCCTTAAACGACAGAAGCCGCCTTGCGGGCGACTTCTGCTTCGGACGTTGGCTAGGAGAAAGAGAACTATTCGGCGATCACCCAGGTGCTGTCCGGGTTGAAGGTCGTCGGAGGCACGCCGCTGGAACCCTGATCCTTCTGGTAGATCGTGCCGGCGTTGCTGACGCAGAATGTATTGCGACCCACGCCGTCGTACTGATTGCTCGTCGCGCCCAAGCCGTAGCCGAGCGTCATGTGGGCGTTGGTGATGAACGCGCGCGCACCGCCTGAAGCATTCGCGCCCTGCGCGGTCAAGACGACGAACACATAACCAGCTTTCGGGACGGCCGTCGAGAGCGGAGCGCCTTCGGCGTTCGCAAAGCTGCGGTCAACCAACGCGATGTCGCCAGCGCCGGCCGTGTTCTCGTACAGGCTGTTGTTGCCGGACAGATGCTGCGCATATTCCAGGACGCCGTCCTTGTTGTAGTCGGTGCGGCGATAGATGTCCTCGGCGGTGCAGAACGCTTTGCAGGCGGCGACGGCAGCCGTTTCGTTGGCGGCCATGCGGCTGCGCAGCAAGTTCGGAATCGCAATCGCGGCGATAATCGCGATGATGGCGACGACGATCATCAACTCAATTAGTGTAAAACCCTTTTTCATGTGCTCTCTCCTTTAAGGTGGCCGGATGGCTCCTAGCCACCGGATGGTTTCATTCTTGATTGGAACCGATCCAAATCGGCTCCGTTTCCGGTTTGCACGATGAGCAAGGTCTGGGCCATTGCGCCAATTGACGTTTCCTTTTCACTTTAATGCGCTTGAAATGCTTTGTGAGAAAGGAGTTTGTAATAATACGACTATTTGCACGACAGTTTCTTACGGGGTGCTTAGGCCAAATTCTGTCAGTGAGTCGCTTGACAATTCAGGGCAATGCACTGCGTGCCATGTCAAATCTTGGAAGCCGAATTACGGGCTGAAATTATATAAACGGAGCATAAGCGTAGAGCGCGTCTCCGGCGCGCCCTATTCGTAAGCCCCGGGCGCGCCGAAGACACGCCCTACTCCGTCGCTTCGCTCTTCGGCAGCGTCACCGCCGCCAGTGCCGCCAGAATCAGCGCGCCGCCCAGCGCCGTGGTCCACGTGAGTTTCTCCGTAAAAAAAATCGCGCACGAAAAGCCTGTCGCGAAGACCGATTCGTTCGAATAAATCACGCTGGCCACCGCGGGCGAGACATATTTCTGATATCTATTCATCAAATTGATCGCCAGCACGGAACTCAGCAGCGTGAGGCTCAGCAGAAAAAGCGAGAACTTCACATCGCCGGCCAGCGTTTTCAGAATCTCCTCATTATAGAGGCTGCGCCCGCACAGGCCGGCGCTGAGCGCCAGAAAAATAAGCGCCGCCGTCGCGAACATCGCCACCGTCATCCGCTCTGGATTGCAGCGCGAGCCGAAGCGGTCGAGCGCCAGCGTTTGCGCGGAGAAAAACACCGCTGAACTGGCCGTGAGATATTCGCCAAGGTAGCGAATCGGCGGCGTCTCCATGATCGTGCAGGACGCGCAGGCATCGGGATTGGGCAACGCCAATATCGCCGCTCCAATCAGCGCCAGCCCCACGCCCGCCCACGTCCAGCCGTGCACGGCTCGTCGGAAAATCAGCGCCTGCGCCACTGGTGTGAAGATCACGCCCAGACTCGTGAGGAAACTCGAGGCCGACGGCAGCGTGTATTGCAAGCCTGCGAGTTGATGCAGCATCCCGACGCCGAAGAGAACTCCGAGCAGCGCGCCGATGCGCAGATCGTCGCTCGAATACTTTTGGCGCGCTGATTTCAGCAAAACCAATGAACACAGAGTCGCCAGTCCAAAGCGCCAGCCCAGAAACGCTGCGGAAAGCCCGACATTCTGCGCGACTGTCGGCAGCGCGCCCTGGCGCAGCGCGAATTGCCCGCGCAACTGCGTCATCGCCAGTTGCATCACCGGAAACGAATAGCCCCAGAAGATGCAGCAGAAGACCAGAACCAGCGCCGCTTTTTTCATGCCCAATCCGCGAGTCCGAGGTATAAACTAGAGGAGCGCGCCATGATAATTGGCCGCGTGGATTTTGCGCGCACTGAAGTCGGCGAATCGCGCGTGACGATACTGAAAGCGGATTTTTTCGAGGAAAGATTTGATTTTTGTCGTGGAAGCGGAATACTCTGGCGTCTGTACAACATAACAACTGCACAGAAGTTTCAGGGGGCTTCAAGTCGAACGTGGGGACCGGTGTAGGAATTCTCAGTCTATGCGGCTCAATCTAAGCCTCGCCATATTATGCGCCGTTATCGGGTGCGCGATCCACGCGCCGGCGTTTGCGCTGTCAAACGACAAGCCCAGAGGCGTGACGTGGTCGCTGGTGGACGCCGAAATCGAAGGCAAACCCGGCGAGACAGTAATCGTTCGCGTTAAAGGCGAGATTCCCAAAGACTGGCACACCTACACGGTCAAGAAATATGCCGCTGGCGAGGGCCCCGGCGGTACGGCTCTCCAGATTGAGCCGAAGGACCAGGCGGCGATCGTTGAGAGCGGCATCACTTACGATCCGAAGCCTTACATCGACGCATTCAGCACGAAAGCCTTTGGAAACACCATCGAAGCATGCAAAGGCACGCTGACGTTGGGTATTCCAGTCAAAATCGGCGCGTTCGCCGGCGACTCGCTTAAACTTTCACTGAAGATAACCTCGATGATCTGCACCGAGGGCGAGAATGGCGTGTGCATGAACCCGACGACCGCCGAGTTGGCGCCGGTGATCGTGCTTAAAAAAAAAGTAAGTAACGCCGACCACATCTACTCGTCCGATCCCGCGCAAGCCGGCTTGGAAATCGAATGGAATCAGGCCCAAGACCAGCAGAGTATCACTGCCAGCCCGGGCGATGTGATCAAGCTGTATGTCAAGGCCATGATCCAAAATGGCTGGCACACATTCCCGACAAAGCAGTCGCAGCCGAAAGGCTTGACGCCCAAGCAACTCGACGCTTGGAGTTACATCGCGAAAACTGGCTTCAAAATCATCGTTCCAACTGTAGGCAAAGACGGCAAAACCGTTCCGATGGCGGTCATCATTGCCGCGGATATTAAGACAGACCGCGCTCCAAAAGTCATCCTCGATGAGGAGGGCGTGCCCAGCGAAGTTTTCGAAGACGCGGTTGTTTTCGAAATCCCGGTGCAAATCAGTCTTGTTGCCGATAGCAGCGGCACTGAATCGCTCACACTCGCCATCGACTCGCAGGCATGTCAATCGGTCTGCAAGCAGATCAAGGCGAAACTGAATTATTCGCTGAAACTCGTGCCGCGTTCGGCGCTCGTGATAATGAGCAGTGCCGCTCCGGCGGCTCCAACTGCTGGAAACACCTCGTCATCGAGCGGCCTGCTCGCGTTCCTCTGGGCCGCGGCCGTCGCTGGCGCGATTTCGCTGGTCACGCCCTGCGTCTTCCCGATGATCCCGATCACCGTGAGCTTCTTCACCAAGCGCAAGCACATCTCCCACGGCCGCGCGATCCGCGACGCGCTGATTTTCTCCGCGGGCATCGTGTTCACGTACGTCGGGCTGGCCTTTGTTTTGGAACTGGCGTTCGGAAAGAACATTCGCGATTTGGCGACGAATCCGTGGATGAATCTCGCTATCTTCGGCATTTTTGTCGCGCTGGCGCTTAGTCTCTTCGGCTTCTACGAATTGCAGTTGCCGACCGGCTGGATCAACAAATTGAACAAATCGGCCCACGAAGGCAACAGTACCGCGGGCCTGCTGTTGATGGGCCTTGTCTTCACCATGACCTCCTTCTCCTGCACGGGACCGTTCGTGGGCACGGTGATGCTGGTCGCCGTCAAAGGCGACTGGCTCTGGCCGCTGTTGGGCATGACGGTCTTCGCATCCGTCTTCGCGCTGCCGTTTTTTCTGCTGGCCTTGTTTCCCACCGCGCTCAAATCGCTGCCAAAATCCGGCGGCTGGTTGAACTCCGTGAAAGTGGTGATGGGTTTCGTCGAAGTCGCCGCCGCGCTGAAATTCCTGAGCAACACGGACCTCACGTGGAACTGGCATGTGGTGACGTTCGACGTTTTCTACGGAATCTGGGCGCTCATCGCGCTCGCCACCGGCCTCTATTTGTTGGGCGTTTTCCGTTTTCCGCACGACACGCCGCTCAAAAAGCGTTCGATTCAGCGCATTGTATTCGCGGCCTTGTTTGTGATTGCGGCCGGCTATTGCGGCAGCGCCATTTTCAACGAGCGCGTGCAGTTGGGTTGGTTTGGCGCCTGGGGACCGCCGCGCGAATATCCCACGCGCAAAACCGACAATTGGGAGAGTGGAATCGCGCAAGGGCGCAAAGCCGGCAAGCCGATCTTCTTTGATTTTACCGGCATTACCTGCACCAACTGCCGGCGCATGGAACAGTCCATGTTCACGCGCGACGAGATCAAAGCGTTGATGAAAAAATTCGTGGTCATCCAGCTCTACACAGACGTGCCTTCCACGCCGGAAGAAGTTGCTGCCAGCGAAAAGAATTCAAAGACGCAAGCCGAACGCTTCGGCAACGTTACGCTTCCTTTCTACGTCATCGTCACGCCCGACGACAAGGTCCTCGCGCAATTCGACAAGGGCTACACGGAAAATGTCGAGGAATTCAAATCCTTCCTGAACAAGGGCCGTCTTGTCTCCTCCGTAAAGGAAAGTCCCAACTGGCAGGCGCGCCTCGCCGCCGCGCAGAAGGAAAACAAGCGTTTGTTCTTCAATTTCGAAAACGTCTGCGACAGCAATTTTCTGAAAAATGAAGACGAGAATTTCAAGCGGCTGGGCATTTCGGAACTGCTGAAGAACTGCGTGCAGTTGAAAATCGAAAATTGCAGCACGCAATCGTCCAGCGACGTTCAATTCATCGCCGAAGACGTGCGCACGAGCGTGCATCCGTTCTATGCGGTGATCGCCTCCGACGGCAACGTGCTGGCCGACATCGACAAGGACGAATTCGGCAAAGGCCAGACCTCCACGAATTCATTCGCCAAATTCAAAGAGTCGCTGCAAACTGTCAGCGTCCAAATGCCCACCGCGCAAAATTAGGAGCGGCGGTACTCTTGCCGCCGAATACAAAGGGCGGCAAGAGTGCCGCCCCTCCTTTTTACCCACCGCAAATCAATGGATTTTAGTATCGCCGTCCAGCATTGCGGTTAGAATTGCGGCCCGTCAGTTGTGTTCCAATTTTGCATTTCGAATTTTGCATTTTGAATTGATTTGACCATGCGCCACGACGCCCTGCGCCGCTATGTCGGTGCTCACATCCTGCCCTACGTCGAAACGCCCGCGCAATATACCGGCGGCGAGCTCAACCAAGTCGTCAAAGATCACAGCACCGTCAAAACCAAAGTCGTCTTCGGCATGCCCGACACCTACGCGATGGGCATGTCGTCGCTGGGCATGAAAGTGCTCTACCATTGCTGGAATCTGCGCGAGGACACCGTCTGCGAACGCGTCTTCACGCCGTGGCCCGACATGGAAAAGCGCATGCGCGAACACCGCGTGCCGCTTTATTCGCTCGAGACCTTCACGCCCGTGCGCGACTTCGATGTCTTCGCGCTCTCCGTCGCGTACGAAGGCGGATTCACCAATATCCTCACGATGCTCGATCTCGCCGGCATTCCGCTGCGCGCGGAAGAGCGGACCCTGCGCGATCCAATCGTGATCATGGGCGGGCACACCGCGTTTGCGCCCGAGCCGATTGCGGATTACATCGACGCCTTCTGCATCGGCGAAGGCGAGGAACTCGCGATCGACGTCACAAATACGATTAGTGAACTCAAAGCGCTCGGCCTCGGCCTCGACCGCGACGCGCTGCTTTATCGGCTCTGCCGCGAAGTGCCCGGCGTGTACGTGCCGCGCTTTTACAAATTCGAATATTTTCCCGACAACACCATCGCCGACGTGGTCCCGCTGCGCGCGCGCATTCCGTTCCCCGTCAAGCGCCGCATGGTCGCCGATTTCGACAAGACGCCGTTCCCGACAAAACAAATCGTCAGCTTCGTCGAAACCGTGCACGAACGATTCGCCATCGAAATCATGCGCGGCTGCGTCAACGGCTGCCGCTTCTGCCAGGCGGGCATGATCACCCGCACGCAGCGCCAGCGCTCGCCGGAAACCGTCATGCGGCTCGCGAAAGAAGGCTTCGAAAACACTGGCTACGACGAGATCGGTTTGCTGAGTCTTTCGTCGAGCGATTATTTCGGCATCACGGATCTGGCGAACCAGCTCAACAATTATTTCGAAGACCGCGGCGTCGGCGTCTCGCTGCCGAGCTTGCGCATCGGCACCGTCCTCGCCACGCTGCCCAAGGAAATGGGCCGTGTGCGCAAAGGCGGCCTGACCATCGCGCCCGAGGCCGCCAGTGAACGGCTGCGCAACATCATCAACAAGCCCGTGCGCGACGATCATCTGCTCGAAGGCTGCCTGCAAGCATTCAAAGTCGGCTACGACCACGTGAAGCTCTATTTCATGCTCGGCCTGCCCGGAGAAACCGATGAAGATCTGCGCGCGATTGGCCGCTTGAGCGATCAGGTTGCGATGATGCGCACCAAAATCGGGCGCGGGCCGGCGAAAGTATCCGCGAGCGTGTCGAGTTTCGTGCCCAAATGCGGCACCCCGTTTCAATGGGCGCCGATGCTTTCGCGCGACGAATGGAAACGCCGCCAGCAGATCATCCGCGACAGTTCGAAAATCAAAACGGTGAAAGTCAAAGTCCACGATCCGGAGACTAGCTACCTCGAAGGCATCCTCTCGCGCGGCGACCGCCGGCTCGGAAAAGTCATCGAACGCGCGTGGCGCAACGGAGCGCGCTTCGACGGCTGGACCGAGCATCTCAAAATGGACGTGTGGCTCGAAGCCTTCACCCATTTCGGCATGGACCCCGATTGGATTGGCTTGCGCGAACGCCGGCTCGACGAAATTCTGCCGTGGGTCGTGGTCAACGACACGGTCAGCGAAGCGTTCCTGAAACGGGAACTCAAACGCGCCGAACAGGAGCGCGTGACGCTCACCTGCACCGACACGAATCCCAACGAAGAGACGCCGTGCTTTATCTGCGACGCGTGCGAAAAGAGTCCGCTGTACGAAAAGAAGCAGGCTATGATCGACGCGCCGCTGCTGGGCTTGCCGCGCGACGCAAAATATGCGAAGAATTGGACGTTTCCGCTGGGGGCGGCGGGCGAGTGAGCGTAGAAAGTCCTGAAAATTGAACTGGACACATCCTTGAAAAGCCGTAGTATCACTGCGGATTTTCAAGGATCGAAAAATGTCCGTCATCGTCCGCTCAAAGCACCTTTCGCAAGTCCGCCGAGCGTTGCGCGACAATCCGGTTTGCGCACTGCTGGGGCCGCGCCAGTGCGGCAAAACGACGTTGGCGCGCCAGCTTGCCGCCGACCACTACTTCGATCTGGAATCGCCGGGCGACCGTCAGCGCTTGAGCGATCCGAAATTGGCGCTTGCGCCGCTGCGCGGATTGATCGTTATCGACGAAGTTCAGCACATGCCGCACTTGTTCGAATTGCTGCGGCCGCTTTCCGACCGCAAGCCCATTCGCGCCCGCTTTCTGCTGCTCGGCAGCGCCTCGCCGGACATTGTCCGCGGCGTCTCCGAATCGCTGGCTGGGCGCATTGCATTTGTGCCTATGGGCGGTTTTACGCTCGACGAAATCCGCGGCAAAGCGGACGCGCTTTGGCTTCGCGGCGGATTTCCCCGGTCGTTCCTGGCCAGGAGCAATGCCGCCAGCTTGAAATGGCGCCTCGATTTCATCGACACATTTTTGAACCGTGATTTGCCCGCGTTGGGCGTTCGCACCCCGCCGGATACGATGCGTCGTTTTTGGACCATGACCGCTCATTACCACGCGCAAATATGGAATGGCGCCGATCTCTCGCAGTCGTTGGGCGTGTCGGAAGGCACCGTCCGCTCGTTTCTCGACACCATGACCGGTGCGTTCGTCCTGCGCCGATTGCTGCCCTGGTTTGTGAACATCGGCAAACGGCAAGTGAAATCCCCGAAAGTGTATATCCGCGACAGTGGCATCCTTCACGCGCTTCTGGGAATTGAAGACATGCGCGCGCTGCAGGGCCACCCAAAACTCGGCGCGTCATGGGAAGGGTTTGCAATGGAACAAGTGCTGAACATCGCCGGCGAACGCGACGCGTATTTCTGGTCCACGTACACGGGCGCCGAACTCGATTTGCTCCTGCTGCGCCGCGGCAAGTTCTACGGCATCGAATTCAAGCGCACCAGCGCGCCGGCGATGACCAAGTCGCTCCACTCCGCATTCGATTCGCTGAAACTTGCGCGGGCCTGGATTGTGTATCCGGGCGAGCAGCGCTATCCTGTCGGTTCCAAAACAGAAGCATTGCCGTTGGCGCAGATCGGCTCACTTGTGAAAGTCTTCGGCGATTACTAGCCGGGGAGTTGTTTTCCTGCGCTCGTCTTTCGCGCGAAAATTTGCTATACGTTTCGCGCAACATTCACTTCGACTCAATTGTTTTGGAGGCGGCCATGTCCGAAGACGATCCGGGGCATGAAGACCACGACACCGACATCCACGCGCGCAATGCGAAATACGGGCTGATTCTGTTCGCCATTTACCTGCTGCTCTACGGCGGCTTCGTGGGCTTGAGCGCGTTTTCACGCCAGATGATGGGCGAAACGTACGCCGGCATCAACTTGGCGCTGTGGTACGGACTCGGCTTGATCGTCGCCGCGCTGGTTTTGGCGTGCGTCTACATGGCACTCTGCCGCGCAAAATAAACGAACAGTCCAAGGTCCAAAGTCCAAGGGTCCAAGGTCGAGTAAGCGCTCGCCCCGGACTTTTGACCTTTGACCTTGGACCTTGGACCTTGGACTTTGGACTCATGAACCACCACCCCACAACCATTGCAGTCATCGTCTTTCTGATTTTTGTCGGCTTCGTGCTGGGTTTGAGTTTTTATCTCGGCAGCAAAGCGAAATCGGCGAAGGGGTATTATGCGGCGCATGGCGGCGTACATTGGTTCATCAATGGGATCGCGTTTGCCGGCGATTATCTTTCCGCCGCGTCATTCCTGGGCATCTGCGGATTGATTGCGACATTCGGCTATGACGGATTCCTCTATTCGATCGGATACCTGGCGGGCTGGGTCGTGGCGTTGTTTGTGATCGCCGAGCCGCTCAAACGGCTTGGGCGTTTTACATTCGCCGACGCGCTCGACAACCGCTTCAATTCGCGCGGCATTAAACTGTCCGCGGCGATCAGCACGCTGGTCGTCAGCCTCTTTTATCTGATTCCACAAATGGTCGGCGCGGGCGCGCTGGTCAAGCCGCTGCTCGGACTCGAACATTATCAAGGCGTGCTGATCGTCGGCGCGATTGTGATCACCATCGTGGTCACGGCGGGGATGGTCTCGACGACGTATGTGCAGTTCATCAAAGGCTCAATGCTGGTGATTTTCTGCGCGATCTTGACCGTCATGATTTTGTATCGCGGGTTGACCACAAAGCCGAATTACGGCGACGTGAATTACCGCCCGTTCAAAACAGTTTCCGCCGCGGCGCTGCGCGGCGACGCGAATCTTAAGGAGCTTGAACCGGAAGGAAAATGGAAGGACGTGAAGTCGCTGGTTCGCTTCAAGGATCAAACAACCGGCGCCGTGTCGATCTGGGTTAAACTGGACGCCGCCGGCACGCAGTTGGGCGAAGCCCAAAGCACGTTTATCAAAAAAATCAGCGACGACGAACAGCAAACGTTCACGAATGGCAGCGTGGTGCGCAATGGAAAGCCGGACGCCGGCGAAATCTTCGCGGTTGGCAATATCGCCCAGCTCCCCGGCGGCATTGAATCCACGGGCCCATTGGGTCCCCTGGATTATTTTCGGAGATTTTCCGAAAGTAAAATCGCGGTGTGGCGCAGCGAAGTCGTCAAAGTCGGCGACATGAAACATGCCGGCGATTCGATCACGACCGTTTACTATCCAGTGATTACCGCCGGCGACGAGCTGCTCAAGCCTGGGAATTATCCTGCGTTTAAAGGCATCAAGCTCGAAAACAAAATTGAAAATTGGAAGGACAAAGCCAATTTCATTTCGCTGATGCTCGCGCTCTTCTGCGGCACGGCGTCGCTGCCGCACATTTTGATCCGCTATTACACCGTGAAGGACCAGGCCAGCGCGCGCAAGAGCACGGTCGTCGGCATCGCAAGCATCGGCTTCTTCTACATCCTCACGCTCTATCTGGGCCTCGGCGCGATGACCAGCGGCGCGATGGACGTGACGGACACGAACATGAGCGCACCGCTGCTCGCAAAAACATTCGGCGCGCTGCCGTTCGCGGTGATTTCGGCGATCGCGTTCACAACGGTGCTGGGGACGGTGAGCGGATTGATCATCGCGGCCAGCGGCGCGGTCGCGCACGATTTGATGACAAATTTTATGAAGCGCGATTTGAATGACCACGAAAAAGTCCGCGCGGGAAAATTCGCCGCGGTCGTTGTCGGAATTCTGGCGATGATTCTCGGCATCATCTTTAAAACATTCAATGTCACGTTTCTCGTCGGCTGGGCGTTCAACGTCGCCGCGTCGGCGAACCTGCCGGCGCTGGTGATGCTGCTGTTTTGGAAAGGCACGACGAAGCAGGGCATCACCGTGGGAATTTTCGCGGGGCTTTTGACCTCGCTTGTCTGGATTCTGCTCAGCGGCGATGCGTACAAAAATCTATACGGCCTTCCTGAAGCGCAAGCCATCGCGCCGTTCAACCAGCCCGGGTTGGTCACGATTCCGCTGGGATTCATCGTGCTGATCGTCGTGTCGCTGCTGACGAAGAAACGCGGCGAAGCGAGCATTGCTTGAAATTCCCCGACGACGCTCCGGTCACGCCCGCCAAGCGCGATGAATTGAAAGCGCGCATGGCGACGCTGCATATTGATCTTCGCAAAATCGACGAGCAGGCAATCAAGGCCGGCGGGCCGGGCGGACAGAAAGTCAACAAAACATCGAGCGGCGTGCTGTTGCGCTTTGAGTTGAATGGCGAACTCATTGTGGTGAAATGGACGCGCGAACGGCAGCGCTCGCTGAACCGCTTTCTGGCGTTGCGCGAATTGGTGGACGAAATCGAATTGCGCGTATCGCCGGAAACCAGCGCGCGATTCAAGGAAGAGCAGCGGATTCGCAAGCAGAAGCAGCGCCGGCGCGCGCGCAGCAGTTCATAGTCCCGTCTTTAGGCGGAATGGCGCTTTGGCGCGAACGCGCGATTCCGCCTAAAGGCGGGACTACGAACGATATTTTTTGGATTTGTGCTCAACACTGGTTTATAGATATGATCAGTCATTCATATTAAGGAGCACTCATGTCAAGCGTGAAGCTGATTCTGGTGGGCGGATTCCTGGGCGCGGGAAAAACGACGCTTGTGGCGCAAGCCGCGGGGCGGCTGGTTGCGGCGCACAAGCGCGTCGGCCTGATCACCAACGACCAGGCGGCCGATCTGGTCGATACGGAAATGCTGCGCGGCAAGGGCTTCGACGTGGGCGAAGTCGCCGGCGGATGCTTCTGCTGCCGTTTTGACGATCTGGTGAACTCCGCGGAAAAACTGATCGCCGAGCGAGGGCCGGACGTGCTCATCGGCGAACCGGTCGGCAGTTGCACGGATCTGGCGGCCACCGTGGTCCAGCCGATGAACCGCTTTCAATCCGGCAAGATTCGCGCCACGCCGTTCACGGTGGTGGTCGATCCGGAACGCTTGAAGGACATGCTCAAGCGCGAGCCGACGCACAATCCGCTTTCGAAGAAAGTGACGTACATTTACGGCAAGCAGCTTGAGGAAGCGGACATCATCGCGCTCAACAAGACGGATACGATCAGCGCCGGAGAAACTGAAGGGCTTTGCGCGGAATTGCGGCGGCTGTTCCCGCATGCGACCGTGCTGACTTTCTCCGCTCTTGACGGAAGCGGCATCGACGCATGGCTCGAAATGGTGCTGAAAGATGCGCCCGCGGGACAGCACATCGCCGAGGTCGATTATGATACTTACGCGGAAGGGGAGGCGGAGCTGGGCTGGCTGAACGCGAGCGTGACGTTGAACGCCGATGCGCCTGTCGATTGGAAACGATTCTGTCTCGATTTGCTCAAGAATATTCGCGCGAGTTTGCAGTCGAAAAAAATCGAAGCGGCGCACGTGAAGCTCGCCTTGAACGCGCCCGGCGCGGCGCTGGTCGCAAATCTCACCAGCAGCAGCGGGCAGCCGTTTTTGCTGGTGCAGGGCACGCACGAGTCGCCGTCGAAAAGCGCGCGATTGATTTTCAACGCGCGTGTACAGACCGATCCGCAGATTTTGCGCGAGTTGGCGGAGGCGGCGATTCGCGGGACATGTGGCGATGCGGTCCGCGCGGAGATGGGCACGCTGCAGGCGTTCAAGCCGGGGCGGCCGGTGCCGGTGCATCGCTTTAAGAATGCGTAAAGTGCGGCATGGGCGCTTGCGCGCTGAAAGCGGGAGTGCATACTCGCAAGCGGCTCAATTTCTCTTCTCTCATTAATGGGGCAATGCGCTGGAATGAAACACTACGCGGCGGAAGTCATGGGCACGTTTGCGCTGGTCTTTGCGGGGACGGGCGCGATTGTGATCAACCAGCTTTCCGGCGGCGCGATCACGCATCCGGGGATTGCGCTTACCTTCGGGCTGGTGGTGATGACGATGATTTACGCGTTTGGCGAAATCTCCGGCGCGCATTTGAATCCGGCGGTGACGCTTGCGTTCGGCTTGTCGGGGCGCTTTCCGGCGAAGCGCATTCCCGGCTATGTGATCAGCCAATTGTGTGGGGCGCTGCTGGCCAGTGCGGTGCTGCGGCTGCTCTTCGAGAATACGGCGCATCTGGGTGCGACGCTGCCCAAGGGCAGCGAGATGCAATCGCTCGTGCTCGAATTTATTCTGACATGGATTTTGATGCTGGTGGTTCTTTGCGTCTCCACCGGTTCGAAGGAAGCCGGCACGCTGGCGGGGATCGCGGTCGGCGGCGTGATTGGGTTTGAAGCGATGTTCGCGGGGCCGATTTGCGGAGCCTCGATGAATCCAGCGCGCTCGCTGGCGCCGGCGCTGGTGTCGGGGACTTTCACGTCGCTGTGGCTTTATATCGCGGGGCCGATTTTAGGCGCGGCGGCGGCGGTGCCGTGCTGGACGTTTGTGCGCGGTAATGGGGCTGCTGGCGCGCAGGCCAAATGAGAAACAATATGACAACCATCCTGATTCTCGCGGTTGTTTTTCTCGCGTACTCCAACGGCGCCAATGATAATTTCAAAGGCGTCGCGTCGATTTACGGCAGCGGCACAACCAGTTATGGCAAGGCGCTGGCGTGGGCGACGCTCACGACGGTGGCCGGATCGATCGCGTCGTTTTTTTTCGCGCAGGCGCTGTTCAAGCAATTCTCGGGAGGCGGCTTTGTGCCGGATACGATTGTGGCGCCGGCCTATCTGCTCGCCGTGGCGCTGGGCGCGGGCGCGACAGTGATTTTGGCGACGCGCTTTGGCTTTCCGATTTCGACCACCCACGGGCTGACCGGCGCGATGCTCGGCGCGGGGCTGGTCGCGGTGGGATCGAGCGTCAATTTCTCTCTGCTGGGCGCGACGTTTTTGCTGCCGCTGCTGCTAAGCCCAGTGCTGGCCGTGGCCGTCGGTGGCATTTTGTACGGCGTGTTTCACTTCGCGCGCGTGAAAATGGGCATTACGCGCGAAATGTGCGTCTGCGTGGGCGTGGAAACATCGGCCGTCGGTGCGCCGCAAACATCCGCGCCTGCGGCTATGCCCGCGGGCGCTCAGACGCTCACCGCAACCGTGGACAATCCGCAGCGCTGCGAAGAACGCTATGCAGGCAAGTTCCTTGGTGTGAATTGCCAGAGCGTTGTCGATGCCATGCATTTCTTGAGCGCCGGCGCGTTGAGTTTCGCGCGCGGTTGGAACGACACGCCCAAAATTGTCGCGCCGCTGATCGTGCTCAAAGCGATGGGCTTGCAATGCGATGTCGCGCTCGTGGCCGCCGCGATGGCCATCGGCGGTTTGTTAAACGCGCGGCGCATCGCGGAGACGATGAGCAAAAAAATCACGGCGATGAATCACGGGCAGGCCTTCACGTCCAATCTCGCCGCCGCGGCGCTGGTGATTGCCGCCAGCAAATACGGCCTGCCCGTCTCGACCACGCACGTCACGGTCGGATCGCTCTTTGGCATTGGCGTGGTGACACGCAAAGCCGATCTGAAGACGATCACGGGAATCGTGCTTTCATGGCTCGTTACGCTGCCATGCGCGGCGGCAATTGGAGCGAGCGTGTATTGGGTTTTCGCGCGGTAACTGTCAGAATTCGAAACGAAATCGCGTCGCGGTTCCGCCGCCGTTTCTGACCCCTGACTCCTGACCCCTGTCACTTAGCCGGCTCCGGAATTTTGACGGTACAGAGCGTGTCCGTGCCGCTCACGGCGGACAGAATCCCGTAAGGTTTGACCGGTTTGGGCAGCGTGATTTTCGCCACGGCACGGCCGCCTTCGGCTTCGAAAGTACCCACACCCAGCGCGAATTCGCCCTCCTTCAAGGCGACCGATTTGCCTTTGAACGAATCGGCGGCCACGACCGTCACCTGCGCTTTGCCGTCGGCGTCATAATTGCCCGCGGCGCAACCGCGCACGGCCGGCGAGGGCTTTTCGGAGAGGCGGATGCGATGCGTGTTGTTGGTGTCGGAATGAGCGTCGGGCCTGGGGTACCAGAGCGCTTGGTAGCGCTCGTTTTCCTTGTCGGCGTCATTGGCGTAAAGCTGGAACGCCAGTTCCAAGCCTTCCTTGGGTTCGATCGCCAGATTTTTCCATGGCAGCATCGCTTCGATCACGTAGCCTTTGTCGTTGACCGTGCGTGCGACTTCGATGGTGAGCTTTTCTTTTTTTCCAGTGCCTTTGCGGTAGTCGCTGATGTTGCTGCGCAATTCAGGTTTTTTCACGTCGCGGCCGGGCGCGACCACGACTTGGTAGCTTTGGTCGGAGCCGCGCGCGGTGCAGACGAAGAATTCGATCGAATCGCCCTGCCACAAATCTTCGGGTTTTTCCGCCGGTTCAAGAGGCACATCGTCGATAACAGTAACTAGCACCAGCAGGCCGCGTTCGTCCCAGCCGAGTTTAAAGGAGGCGTTGAAATTGTCGGGCGTGCGGGTTTTTCCGGCCACGTCGCAAAGATTTTCGACGGAAAATCCCTTGTCGGCCCAATCGTCGGCTTTGCCGTCGATTTTGATATCGGCCAGTTTGGGCACATCGAAAATAGGTGAATCGTCAGCGGCATGAAGCAGGGCCGCGGCAAAAAAAATCGGCATGACACAGAGCGACTTCAGCATAGGGCGCCTCCTCGAGGAAACTCATGACCAGGACTTTGACTTGTGCCGCATTTGTTTACACTGCGGGCTTGCCTATAAAGCGCAAAAAATCGGGATCCGGCGGGGTTTGATCTTTTTCAAGAAAAGATAGTAATATGAATTGCAAAATTCCGCACGAAATTTTGAGAAAATCGTTTGCGCGCGTGTGGAAACGCTGTAAAAAGAACGCTCAACCAGAAGGTTCACTCTGTTTTCGACTGCAAGTCATCGTTTCATTCGGCTTCCGCTTAAGGGAGGATTCCAAGATGTCCAAGTTCAATCTTTGCGGGTTGATGCTGTTGGCCGTGTTGAGTTTGTCGGCGGTTGCCAATGATAAAATTGTTGAGGGCATCATCGTTGATTCGAGCGATGGGGCAGATACTCAGGCCACGATTGTTCGCGATGGCGAACAGATCGACGCCGTCGAAGGGATGCCGGTCTATGCCGGCGACGAGATCAAGACGACCGCCAACGGTATGATTTCCGTCGGTTTCCTCGACCAAACAGCCCTCACGTTGTACGGTAGCACCGAAATAAGCGTCGGCGGCTCAGCCGCCATTGGCACCAGCGAAGGCGCCACCTTTAATCTGGGCGGTGGCCACCTGTTCGTCTCCACCAAATCCACCGAATCCATGCCGCTGAACTTGACCGTCGGCGACCGCAGCGCTCCGGTGGTCCGCGCCGCCGGTCCAAAGCCCCTCAAGATGGAATTGATTCTCACCAAGAACAGCAGCGGCGCGTTCGTGACCAACGTTGAAGTCACCTCTGGCAGCGTGACTTTGACGCCGGCCACAGGTGGTTCCCCTGTTGTCGCGACTGTCGGCGGCGCCACGGTGATGACCATCAGCACCGCGACCAACCCGCCCTCGGGTACGGTGACCACGACCGCGACCACCAAGACCGACATCAAGACGCTGAAGATTGGGACGCTGTCGGACATTCAAGTCAGCCAGGGAAAAACAGGTTTCTCGTTCAAAACAGCCATCACGGAAGGCGACGGTTCCGTCACGAAGGGAGCGATTTCCACGGACTTGACGGGCAAGATTATCAAGGATTCGTCGAAGACATCTAACAAGACCGACAAGTCTTCGTTGTCGTGGTCCGAATCCGTTTCCACCGGAAAGATTGCCTTCAAAGCGGCTTTTGGCGGGAATTCGTTCTCGGCGGCATTCACCGGCGGCGTCACCTCCAAGGCCACGTTGAAGGGTAGCGATAAGACCTCCTACGTCGGCTCCGCAACCTATAATTCCACCACTGGCTTGATCACCTTCACGGGTACGTCCAAGGCCGGCACCACGGCGACGTTCACCTACGATCCCACCAATTCGGCTCAGGCGGTTGAAACGGTGAAATTGGGCAGCGCGACGCCGGTTTCCAAGACATACGCGTATCCCGTCACGCCGGACAATACGCCCGATTTGCGCACGATCAGCATCACTCAGGAGCCGAAGAGCCATTGAGCAATGCGTGCCGATTTCGTCTAGCGAATTTCCAGCGGGCCAAGCTATCAAGCTTGGCCCGCGTTGTTTCCTGACCCCTGATTCCCGGCCCCCCTGATTTCTGGCCCCTGACTCCTATCTCCTGCCGTTATGCACTCGTGCGAAAAAAAGCCAATAATTGAAAATAATCCTCAAATACATTTGTAATCTCTTTTTAGAGCATTAAGCACTAAGCATTTGACTGAGCGGACTATCTGCTTGGATTTTTAGCGCATCCAAAAGCCCGCTTCACGCGTTCATAACGAGAGATTGCTGCGTTCAAGTCCCCAGCCCACATAAGAGGAGACGGCCATGAAGTTCGCATATCGAATCGCCTTCGTGCTGTGTGTCGCCCTTTTCTGCGCTCACGCGTATTGCGCGGGAGTTCTTCAAGTCACCGGTATCACGTCGGATCAAGGCGAGGCCTTTCCAACCAATGTGAATGTCACCTTCACCGCCACCGTGACGGGCGCCAATTCAGTCACGACTTTCGATTGGGATTTCGGCGACGGAACGACAACCACCACGATGGTCAACATGGCCAGCCACACTTTTACGATGGAAGACGACCTGATCACGGTCACCTGCACGGCCAACAACGGCATTGATCCGCCGGATTCGGATTTTGAGTATTTCGAAGCTTTCCGCGCGCCTCAGCCCGGCGACCCGCAAGGCGCCAATGCCGGCGATCCGCCACAAGTGAATCCCGACACCGGCGTGACGTTCACGCTCAACCAGTGCCTGGGCGGTTTCATCAGCGGCACGCTGAGCGTGGGCACTCCCGCCGCGCGCGACGACGCAACTTTTTCGACCGATTTCGGCGACGATGTGGTCCACGGCGGCAGCGTGCTCAACCACCGGTACAACGATTCAGGCATTTACATTATGCAAACGACGGCCAGCCAAAATGGCAGCACAATTGGCCTGACGCGCAAGACGCTGGCCTTTTCGGATTTTGAAATCTACGGTGATAACGAAACGGATTCCGGCGCGCTGGACCTGCCGCTGGCGCAGAAACACCTCAACAATCCCAAGAAAAAAGGCATGGGCTTCAAAGTCAAAGGCAAGTTTTTCTTTGGGACGACCATGGCGCACACCACGACCACGCCGACAGACACCGTCTCCATTTCGTGGAACATGACGCTTCCCGCCGGTTTCGATCCCACCAGCCAGGTCGTGACGCTGGCGATCGGCAACGTCACCGACGACATCACGCTCAGCGACAAAGGCCAGGGAATCATCGATCACCCTTCGCCGTACAAAGCGGTCAAAATCAAATTCCCGCACTTGAAGAAGGGCCAGACCTCGCCGCCCAATCCGACGCCCACTACCGTCACGGTGCTGATGTCTTCACAGGATCTCACTGGCCAGGGCTTCGACACCGAAGGCATTTCGCCGCGGCAGCATCAAACTTCCGGAATGAAAGGCCCCTTCCAGCGCAGCGTCCAGGTCGCGACGCGCTTCGCCGGCATCGCGTTCACGGGCATTGCGCCGATCAACCTGAGCGTCAGTTCCGACAATTCCTTCGGCGGCATTTCATCGCGGTAACGTTGCACCGCCGGCGTCCCGCCTGCGCGTTTGTCGCAAGCGTAGCGCGCGGACGAACCGCGACCGCAAGGGAGCGGCCAGCTTCACATCGATTGTGCGCGTCTGAAAAGTCAGCCGCATGCCCGCTCTCTTGCGGTCGCGGCTCGTGAATTCCCCTTTGCGTCCATGCCTTTCTCCGCGACAATACGCTCATGCTCGATCTCTCCGGCCAATGCGCGCTCGTCACCGGCGCCGGCGTGCGGCTTGGCCGCGCCCTCGCCGAAGCGCTCGCCGCGCGCGGCTGCAAACTGATTTTGCATTGCAATACCTCGCGCAAAGGCGCGCTCGAAGTTGCGCGCGTCATCTGCAAAAACGGCGGCGACGCGGCGGTGCTCGGCGCCGATCTGTGCGACGAGAAACAAGTGCTAAATTTGGCGCGCACCGCCGAAAAAATATTCGGCGGCGTGGATATTCTCATCAACAACGCCGCCGTCTTCTGGCCCACGCCGCTTGAAAAACTCAATGCTGCGCAGCTTGACGCGTTCCACCGCGTAAACCTCCAAGCGCCGTTTATCCTGAGTTCCGAACTGGGCCGGAGGATGCTTGCGCGCGCAAAAAAAAATCGCTCACGCCGCGGAGCGATTTTAAACATGGCTTGTCTGTCGGGGCTGAAGGCCTGGAAGACGCACCTGCCGTATTCGATCAGCAAAGCCGGCGTCATCTCGCTGACGGTGGGCCTGGCCAAACTGCTTGCGCCGCATGTGCGCGTCAACGCCATTGCGCCGGGCACGGTCCTGCCGCCGGAAAAAATGAGCGCGGCGGAGCGTGCACGCCTGCGCAAAAAAATTCCGCTGCAAACGTTCGGTTCGCCGCAAGATATTGTGGACGCCGCGCTGTACCTCCTCAGCGCGCCGTTCGTCACGGGGCAGGTGCTGGTCGTGGACGGCGGGCGGAGCCTTTGAAAGACTCATTTGTCATTTGGCAGTTGTCATTTGTGATTTGTCCTTGAACTCGCTCCAACATTGACGAATCACAAATGGCACAAATGCCAAATGACAAATGAAACCGCCGTTTGACCTTCCACCCGCTTACGGTAAGCTATTTTTCCGCAGAATGCGTCGTCACAACTTTTTTAGCCCAACGGTATCCCCGAATTATCGAATGCACCGCCGCGCCGTCATCTCCGATATTCACGCCAATCTTCCGGCGCTCGACGCCGTGCTGTCCGACATCGCGGCTCAGCAGGTGGATGACATTGTCTGTCTGGGCGACATCTGCGGCTATGGCCCGCAGCCGGTCGAATGCATAGCGCGCGTGCGCGGCGTGGCCAAATGGACGCTGCTGGGCAACCACGACGAAGCCGTCTTTAAGGAACCGATCGACTTCAGCCGCAACGCGTACGACGCGATCGTCTGGCAGCGCACGGTGCTCGATCCGGCTAAACTTTCGTCGCCCGGCCCGGCCGACGTGGAACGCTGGGAATGGCTCAAGAGTTTGGAGCCGTCGCGCACGGACAAAAGCGTGCGCTACGTCCACGCCTCGCCGCGCGATCCGATCCACGAATACGTGCTTAAAGAAGATTTCGACGAATCCTGCGGTGGTCCGACCGACGCGGGCCGCAAACAGCTCGAAGCCATCGACTGGCTCTGCTTCTGCGGCCATTCCCATCGCCCCGGCGTGGTGGCTGAAGATTACCGCTGGTGGCTGCCCGAAGAACTCCCCGAAGGCCGCTGCATGTTGAGGCCCGGTTTCAAAACCATCGTCAACGTCGGCTCGGTCGGCCAGCCGCGCGACGGGCACCCCGAAGCCTGCTATGCGATTTTCGAATACGATCCCAACAAGGATTTAGGCGCTTCTCAATCCGGCATCCGCCCCAGCGCGGCGAGTTTGATCGCCGGCGCGCGCGACCCCAGCACGACTATGGTGCTCACGCGCCCCGATCTTCTGCCCATTGGCAACGACGAAGAAACGCGCGGCGAAAAGGACCGCGAACTGCAGGAGGCGCGCAAAACTGTGATCCTGCTCACGCCCAAAGTCCACTTCCGGCGAGTGCCCTACGACATCCACGCCGCTCAAACGCGTTTCTTCGCCATCCCCGATCTCCCGCGCTACAATGGCATCCGGCTGATGACGGGGAAATGAACGGCGGAATGTGGAATGTGGAATGTGGAATGTAGAATGCGAGCTTCCACATTCCACATTCTGAATTCCACATTCCAAAAAGGAGTCTATGAAAAGAGCATTCATCACCGGCATCACCGGCCAGGACGGCTCGTACCTGGCGGAACTCCTTTTGAAAAAAGGGTACGAAGTTCACGGCTTGATCCGCCGCACCAGCACCTTCACCACCAGCCGCATCGAGCACCTCTACCACGACGTCCACATCCAAGGCCAGCCGCTGTTTTTGCACTACGGCGACCTGGTCGATGCCGGATCGCTTTTGGCGCTGCTGCGCGAGATTGAACCCGATGAAGTGTATAACCTCGGCGCGCAATCGCACGTGGCGGTGAGTTTCAAAAACCCGATCTTCACCGCCACCGCCGACGGGCTGGGCGTGCTGCACTGCCTCGAAGCGGTGCGCGGCTTGCCGAAGAAACCGCGCTTCTATCAAGCCTCCTCGAGCGAAATGTATGGGAAGGTGATTGAGACGCCTCAGAGTGAGACGACCCCGTTTTATCCGCGCAGCCCGTATGCGTGCGCCAAAGTCTACGGCTTCTGGCAGACGCTCAATTACCGCGAATCGTACGGCTTGTTCGCGTGCAATGGAATTTTGTTTAACCACGAATCGCCTCGCCGGGGCGAAACGTTTGTCACGCGCAAAATCACGCGCGCGGCCACGCGCATCAAATTGGGCTTGCAGAAAAAACTCTATTTGGGAAATCTCGACGCCAAACGCGACTGGGGTTTTGCCGGCGACTACGTCGAAGCGATGTGGTTGATGCTGCAGCAGGACCATCCTGATGATTACGTGGTGGCCACCGGCGAGACGCATTCCGTCCGCGAATTCCTCGACGAAATTTTCGGCTTGCTGAATCTGGACTGGAAGAATTTTGTCGAACAGGACGCCCGTTACTTCCGCCCCGCCGAAGTCGATCTGCTGCTGGGCGATGCGACGAAAGCGCGTACGAAATTGGGCTGGGTGCCCAAAGTTACATTCAAAGCGCTGGCGAAGATGATGACCGAAGCCGATCTAGAATTGGCGCAGCGCGAAAAAGTTTTGCACGACGCCGGGTACCGCGCGCAGCAGCACGAGCACGACTAAAGTATTGACCTATGGCCAAACGCTCCACCACCGCGGCATCCCCCGCCAATCCCGCGCAATGGACTCGCGCCACTCTCCCGCGCGTGATCCTGATCGCCGGGCCTGAATCCGCGCTGCGCGAAGAGGCGATGGCCGCGATCAAAAAAGCCGCCTTCGGCGCTTTAGCCTCCGACGGCTGGGTCGTGCTGCACGGAGCGATGAGCGTCAACGAATCCGAAGCGCTCACGCCCGCCGCGGTGCTCGACGAAGTTTGCACGCGCTCCATGTTCGCCGCCGACGATGAAGTCAAAGTGGTGCTGGTCCGCTCGGCGGAACTGTTGCTCGATAAACACTACAAAGTTTTCGAAGACCAGCTCGATGCGATCCCCGACACCGCCACGCTTGTTTTCGAAGCCGCATCGCTGGGCAAAGTCAAAACCACCAATTTGTATAAGAAAATCGCAGCGCGCGGAGCCGTCGTCGAATGCAACGCGCTGGCCAGCGAATTCGACAACTCCGCGCTCGAAATGCAGGTCGAAAGGCGCGCGCGCGAACTGGGCCTGGCCCTCGACCACGGCGCGCTGCTCGCGCTGCTGGCGCGCAGTTCGAAGTCGCTCGGCGTCATCGAAGAGGAACTCGCCAAACTAGCCTTGGCGCTGCGCACGCAAAATGAGCCGCAACCGCAAAATGAGCCGCGACCGCAAGGGAGCGGGCCCATCCGCGTCACCGAACACGACATCGCCGAAATCTGCGCCACCACCAGCACCGCGACTGCGTTCCATTTTGTCGATGCGCTGCTCGATGGCGA
>Ga0070731_10000552_pt1 | contig 48771 bp, 39 predicted proteins | sample Coa_R1_2_FD_66448 | JGI IMG/M metagenome (GOLD analysis project Ga0070731, IMG submission 66448) | Surface soil microbial communities from Centralia Pennsylvania, which are recovering from an underground coalmine fire - Coalmine... | ecosystem: Environmental > Terrestrial > Soil > Unclassified ...
GCTGCGCTACGAGCCGATGCCAATCCCGCCGTCGGGAAACCGCTGTCCATTGCCTCGGAAGCGGCGTAGTCGCCTGATCCTGACGTGGGAGCATCCCTCGAGCTGAATCGCCGCCCGTTGCAGGTCCCCGGATTTGGGTTGACAATGGTGCTCATGCCCTGTCCGGTCACGGACGCTCGGGTCGGGGTTGTGCGCGGGCGGTATCACCAGCAGATCGGCGGCGCAGGGCTCCCGGTCCCGGCACGAGCCATCGCCGACGATCCTCTCGGCGCGGCGCCTCCACCACTGAGGCTCGCTGCATGACCACTTCTAGCGCGGCATTGCGCGTCGAGCACACCCGCACCAAGGCGCATGGGACGGTCGTCGCGACGAACGGGAAGGGGCGCGCGGTCACTTGCACCGTGACGTTCGAGCACGGGACGGAGGAGGTCCCGAAAGCGCTGCTCCGGCCTCTGTGGGAGCCGTTCCAGCTCCTCGCCAAGCAGCAGGTGAGCTACCCCTACTGGCGCTGGCTCCAGCGCGAGCGCTTCCGCCTGCTCGACGCATACCGAAACGATCTGGCGCTGGGGCTATCGAACGCGCGCGTCGACCCGCAGGTTCACCAAGTGTCCGTCGCCCTGCGTGCATTGGAGAAGTCGCAGCCGCGCTTGATACTCGCCGACGAGGTCGGGCTCGGGAAGACGATCGAGGCGGGCTTGATCCTGAAGGAGCTGAGGGCGCGGATGGGCTCCGACCTCGCTCGAGTGCTGGTCATCGTGCCGGCGAGCCTTGTTACCCAGTGGCGCTTCGAGCTCCAGTCGAAGTTCAACGAGAACTTCGTGTTCCTCGATGGCTCCGAGATTGCCCGGATGCGCGCTGACCACCCGAGCCAGAATCCGTGGGCGGTTGAGCCGAACGTGATCTGCTCGCTGCAGCTCGCCCGGCTGAAGCGATACGCCGAGGAGATCGTCACGGCGCCGTGGGATCTCGTGATCGTGGACGAGGCGCATCATGCGCGCCGCACACTCGACTGAGGGCCTGGGGATGGCGTCGCTGGTCGAACTCGTAAGGCGGTTGTGGCGGGGGCCGGGGCAGCGCCTCGGCGAGTCAGCGAGCCCTACGAGGCCGCCCGTCGAGGATGCACCCGTGACGCTCGTCCAGGTACCCCCAGAGAGTGAACAGGCGGCCGTGGCCCGGACAAGTCCAACGGGGCGTCTCGCCGCGCGTGCGCAGCGCTCGGGACTACTCGAAACCGACGCTCCTCCGGCCCCCGCAGACGCGATGCTCGACCTCGAGGCGTTGCTCCGTCGACAGCCTCGGCTCGATCTCGTCCGCTCGAGGCGAAGCCAAGATCCCGAGTCACGCGCAAACGACGGCTATCAGCTCCTCGAGGCGCTTCGGGACAAGGTCGGCGGGATGCTTCTCCTGACGGCCACGCCGATGCAGCTTCATGACTTCGAGCTCTATTCGATGATCGAGCTCGTCGAGCCCGGGCTCTTCAACGGATACGGAGATTTCGCGGCCGCTCGGGCGGAGATCGCTGCGATTAATCGCGCGGTGACTGCGTTGCGTTCCGAACATCCCAACGGCGACGCGCTCGACGATGCGCGCGAGCTCCTCGACCGTTACGGCGCGCCACCCGAATTACCCGCCGCATTGAACGGACACCGGCCGGATCGTCTCGTTGCGGCGGAATGGCTGTCGCGGTGCCACCGGCTCTCGCGGGCGCTCGTTCGGAACCGAAAGACCGAGATCGGCGGATTCACGTCGCGAGTCGCGCACCGAATCGAGGTCACGCCGGGCGAGGCCGAGCTGAAGCTCCAAAGCGATCTCCTTCAGTACATCCGTGGGCGGTACGCCGCAGCGACGTCGAACAAGCGGACGGCGGTCGGCCTCGTGCTCGTCGCGTTCCAGAAGATGCTCTGCAGCTCGACCAACGCTCTCGCCGGCTCGCTTGAGTCGCGCCGGCAGCGACTCCAGAACGAACTCGCCGACGAAACCCCTGCCGCGTCGTCCGATGATCCTGAACTGATCGAGGAGGAGCAGCGCATCCTCGCGCTACCGGCAGAGGATCTGGCGGACGAGGTCGACATCCTCGGGAGCCTCGCTCGAAGGGCTCGGCGCATCGAGGACGCGAAGGTCCTCGCCCTCGAGTCACTCGTCGGTCTGTCTTTGCTTCCATCGCCTTCCCCCGAAGACCTCTTCCTCGACCTGGAGGGCGATCCGTTCTGGCAAGCGGACCGGAAGCTTGAGTACCTCTTCGGGCTGTTGTGGCAGGAGGGTGACGACATCGGGTACCGGTCCTTCTGGGCTCACGATCCGGGCGAGGAGCGCCGCGCGTTCGAGGACGTTATCGACTTCATCACCGAGCGCCTCGCGGGTGATCCGCAGCTTCACGTCTATCACTACGCGAGCTATGAGCCTGCGACGTTCAAGCGGCTGGCGGCCGCGTACGGGACACGTGAGGATGCAGTCGACGACCTACTGCGCCGCGAGATTCTCGTCGATCTGTACGCCGTCGTGAGGCAGGCGCTCCGTGCCGGTCTGTCGAGTTACTCACTCAAACAGCTCGAGGACTTCCTGCCGCTCGTGCGGACTGCTCGCATCAAGGGCGGGGACGACGCGACCGTCGCCTACGAGGCGTGGCGCGAGAGCGGTGACAACGAATATCTGCAGGGGATCGAGGCCTACAACCGTGAGGACTGCATCGCAACGCTTCAGCTCCGCGACTGGCTCGTGGGGTTGCGCGATGAAAGCGGAGTCACACATTGGCGTCAGCCGCCCGAGCTTCAGCAGCCTTCGGCAGAAGGACTCGAGGCACTCGAAGAGCGCGAAGAGTTGAGACGGGACCTTCTTGAAGGCGCTTCTGAGGAAGACGAGCGGTGGCTTGTTGCGCACCTCCTCGAATACCACTGTCGCGAGGCGAAGCCCGAGTGGTGGGCGTTCTTTGCGCGGCTCGAGATGACGTCGCTAGAGCTCGTTGAAGACGCCGATTCCATCGGCGAGCTCGAGCACTTGGCGGCAACGTCGCTCCCTCCGCCGAGGCGTTCCATCGCGCATTCGTTCACATACCCGGCGCAGGAGCACAAGCTCGCCCCGGGCGACGAAGTGGTCGATCCGGTCACCGGATTAAGCGCGGGCGTCATCTTGTCGATCGATGATGAGCACGGACGTCTCGAGCTCGTTCGCGGCCCCGGCTTGGCTGAGGTTGAACCCCCGCGCGCCTTGATCCCAGCTGGACCGTGGCACGACACGATCCAGCGGAAGGCGCTTATGCGGCTCGCCTTTTCGATGCGAGCCGATGACGGCCGGTATCCGGTCCTTCGCGGCGTTCTCCGTCGCGAGTTGCCGAGGATTCGTGGGCACAGCGGCGTCATCCAGACGGCGGTTCTCCAGGAGATGACGGAGCTGCTGACGGCACTCGATGAGAGCCATCTGTTTATCCAAGGACCTCCAGGGTCCGGTAAGACCTGGACCGGAGCGCGGCTCATCGTCTCGCTTATCGAGCAAGGGTCGCGCGTCGGCGTCGCGTCGACGAGCCACAAGGCGATCCACAATCTTCTGGACGAGATCGAGGTCGCCGCGAAGAGTCGGGGCGTGCGCTTCTGGGGCCTCAAGAAGTCCACTCCCGGCAACGACGAGTCGGTCTACGAAAGCCGCCACATCAAGAGCGCCGATGGAATCGCGTCGTTCGCTGTCCCTTCCGTCAATCTCGTGGCCGGAACAGCTTGGCTCTTCGCTCGCGAGGAGCTCGAAGATGCACCGGTCGATTACCTATTCATCGACGAGGCAGGTCAAGTCTCGCTCGCGGACGCACTCGCGATGGGAACGTGCGCGAGGAACCTGATTCTCCTTGGCGATCCGCTCCAGCTCGCACAGGTGACGCAGGGTACGCATCCGCTGGGGACAGGCATTTCAGTGCTCGAGCATCTTCTCGGCGAGGCTGAGACGATCCCGCCGGAGCGCGGAATCTTTCTCGAGGAAACCTTCAGGATGCATCCCGACATCACCGGCTTCGTCTCAGAGATCGTCTACGAGGGTCGGCTGCGCTCCGCCGCGAGCTGCGAGCGACAGCGGACCGCTTATGGAACGGGCCTCCGCTACGTCTCGGTTGAGCATCAAGGCAATCGACGGCGGTCGGTTGAGGAAGCCGAGGCCGTCGCGACAGAGATCGCCCGCATGGTCGGTGGCGACTACCGGCTCGCCGACGGGACATCGAGGCCACTCGAACACAGCGACTTCGTCGTCGTCACGCCGTATAACGAGCAGGTGCGATGCCTGCGCGAGTTCCTGCCGGAGGGAGTTCGCATTGGGACGGTCGACAAGTTCCAAGGTCAGGAGGCGGCAGTCGTCTTCTTCTCGATGGCCACTTCGAGTGGCGCGGACACTCCACGCAATCTTGAGTTCCTGTTCTCGCGAAACCGTCTGAACGTTGCGATCTCTCGCGCGCGGTGCCTCGCGATACTCGTCGCGAATCCGCGGATCCTCGAAGCGAACTCGCGGACAATCGAACAGATGCGCCTGGTGAACGCGTTGTGCCGCTTCGTGGAGGTTGCCGAGGGCGATACGACCGCGGCGGCGCGCCCCTAACCGCCAATTACCGGGTCGTCGACGGGGGTGCGAGCATGACTCCGGGTTCCGCGATCTGGCGCCCTGGAGAGCTGTCCCTGACTCAGCAGTCGCCGGTATAGCTGCTTCGTCTCGTGACTTGGCTCGAGCCCGAATCGCTCATCGAGTTCTCGCCGAAGCTGCTCGTAGCGATCCACAACCGCCTCACGGCGGCCCAACGCCGCGTCCGCTTCCATCGCGAGCTGAGCGGGTCGCTCGTTCGACCCATCAAGGGCGCTTGCTGCCTCGCCGAATGCGAGTGCGCCCGGTGCGTCGCCGCTATGCAGACGGAGTCGGCCGGCGCGCTCGAGGATGTCCGCTCGCAGCGCATTCAGTCGGCGCTGCTCGCTCGACGCCCATAGAGCATCGATTCCTGCGAGCGGATCGCCGCGGAACAGTGCGAGCGCGCATTCGAGAAGCGCGAGTTGCTCATCTCCCGTCGTCGCGTCTGCGTCGCTGCGGAGACGAGCGAGCTCGTCGAGGTCGACCCACAGCAGTACGCGCTCGAGCGCGTACGTGTCGCGGTCGCGTCGGAAGGCTTCGCCGAGCAGCTTTCGCGCCTCGCTCACCGCCTGGTAGAAGCGCGCTGCGCTGCGGCGGGGATCGTCGCCTGGCCAGAGGGCTTCGAGAAGCTCGTCGCGGCTAGCGGCACGGCCTTCCGCCGCGAGCTAGGCGATGAGTTCGGTTGTTGCCTGCCGTCGTGGCTGTTTTTTCTTGCAGCCGGTGAGCTCGAGCGGCCCGAGAAGCAGCACGCCGGGCCGTCATCGCCATCGTCCCTCGTCGCCTCGACCGGCGTCAAAGGCATGTGTAGATCGCCTTGCGGCACATCTCCGCTCAGGGACTGCGGCTCAGGCTCATTCGATGCAGGCAGCCGGAGCACGGGTGGTGCGAGCGGTGCGGCGTGTACACGCCAATTCCGTCGCGTGATCGGCGGCCGTTCTCGCCCTGCGAACGCCCGGTGGAGCCGAAGTTCCGTACGGCTCGGTGTCTTCCGGAGCGCGAACTGCACCACCCTTACAACAACAACGAGATCGAGCAGCACAGCCACGGTCCACGCTGCGAGATCAAGAACGGCGCTGATGGCCCGTCCGGGCAGCGGTTGTGAAAGCGACTGCGGCATGGGCGGCAGCGCTGGGCGCAGATCCCATGCGAGAACGAGTAGGAGCAGCAGCGCCGTCGCGGCCACGGCTGCCCCGAGTTGGCGAGCGAGTTTCGTTCGTACGGTCATGCGATCACCGTGATGAGTGCGCCCACAACCAGGAAGGGCGCCATCGGCAGCGACGTTCTCCAAGCCGTCCGACCGTGGCGGATCACGAGCGCCACGCCCGCAAGCGCGGCAAGGACGAGGCCGAGCGCGAGCGCGCGCAGGGCGTCGCCGTCGAGGCCGAACACGATCAGGAGTGCGAGCTTGACGTCGCCCATGCCGAGCGCCGCCGGCCAGCGCAAGCTGACGATCAGGAGGACGAGGATCGTCGCGAGGCCCGCGAGGAGCGAGAGCGGTGCGCCGGCTGGAGGGTGAGCGCCGCGCATGCTGCGGCGGCTGGCAGGACGATCCGGTTCGGGATCCGCCGCTGCGCAAAGTCGAAGAATGCTGCCGAGACGAGCGCGGCGCCGAGCACGGCGAGGCGCGTTAGCGCGAGCGACTCGGCATGGGCGAGAACGCCGACGCTCGCGAAGGTCGCGCCGCCGGCAATCGCACCGATGAGCGCGCGGGTGGTCATGGTGCGCGTGGGACCGCGTCGGCTTGCGCCGAGACTGTGAGATCGGAGAGCCCGACGAGGCGTAGGAGGATGGTTGGGAAGCGTCGCGTCACCTGCACGTGCACGTCGGCGGTGGTGGCGTCCGCGTGCGCTTGAATGCCGGGCTCGCCAGTGAGGGTCGCGAGCGCCGCTGCCTTTGCCTGCTGGGGATCGAGGGCGAGCTGACCCTAGTGGATCGCTTGCGGGTCGAGTTGTTGGGCGCCGGCGAGGGCGGCGTCGTCGGCGAGCGAGGTGAGATCGCGGCGGACGACGAAGGCGTGCCCGATGTCGACGGCGGCGCCGAGCACCATCAGCAGCGCCAGCGTCAGCAGCAGCCCGGTGATCAGCACCGAGCCGCGCTCGTCGCGCAACCGTCCCGCCGAGGGGTGCATGGTGAGTTATCCCCGATGAGGCTTGCGGTAGGTGTCGACGGGGGCGGCGGCACTGCCCTGGACGGTGATCGTGCCGAGCTGGCCGATGAACGGCAGCGATGCGAGTCCGAGCTGCGCGCTCGTCTGCGCCTGCAGGACGGCGCCGCGAGCGAAGGTGCCGTCGAGCTGCAGCCGCAACGGAACACCGGTCTGTGTCTGTGCGCGGACGCGATTCGCAGAGCGGCCTAGCGCCGCGACGATCGACCAGAGAACGTTATCGGCGACGGCGCACGCAGCTGCGCGATCTAAGGGCGGTCAGTCGAAGAGGTTGGTGATCGCATTGTCCGCGGCCTCGATCAGCTTTTCAAGTGACCCCTGGCGTACGAGGGTCTGCCACGCCGAATACGCGTTTTCGGCATACAGATCCCTTGGGGGAAAGTAGACCGAGCCGGGGCTATTCGTCACGTTCATCACGACTACGGCGAGGTTCGGGTGTCGCTGGCGTAGCCCTCGTTGGAGGAGTGAGTACGCCTCGCCCGGGTGCGCGACGACCGCCGTGTCGCCGAGCCGCCAGATCCAGATGGGGTGGGCGGCTGAATGTGATCCGCCGTAGTCGTCGCGGAGGCGGCGTGCCCGGTTGAGCCGCTCGGTGGCCGCTCCTTCGCTGAGCGGCTCCCACAGTTGCGCGATCTCTTCGAGCGAATCGTCGGAGCGTAAGTCGACAGGTACTTCGAGCAACGTGGCGTCGGCCACCGTCGGCGGAAGCCGCGACGTGTTCGACCAAATGGCAAGCGGGGCTCCGGATTCGACGATCTCTGTGAACCTGAGTTCGGTCCTTGGCGGCGGGAGCGTCTCGAGGGCCGCGAGGACGGCGTGGCCGAGCGCTCGCCCGTGCCTTTCGGGGACATCGGTGTCGCTGACGTATTGCTCTCTCGGCGCGAGCTCGCCGGAGGCTCCTTGGAGAAAAACGCAGGGTGCGCCGGTGGCCTCTTCGACTGTCGTTCGGAGCGAGCCGACGTAGTCTGGCGAGATGAGCGTGTTTTCCCACGCGAGCGTCGTCGGGTGGCAGGCGTAGTTCACGATTGTGATGAGATGGTCACCTGCGCCGTCCGTGATCCGGCCTACGAGGACGGTGTCGTCGGCGGGTTCGTCAGGATTGAAGCCGACGAGGTGCCGTTTTTCGCCTGCGAGGTCTCGATTAGCGGCGAGGCCGGATCGGCCAACAGTCCATTCCAAGGTTGCGTCGACCGCGGCGGCGAGGGCCTCGCTCGTTGCCTCGATTGCGGCAATACCAACTGCGTCGAGATACGGTTCGATCAGCGCTCCACCAGGTTTGTCGGCGTCGTCTGCGCAGATCGACGGTCCGGCATGGGTGTGGCTCAGGTTGAAGAGGACACGCGTTGGGTTGAGCTGTAGCCGCTTGAGAAGCGGCTCGCGGACGCGTCGTTCATCCGCGGCCCGCTGCCACCAGCCGAGGTCGGCCGCGACCAGGACAAACGGCTCTCCCTGGTGGGGAGCGAACACGATCGAGGTGAGCGTGAGTGGCCGATGAACACCAGTCGCGGTGCTGTGCGTCGAGGCGCCCCAGATGCGAGCGTAGATTCCAGCGGGCGGCGTGATGTCGCGTCGTGCGACACCGATGCGGCCGCTATAGGCGGGATTAGACCACGTACGGCCTGGTGGACTTGTCGGGCGAGTGTGAGACACCGCGACCGCCGTGAACGCTCAGTGGCTGCCGCGCCCCGCGAATAACGGCCGGGCGGCGGCGAACGGCGAAACGATCTGGCTCACTGGCTGACCGAGCTCGCCGGCCAGGGTTCGTCGTCGGGCTGGTCGCTTGCGAGCAGCATCCGTACGCGGGCAAGCGTGAGGTGGGCGCGCGTTTCGTTGATCGCAGCGTCTGCGTCGCCCGAGGCGACGGCTTCGGCGATCACGCGATGTTGCTGCGCGACCGTCTGAGATGCCGGCCGGTCGAGCGGCTGCGCGGCAATCAGTTGCATCTGAAAGATGACAGATGCGAACGCATTGTCCATACGAGGGCTACCAACCGCATGGACGAGGGCGCTGTGAAAGGCGAGGTCTGCGGTCATTACGTCGCGCCAGGGTGCGCCGTCAATCGCTTCCAGCGCTTCAACTGCTTCGAAGACTCCTTGGGTTGCGAGATCGTTGGAGGCGATGGCTCGGGCGGCCTCGGTCTCGAGCGCGGCGCGCAGGATGAAGATGTCGCTGATATCCGACTTTGAGAAGCGGCGAACCGAGATCCCGCGGTGAGGCCAATGCTCGAGCAGACCCTCGTGAACGAGCGTCTGCAACGCCGAGCGGACGGTGTTTCGGGCGACGCCGTAGGCAGCCGTGATCTCTACTTCGCGGAGTCGAGTGCCGGAGCGGACCGTCCCATCAAGCACGACCGCGCGGATCGAGTCGGCGAGTTCGTCGACCGCGGAAAGCCGCTGCAAAGGAGCGGCTTCTCTCGTCCACGAAGCGAAAGCAGGCGAGTTCGGCCTTGACAAGTTCGTGCCAACATATCATTGTCCTACAACTCTGCAAGGCTACTTCTTGAAAGGCGGCGTGACGGACCGCATCTTGGGACCGGTGGCTGGCGTCCTTGCGGTAGCGCAGTGTTGGTTGCCTTGTCGCGCGGAGTGGTCCTGCGGCGCTTGCATCGCTCGTTCTCATCCCAGCACGCGACGGCTGGGTTCCGGCAAGTGAGGAGGTAGTCATCGTGGAATCGCCGAACGACTACGGCGTTCAAGGCGCGGGCGCTGGAGTCGACGATATTCAGTGGCAGTCGGCTCGCTACTCGCGGCGCGAAGCACTTCGCCGCTTTGGTGGCGTCGGCGCGGCGATCGCGCTGCCGTCGCTGGCTGGGACAGATGGGGTGGCGAACGCCGCCCGTCTGCTTCGAGACACGACGAAGGCGCCGTCCGGGACGCTGCGTGTCGCGTCTGCGCAGAATCTGGCGCAGCTTGATCCGTTCAAGTACGTGTTCGACTGGGACAACCAGTCGTTGTCCTGCATCTATTCGGGGCTGACCCAATTCACGGAAAGCGGCGGGGCGACTCCACAGCCGGCGATGGCGGAGAGCTGGACAGTCTCGCCGGACTTGATGACGTACACTTTCAACCTTCGGAAGGATCTGCTTTCCGCCAAGGGCCAACCGATCACTGGCGAGATCATCGTCGCGAGCATCAAGCGAGCAATCGCCAAGAAGACGGCGTATTACGGCGCCTCGTTCTTCCCGCCGATTGCCAGCTTGACTGCGCCGAACAGCAGGACGGTTCGTTTCCAGCTCAAGACGCCTTCGGCAACGCTCGCGACCTGGTTGACGACGTATATGCCGATCACGATGCCGGACACGGTTGCGAACGCTGCAGCACAACAAGGGCCGGATACCACGGGTCCGTTCAAGGTGTCGGAATTCGTCACCGACCAGCACATGTATCTGGAGCCGAACCCGCATTGGTGGGGCGCGCCGGTGAAGTTGAGCGCGATTCAGATCATCACCGCTCAGGACAACACGTCAGCTGTTACGTCGCTTCAGGCCGGATCGCTGGACGCATTGTGGGGCGCTCCTTACACGGCGATCGCGCGACTAATCAAGGATCCGAAGTTCAAGGTCCTGACGAGCAAGCTGCCAGGGACGAGCCACACCTACGAGGTCGATATCGCCTCTCCCCCCTTCAACAACGTGAATGCGCGGCTCGCCTTGGCGCATTCGGTTGATCGACGGACGATCATGAACTCCGCCTACGCCGGGCTGGGTCAAATGACGAATACGAACGTGCCGGTTGCGACGAACAGCCCCTACTTCGACAGTTCGCTTCCCGCGATTCCATTTGATCTCGACAAAGCGAAGAGTCTGTTTGCATCTGCTGGCGTAAGCAAGAGTACGCCGCTGACGTTCTGGTGTGCGTCGGGCCAGTATCCTGAGTGGACGGTTGCGGGTCAGATCATCTCGGCTGATCTAGCGAAGATCGGCATCTCGTTGAAAGTGACGCCCGTCGACATCAGCACCTGGGTCGCGAAGTTCTTCCCCAAGGGCAAGAAATATCCCGGGTACGTCGTGGCGAACTTCGGAACCGCCGGCCCAGACATCCTTGCTCTCGAGCGGCTCGATCCGAGAGTCTACGAAGGAAACTGGAACGATCCGCAGGTACAGACGATGATGGCTCAGGCGCAGAAGACAAAGAGCATGAGCGCCGCCAAAGCGATCTATAACCGTGTCGAGCAACAGTTCAGCCAACAGGCGCCGGCCGCCTCGCTGATGATGTTCGACAACCCACTCGTCCAGTCCGCGAAAGTACAAGGAACCTGGATCGCACCAAACGGCAACTGCCACCTCGAGAACGCCTCCTTGACGTAACGGGCGACCGTTTCGAGGGTTCTGTTTCGCGCCTGCGCTCATGTTCCTCTCGGTGAGCGCAGGCCGCGACTCGCGGCCTCATGGCAACAAGCATGATCCTCCTGACTCGACGAGCGAGATGATGAGCTCCCCTGCGTGGCGGCCACACACTCCTCAGCAGGAAGCGCCGGCGGCCGATTCGCTGGACGGAGAACTCTACTCAGACGCGTTCACCGTCGATCCCTATCCGACTTACCGCCGGCTCCGCGACGAAGATCCCGTGCACTGGGTCGAGCGTACGCAGCACTGGCTGATCACGCGCTACGACGACGTCAACATGCTGTTCCCGCGCCATGAACTGCTTTCCAATTTCGGGTTTCAGCGGAGCTACTTCAGCCAGCTTGATCCTGGCGTCCGACGGTTAGTTCCGCTCCTCGAGGCGCGCAGCAATACGCCAAGCGTTCTGACGACGGACCCGCCCGAGCACACACGGCTCCGACGAGCGATCCAGGAAGCTTTTTCCTCCACAACGCTCGACCGCCTCGAGCAGATCATTCGGGCGAACGTCGATCGTCTGCTCAACGCTGCCTGCTCGGCCGGCCCGCAGTTCGACTTCATGGCGGCGCTCGCCTATCCCCTTCCCGCTCTCGTCCTCGCAGATCTGCTTGGGATACCACCCCGAGACCATGCGCGGATGCAGGGCTGGTCGACAAGCTTGCTGATGTTCATCTCGAGGCCCGATCCGACAGCCGAGGTCACAGCGGCCGCGGCCGTTGCTGCCGAGGCGTCATTCGCCGACTGGTTCGCCTACCTCGAAGCTTTGGTCGCGAGCCGCCGCGACGAGCCGTTGAACGACCTCGCGACGGTACTCGTCTCGTTCGGCGATGCGGACGAGCGACTGACGACCACGGAGCTGATCTCGAACTTCGTCCTGTTCATGGGAGCCGGCCATGAAACGACGACCGGCTTGCTCGCGAACGGGCTCCACGCGCTTCTTGCGCATCCTGAGCAACTCGCTGACCTCCGCGCCGAACGATCGTTGATTCCTGCCGCGGTCGAGGAGATGCTGCGCTGGGAGACGCCGGTGCAGCGGCTAAGGAGAGCAGTGGCACGCGATTTCGAACTCGGCGGGAAGACGCTGCGTCGCGGCGACTCAGTGGAACTCACGCCCGGGGCCGCGAATCGCGACCCGCGCCGATTTCAGGAGCCCGACCGATTCGATATTCATCGCGTCGATGCTCGCCACGTCAGTTTCGGGAAGGGGATTCACTTCTGCGTCGGAGCGGGTCTCGGTCGACTCGAAGCGAAGCTCGTTTTCGAAGCGCTTCTTGACCGCTTCCACCACCTGCGAAGAGCGGACGGCTGGCAGCCGACCTGGGTGCGTTCCTCACTGCTCCGGCGTCTGACGGATGTTTGGGTGCAGGCCGAATGGTAGAGCCGCGCTGCGCGCTCTGGAGCTTCAGCGACCGACCGAGGAGCCCTCTTACAGCTGAGGTGCCGGTCACATGACTGCTTTTCGGGCAGGAGCTGCCCGAATCAGGCTCGTTCCTCCGCTCGGCCTGCCGATGATCGGCTACGCGCGTCAGGCGGCGGGAGCAGCCGGATACGGCTTGCCGCTTGAGACCAGCGCACTCGTGCTCGATTCGGGCGAGTCGCGTGTCGTTCTTTGCGGCGTCGACGTGCTCGGCATGAACGGCCCGGCCTGCGACGCACTCGTCGAACGGGTGGCGAGCGCGACCGGCACGCAGCCGGCAGCGGTGCTGCTCAACTGGAGCCACACCCACCTCGCGCCCCAGCTCGGCGAGTTAGGGATCCCGTTCGGATACCTCGCGGAGGCTGTTCGAGCGTCGGCGTCGGCATATTCGCACGTCTTGCAGGACACGATTGTCTCGGTCTGCCGACTCGCTGTGGAGCGGATGGAGCCGGCCGCCATCGTCTGGGGTCAGTGCGCGACTGATCTGGCAGTGAACCGCCGCGAGCGGACCCTGGGGAGCCTGGACGGAGACACGATTCTCGGCTGGAACCCCGAGGAACTCGTCGACAACCAGGTTACGGTTCTCCAGGCACGCCGGGCTGACGAGTCGCCGATTGCGACCTTGGTCGCCTACGGCTGTCATCCGGTGACAGCGAGCTGGAACGTTCTGCGGTACTCCGGCGACTACCCCGCAATAATGCGCCAGCAGATCCGGACAACCGTCGGCGGCGAGTGCATCTTTTTCCAGGGAGCTGGCGGGAACATCCTGCCGCGCTTCGCGTTCACCGACGACGAAATCGAAGCGCAGCGAGTCGGGACACGCTTAGCCGTCGCCGCGCTTGCCGCAGTCGCAGAACGGCGAGCGTTTCCCGTTCAGATCAGCAGCTACCGGGAGCGCTCAGCAACGCCGTACCGCATATATCGCGAGTACCCTCTGGCGCCGGCGCCGATCCGACTTGCGTACGCGCAGAAGCGGGTCACGATCCCTCTCCTGCCGCACCCAGAGCTGGCCGACGTCGAACGCGAGCGGAAAGAATATGAGACGAGCCTTGCCGCGGCCCAGGACCTCGGCGAGGGCGAGTGGACCAAGGTCGCCTACTACTGGGCGGCGTGGGCGCGAACTACGGCCGCACAGCTGCGCGCGGGTACGGCACCAACAGACGTCTCGGCGCCTATTCACGCCGTCCGCATTGGCGAGGGCGCAATCGTCACCGCTCCAGGGGAGGCCTTCACCGAGTACGGGATGGCGGTCAAAGAGCGATCCGCCGCGGTGCCAACCCTCTACGCCGGCTACACCAACGGCCTTCTCGGCTATCTGCCAACGGCCGCCGAGTATCAGTTCGGAGGCTACGAGGCCGGCTATGCCCACAAGGGCGTCGGGCTTCCGTCACTCTTTGACCCAAGTGTCGAACGGATCTGTGTTGAAACCGGGGTCAGGCTTCTCGAGCAGCTGTTCCCCGACGCGCAGCCCTGGGACGCGGACGACGGCTGGAAAGCCAGCGGGGCGCTGCCAGTGTTACCGGAGCCGCCCACGCTACGTCACCCCGACCAGCAAACGACTGAGTCGTCACCGATCTTGTCGGATGTCTGAGAGCAGCGATAAGTGGGCGCGCATTCATGAGGCGGTCGACGAGGCACGGCGCGAGGCCGGCGTTCGCTGAGATGAGCTCGATCGCGATCTTCGTCCTCCGCCGGCTAGCCATGATCGTCGTCGCCCTGTTCGTCCTCTCGCTTGTCATCTTTGTGCTCCTGCGCGCGATTCCAGGCAACCCGACGACGCTGCTAGCTGGACTCTCAGGTGGTGCGACAAACGAACAAATCACCGTGCTCAAGCACGAACTCGGGCTCGACCAGTCACTGTCGACCCAATACTGGATCTGGTTGCGACACGCCGTCGTTGGAAACTTCGGCCGCTCGTATTTCAGCAACGTCGTCACGACCTCACTCATCACGAGCAGGGTCGGCGCCACGGTCGAGCTCATGATCGCCGCGGTCATTTTGGGCGTGCTGATTTCGGTCGTCACCGCGCTTGTCTGTGCGCTCCGCCCCTCGCGGGTTCTAAACCGATTCGTCGTGACCGGTGCGACAGTCGGAATCGCGATGCCAGCTGCGTGGCTGGGCTTGCTGCTGATACTCGGGTTCTCCGTCAAGCTGAGGGTCTTTCCTACACGTGGCTACACGTCGATCATCAGCCACCCGATCGCGGGGCTGCGCTATCTCGTGCTTCCCGCGGTCACGCTCGCGGTCGGGCTCGCCGCACCGCTCGTGCGCTTCCTGAGAACCTCGCTGGCTGAAGAGCTCGGCGCCGACTATGTCCTCGCGGCGCGTGGCAAAGGTCTGCGCTGGCGCGCGGCGGTGATTCGCCACGCGCTGCCAAACAGCCTACTGCCGGCGCTCAACTTCCTCGGCATCATCGCCGGCAGCCTGCTAGGCGGCGTAGTTGTCGTCGAGTACGTCTTCGGCTGGCCCGGTCTCGGCTCGCTGGCGCTCAACGCCGTCCTCGAACGGGACTACGTCGTCCTGCAGGCGGTCGTCATGTTCGCCGCGGCGGCATTCATGGTGACAACGCTCCTGGTCGACCTCCTGAGCATGACCCTCGACCCTCGACTCAGACGAGCCGTCGTCCACTGATCTCGTGACGAATCCCGCGCTTTCCGCTGACCTGTCGACCGACCCACGCGCGCGGCGAGGCAGCCGAAGTCGTGCCCGCGGTTTGGTTGCCGCAGCGCGTGCGGAGCCGGTCGCAGCTGGCGCAACCGTGGTGCTGCTCGGAATCATCTTCGTCTGCGTTGCGGCGCCACTGGTAGCGCCCTACAGTCCAACCGCGCTCGACCCGGTGCACGCGTTCGCGGCTCCCAGCTGGCGGCATCTCTTCGGGACGGACGAGCTCGGACGCGACCTTCTCAGCCGCGTCCTCTATGGAGGAAGGACGTCACTGGAGATTGCCACCGGGGCCACGCTGCTGGCGTTGCTTCTTGGGTCGCTCTGGGGAGCGCTCGCCGCGAGCTCCGGCGGCTGGTCAAACGAAGTCTTGATGCGATTCGCCGACGTCGGCATGGCAATCCCGGTCTTTCTCTCGGCGCTCGTGCTCGTTGCGGCAATCCACACAACCACCCTGAGCCTCATTGTGATCCTCGGCTTGCTGCAGGTTCCCTGGACCGCCCGCATGGTGGGAACGGGCGTCGCAGCTGAGCTACGCCGCGACTACTGCGTCGCTGCCCGTTCCTTCGGCTCGACCAAGGCGCGACTACTTGCAGTCGAGATCCTTCCCAACATCGCACCGACGCTGGAGGTTCAGGCGACCCTCTTGCTCGCCTACTCCCTGTTGCTCGAGGTTGGACTCAGTTTTGTGGGCGTCGGCGTGCAACCCCCGGGCTCGTCCTGGGGAACCCTTCTGCAGGGCGGGTATCAGAACTTTCTCGCTTCGTCAACCTATTCCGTCTTTCCGGGTGCAGCCATCTGCCTGACGGTCTTGATGCTTAACGTCCTCGCAGACGAGCGCCAAACCCGCTTCCACATTCGGCTTCTTCAACGATGACGTTCGAAACGACGACCCCCGACCGAACTGAGCTCCCGCCGGTCAAGCATGCGCCGCTTCTGAAGGTCGACGACCTCTGCATCAAAATCGCATCAGGCGCGGGCGACATCTGGCCTCTGCGCGGCGTCTCGCTGTCGCTGAAACCCGGAGAGCGCCTCGGCGTCGTCGGTGAATCCGGGTCGGGGAAGTCGCTCACTGCACGGGCGATCATGGGCTTGCTACCCGCGCGAGCGCACATTCACTCCGGGTCGATCACGCTCGAAGACACGAACCTCGTTTCCTTGCCAGATGCGGCGATGGCGCGGATTCGCGGCCGGCGAGTCGCGATGGTCTATCAGAACCCGCTCACATCGTTGAATCCGATCAAGCGCATCGGCGCACAGCTCACGGAAGCTCTTCGGCTGATGCCTGACGTCAGCCGTCGAGAAGCGCTACAGAGGGCGCGCGAACTTCTGACCGAGGTCGGCATTCCGAGACCCGCGGAGCGACTCGCGAGCTACCCCCATGAACTTTCCGGTGGCATGCGACAGCGAGTCATGATCGCGATGGCACTCGCAGAGGAACCCGCCGTGCTAATCGCCGACGAAGCGACGACCAGCCTCGATGTGACAACGCAAGCAAGGATCTTGGATCTGCTCGACAGTGTGGTCTCGCGCCGATCGCTCGCGGTGATCTTGATCACGCACGATCTCGGCGTCGCCAGCCGCTTCTGCGAAACGATCAACGTCATGTACGCCGGTCGCATCGTTGAGAAGAGCCCGGCGCGGCGTTTCTTCGAGACGCCGCGTCACCCATACTCGCAGAAGCTCATCGCAGCGATCTGCCGACTCGACGCCGACACGGCAACGCCACTGCCTGTGATCAGAGGCGAACCGGCCGCGGCACACGGGTGGCTGAGAGGATGTGCCTTCGCGCCGCGATGCCCGATCGCTTCCACAGACTGCGAGACAACGGATCCTCCCGTCGTGCTCTCCGAAGACGGGAGTATCGAGTGCCTTCATGCCGACATCGCCTCGACGCTGGTGAGCTGAGGCGTGACGGAATCGCCGAGTTCGACTGCTTCGGCGCAACGGCGCGATCAGCCACTCGTTCTCGTCTCCGGCCTACGCAAGGTCTTCGGCGAGCCAGAAACGCCTGACGCGATCGTTGCCGTCGACAATGTCTCGTTCGAGATACATGGCGAGGAAACCTTCGGCCTCGTCGGCGAATCGGGATCAGGGAAATCGACGATCGCGCGGACGCTACTGCGGCTCGAAGAGGCATCCGCCGGCAGCCTCATCGTCGTCGGGATCAACGTGCGAACCGCGGCCGGCAACGACCTCCGACGGCTCCGCCGCACCGTCCAGATGGTGTTTCAAGACCCCATCTCGTCGCTCAACCCGCGCCAAAACGTCTCGACGCTGATCTCAGGCCCACTCCGGGCGCACCGGATCGGATCACGGACAAGCCAACGCGAGCGAGTTCGCGACGTGGCGCAACTCGTCGGCCTCGCCAAGCGCCATCTTGACCGTCGACCCCGAGAGCTCTCGGGAGGAGAATGCCAACGCGTCGCCATTGCGCGCTCAATCGTGATTGAGCCACGACTGATCGTGCTTGATGAAGCAGTCACCGCACTCGATCTCTCGATGCGCTCACAGATCTTAAATCTTCTTCGCGACCTTCAGTCCCGCCTCGGACTCTCCTACCTCTTCATCTCGCACGATCTGGCTGTCGTCCGCTACATGTCCGACCGGATCGGCGTTATGCAACAGGGCAAGATCGTTGAGACAGCCTCACGCGACGCCCTGTTCGATGCGCCAAGCAACGAATACACGCAGGAACTTCTCGCCGCAGTATTGGAACCGCCCCGGCCTGAGAAGCGCCGCCGAATCGACTCACCCGCACCACTCGACGCGCAACGCCAGGCGAACTAACGACGGAGACCGATGGACACAATTGTGATCACCGGCGGTCGCGGCGGAATCGGCCTTGCCACCGCGAGCAAGCTCGTCGCCTCTAACCCAAAGCTGCACTGCATCCTCGTTGATCGCGACCTCCACGACCACCGTGAGGCAGCCCGCGAACCCGGCGAGCGCACCTCACTGCTTCGCTGCGACGTGCGCGATCACGACGCCGTACGCGAAGCGGCCGCCGCACTCCGGACTCAAGGACATACATTCGTTGGCCTTGTTACGGCGGCGGGCACCGTTGACACATGCCCCACCCTCGACCTAACCCCCGAACGATGGAGCGACATGTTCCAAGTCCACTTGGATGGCTCGCTCTACTGGGCGCAGGCACTTGCGCACGACATGATCGAGCAGCGGCGCGGATCGATTGTCTTCATCAGCTCTGTGGCGGCGCGATTCGGCTGGCCACGCCGCGCGGCCTACTCGTGCGCAAAAGCGGCGATCGAGCAACTCGCGAGAACGCTCGCGGTGGAGTGGGCTGACCACGGCGTCCGCGTCAACTGCGTCGCCCCGGGCTACATCGATACCCCGATGGCCCAGGAAGTACTCGAGAAACGGATCGTGAACTCAAGACAAGAAGTCGAGGAAGCTCATCCTGCTCGTCGGTTCGGGACCCCTCAAGAGGTCGCGGACATCATCACATTCTTGCTCTCTGATGAGGCGAGCTTCGTAACCGGACAAGTTGTCTATGTCGACGGGGGCTTTTCAATCATGAAAGGACGATGACGAGTGGGTGACAACAGCACCTCGACGACCCAGCGGATCCCGACAGGCACACCTTGGGTCGCCAGTTACGGCTACTCGCGCGCAGTCCGCAGCGGAACGCGCATCGAAGTAAGCGGCCCCACAGCACTTGATCAGCAAGGAAACCCGGTCGCTCCCGGAGATGCCTACCAGCAGACATCGCACGCACTCGGCATCATCGAATGGACTCTCGCAGAACTCGGCCCGAGACTCGATGCGGTTGTGCGAAGGCGAGTCTTCTTGCGCAACATTCAAGACTGGCCGGAGTTCGGCCGCGCACACCACGAAGCGTTCCGGGACGCTCGTCCCGCCAGCAGCTGCGTTGACGTAGTCGAGCTACTCCTGCCCCAACTCCTACTTGAAATCGAGCCAAGCGCCGTCGTCAGCGACGCGGCTGACTAAGACTATGGCTTCTCTCCCCTCGGCAGAAACAGCCAAAGCAGCGCCAATAATCCAGACGGTCGAAACGACGCGAATTCGCGTTCCCCTAGCGCGTACCTACCACGGCAGCTCCTACAGGATGGCATTCAGGTCAACGATCCTGACGCGGGTCCACACATCGACCGGGACTATTGGCGAGGCCTACGTCGGCGACGAAGACGCGGGACTCGCCGAGATAGACGAGATCATTCACACAGAGATCGCGCCGCGATTGCTCGGAACCGACAGCCGACGCATCGAACGCTCCTGGGAAAATGCGTACCTACCAACACGCGACATCCTCCGCGATCGAAGACTGGGCCTCGTGGCATCCGCCGCCGTCGACACCGCCATCTGGGATGCAATCGGCAAACAGCACGGCGAACCGCTCTGGCGACTCTGGGGCGGCTACCGAGACCGGCTGCCGATGGTGGCAATCGGCGGCTACTACGGAACCGAGCTCGAACCCCAAATCGAAAATATCCTCGCGCTCGGAGTCGCAGGTCTGAAACTCAAAGTCGGTGGTGCCTCACCGGAACAGGACGCAGAGCGCTTTGCGCTCGCGCGCCGGATCGTAGGCCCTGACTTCATGCTCGGGGCTGACGCAAATCAAGCCTGGACTACCCATCAGGCGATCAGATTTGCTCGGACGGCAAGCGAGCACCGCATCGACTGGTTTGAAGAACCCTGCCTCTGGGCTAACGATCGCCTCGCAATGCGCGACGTGCGCATGGTCGCCGGCGTCAAGGTGACCGCCGGCCAGAGCGAGCACTCAGCGGCCGGATGCCGCGACCTCATGGCGGCCGGAGCAATCGATGTCTGCAACTTCGACGCCTCCTGGTCTGGAGGCCCGACCGAATGGCGCCGCGTCGCCGCCATCGCAAGAGCCTACGACGTCGAGATGGGACACCACGAAGAACCCCAAGTCGCCTCGCACCTCCTGGCCGCCATCCCGCACGCCGTCTTCGTCGAATGCTTCGATCCAGACCGCGACCCGATCTGGTGGAACCTCGTCGCCAACAGACCGAAGCTTGAGCGAGGCGTCCTCCGGTTGCCCGACGCACCTGGCTTCGGCTGGGAGTTCGATCTCGACTTCATCGCTAAGTACCGGATTGAGCAGCCGCGCACCACGGGACGTGGCGGCGACCCGCCAGAGCAGATCGATGATCGCCTCGAGACCTTGGATTGCGACCGACGCGCGATCTGGTCAGCTCGACCTGCGGTTCCGATCGCCTTCGACGCGGATGACAACGACGTGCCGAGCTCGGAATGACTGGTTCAACCTTAGGGCAGCGCACGCTAGCCGATCAACGCGAGCTGCTCAGCTGCGCTGAGATCACTCCTAGCGAGCTGATCGAGTCAACGTTTGCCCAGATCGACACGATCGAGCCAGGAACCAACGCGTACATCTCGCTCCGTAGAGATGAAGCAGTGCGAGAAGCGAAGCTCCTTGAACGCGACGGAGCGCGTGACGACCAGCCTCTCTGGGGGATCCCGATCTCGATCAAAGACAACATCGACGTCCGCGGGCTGCCCACGACAGCTGGCGCACCCACTCTCCGTCAGAACCGCCCAAGTCAAGACGCATATGTCGTCGACCGACTACGCGCCGCCGGAGCGATCATCGTTGGGAAGTGCAACATGCATGAGTTCGCGTTCGCGGCGCCAAACCCCGAATTCGGACCAGTGACGAATCCGTGGAACCCTCACCTCACAGTAGGAGGGTCCTCAAGCGGATCCGCCGCCGCCGTCAGCGCAAACATGTGCGCAGGATCAATCGGAACCGACACAGGCGGCTCCATCCGCATTCCCGCCAGCTTCTGCGGCGTCGTCGGCTTGAAGCCCACCTTCGGGCTGATCAATCGCCGCGGCGTCGTCCCCGTCAGCCGAACCCTCGACCACGTTGGACCCTTCGCTCGCACGGTGGACGACGTCGCCATCCTGCTTGCCGCCCTGACCGACAGGCAGCCACGCACCCTCGACCCCCGCACCTCAGTCAACGCAGGTGTTTACGGCATGCGACTTGGGACTCTCTCGCACGTCGTACTTGGAGAAGTCGTCCCAGAAGTATTCGCCACCTACGCACACGTCTGTTCGGAACTCGAGAACGCCGGCGCCAGGCTACAAGAGGTCGCGATTCCCGATCTTGAACTTGCGCGAAGCGTTTTCAGGGTCATCGCCACCGCCGAACTCGCAGAGCAGCAGCACGACGCCTTCGTCATGCGCCGCAGCGACTTTGGCAAGGAGCTCGCAAGCTTTCTCGAAGCAGGCGAAGCCCTATCCGCAGTCGACTACCTGCGCGCCAGACGGCTCCGAATCCTCTTCTGCGCCGAACTCAAGACCACATTCAAGGACATCGACTGTTTGGTTCTGCCGACCGTTCCAGTTCCGCCCTACCGAGAGGGCAACTCTACGGTCACTGTGAACTGCGTAAAGATCGATGCGATCAAAGCGATGACGCAGTACACGACTCTCTTCAACCTGAGCGGATACCCAGCCGTCTCCGTTCCAGTCGCAATAGCCCCGGACAACGCACCAATAGGAATGCAGGTTGTGGGTCGCCGGGGAGGTGACTTAATCGTCCTACGGACTGCTCGATCAATCGAACAGTTCCGCCCCTCGACCTGGTCTGGCCCGCCGCTAGTCGGAGACGAAGTGGTGCCCTAACTGAAAGTACGTCGCTGCGAGAAAGCCGTCGGGGCATCGAGTCGGTGGATGCGAACGGGTTCAGGGACAAGCGCGACGCGTCTTGTCCTGCATGCTCAGCACGACAGTCGTGGCAGCCGGCGCGCTTGGCCGTCACAAGAGATACGGCTCACTACACGCCGTGCGATGTGGAGGACAGTTCGCATGCTTACTTTCCAGCACCGACCGTTTCGGAGGAAACGACGCGCCCTCTGCGCGCAATCGCGACGATCATGAGCTGTGCGGCGCAGGAAGCCGCTATCCCCCAGAAGACGCGGACCAATTCCTGCGGCACGGCGGCGTAGATCGCGCTGCCTACGGCTACAGAGGCAATCGTAGAAGCATTGATTCGTGGTGCGCGGGAAGCGCGCTCGTCCGCGGAGAGGAGCTCGTCGACGTCCAGATGCATGCGCCGAGCGATCACGTAGTCAGCAATCAGAACGCCGGCGATCGGACTCGTGATGTTGGCGAGCCGGCTCACCCATTGGTTCGCATGCGTCACCAGCGTCGGGACGCCTGAGAGCAGGATCGCAGCAACGGACGCGACCGCGGTGGCGCGGATTCTGCCCAGACTGGGAATCGAATTCACGACCGACATTCCAACCGTGTAGAGATTGAACGAGTTGACTGCCGTTGCCTGCACGAGGATGAGGAGCGCGAGGACAACGAGTAGCACGTCTTCGTTATGGAGGTTGGCAGTGAACGCGAATGGATTCCGCGATCCGGTCCGTTCAGCTGCAAAGGCGCCAATGCCGGCGGCGAGAGCCGTGCCGATGATCGTGCCGCCGACGAGTCCGATGCGCATGGAGTTTCGGGACCGGCAATACCGACAGACGTCGGCGATGTTCGTGACGTTCGTTAGGCCTGCTCCGCAGAAGATGCTGGTGAAGGCCGCGAAGACCTGCCACCTGAATGCGGAATGGTGCATCGAGGCTGCGGGAACGTCGCGGAGCAGGAAGAGAATGATCGCGACGACAGTGAGGCCCGAAAGGACAGAGAGGCGTGCGGCACGACGAACGCCGTGGAAGCCGATCAACGCGATCGCGGCCTGCGCAAAACCGATCGTGACTCCGAGAACTGCGCTGCCCGGCACCGAGATGCCGACCCCATCCGCGATCACGGACACCGCCAGTGCGGACGCGAGTGCTTGCGCAGCAAACCAGTAGGTGCCGGTGATTATGCGCAGCGGCGAGGTGAGGACTTGCGAGCCGCGGACGCCGAAGGTCGCACGCAGCGCAACTTGGCCCGGAATCCCGTAGTCGACGCCAACCTGGCCGAGGATGGCGAGGATCCCAGCCGCGAGACCGAACCCGATGACAGCGCTCGCGGTCGCCCATGGGTACGAAAGGCCTCCGACCGCGACTGCCAGTCCTCCCAGAACGATCTGCGCGGGGGTGAGCTGGCCCATGAACAGGATCGCGAATAGATCTGTCGCGCCAGTCGTGCGCAGCGCCTCCGGAACAGGTTCATTTCCGCGCCGCTCGAGAGCAACGGGCTTCACCTGAAGGCCGAGCCCGATCCCGTCGCGAGCAAATGCACTGTCTCGGCTACTCGTTCGAGCGCTCGCTCACCGTGTTGTTCGTTGCAATCTGCCGATGCGTGCGAGATGTCTCTCGCCGCTAGCAGCACCCTGCGAGTGAGCCTTGAACCGACGAGCCGTTGGTATCGAATGCTGTTGATTGTCAGCTGCCGCCGTCCGCAACTTGGGATGCACGCGCGCGCATTTCGGTGCGCAGATCGTCGGTTGCGCCCTCGTCAACGTGCCACTGCCATGGCCGATCCCCCGGTACGACGACGACGCCGAATTCCTTTGCCGCGAAATCGGGTGTCAGGATTTCGTCCTCGATGTCGTCAAGGACCCACTCGGGTGGCCGGTCCAGCGGGTCGCCCCAGCCGCCGCCGCCGGAGTGGAAGAACAGTATCGGCCGATCACGTCGTATCTCTGCTCCGGTGCAGAAGACGCCGAGATTCCACTCTTCATCCGTTCCGGGGGCATAGACGATCCGGACGCCCGGAGCTGATTTGCCGCCTGCGTACCCCCAGGGGCCGAAGCGCTCGCCATCGCCGAGACTCGTAAAGACGGCGTCGCCGTGGGTGTACCGCCAGATTTTCGTGACGCCCGGAGCGCCTCGATGGAGGCCGGCCCCGAACGAGTCCGGCTCGATTCGGTAGGTGTCGAATCGGAGCGGGAAGAGGCGCTCCATCTGCTCAACTGGCACGTTGCGCGCGGCCGTGGCGAACAGGCTCATCGCGGTGTTGTTGTCTTTCTTGGCGGGTCGGCCTCCCCATCCGCCTTCAAGCCAGACGTAGGTGACGAATTCGTGTTCGCGTCCCGGCCGTGGGTCGTAGCCGCCGGAGACTGTATTGACGAGGCCGGTCGGGCCGGCCATGCAGCGTTCCGGGATGACCTGTATGTACGTTCCGAGGACGCAGTCGCTGACGGCCGGGAAGATGCTTGCCGCCATACCGGAGATCGGGGCCGGGTAGCGAGCTGAACAGACGAGACCTTCGGGAAGGACGAGGTCGATCGCGGTGAGAACGCCCTGGTTCAGAGGCACCCAGGGGAAGATCGCTTTGGTCGCGATCATTGCCGCGGACGCCGTCGCTGCGCGGGTGCCGTTGATGGCACCTTTGGCCTCGCGACTGGAGCGCGAGAAGTCGTAGGAAGCTCGGTCGCCGTCGATCGTCAGTGCCATGTGAATCCGGACGGGGTCGTCCGAGTCGGCGCCTGGGTCGCGATCGATGAGAGCCGTGAATTCGTAGATCCCGTCGGGGAGTTTGCGGAATTCGTCGCGGAGGAGGACCTCAGCGTGCCGGACGAGCGCGCTCATCTCGCGCTCGACGAGATCGAGGCCGTGCTCGTCGACGAGTTCGACAAAACGTTGCGAGCCGAGCCGCACAGCGCCGATCTGCGCCATGAGGTCGCCGTAGGCGATCTCGGGCGTGCGGACGTTCCTCAGGATTACGCGAAGGAAGTCGCGGTCGAGTTCGCCGGCGCGGACGAGGTGGATCGGCGGGATGATGAAGCCCTCGCCGTGGGAGCTCCGTGCGTTCGGGTCGAAGGTGCCGGGAATGTGACCGCCCGCATCGGTCCAGTGTTCGGAGGCCTGGACGAACGCGACGATGCGTCCATTGACGAAAACGGGCATCACGACGCGGACGTCGTTGTTGTGCGTCCCGCCAATGTATGCGTCGTTGGTGACGACGATGTCACCGGGTCGGAAGTACTCCTCCTTCGGCATGCCGATCCATTCGAGCAGCCCTTTGACCATGTATGGAATCGTCCCGATGTGTGCGGGCTGGTCGGTGCTGCCGGTGGCGATTAGATCGCCGTCGGCGTTGCAAATGCTGCCGCTGTAGTCGCGTCCTTCGGAGACGACGATGGAAAACGCGCAGTTCTGAACAACTGCGGCCATCTCGTCGACAAGGCTGGAGAGCGCGTTGCTCAGCACCTGAAAGGTGATCGGGTCGATACCGGCTTCAGTCGCTGGCGAGATCGTTCCTGCGTTCGCCACGGCTACTCCTTGGTCAGTCGTAGGTCTCCGAGTGTGTCGACGGAGACATGCCAGCCACGCGGGACGACGGTCGTCGAGTCGTCTTGCTCGACGATCAACGGCCCGGCGAGTGACGTGTCGCGGGTGAAGTCGTCCCGCCTATAAATCTCTGCCGTCACCCGGTCGGAGCGGAAAGTGACCTCACGCGTGCCGACGACCTTTGGTTGAGATCCAGTCGGCGGGGCCGCCAGGTTCGGCCGCGTGTGTAGGCCTCGACCACGGACGCGGATAACGGACAGTTCGAGCGGGATTTCGCCTGTCGCGTAGTGATAGCGCTGCTCGTACTCGACGAGGAAGTCCGCGCACACGCGCGTGACTGAATCCGTATCGAATGGCTGGTTGGCGACTGGGAGATTGAGGGTCTTGATCTGCCCGATGTAGCGCAGGTCGACCGAGCGCTCGATCCGGGTCTCTTGCGCCGGAAAGTGATCGGCGCTGAGCGCGGCGTTCACATCGCGTTCCAGTTCCCTGAACGCCCGCTCGACTTCCTCCGGGTCGAGCCGCACGATCGGAACGATGTGGGAGCGGGCCCGGTCGTGCACGACGTCGACGTAAAGGGTCCCGAGAGCGGAGGTGACGCCCGGGGCTGAGGGCACGATTACCTCGCGGATCGCCAGACGGTCGGCGAGCTCGCAGGCGTGCATGGGTCCGGCACCGCCGAATGCAAGCAGCGCAAATTGCCGGGGGTCCAGACCGCGTTCGACGGTCATGACGCGAATCGCCCGCGCCATGTTGCTGTTGGCAATGTCGATGATCCCGAGGGCGGATTCCTCGCGCTCGAGTCGCGCCTCGTGTGCGAACCTCTCGATTGCCGCGTTTGCGAGAGCGAGGTCAAGTGTGAGTCCGCCGCCGAGCTTGGTCTCCGGCGCTAGCCGGCCGAGGAACAGGTTCGCGTCTGTCACCGTCGCCTGGTTGCCGCCACGTGCATAGCACGCGGGTCCGGGCATGGCGCCGGCGCTCTGGGGGCCGACGTGCGGCAGCCCGGCTGCGTCGACCCAGGCGATCGATCCCCCTCCGGCGCCGATTGTCAGCAGGTCGATGGTCGGGAAGCGGATCGGAAGACCAGGCTCGGGCTCGTACTCCTCGACGAGGCGCGCGCGCCCAGAACGGACGACGGCGATGTCGGCGCTTGTGCCGCCCATGTCGAGGCTAATGATCCCCGGAACATCGATGCTCTCCGAGATGCCCTCCGCCGCCATGACACCCGCTGCGGGGCCTGAGGTCACGGTCCGAGCCGGCACGCGAGTGCACGATTCTGCCGGTAGAAGTCCGCCGCCGGAGTGCATGATCTTGAGCTGGCCGGGATAGCCGCCAGCCGTGAGCTGCGTCGAGAGTCGTTCGACATATCCGCTCAGGATTGGCCCTAGGTACGCGTTCATCACCGTCGTCGAGGTGCGTTCGAACTCTTGAGGTTCTCTGAGGAGGTCTGAGGAGATCGAGACATAAGCTTCCGGCCAAACGGCAGCGATCACCTCACGGGCCTTCTGTTCATGGGTCGGGTTCTGGTATGCGTTGAGGAAACACACCGCTACCGACTCGACGTTCGACTCCTTGAGGCGAGCGAGCGCGGCGCGCAAGTCGTCCTCGTCGAGCGCCTCGAGTACCTGCCCGGCGTAATCGATCCGTTCCGACACCTCGAGCCGACGCCGCCGCGGTGCGAGCGGCTGAGGTGGATCCCACAGGATGTCGTACAGCTCACCGCGGTTGTGACGTCTCAGCTCGAGCACGTCGCGAAAGCCACGCGTGGTGACGAGACCCGTTTGCGCGCCGGTTCGCGTGATCACGGCGTTGGTCGTCGCGGTGGTGCCGTGATGCAGCTCGCCGATGTCGCCGAGCTCGAGACCCACGTAGCCGATGGCATCGAGGACGCCCCGCTCGAACGCCGGCGGCGTCGACGGAACTTTTCCGATCCGAATCTCTCCGTCCCGGACTGCGACGATGTCGGTGAACGTGCCGCCGGTGTCAATGCCAACCCGCCAACCCCGAGTGGAACCAGGACTGCTGCTTTCCATTAGTCGAACCTCGCGGCGTCGCCCTGGACAAGCGCAGTCGCTTCGATCTCGACGAGAAGCTCGGGGGTCATCAATGCGGCGCCGCCGATGCATGAGCTCGTCGGTTTCCGTTGGCTGAACGATTCCGCGTGGGCGCGCCCGACTTCGGGCCAGTCGTCGATATTGACGAGAAAGACGCGTGTGCGGATGACATCGTCGAGCGAAGCTCCGAGTTTTGTCAGCGCTTGTCCGATGGCTTCGAGGACGTAGCGCGTCTGTCCGTATGCGTCGCCGACTCCGAAGACTGTGCCGGCAGGCGTCATCGCTGACGTTCCGCTGACCTCGATCAGCGAGCCGACGCGGATGGCGCGGCTGTAACCCCAGTTTGCTTCCCAGACGCGCTCCGCCGGCACCGTTCGCCAGCCGTCCCGGGCTGTTTGCTGCCCGTCGACGGCCTCCAGGTCAGCAGGCGGGCGGTCAGCCGGCATGGCCGTGGGTCGCGTGCCGGTCGGGGTCGATCCAGCGGAGTTCGCTTCCGGGCGGTGCGTAGACCCACAGAACGGTCAGCCGTTCGTCGGCATCCTCGGAGAGCGTCACGTGCTCGGCGCCGGATGGGGTCAGGAGGACGGAGCCAGGTCCGACTTCGTAGCGTTCGCCGTCGATCTCGACCGCGCCCCGGCCCGAGAGAAAGACGGCGACCTCGTCCGCCTCGTGTGAGTGCCGCAGCGTCTCGAACGACGGCGGGAGCGCGGCCGCGCCGACGATCATGTGCGTCGAGTTACCGCGGGCAGGCGATGCCTTGACTGCGAGCACTCGTCCGTCGATCAGCTTTGTGTCGTCACTCAATACGCCGTCGAGAGCTGCGTTTGCCTCAGCTTGCAACGCGTCGAAGCTCCAGAGCAGCGGCTTTGTCCTACTACCCGCCATGACACACTCCTTTCGACAAGCCGTCCCGTCGCCCCAGGCCGGTGCCGCGGACGGTGGCCGTGGCGACGCCTCCCAGATCACCATGTGACGAGACCGGCGGAAACGTTGATGTCCTCGCCGGTGACGTAGGCCGCAGCAGGCGAGAGAAGATACACGATCACGGCAGCGACCTCCTCCGCCGTTCCAATGCGCCCTAGCGGCACCGACGTCAGCCGGTTGGCTTGAAACTCCTCGCTCGACAATCCGGCATTGGCCGCGAGTGTCGGTACGAAGACGTCCTGCATCGGCGTGTCGATGATTCCGGGGCTGACGCAGTTCACCCGAATGGCACGGCTCGCGAGAGCGAAGGCGAGTGAGCGCGTCAGTGAGATCACGGCCGCCTTCGACGCGCAGTAGGCGGCGAAGTCCGGCTCGCCCGTTTTCGCCGCCATTGAGGCGACGTTCACGATCGCTCCACCATCCCGGAGGCGGGGTGCTAGCAGTTGCGAAAGGAAGAAGACAGCCTCGACGTTGACAGCAAAAACATCGCGCCAGTCACGGTTTGTGAATGAGGCGAAGGCTGCGAAGCGGAGGATTCCGGCTGCGTTGACTATGTAGTCGAGTCGGTCGTCGACGGCGTCTGCAGCGCGGGCCCGCCCGCCCTCGTCGGCCAGGTTTGCCGTTACGGCGGTTGCACCTTCGGTTTCGAGTGATTCAAGTCCGCGCTCATCGACATCTACGCCAATGACGTCGATCCCGTCATCGAGAAGTTTCTTCGCTGTCGCGCGCCCAATACCGCTTGCTGCGCCTGTGACTACGGCGACGCGGCGTGCATCTTCATGCATACGGGCCCGCCACACGGCCCTGCTTCACCCGGCGGAACCACAGCTGCTCACACTCGGGACTGCAAGCTTGCAATTCCCCGAAATCTGGATCGGCGAACCACCAGCTGCGCCGAAAGAGGAGGCGGCCGCAGACCGAACAATTCGAAACCCGGACGTCGTGCCACACCTGCGGCCGCTCTCGCCATTCGCCACCTGGCGTCACGAGATCACCACTCCATACAGGTCTCGGGCCGCTTCCGTGGAGATCCACCCGTCCTCGTGATCAAGAACGACCAGATCGGGATCGCGCTCCGACGGAGGCCCGTAACCGCCACCTCCCGGTGTCGCGATGAGAACATGATCGCCGAGGCGTAATCGAACGTTCGTGAACTTCGAGGGACTGACCGTTCCGAATACTTCCCCGAAGGGTCGATAGTCGCTCTCGCCCACGCGGCGGATCAGTAGCTCGGTCCGCTTCCCGGGCAGCCCACCGTCGATTCCCCACGGCTCAAGCTTCATCCGCTCGTAGAGGGCCGAAACGGTCACCTCGTCGGCAAGCACCTCGAGCTCGCGTACGACGCCCAGACCTCCGCGCGTGCGTCCCGCGCCACCGCTATCCCTACGAAGCGAATACCGGACGTGTCGCAACGGGAACCGCGTCTCGAAAATCTCGATCGGCGTATTCGGGCAATTCCCGTGCGGAACGTTCTGCGCCGAATTGCCGTCGGTGAAGCGTCGACCGCCCCAGCCCATGCCATCGAAGTGGTAGTGGGCGTAGTAGCGCCCCGTGTCTGGGTGGACGCCGCCGAAGAGGAAGTTCGAGCACGTCCCCCCGCCCGCCGCCGCAATCCGCTCCGGGACCGCCTGCGCCAGGCAACGTCCCTGGATGAGGTCGATGATCCGCGGCTGGATTTCGGTCTGCCCGGCCACACACGGAGCCGGGTGAGTGACGTTGACGAGCGTTCCGGGCGGCGCGATCACCTTGATCGGCCGAAACGAGCCGGCGTTGAGCGGAAACTCCCGAAAAAGCTGAAACAGCCCGTTGCACGTCGCCGCGAGTGTGACCGTGTACGGTGCGTTGATCGGTCCGCGCGCCTGCGGGTCCGTGCCAGTGAAGTCAACGGTAATCTCGTCGGCCTCGATCGTGACGCTGACGCGAATCATCGACGGACGGTCCTCAACGCCATCGTCCTCCATCGCGTCCTCACCGGAATAAGTGCCGTCCGGGAGTTCACGGATTTCGCTCCGTAGCCACTGCTCGGCATGATCAAAAAGCCGGTCAAAAGCAGATTGGAGAGCCACGCTGCCGTGCTCGTCAAACAGATCTGTGAGGCGGTGGAGGCCGATATTCAATGAGCCGATCATCGCGTTGAAGTCGCCCCAGGTGTTGTCGGGCGTGCGGTGATTCGCGAGGATGATCTTCCAGATCCCCTCGTCGTACTCGCCCCGTCGCATCAGCTTGACCGGGGGAAGACGAAGACCTTCCTGGTAGATGTCGGTCGCGTTCGAAGCGAACGACCCGGGCGCCATTCCGCCGATTTCGCCCACGTGAGCGACGTTGCCGACGAAGCCTACGAGCTCGCCGCGCTGGAAAAACGGCGCAAGCATTAGGTGCTCCGGCATGTGACACATTCCGCGGTAGGGGTCGTTGTCGACGACGACGTCGCCGGGCTCGAACGTGTCGCGTCCGAGCTCCTCAACGATCCACTTCCCCGAGAGTGCTCCCGAGCCGAGCATCGCCGGGTTCATGTCTGCCATCGCCACGAGATCGCCGTTGCGGTCGAGGACGACGGTGCAGAAGTCGAGCGATTCGCTGAAGATCGGCGAATAGGACGTGCGCATCATCGCCTTCGCCATCTCCTGGCAGATGTTCACAAGCCGGTTCTGAAGAATCGTCAGGTCGACAGAGTCGAAACCCATCACGCGACCTCGAGTTCGACCGGTGACGGCGCCGAATCGGGCGCGCCGACCGTGAGCTGGAGCGCTCCCCGCTCGTGGGTACTCAGCCGGTGGCCCGGCAGCACGATCGTCGTCGAATCGACTTCCTCGATCACACACGGACCCTCCGCCTCGAAATCCACACCCAGCTCGTCGCGCCGGTAGATCGGGGTTTCAACCCAGCCCTCGTCGGCGAAGTAGACGGGCCGCCTACTCACCGGCATGCCCGAGCCACCTCTGCTTGGCCGCCTGAATGGCGAGATGACCGACGACCCTTGCACCGTCACGTTCAACTGCGCCAGCTCGCACGCGTTTTCGCGCATCGCATAGCCGTAGAACGCCTCATGCTGGACGTGGAAGCGCTCGACGAGCAGCTGGACAACGCCGTCGCCAATCTCGCCTTCGGGGACTTCGATCTCCTGTTCGTAATTTTGGCCCGCGTATCGCATCTTGACGCGCCGGACGATCTCGAGCTCGCCGCCGAACCCCTCCTCGACGATCTCGGCAACTGCGTCGGTCGCCAATCGTTCGAATGCGTCTCGCAAATCGGCGCCCGTCGCGGTGGTCGACGAAAACGCCCGCGTCCAGCGCCGATCGACACGCGGCGTCGCCGCCATCACACCGAAGGCGGAAGTCAACCCGGGATGGGGCGGGACGATCACGTGCCGCATCCCGAGGCTCTGCGCGAGCTCACCCGCGTGCAACGGCCCCGCGCCTCCGAACACCAAGAGCTCAAAAGAACGATGGTCGAGACCCCGATCGATCGTGACCAGCCGGACAGCGTTCGCCATGTTCTCATTCGCCATCCGTACGATTGCAAGCGCAGCTTCCTCGAGCGTCGCACCGAGGGTGGCCGCGACCTTCGCCACAGCTTCCGCGGCGAGCGCGCTGTCGAGTTGCATCCGCCCGCCGAGGAAGAACCCAGGATTGAGCCGTCCGAGGACCAGGTTTGCGTCCGTGACGGTGGCGTTGTCGCCGCCGCGTCCGTACGCCGCAGGACCCGGGTCTGCGCCCGCACTTTCTGGTCCAACTTTGAGGAAGCCACCGCGGTCGAACGAGGCGATCGAGCTTCCGCCGGCTCCGATTGTTGTCATGTCGACGAACGAGCCGATGATGGGGATCGCCCAGTCGATGTCGTGGCTTTCGCTAAACGAGATCCGTCCGTCCCTGACAACGCCTACGTCGGCACTCGTGCCGCCCATGTCGAGTGTTATCAGGTCGGGACGATCGAGATGCTTCGAGTAATACCGGCCAGCCAAGAGCCCACCGGCGAGACCCGAAAGTACGAGCTCACTCCCGTGGGCGTCCGCGACGCTCGCCGGAATCTGCCCTCCGTTCGACTTCATCAGTGAGAGGGCAGCATCGACGCCTTCCGCGCGGAGCCCGTCGCCGAGCTCCCGTGCGAAGGTGCTGACGATCGGCTTCACGTACGCATCGGCGATGACCGTGCTGCCGCGCTCGTACTCCCTCCAGATCGGCGCAACCTCGGCAGAGATCGAGGTGGGCACGCGAGGCAGGCGTTGGGACAGGGCCTTCCGTAGCATCTGCTCATGCTGGTCGTTCACGTACGAAAAGAGCAGCGAGATCGCGATCGCCGGTTGCGTCGCTGACGCTGCCAGGCGCTCCACCTGCGAGCAAACGCGCTCGATCTCCATCTCCCCAAGCGGCTCGATCACCGTCCCCCGGTAATCGATGCGCTCACGCACGCCGAGCGTTCGCGCGCGGGTAACGAGCGGCTGGCCCTTCTGCCACTGAAGGTCATAAAGATGTCGACGATTGATCCGCTGGATATATGGGATGTCCTCGAATCCGGCGGTCGTGATGAAAATCACATCCGCGCCCCGTCGCTGCAGAATTGCGTTGATCGCAATGGTTGAACCGACGACGATGCGCTGCAGGGCGTCAGGCGCGACGCTTAGCTCGGAAACCGCATCGACCACTGCTCGCGCCGGCGCCCGCGGCGTCGACGGCACCTTCGCGATCCGCAGCTCACCGGTCGCCGGCTCGTGCGTGACGAGGTCGGTGAAGGTGCCCCCGGTGTCGATCCCAACGAGCATTCCTGGATTGTTCAACAATTAGCCCACCGTTGCCTCACGCGTCAAGGGTTGCTCGAAGGCGCCGCCTGCGCCGCAACGGCAGCCGCGATGTTGTGCTCGGCGAGGTCGAGGTGGACGCGCATGGTGTTGACCGCGCGGTCTGTTTCGTGCGCCGCCAGCGCCTCGACGATCTGCTCGTGCTCGCTCCGGAGTTGCCCGCGCCGCGCGGGCATGGCGCTCAAGAACGCGAGGCAGAGGCGGAGCTCGTCCGTGAGCGCCCGGTAGGCGCGGCTCGCGCGTTTGCTGCCGGCGAGGTCGACGAGCTCCTCATGGATCTCGAGGTCACGCGACACAAGCTGGCCCCAAGGTGCGTCCAGCGGGAGAGCCGCCAGTCGCTCAACCCGAGCAGCGATGCGGTCGACCGGCAGCCCTGACAAACAGACGACCCGCACAGCCTCGAGCTCGATCGCCCTTCGCAGGACGTGCAGGTCATGGATCGCGGCAGGGGTATAGGCCGGGACGAAGGCGCCGCGGTTTGCCTGGTGGGTTAACAGACCTTCATGGACGAGCTTCCGGACGGCGGCCCGTACGCAATGCCGAGCGACGCCATACGTTTCGCTGAGGGTCACTTCCCGCAGGTGCGTGCCGGGTGGTAGCTCTCCGTCGAGGACTCGGCGCCGCAACGAGCTCGCGACTGCGTCAACGGTGCTGATGAACGCGCGCGGACGGCGCTGGCCAGGAGCGGCGGCTTCGGTCTGCGTCATGTCCGATGGCGTATCGGCAAGCACTGGCTTGACGGCGTCTCCGTCGCAGTGAAAGAATCGACGCGCGATTGTTGCACAATCAGAGAAGTGCGTCGCTCCTCTGCCAGCGGCCGGATTGATGAGTCCGCTGTGCCGCTGGCGGCGTCCTGGCGTTTTTCCCGTCGCCCAGCAACAACGGGAGGAGTGCTCATCCTGGATGGGGCGGCCACTTGACCGATCGAAGAAGGAGGAGGTGTACCTGTGAAGTTCCGTCTTGGCGCCGCCGCGGCAACGCTCACGCTTGTCGCGGTCTTCGCCGCCCTGACCACTGCCGCCAGCAGCGCAAGTACCCGGACGGCGGCCGCGGCTCCCTACACGCTCAAGATGCCCTGGGGCACGTTCACGCTGAGCAGTTCGATCCGCGCCGATGTGCAGAAGCGGCTGAAGGCCCATCAAGCGCTCGACATCCCGGTCTTCACCTGGATTCAGGGTGACGCGTTCTTCGTTCCCGTCCGGAAGGGCATTTCTGATGCTGCGAAGCAACTGCATACGACGAGTTCGCTCATCGGCCCGGTCAACTCGGGGCAACCCGAGGAAATTTCCGATATCCAGAGCTACCTCGGACGACACCCAGACGGCCTCGCGATCACGCTTGCCGACGAAACCTCTGCCCGTTCGCTCATCAACAAGCTAATCGCCGAGGGCATCCCCGTCATCATCTGGAATACGGACGCACCGACGACGCACGAGCTCGCTTATATCGGCCAGAACAACGAGACGGCTGGGTTCAAGGTGGGCCAACTCATGGTCGCGAAGTTGAAGGCCAAGCACATCACGTCGGGGACGATCGCGATGTTTGCCACCGACGCGACCGCTGCATATTCAAAGCTGCAGCGTTTTCCCGGATTCGAGAAAGCGGTACACGCAGCGCTACCGAACATCAAGTTCTCGACTCCCGCGTCGCTTGGGACCGACATCTCGTCCGCCGTAGGAGTCGTCGACTCGGCGGTGCGCGGCAAGTCGGACATCGTCGGCATGTACTCGGCCGACGAGCAAGTGGTCGCGCTTGCCGACTGGGAGAAGCAGAACTCGTCCGCCGGCAAGTACGTGATCCTCGGCCACAACCTCCTTCCGACCGAACTGACGCTGATGAGCCAGGGCTACATCGACGGCGTCGTCGGCCAGAACCCGTATCTACAGGGGTACTGGTCCGTGCAGTGGCTGAAGTCGTTCCTCACCACCGGCAAACCGTTCCGCTCGGGAACGTTCATAGATACCGGTTATCCCGTCGTCGACAGTGCTGCTGCGGCGAAGAAGCTGCTTGCTTCGAACTGCAACGGCAAGGGCTGCGGCTAAGCCTGTCCGAGAACCAAGGACGTCCTACTACCACGGGACGCCAGGGTGACGCGTTCATGTCGGTGGCCTGGGCCTTGGATCGGCCCATCCACCGACGGGACGCGCACCAACGAGGGGTCAAGATACGGGATGGAATGCGATGACAGTCGGAACTGAGTCCGCACCCGAGGTGTCGTCGAGGCGCCGGCTGACGGGGCCGGGCGGTTGGTTCCTCGCGCGCGGCCGCGCCGCGTTGCGCGTGCGCGAGTTGGGTCTCTTCGTCGCTTTGATCGTCATCGGCATCGGCATGTCAATTGCTTCGCCTGCATTCTCGAGCAGACAAAACCTGCTCACGATCGGGCGCAACTCGTCCGAGGTCGGGATCATGGCGCTCGGAATGACGATCGTCCTGATCACGGGGCAGGTCGATCTTTCTGTCGGAGCGCTTTATGCGACCGGAGGCATCACGGCCGGCATCGTCATGAACCACACGGGGTCTCCCGAGCTTTCCGTCGCGGCCGCCTTGGGCATGGCAGCCGCTATCGGGATTGCGAACGGCACGCTCGTCGGCTTCCTCGACTTGAACTCGTTCATGGTCACACTCGGGGCGCTCACGATCGCGACCGGGGTCCTCGAGCTGGTTACGGGCGGGACGTCCGTCGCACTCCCGCAGATCGGTCCGAAGGCCGCCCACCTCAACGATTTCCTCTTCCTCGGCAAGAACCTCCCGAGCCTCGGCGGCATCAACATGGAGTTCGTCTTCTTCCTCGCGCTCGTGGTTCTGCTCAGCCGAGTACTCAAGTACACAAAGCTTGGATTCCAGATGTACGCAGTCGGCGGCAATCGGGAGGCGGCCCGAATCGGCGGTATTCGCGTGCCGCTGATCATCGTCGCCGCATTCATCTTTTCGGCCGTACTCGCGGCGTTCGCCGGCGTGTTGGCGATGAGCTTCGTCGGCAGCATGGATCCCTCGTCGGGCACAGACCTCGAATTCAACGTCTTCGCGGCTTCCGTCATCGGCGGGGCGAGCCTTGCCGGTGGCCGCGGCACGATGTTCGGAACTCTGCTTGGGGCGCTCTTCCTGAGCGTCGCACAGAACGGCTTCATTCTCCTCGGCGTCTCCCCGTTCGCGCAGACCGTCGCAGTTGGCGTACTGATCATCATCGCGATCGGAATCGACCGTTGGGTAAGCGGAGGGCAGCGACGGTGACCGGTAATCCTCCCGCCGCTGACGCTGCTGACCTCCCCTCAGCCGACGGCGACGTCCTCCTGCGCGCAACGAACCTGAGCAAGCGCTACGGCGCAATCCAGGCTGTCGACGCCATGTCCTTAACCGTGCGTCGGGGCGAGGTGCATGCTCTAATCGGAGAGAACGGCGCCGGAAAATCCACATTCATCGGCATGCTCGGCGGCACCGTCTCACCCGACGAAGGCACGATCGAGCTCGAGAGCAGTGAATTCCGATCGCTCAAACCAAGGCAGGCGAAGCAGCTCGGGATCTCGATCGTCTACCAGGAGCTGACCCTTTGTCCCAACCTCACCGTTGCCGAGAACATCTACATCGCGGCCATCCCCACGCGGCTCGGAATCTTCCTCAACCGTCGCGCGATGCGAGTCGGTGCGACGAGAGTGGCCCAAGAGCTCGGCGCTGAACTCAACGTCCAGGCACCCCTGGAGCGGATGCGCACCGCCGAGCGGCAGATCACGGAAATCGCACGAGCGCTAACCCAAACCGTTCGGGTACTCGTACTCGATGAGCCGACATCGAGCCTGACGCACGAAGACTTCGTTGCGTTGAAGCGGATCGTGCTTCGGCTGCAACAGCGCGGCGTCGGGATCATCTTCGTCTCACATCGGCTCTCTGAGGTTCTTGACCTCGCCCAGCGTGTGACCGTTATGCGCGACGGCCGGCTGGTGCAGACACTCGACTGTGGCGCAACCTCGGAGGACGAACTCGCCTCGTTGATGGTCGGCAGCGCGAACGCGGCCCGGCGTCAAGCGCGGGAGGTTGATCCGATCCAAGTCGCTGAGCGGGAGCAGGTGCCGATGCTCGAGGTTCGTGGGCTGAGCCGCCGGGGCGCGTTTCGCGAGGTCTCGCTCCGCCTGTGGCCGGGCGAGGTCGTCGGTATCGCCGGCCTCCGCGGTGCCGGACGCCACGAACTCGTTGACTGCATCTTCGGGCTCGATCGCTCTCACAGCGGAGAGGTCCTCGTGAGCGGCCAGACCATGCGCCGGCCAAATCCTCGGACCGCCCGCCGCCGCGGCGTCGGATACGTACCACAGGATCGAAAGACACATGGAATCGTCCCGATCTGGGACCTCAAACGCAACCTCGCGATCGGCAACCTCAACGCAGTCTCCTCCGCCGGGATGATTCGCTTCCGTCGAATGCGCCGCTGGAGCCAGGCCATCCTGCAGCGCATGGGAATCGTGCCGCCCAATGCGGAAGCACCCGTTACGAGCCTAAGCGGCGGAAACCAGCAGAAGCTCGTCTTCGGCCGCACGATCGCACCTGAGCCGTCCGTGCTGTTGTTGCTCGAGCCGACACGGGGCATCGATGTTCGCGCGAAAGCAGAGGTCGCCAACATCATCCGGGCCAGCGCAGCGTCAGGATCAGCCGTACTGATGGTCGACTCCGAGCTTTCCGAGATGCTCGCTGTCTGTGACCGTATCTACGTGATGCACCGGGGCGCCCTCGTTGCCGAAGTTCCCCGCGAGACTGCCACGGAAGAGTCCATCACGCTTCTCGCTGCTGGTGGACGGCAACGCGAACAACAGGCTCACAGCGAACAGGTCCGGTAGAACGAGCCGACGGATGACGGAGCTGCCGCTCAGCGGACAGGCGGCTGTCGTGACCGGCGCAAGCCGCGGGATCGGACAAGCGATCGCGCTACGGCTACTGGAACTCGGCGCAGAGGTCGCCACCATTCAACGCGGCGATGCGCCCGGCTTGTCGATCAACGCAGACCTCTCACGGGCGGAAGACGCCGCCGAAGCTGCGGCCGACGCGATCCGCAGGCTCGGCCGGCTCGACATCTGCATCTGCAACGCCGGCATCATCGACCGCACACCGGCTCTCGACGTATCCCTCGAAGTAATCCGACAAGTCTTCGAGACAAACGTCATCTCAGCCTTCGCCATCTCCCGCGCCGCGGCACGTGCATTCATCGCCGAGCGACACGGCGGCAGCATCGTCCATATCGCCTCCGTGCTCGCGTTCGTCGGCGGCCGATCGGTCAGCATCTATGCGGCAAGCAAAGGAGCAATCGTTCAGCTTGCCAAGGCGCAGTCGAACGAATGGGCGGCGGAAGGAATCCGTGTCAACGCGATCGCCGCCGGCTACGTCGAGACCGACATGACGCGTCCGCTTCGAGAAGAGCCCTCGCGCAGCGCCGAAATCAGCGCCCGCATTCCGATCGGCCGGTGGGCCCATCCATCCGACATCGCCGACGCCGCCACCTGGCTTTGCCTGCCTGAAAGTCGCTACGTCACAGGCTCGGTGCTCACCGTCGACGGCGGCTTCCTCGCCCGATGACGGGCAGATCGACGACGGCGTCATCGGCGCTCGAAGCACGGGCGCGGTTACGGACCCCCGGCGGCGTCAATTCCAACGTCCGGCTTGAAGCGCCTCCGATCTACTTCGAGGCAGGAGCAGGTGCGCGGCTCACTGATGTCGACGGCAACGACTACGTCGATTACCTGATCGGACAAGGCGCCGCCTTTCTCGGCCACGCGCCCCAGGCCGTCCTGGACGAGGTCGCCCACGCATCACGCAACGGCCTCCTGTACGCCGGGCGACATTCGCTCGAAGTCGAAGCCGCGGACCTTCTCTGCCGCTGCCTTGGCTGGGCGGACATGGTTCGCTTCGGTACCACCGGCTCCGAAATGGTGCAAGCCGCACTCCGTCTCGCCCGCGCAGCCACGCAGCGAGTCCGCTTCGTGCGCTTCGAGGGTCACTACCACGGTTGGTTCGACAACGTCCTCGTCGCGACCGAAAAAGGACAGTCACGTCCAGCAAGTGCTGGGCAGCCGCCGGACGCTCTTAGCGCTGCCGTCACCCTCCCCTGGAACGACCTCACAGCCCTCGACGACGCATTTGTCGCTCACGAAGGCGAAATCGCGGCCGTCCTGATGGAACCCATGATGCTCAACGCGGGCGCGATCCTCCCGGCTCCCGGCTATCTCGAAGGCGTCCGAGAGCTCTGCGACCGCACCGGCACCGTGCTCGTATTCGACGAGGTCGTCACCGGATTCCGACTCTCGCTCGGTGGAGCAGCGGAGCGATTCGGCGTCCGCCCCGACCTCGCCGTCTACGGCAAGGCGCTCGCGGCCGGCTGGCCGGCCGCCGCGCTCGCCGGCCGGGCGGACCTGCTCGAGCGAATTGGAAGCCGAGAAGTCAACCACTCCGGGACGTTCAATGGAAACGTCATGTCGATGGCAGCAGTCGTCACAACGCTAAACCTGCTAGCCGACGAACCCCCATACACGCGCATCGAAGAACTCGGGTCGATGCTGATGCAGAACCTCCGCGCGCTTTCCGCCGACGCCACAGCGGAGCTCCGCATTCAGGGACTCCCAGTCGCCTTCCATACTTCGTTTCCACTCGCAAACAGTGACGCGGTCCAGATCGGCAGCTTCAGAGACTTGAGCGCCACCGACGACGCCCGCTATCGCGATCTCGCGACCGCGCTCGCCGCCGCAGGTGTCTGGGTGGCTGCGCGCGGTGTCTGGTACCTCTCGGCGGCCCACACAGCCGACGACATACAAGTCACGCTCGAGCGTGCGAAAACTGCACTAGCCGCTTCCGCAGCGACCTAATTGACCCGAGATCGGGGCGGCCGCCCCTCCCGCGCGCGCGAGCTCGTCGACCAGGCAGGAGCAGGCTTCGCCGACGCTGTGAAGCTGACGATTTTCGTGCGTGACTTTGCCTACTACACGACCCTGGTTCACGTACGCGAGGAGTGCTTCCCCGCGGAGGGTCCGCCGGCAAGCACCCGGTCGCCGTCCTCGGTCTCGTCGATCCTCGGCTGCTGATCGAGGTCGAAGGGATTGCTGCCGTGCCGCAAGCCGGATGACGGCCTCAACGGGCAGCGCGCTGCCGGCGGGTGGCTACGTGACGACTACGCCGATGCGAAGCGCGGGTTCTCGCTCGGCCTCAGGCGCCTCAGGTCCGGTCACCATTCCTAGGTCCCGCTGGGCCACCCGCGGACCATCTGTCTACGCAATTTCACCCAACTTCACCGCTCTTCGACGGCGTCTTCCGAAGCGAAGGAATCCGAGCGTTCAAGACACCGATCGCGCGCCTCCGGGGAACACGTTCGCGGATGCATTGGTCGTACCGTCCGAACAAAGTCTCGGACCGGCTGCTGTCGCGGACGTCGTCAGCTCGAGCACTTGCTCGGCGCCTTCGTCGAGAACTACAACTGCGAACGCCCGCATCGCCGACTTCAGCTCGGGACCCGATCCCCGGAACCTTGGTTGGGGGTGACACCAGTGTCTCGGACGGACTCATCCACGAATACCTGGCCGGCGCGGCCGCCGTGTTGGCGCGTCAGGACAGTGTGTGTGCCGCTCGCTGCTCGCTTGAGGTGTCGCTCAGCCTGCGGAGTTCGGCAGCGTCGAGAGAGAGCGCTGTGAACTCTAGGAGTTGCTTGAGTTGTTGCGGAGACCGCACGCTGGCGATCGGAGCGGTGACTGTGTCCTGGCCAGCCAGCCATGCGAGCGCCACCGCGGGAATAGTCGTGTCGTGCCTCGACGCGATCCTCTCGAGAGCATCGAGGACGTCGCTGCCCCTTTGGTCGACGTACGCGCGCGCCCTTTCGGCTCGCGGGCTTTCGCGGGATGATTGATTGTTGGACTTGTACTTGCCCGTCAAGAACCCGCTCGCGAGCGCTGAGTGGGGAACACAGCTCAAGTGTTCGCGCGAGCAGAGTTCCGCAAGTGCTCCTTCGTATTCGGTCCGGTGCATTAGGTTGTAGTGCGGCTGAAGCGCGACGAAGCGGCTGAAACCCTCGCGGTTGCTTACTTCAAGTGCTGCCGCGAGTCGGGAGGCACTGTAGTTCGAGGCCGCGACGTACCGCACCTTGCCTTCGCGGACGAGTCGGTCGAATGCCGCCAGCGCTTCTTCGAGAGGAACCTCCGGATCGTCAGCGTGGGCGTAGTAGAGGTCGAGGTAGTCCGTTTGTAGCCGCGTGAGCGATCCCTCGGCCGCCCGCCGAATCGTTCTTGCTGAGAGGCCTGTAAGTCCCGGAGCCTTCCCCACTTTTGTGGCGATGACGAGCCGCTCTCGGTTGCCGCGGTCTGCCATCCATGTGCCAATGATCTGTTCAGATTCGCCGCCGGAAGTGTTCTTTACCCATGAGACGTATTGGTCGGCTGTGTCGATGAAGTTTCCGCCGGCGGCCACGTAGGCGTCCAAGACGAGTTCTGCTTCGGCTTTCTCCGCTGTCCAGCCGAATGCGTTTCCGCCAAGGCACAGTTCGAAGACCTGCAGGTCGGTTCCAGCGATGTTTCTCACGGAAAGGCCTCCGATATGAGGGCAAGGTGCGGTGTGCTGAGTAGCGGCGCCGGATCGTTTGGATCCGACCACCAGTATTCGACAAGAAGTCGACCGATGAGCCCGTTGAAGACAGGCCCCTTCGTTTTCAGGAGCAAAGGAGTGGTCTTGGCTCTGGTCGGCTGCGACGCAGTACGCGATCTCCGTACCGGGCGCGAGGGATATGAGACCCAGGTCAACTCGCAGTCCGTGCTGAGAGAAACCTGTCTTGGACGCGACTCGCACCGGGTAATGGCGGGCCATCTCGTCAGTGGCGAACGGGCGCACTCGGAGATACCGCGGTGCTTGGTCTAAGTAGTGTTGCCGGCTCATGATTTCCAACATGACACGCGAACTCTCGGCGTCAACGATTTGCCCGCGAGCGAGATGGACGATGATGCTCTCGAGTGCATTCGGGGAGGCTTCGCCAAACGCTCTTGGATCTTTGGCGAACGCTTCCTGCGCGTACGCAGCGTGCAGAACCACTGACTGGAAGCCCATGGCGCGCATGGTCTTGTTCACCGCATCTGGCCCGCCTACGCGAGCGATGAGCATGTTCGTTGCAGTGTTATCGGAGACGGCAATCATTAACGTCGCGAGGTCTTTGATGGTGAGTTGCAACCCACCGTCCAGATCGTTGAGAACTCCGGACCCCCCAGCATGCTCACTTGACGTGACCGTGAGGCGTTCGTCTAGGGAGAGCAGTCCGGCTTTGGCCATTCGAAACACTTCGATCAAGACCGGAACCTTGATGACGGAGGCGGTGGGAAAGATGTCATCGCCGTTGACGACGATTTGTTCTCCGGAGCTTAGGTTTGTAGCCGCCACTGCGAGACGGCCGGAAAACCGCTGCTCCAAGCGCGCGATTTTCAGAAACACGTCCTGCCGAGTGAGCGGGTTGGTCAAATGATTCATCGTTTCCTAGCCATGAGAGAGGAGTCGCAACTCTGGGCGATCCGAGCGGCTCGAGCGTGGTTCGTTCCCGACCGGGGCGATTGGTCTGTCGCCGCGCCACTGACTCTCATTTGCAGGCCTCGCACACGGTGAAGGTTCTCGTAACAAGCAATTTGCCTCATTCGGCGTTTCGGGTGCTTGACGATGTCGAGCCCTTGCCGGCTGCGCTTCCCGAGGGGTTGCGCGGGCGCGTACGTCCGGACGTCGACGTGGTGGTGGTTGCAGGCGAGGTCGTGGACGTGGGTGTGCTCGATCTGCTTCCGCGGTTGCGACTCGTCGCCAATTGTGGCGTCGGTTATGACCATATCGCCGTCTCTGAGTGCTCTCAAAGAGGTGTGCGGGTGACATACACGCCGGGGGTTGTCGATGCGGCTACTGCCGACCTGGCTTTTGGCTTGCTTCTCGCGACGAGACGTCAGATTGTCGCGGCTGATCGCTTTGTTCGCGCGGGCCGCTGGCAGACTGCTCCAGTCGATGGTTTGGTCGGGCAGGATCTCTCGCGCGCAACGCTCGGTATTGTCGGGTTGGGTCGGATCGGCACGGCTGTCGCTCGGCGTGGACGCGCCTTCGACATGCGGGTCATCTACACCGCGCGCTCACCCCGATCGGCCGAGGTCGAGCGTCAGCTTGGGATTGAATATCGGTCTCTCGACGACTTGCTGCGCGAGGCAGACGTGGTAACACTCCACTGTCCCCTCAACGCTGAAACGGCGGCGTTATTGGACGCAGGGCGACTGTCGCTTCTCCGTGATGGCACTTGCGTGATCAACACTGCGCGTGGCGGAATCGTTGACGAGGTCGCGTTGGTGCGTGAGTTACGGAGCGGCCGCCTCCACGCCGGACTCGACGTCTTCGCCCACGAGCCTGCGGTCCCCGCCGAGCTTTTGGAGCTCGAGAATGTCGTTCTGACCCCGCATGTTGGCACTCTTACTGCTGAGACGCGGGCCGCGATGATCGATCTGGTGGTGCAGAATATCGTGGCGCTCGCTAATAACCGCCCGCTCTTGACGCCGGTCGGCCACGACAGCTAGTCCGAGGTCGGTTCGAGGTTGGTGGCGCTGCGCTCTCCTGGGGCGAGACGCAACAGGCTCCGGATTTCGGCTGCGGCCGTTCCGAGAGGATCGGTCTGTTTGGGGAGCGCGTGAACAAACGGGAAAAGTTGGATACGCGCGACCTCCACGATTCGTCGTAGTTCGCTAACCGGGTCGCGGTGTTCGTCAACGCGTAGGTCGCAGTATGCGACGTCTTCTTCGTAGGCGACCTTCAGCGCCGCCGATTGACGGCCGCGAAGGTCTCCTCCGGCCGCTTGACCAGCTTCGAGCGCTTGCATCAGGCGCTCGACAAAATCGTCGCCCTCGTATTGTTGGTAGACGCGGAGCATTGCTGCCAACGTCGCTTCGCCTACGAGCATGTTTCCCGCGACCGCGACGCCGTCGCCGATCTGATGGCCGGCCCACGCGGTGCAGGCAGAACCGGTGTGACTTGCAGCCCCTCCATTCGCATCGACTATCGACAGCTGCCGTTGTTCCCCTCCAGGGTCAGCCCGAATGAGCGTTTCGACCGCCTTGTCCGCTCGCACGCCTCGCTCGAGCAACTCAAGTCCTCTTGGTCCAAAGGCGTAATTCACAAAAGCCTGGGTTGCCACGGCGCCGACACCGGCTTTGACGAACGGACACAGCGCGCCGACAGCCGGTACTGCCGTGGAGACAGCGACGCCGAGCATGCCCGTGCGCTCATCACGTGCCGTGATCGAGAAGGTCGAGATCATCACACGAACCGGACCTCCTCGCCTGGAGCGGTTCTCATCGTGTCCGTCTCAATGTTCATGTCTGTCTCCATGTTCGCAATAGTGGTGAGTCGCGCGAATACGGATGTCACCGGTTGGTCAGACCCGTCTGTGAGCCATCTCAGGGTGTGGACGTGAACGTCTCGTGGTTCTCGAGCCACCAGTGAGCGATGTCGATCCGTCGAGCGAACCAGACGTCGCCTTTCTCCTGGGCGTACTCGATGAATTCGCGTAGAGCTGACGCTCGGCCCGCATGTCCTATCCAGCGGGCATGAAGTCCGACAGACATCACGGACGGAAAGCCAGCTTCCCCCTCCCGCCGATATTCGTCCAGCGCTCGAACACAGCTATCCAAGAAATCGGAGCCGCTCGAGTAGCCTTGTGTGTTGACAAATCGCGAATCGTTGTAGGCCAAGCTGGCGTAGGGAACCACCAGATGTCGTTTGCCATCGACCTCGACGAAATACGGTAGGTCGTCGTTGTACGAATCCGAGTCGTAGACGAACCCGCCCTCCTCAACCAGCAACTCGCGGGTGTGGAGGCTTGGCTGCCAGCCGGAGTACCAGCCGTACGGTCTTTCTCCACAGGTGTCGCGGATGATGTCGACTGCCCAGCGGATCTGTTCACGCTCTTGCTCCGGGTTGAGGAGCCATTGGTCGCAGAGGCGCCAGCCGTGAGAACAGGGTTCGTGCCCGCTCTCCTTAATCCATGCACCGACCTCGGGATTCCGTTCCAAGGCGACGGCGCAAGCGAAGAATGTGACCGGGATCCGGTACTCGTCGAATATGCGCAGTAGCCGCCAGATACCTGCGCGGCTGCCGTATTCGAACACGGATTCTGCATAGAGATCGCGACGATTCATGGCTTCTCGCCCGCCGATCTCGAAGTAGCTGACACTTCGCTCGTCTCCGGCTGGAAAGGCGTATTCGGAGCCTTCCTCGTAGTTGACGACCAGGCTCAGGGCGACCTTGGCCCCGTCGGGCCACGTCACCCGTGGACGGCGACGTCCGTAGCCGACGTAGTTCCGAACCGGTCCCTCACTTACGCGGTCTACGAGATGCATGAGTGATCGCTCCTTCCAAGCGACGTTCCAGATCGAGAAGTGTCAGTTCTTGCGTACGGACGCGTGCACGATCTTGACCGCACGTATGCTCGCATGCGGCGTCCGTCGAGCACGTGCGGAGCAGCCATCCTCGCGCTTGCGGCTAGCGTTGAACGGCCAGGCCTCGCCGTTTCCTAGGCCCACTCGTCGACCGCATGACTATTGACGGAGTTGTCGTCGAAGTCGAAGCCGAGTCCAGGTTCTTGCGGTAGGACGAGTTGGCCGTCCGGAGCGACTTCAAGCTGTCTGGTGATTAGAAGGCGAAAGTTGAGGACGTTTGCGTCCGGGAAGAACTCGACGAAGCGTGCGTTTGGTGTAGAGGCGACGAGGTGAATGTGCAGATCGTGGAACCAGTGCGGGGAGATCGTGGCGCCGTAGCCGTCTGCGATTGATGCGATGCGCTGAAACTCGGTGATGCCGCCCGTGACTGCGGCGTCCGTTTGCAGGATCGTGGCGCCGCCTGCCGAGAGTAGTTCTACATGACGCCAACGGCCGGTCTCAATTTCGCCAGTCGCTATCGGAATCGACGTGCGGCGTGCGAGGCGCGCGTGGTTTGTGATGTCATCCGGTCCGAAGGGCTCCTCAAGCCAGTACGGGTCATAGGGCTCGAACATACGGGCTGCTCGGAACGCGGATTCGAAGTCGGTCCAGGCGTTGTTTGCGTCGAGCATGACAAGCGTGTCCGGCCCTACTGCGGCGCGGACTGCTGCGATGCGCTCAGCGTCGTGGGCGGGTGATTCGCGGCCGATCTTCATCTTCACGGCTCGAAAGCCCATCTCGACGTAGCGACGCATCTCGTCGCCGAGATCTTCAGGTGACTTGCCGGGAAGGTAGTAACCGCCGCTTGCGTACGCAGTGACGCTGTCTCCCGCGGTGGCCGCGCCGAGGTACTGCCATAGTGGACATCCGCATGACCGGGCTCGCAGGTCCCAGAGCGCGATGTCGATTGCGCTCATTGCGCGTAGCACCAGGCCGGCGCGGCCATGAAGAAGCAGCGTGTGGTACGCGTTCTCCCAGACTGCTTTGATTCGGAATGAGTCGTGACCGACGACGATAGGCGCGATGAGCGTTCGTGCTGCATGCGTCGCAACTTCTCCACCAAAGTTTCCGGCGTAGCAAAAGCCGATGCCCGTGACGCCGTTTGTATCGGTAACCCGGATCAGCGTGTAGTCGCGCGCGGCGACCTCGCGGCGAGCGAACGAGGTCACTTGCGGCAGTGGGACGCGGACGGTTCGAGCCTCGACCGAAACGATCTTCGTCATCTGCCGTCCAGATGAGGCTCACGGTCCTCGACTCGCGTGATCGGTTGTGGCGTGCGCATTCAGGTCGTCGGAGTCACGCGACCAGACCGGCGCTTCCCGTCGTCCAGGGGAGAGGCGGGACGCCGCCGGAGCCTGTTCGAATGCACGCTTTTAGTCGAGCTGGAGGTGGACATGCCCTTCTCGTAGTTCGACGGGGTATGTCGCTACGCGCAGCTTTTCGTCGCTGATGCATGCACCGGATCGGACGTCGAACTCCCACCCGTGCCAGGGGCAAGCGATCAGGAGCTCGGTGTCCTTGACCTCCATGACGCCAGGGGCTGGGGAGCTTATGCCGTGCACGAGCTTGCCCCGGCAGAGTGGGCCCGTTTGGTGTGGACAGATATTCCGGACTGCGTACACGTCATCGCCGTCACGAACGATCCCGATCTCACGCCTCCCCACGCGGACGATCGAGATAGCGCCCGACTGGAACTCGTTCAGCGGGCCAACGTCAACGGTCACTCAGCGGCCGCGCTCCCGACGCGCGCGAGGCCGTCGTGATCTGACTCGGTCCATCCGTACAAGGTCATCGCGTTGTTGTGGAATATCGATTCGTGCCAGTCTTTCGGGAGTTCGCGGCTCACGGTCGACGCCTGGTCTGTGTCCCAGTGCGGGTAGTCGGAGGCGAACATCAATAGTCGAGCGGCGTCGAAGCTCTCGAGGGTTGCGACGAGGTCTTCTGTTTGAGGAGCCGTCTCGAGCGGCTGCGTGGTCATGTGTAGATGTTCGCGAAGATATTCGCTCGGTAGTCGCTCGGTGCGCATCGCTCGCGGGAGCTCTTTCCAGTCCCGGTCGAGGCGCCACATGAGTGCAGGTAGCCACGCGACTCCTCCTTCGACGAGCACGAGCTGAAGGTCGGGATATTTCTCGAACACGCCGTTGCTGATGAAGCTGACGAGGTGCGTTTGCATCGTTTGCGTGATCAGAACGTGATATTCGAAGTAGAAGCTCACCATTCCGTGGGCGGCTGCGGCGGGGCTGTTGCCGTAGAAGCCAGGGATGTGGATCGCGAGCGGCAGGTTGCATTCGCAGGCGGCTGCGTGTATCGGCTCGAAGATCGGGTCTCCGAAAGCAGGCCCGAGACCGTTCACGGCCATCAGTACTTGACACATCCGCGGATGGTTTCCGAGCCGCCTGATTTCGGCGGCGGCGAGAAGCGGGTCCTGGTTGGAGACTAGGATCGAGCCGTAGAGCCGTTCGTCGCGGGACAGCCATTGGTCGATGGTCCAATCGTTTGACGCCCGAGCGATTTCGCTTGCGAGGAACGGGTTCGGGTTCGAGTCGACGAAGAGACCTTCTCCGTACGTCAAGACGCCGCGTTGGATTGGGACGAGATCAAGGTGTTGCGCTCGTAGTGTCTCGTAGTCCGAGCCTGCCGGGCTACCGTCGGGGAGGAGTGCGTCATCGCGCTGGCCTCCCTGTGGGTTTTGGAACGTGGAAGGCGCCGAGATCGGGAGCAGGTTTCCGTGGCCCGGTCCAGCCACGAACTCTTGCCAGGCCCGCGACATATACGGCAAGACCTCTGATGGCGAACGCCAGGCGTGGTGAATGTCACAATCGATGACGGGAACGTCGAACATGTGATTGGGATCCTTAGGCTGTTAGTGCGTCGCCGATGTCTACCTTCTCCGACGGGTAGAGCGTTCGTGCGTTGCCGGAGAGGATCTGATCATGCCACTCGGCCGGCATGACTCGCTCGACGGTCGCGACGTCCTCGGTATCCCAGGCGGGGTAGCCGCTTCCGAAGAGGAGTCCGAGCGATGATTCCAGTGAATGCAGAACGGCAGTGAGATGAGGGTCGGGCTCAGAGCTTTCGAGCGGGTGAACGTCAAAGAACATGTGTCGCCAGACGTAGTAGCTGGGTGCCTGCCGCAGCCAAGGCACCTCGCGCCTCACCCCCTTGAAATCGGTGTCCAT
>Ga0070731_10000553_pt1 | contig 48739 bp, 43 predicted proteins | sample Coa_R1_2_FD_66448 | JGI IMG/M metagenome (GOLD analysis project Ga0070731, IMG submission 66448) | Surface soil microbial communities from Centralia Pennsylvania, which are recovering from an underground coalmine fire - Coalmine... | ecosystem: Environmental > Terrestrial > Soil > Unclassified ...
CCGATTGGGTCAAGCTCAATTGCGGCAACTACAACACCGTCACCAAAACCTGCGGCGGTTCGTAACACCCCGCCAGCGACGACAACGCGGGGAGGCTACAACGCCTCCCCGCGGTAACGCCGGGGATTTTGCAATGCGTGCCAGCCGAGCTTGCCTCGTCGCGATGCTATTGGCCTTCGGCTTCTTGCTCGGGCACTCTACCGCGCGCGCCGACGCCCTCGATGATGCGCTCATCCACTTCACTGCCGGCGACTTCGACGAAACCATTGCCGGCGTGACGGCGGTTGCCGCGAGCGGCGGCCCGCGGGCGGCGGCCATTCTGACCGCGCTGCAAAACGGCGCACTGATGTTCAGCGCCGAAAAGAAAGCTGTCTATATCCAGGACAGTGACAACAAACTGTTTGACGCCGCGACGGGGCAGGAAGTTACCGGCGATCCGCCGGCGGATCTCGACACCGTCGCGCTCAATAACCGGCTGCGCGGAGTAATCGACGGGGCCCTCGGCGGTCTTACGCTTTTGTCCAGTGATCCAGCGAAGCGGCTCGATGCAGCGGAGGCCGTTTTCAAATCGCGCGACGCCACTACCCTGCCCACCGTTGAGGCCGCCATTGAAAAGGAGCAGGACCCGCGCATCAAGCGCGCGCTGATGCAAGCGCGAGCTGCGATCATTCTGTCGAACGACAGCGCCAATGACGAGGACAAGATCGCAGCCGTGGCTTTGGTCCAGCAACGCGGCGATCAGGATGCGCTCGGGCTTCTGCAATCCATCTCGGCCGGCACATCGGCGCCCGTTGCCAAGGCCGCCGCCGGCGCCATCGCCGCGATTCAAAATCGCCTGGCGATCTGGAACACTGTGCAAAATGCCTGGTACGGCATTTCTCTCGGTTCGGTGCTTTTGCTCGCGGCCATTGGGCTCGCCATCACGTTCGGCGTGATGGGCGTCATCAACATGGCGCACGGCGAGATGGTCATGATCGGCGCCTACGTCACCTACGTGGTGCAGGACACAATCCGGACCAGCCATCCGGCGTTGTTCGACTACTCGCTCGCTATGGCCATTCCGCTTGCCTTCGTCGTCGCCGGCCTTGTCGGCATCCTGATCGAACGCTGCATCATTCGTTTTCTCTATGGGCGACCGCTGGAAACCCTGCTGGCGACCTGGGGCCTGTCTTTGATCCTGCAGCAGGCGGTGCGCTCGATCTTCGGCCCGAACAACCGCGAAGTCGGCAATCCCTCGTTCATGAGCGGCGCATTCGATCTCGGCGGCATCACCATCACCTATAACCGGCTGTGGATCATCTGTTTTGCGCTCGCAGTCTTCGTTGCGCTGCTGGCGCTGCTTCGCTTCACCCGCTTCGGCCTCGAGATGCGCGCCGTCACCCAGAACCGGTCGATGGCGGCCTCGATGGGTATCCGCACCAGCCGCATCGACGCGCTGACCTTCGGCCTTGGTTCCGGCATTGCCGGCATGGCTGGCGTAGCGTTGTCGCAGATCGACAACGTCAGTCCCAACCTCGGCCAGGGCTACATCATCGACAGCTTCATGGTCGTCGTATTCGGCGGCGTCGGCAATCTCTGGGGCACGCTGGTCGGCTCGTTCGTGCTCGGCATCGCCAACAAATTCCTGGAGCCCTTCGCCGGCGCCGTGCTCGGCAAGATTGCAATTCTGGTCTTCATCATTCTCTTCATCCAGAAAAGGCCGCGCGGCATGTTCGCCCTCAAGGGCCGGGCGGTCGAAGCATGACATCCCATATTCTCATCCGTTCTCTCGATCGCGGGGCGGTGATTTTCCTGATCGTCGTGGCTGCCTGCGCGGTGCTGGTCCCGATCTTCAATCTCGCTCTGCCGCAATCGTCCGCGCTGCATATCCCGACATACCTCGTGGCGCTGTTCGGCAAGTATGTTTGCTACGCCATCCTCGCGCTCTCCATCGATCTGATCTGGGGTTATTGCGGGATTCTCTCGCTCGGCCATGGCGCGTTCTTCGCGCTGGGCGGCTATGCCATGGGCATGTATCTGATGCGCCAGATTGGCACCCGCGGCGTCTATGCCAATCCGATCCTGCCCGATTTCATGGTGTTCCTGAACTACAAGGAATTGCCGGTCTATTGGTATGGCTTCCAGCACTTCCCTTACGCCGCGCTGATGATTCTGGCGGTGCCTGGCGCGCTCGCCTTCGTGTTCGGCTGGTTTGCGTTCCGGAGCCGCGTCACCGGCGTTTATCTCTCGATCATTACGCAGGCGCTGACCTACGCGCTGATGCTCGGCTTTTTCCGCAATAATTTCGGCTTCGGCGGCAACAATGGTCTCACCGATTTCAAGGATATTCTCGGTTTCAACGTTCAGGCGGAGACGACGCGCAACGCTTTGTTTGCACTGTCCTGCGTTGCGCTGATGCTCGGCTTTATCGTCTGCCGCGCCGTCGTTACGTCGAAACTCGGCAAGGTGCTGATCGCCATTCGCGATGCCGAATCGCGCACGCGATTTCTCGGTTATCGGGTGGAATCCTACAAGCTGTTCGTGTTTACGCTCTCGGCCTGCATGGCGGGCATCGCTGGCGCGCTGTATGTGCCGCAGGTCGGCATCATCAATCCTGGCGAATTCGCACCGGGCAATTCGATCGAGGCGGTGATCTGGGTCGCGGTCGGCGGCCGGGGCACGCTCACTGGCGCGGCGCTTGGCGCGATTCTCGTCAATTACGCCAAGACCTATTTTACCTCGGGCGTGCTGGCGCCGTACTGGCTGTTCATGCTCGGCAGCCTTTTCATCGGCGTTACTCTGCTGTTGCCGCGTGGCGTGATCGGCACGTTGAACCATTGGACGGCGCTGCGGCGGGCGCGGGTGTCCGCGGCTGCCGAAGACGGCGTGACGTCGCCGCCGCCTGAGCCGGCTCCGGCGGAATGAGGATCGGACAATGGTAGCGCTCACCACCGCCCTGCTCTACCTCGACGGCGTCTCCGTCTCGTTCGACGGCTTTCGCGCGCTCAACAAACTTTCATTCACGATCGAACCGGGCGAGATGCGCGCCATCATCGGCCCCAACGGCGCCGGCAAGACCACGATGATGGATGTGGTCACCGGCAAGACACGGCCCGACGAAGGAGAAGTCGTCTTCAACGGCGAATACAATCTCATCAAGCTCGATGAGGCCGAGATCGCCACGCTCGGCATCGGCCGCAAATTCCAGAAGCCGACGGTGTTCAACAGTCACACTGTCTTCGACAACCTCGAGCTTGCGCTCAAGGCCGATCGCCGCGCCCGCACGACGCTGTGGTGGCAAGAAACGCCGACCGAGCATCACCGCATCGACGAAATCCTGCAGACGACGCGCCTGACCCCGGTGCAAAACCGGCTGGCGGGAAGCCTGTCGCACGGACAGAAGCAATGGCTCGAAATCGGCATGCTGCTGGCGCAAGATCCGAAGCTGCTCCTGGTCGACGAGCCGGTCGCCGGCATGACCGACGTCGAAACCCATCAGACCGCGGAACTCCTGAAAGAGATCAACCGCGAACACACCGTCGTCGTCGTCGAACACGACATGACCTTCGTGCGCGAACTTGGCGTCAAGGTCACCTGCCTGCATGAAGGCTCGGTACTTGCCGAGGGGACGATCGATCAGGTCTCGGAGAACGAGCGGGTCGTGGAAGTGTACCTGGGACGGTGAGCCATGCTTGACGCACAATCGCTCGACCTCAGCTACGGCGCGGCGCAGGTACTGCGCAGCGTGTCGCTCAAGGCCGAGCCGGGCAAGGTGACGTGCGTGCTCGGCCGCAACGGCGTCGGCAAGACAAGCCTGCTCGATGCGCTGGCCGGCCAGCACCCGGTCAGTAAAGGCACGATCACCTGGGAAGGCGCCGACATTACCGGGCTGCGGCCTGCCGACCGTGCCCGCCGCGGCATCGCCTATGTGCCGCAGGGCCGCGAAATCTTTCCGTTGCTCACGGTCGAAGAAAACTTGCGAACCGGCTTCGCCCCGCTGCCGAGGGCACAGAGCAGTGTTCCCGACGAGGTGTTTACGCTGTTTCCGGTTCTGCAAAGCATGCTGCGCCGACGTGGCGGCGACCTCTCCGGCGGCCAGCAGCAGCAATTGGCCATCGGCCGGGCGCTGGTAATGCGGCCGAGGCTTTTGCTGCTCGACGAGCCGACCGAAGGCATTCAGCCGTCTATCATCAAGGATATCGGCCGCGCCATCAGCTATTTGCGCTCGCTCGGCAAGATCGCGATCGTTCTGGTCGAGCAATATCTCGACTTTGCCCGCGAACTCGGCGACCATTTCGCCGTGATGGATCGGGGCGCAGTCGTCTATTCCTGCAACCGGGACGACCTCGACGAGGGTGCTCTGAAGCGGGCCATGGCTATTTAGGGACGGCTGTCTAAGGTCTGGCTATCCGAAGCTTGGCGATTTTGCCTCCAATCAATGGCCGGTTTGATGGTGGGGAGTGCACGGCTACGCAACGAAATTTTCGCCGGCAATCGGGCGGTCGGACGCGTTGCGTTCACGGTCGCGGCTGGCCCGGGCGGCAGCCGGCGCGCGCGCGTCCATGAGGCTGGCTCGCTGCGCGTGCGCTTTCCCAACGGCATCAGTCAGGACATGCTCGAAGCGGTGATTGTCAATACCGCCGGCGGCATGGCGGGCGGCGACCGCTTTGGCGTCGAAATCGGCGTCGGCGCCGATGCCCGATTGACCGTCACCACCGCGGCCGCGGAAAAGATCTATCGCTCGCTGGGATCGGACACGCAGATCGGCGTCAAGCTCGACGTCGGTCCGGGCGGCGTACTGGCGTGGCTACCGCAGGAAACCATCCTGTTCGATCAGGTTCGGCTGCGGCGCAGCTTCGATGTCGATCTCGCCGCCGATTCCCGGTTGCTGTTGGCCGAGGCGATCGTGTTTGGCCGCTTGGCCATGGGCGAAGCCGTCATGCGGGGCAGTCTTTGCGATCGCTGGCGGGTGCGGGTCGGCGGCACGCTGGCATTCGCCGAGACACTTCGCCTCGATGGCGACGTTGCCCAATGTCTGGCGCAACGGGCCGTAGCCGCCGGCGGCGTCGCGGTGGCGACCGTCCTCAAGCGCCCTGGCACCGAAGACGATGCGGCCGCGGTCCGCGCCATGCAGGACAGCTTTGCCGGCGAAGTCGGCGTGTCGGCCTGGAACGGCCTCGTCGTGGCCCGTCTGGTCGCACCCGAAGGCGCCACGCTGCACCGCGATCTCGTGGCGGTGCTCACGGCGCTGCATAACGAACCTTTGCCGCGGCTGTGGGCGGCTTGAAGGAGCACCATGCAGCTTACCCCGCGGGAGAAGGACAAACTACTGATCGCCATGGCGGCGATGGTAGCACGGCGCCGGCTCGAACGCGGCGTCAAGCTCAATCACCCCGAAGCCGTCGCGCTCATTTCCGATTTCATCCAGGAAGGCGCGCGTGACGGTCGCACTGTCGCCGAACTCATGGAAGCCGGCGCCCATGTCATTTCGCGCACACAGGTGATGGACGGCATCGCCGAGATGATTCCCGAAATTCAGGTCGAAGCCACATTTCCGGACGGCACCAAGCTCGTCACCGTGCACGAGCCGATACGATGAGGTCCACATGATCCCCGGCGAATATTTCATCCAGTCCGGCGAAATCGAGATCAATAAAGGGCGTAAGAGCGTCACGCTCACGGTCTCGAATAGCGGCGACCGGCCGATCCAGGTCGGCTCGCACTACCATTTCTTCGAAACCAACCCCGCGCTTAAATTCGACCGCAAAAAGGCCCGCGGCATGCGGCTCGACATCGCCGCTGGCACGGCGGTGCGCTTCGAGCCCGGGCAATCGCGCGACGTGACGCTCGTCGCGGTCGCCGGAGGGCGCACGATATACGGCTTCCGCCAGGACATCATGGGAAAGCTCTAGGGGGGCGGTCATGGCGGGAAAAATCCAGCGCAGCGTCTATGCCGACATGTTCGGTCCCACCACCGGGGACCGCGTGCGGCTCGCCGACACAGACCTCATCATCGAAGTCGAGAAGGACTTCACCATTTACGGCGAGGAGGTGAAGTTCGGCGGCGGCAAGGTCATTCGCGACGGCATGGGCCAGTCGCAGGCGACCAACAAGCAGGGTGCGGTCGATACCGTCATCACCAACGCGCTCATCCTCGACCATTGGGGCATCGTCAAAGCCGACGTCGGCATCAAGGGCGACCGCATCGCCGCGATCGGCAAAGCCGGCAATCCCGATATTCAACCCGGCGTCACCATCGTCATCGGCCCCGGCACGGAAGTCATTGCTGGAGAAGGCAAAATCCTGACCGCCGGCGGTTTCGACACCCACATCCATTTCATCTGTCCGCAGCAGATCGAGGAAGCGCTGATGTCCGGCGTGACCTCCATGCTGGGCGGCGGCACCGGGCCCGCCCACGGCACTTTCGCCACGACCTGCACGCCGGGTCCGTTTCATCTCGGCCGCATGATTCAGGCCGCAGACGCCTTTCCGATGAACCTCGGCTTCGCCGGCAAGGGCAACGCGTCACGCCCCGCGGCGCTGGAAGAGATGGTCAAGGCCGGCGCGTGCGCTCTCAAGCTGCATGAAGACTGGGGCACGACGCCGGCGGCAATCGATTGCTGCCTCTCGGTGGCCGACGATTATGATGTGCAGGTGATGATCCATACCGACACGCTCAACGAAAGCGGATTCGTCGAGGACACGATCAAAGCCTTCAAAGGCCGCACTATTCACGCCTTCCACACCGAAGGCGCAGGCGGCGGCCACGCGCCCGACATCATGAAGGTGGCGGGCCTGAAAAACGTGCTGCCCTCGTCGACCAATCCGACGCGTCCCTTCACACGCAACACGATCGACGAGCATCTCGACATGCTCATGGTCTGCCACCACCTCGATCCGTCGATAGCCGAGGATTTGGCGTTCGCCGAAAGCCGCATCCGCAAGGAGACGATTGCCGCGGAGGACATTCTTCACGACCTCGGCGCGCTGTCGATGATGTCGTCGGATTCCCAGGCCATGGGACGGATCGGCGAGGTGATCATCCGCACCTGGCAAACCGCCGACAAGATGAAAAAGCAGCGCGGCCGGCTGAAAGAGGAGAAAGGCGACAACGACAATGCGCGCGCCAAGCGCTACATCGCCAAATACACGATCAATCCCGCGATAGCCCACGGCGTGTCGAAGCACATCGGCTCGGTGGAAAAGGGCAAGCTGGCCGATCTGGTGCTGTGGTCGCCGGCGTTCTTCGGCGTCAAGCCGGAGTGCATCGTCAAGGGCGGCACCATAGCGGCGGCGCCGATGGGCGATCCGAATGCATCGATCCCGACGCCGCAACCGATCCATTACCGGCCGATGTTCGGGGCATTCGGCAAGGCGGTGACCGCATCTTCCCTGGTGTTCACATCGAAAGCCGCCATGAAGAACAAACTGCGCGACAAGCTCGGCGTCGAGAAGACATTCGTCGCGGTTGAAAACGTGCGCGACGGTATCGGCAAAAAAAGCATGATACACAACAATGCGACGCCGAAAATCGAGATTGACGCGGAAACCTATGAGGTTCGCGCCGACGGCGAGCTTTTGACCTGCGCGCCGGCCGAGGTTTTGCCCATGGCGCAGCGTTATTTCCTGTTTTGACAAACGATGCCGGGCGCCGATGCGTGCGACTTCCATCAAAGCGGCGACGACCTGGTCGGGCGGCACGGCAGATAGCGTCGTGCTCGACTACGACGACCGCCATCGCCGACGCAAGGCGATGAAGGGGACGCGGGGACTTGCCTTCCTGCTCGACCTTCCGGTCGCTGCATCGCTCCGCAGCGGCGATGCGCTGGTGCTGGAAGACGGCCGGCTGATCGAAGTGGTCGCCGCGCCGGAATTATTGCTGGAAGTCCGCTGCGGCGATCCACTACACCTCGCCCGCATCGCCTGGCATCTGGGCAACCGTCATGTGCCGACGCAACTGCTGGCCAAATCGATCCGCATCCGGCGCGACCACGTGCTGGCGGAGATGTTGCGCGGTCTTGGCGCGCGCATGATCGAGATCGAGGCGGCGTTCGATCCGGAGGGCGGCGCCTACGCGACGGCGGCCGGGCATGATCATCACGATACTCATGGCCACCACCATCACGAGCATTCCGGCCATGACGGTCACGATCATGGCCGGTGAGAAACCCATCGCCGCACGGCGTGCCGTGCTGACGCACGAAGCAGTTGCATCGCAGGCCGCCACGTACCGCCTGATGACCTGGCTATCGCCAGCCTATCCGGTCGGCGCTTTTTCCTATTCAAGCGGGATCGAGTGGGCGGTTGAGGCCGGCGACATTGCATGTGCGACAACCTTGCGCCACTGGCTCGAAGCGATACTGAGCGACGGCGCCGGGATCAACGACGGAATCTTCTTCGCGCAAGCCTACCGTGCGGTGACAGGCGGCAATGATGTCGCTTTGGTCGAAATCGCGGAGCTTGCTGCGGCATTCGTGCCGACGCGCGAACGCCACCTCGAAACCGTGAGCTTGGGCCGCGCTTTCATCGACGTTACGCGCGCCGCGTGGCCCTGCCCTGCCCTGGAAAAGCTGCAGGACCTTTGGCATGGCCCCGTGGCCTATCCTGTGGCCGTCGGCGTCGCCTGCGCTGGCCATGACATTCCGCTCGCCCCAGCAGCGCACGCCTTCCTGACAGCGCTGACCGCCAACTGGGTCTCCGCCGGCTTGCGGCTTATTCCGCTCGGGCATACCGAGAGCCAAAACCTGCTGCGAACGCTCGAACCCGCGGTGACCCGGGCCGTGCGGCGCGCGCTCGATGCGAGCCTCGACGATCTCGGCAGCGCAACATTGCGCGCCGACCTTGCCAGCGCTAGGCACGAGAGCCAATACACGCGCCTGTTTCGAAGCTGACCTGACGGAGTCCAATCATGCCAAGCCCAAACGGCCCGCTTCGCGTCGGCATCGGCGGTCCGGTCGGATCCGGCAAGACGGCGCTGATGGATTCGCTTTGCAAGTCCATGCGCGGAATTTACGACATTGCGGCCATCACCAACGACATCTATACCAAATGGGACGCCGAATTCCTGGTGCGATCCGGCTCGCTTGAACCCGATCGTATCGTCGGCGTCGAGACCGGCGGCTGCCCGCACACCGCGATCCGCGAAGATGCTTCGATGAATCTCGCTGCGGTTGCAGACATGCGGGCAAAGTTTCCAAAGCTTGATCTGGTGCTCATCGAATCCGGCGGCGACAATCTCGCAGCCACGTTTTCGCCGGAGCTCGCCGACTTGACGATCTATGTCATCGACGTCGCGGCGGGCGACAAGATCCCCTCCAAGGGCGGCCCGGGGATCACCCGCTCCGATTTGCTGGTCATCAACAAGATCGACCTGGCGCCTCATGTCGGCGCCTCGCTTGCGAAGATGGAAACCGACGCCAAGCGGATGCGTGGCGCGCGGCCATTCGTCATGACCAATCTTCGTCAAGGCGATGGCCTGACGACGATCGTCCATTTTATCGAGACGACGGGCGGTCTTTCGAACCGGTAGCGCCCACAGATGGCTCGTTTGTATCTCGGCGAGACGGATTTCCGCGCACAGCCGTGGAACGAAAGCCGCAGGAGTGCGTCAACCGCCACTGGCATTTTATTGACCGAGACCGACATATTTTCTATGGGACCTGCGATCATTCGCCAGGAAGCGCTATGGCTGACTTCAAATTGCCGAAAATCCCCGATTTGGGGGATTTGGCCATTCTGCTCGACATCGACGGCACGATTCTGGATATCGCCCCGGCGCCACAGAAGGTCGTAGTCCCCCATTCGCTGTATGGAACATTGACGCAACTGAGTGCGTTGACCGGCGGTGCGCTGGCCTTCGTCAGCGGGCGTTCGTTGCATGATCTTGACCGTCTCTTCGCGCCCTTGCAGCTACCGGCAGTGGCGGGCCATGGCGCTGAATGTCGTTTCTCAAGCGCGAAGGGCTCAAGCGTCAAGGGCGCACAGGGGAGAGCAACAGCGCTGGAAGCGTCACTCAAGAAAAAAATAGCCGCCGTTGCAGGAATCGGATTCGGCATCGTAGCGGAAGACAAGGAATATTCGATCGCGATCCACTATCGATTGGCGCCAGAAAGGGAATCTGCAGTGCGAGCTGCCATCGCTGACATTTGTGCTACCGAGCCCTCGATCGAAGTCCTTCCCGGCAAATATGTTTTTGAGATCAAGAAGGCGGGGTTCAACAAGGCGACCGGCGTGCGCGAGCTCATGAAACATGCGCCCTTCGTCGGGCGCCGTCCGGTCTTCATCGGCGACGACACGACTGATGAGTACGTGTTCGCCATCATGCCGGAATTCAATGGCCTGGCATTTTCGGTTGGCGACAAGGTGGGCAGCGTCGATGGAAACTTTGTCGGACCGCCCGCCGTGCGCGACTGGCTTGCGAATATAGCCGGCATCAAGGCAGATGCCGCAACATGATTGATCATGGTCTTGATCTGGCCGTCATCGGCAACGGCCGAACCGCGGCATTGATTGATCCAACATCGCGCATCGTGTGGTGGTGTTTCCCCGCCTTTGACGGCGATCCGATCTTCTGCCGCCTGCTCGCCGGCGGCGAGGAAAAGGGATTTACCGACGTTGTGCTGGAGGATATGGCCGAGTATCAGTCCGAATACCTGCGCAACACTGCGGTGGTTTCAACCGTCCTCACTGACCGGCGCGGCGCCGCAGTACGTATCACCGACTTTGCACCGCGCTTTCGCCAATACGGCCGCGTCTTCCGGCCGCCGCAACTGTTCCGCATCGTTGAGCCGATCGCCGGCCTGCCGCGCATCACCGTGCGGATGCGTCCTGCTCATCAATATGGCCGGCCCTTTCCACGACGCTCGGTCGGCAGCAATCATATCCGTTATCTCGACGGGGATACGGTGGTCAGACTCACGACCGACGCGCCACTCTCGCTCATCGAGCAGGAATCACCGTTCGTTCTGACTCGCCCGATCCACCTCGTGATCGGGCCCGACGAACCATTTGCCGACGAGATCAACACGACATGTCGCGAGTTTGCCGACCGCACGCGCGACTATTGGATGGACTGGGTGCGCAGCCTGTCGATCTCTTACGACTGGCAGGAGGCGATCATCCGCGCCGCAATCACGCTCAAGCTCAGCACCTTCGAGGAAACCGGCGGCGTGATAGCTGCGCATACCACCTCCATCCCCGAAGCGCCGGGCTCCGGCCGCACCTGGGATTACCGCTACTGCTGGCTGCGCGACGCCTATTTCGTCGTCAAGGCGCTCAACCGCATCGGCGCGACCCAGACCATGGAAGATTTCATCACGTTTACGCTTGGCATTGCGGCAAACCCGGATGACGCGTTGCGACCGGTCTATAGCGTCGTACCGACCAATCCGCTGGAAGAACGCACGGCGCCTGACTTGCACGGCTATCGTGGCGACGGGCCGGTTCGCATCGGAAATGCCGCGTCAGAGCAAGCGCAGAACGACACCTACGGCAGCATCATCCTCGCTGCCATGCCGATGTTCTTCGACCGGCGCTTACCGCTGCCTGGCGACGAAGGCCTGTTTCGGCTTCTGGAATCGCTCGGCAACCGCGCGGCAAAGTATGCGCTGCAGCCCGATGCCGGTATCTGGGAATACCGGGGGCGCCAGCGTATTCACACGCACTCCGTGGCGATGTGCTGGGCGGGTTGTCATCGACTGGCCGCTATCGCGTCGCGGCTTGGTCTTCATGATCGCGCCAGGCACTGGAACGCGATCGCAGATCCGATTCATGCGGACCTGCTTGAGCGCGCCTGGAACGAGAAACGCGGCGCTTTCACCGCGGCGTTCGGCTCAGATGACCTCGACGCCAGCGTGCTCCTGCTTCCCGATCTTGGTATTATCGAGACCAAGGACCCGCGCTTCGTCAGCACCGTCGCCGCGATGGAGCGCGAGCTGCTGCGCGAAAAGCATGTCATGCGCTACTCCAGTTCGGACGATTTCGGCTTGCCGGTGACGGCATTCCTGATCTGCCGGTTTTGGTTGATCGATGCGTGGTGGTCGCTCGGCCGCCACGACGATGCCAAGGACTTGTTCGAAGACGCGCTTAAGCATCGCAACCGCTACGGGCTCCTCTCTGAAGACGTCGATCCGCAATCAGGAGCATTGTGGGGAAATTTTCCACAGACATATTCGATGGCGGGCCTGATCCTCACCGCAATGCGGCTGTCGCGCAGCTGGGAAGATCGCTATTGGCGGTGACTGTAGCGGTCATGTCGTCGCAAGCTCAGATTCCGGCAGTTGCGCTCTCTGATCGACAGGCTTGATTTCGCGGGTGAGATTGAACGCGCTGTTGATCAGAGCGACGTGGGTAAAGGCCTGCGGAAAATTGCCGACCAGCCGCTTGGCCTCGGGATCGTATTCTTCGCTGAGCAGACCAACATCGTTGCAGAGGCTGACGAGACGCTTGAACAGGCGCTCGGCCTTGCGCCGGCGATTTTGCAACAGATACACATCGACCAGCCAGAAACTGCAGGCCAGAAACACGCCTTCGCCTGGCGGCAATCCGTCCGCTGTCTCTTCGGTGTTGTAACGTCTCACGAAGCCGTCGACGAGCAAATTGCGCTCGACGGCCTCGATGGTACCCACGACGCGCGGATCGTCAACGGGAAGAAATCCGACGCAGGGCAGCAACAGCAGGCTCGCATCGAGGTATTTCGAGCCATAGGACTGGACGAAACTCCCTTTCTCGGTATCGAAGCCGCGCGCACAGACGTCATCGAAAATCTGCTGGCGCATCATGCGCCAGTTGTCGAGCGGCCCCTCGAGCCCAAAGACTTCGGCACTCTTGATGACGCGGTCGACCGCGACCCAGGCCATGACCTTCGAATAGGTGAAATGCTGCGGGTCGCTCCGGACTTCCCATATGCCGTGGTCTGGATCCTGCCAGACGCGAGCCAAGTGCTCGATCAACGCCAATTGCACTGCCCAACTCGATTGGTTCGTGCTCAGGCCGCCGCGTCGCGCCTGGTGATTGGCGTCCATAATCTCGCCGTACACATCGAGTTGCAGCTGATCGTGCGCCGCGTTGCCGACCCGGACCGGTTCGGAGCCTTCATAGCCCGGCAGCCAGGGCACGCTCCATTCCGTCAGGATGCGTTCGCCGCCGATGCCGTACATGATCTGGGTCTGGTCGGGACTGCCGGCGACGGCGCGGACCAGCCACTCCCGCCAGGCCTGCGCCTCTTCGTAATATCCGGCATGCATCAATGCGACCAAAGTCAACGTTGCATCGCGCAGCCAGCAATAGCGGTAATCCCAATTGCGCTCACCGCCGATTCGCTCCGGCAGCGAGGTCGTCGGCGCCGCGACGATGCCGCCGGTCGGGCGATAGGTCAGCGCCTTGAGCGTGATCAGCGAGCGCAAGACGAGCTCGGACCACGGACCTGCCGGTCTGCAATTGGCCGACCACCCAGTCCAGAATTTTTCGGTCTGCGCAAGTGCAGACTTCGGATCAACCGCGGACGGTGGTGGCAGGTGTGACGGCGAGTACGTCATCACGAACGGTACTGTTTCCCCCTCTCCGATGAGAAAGTCGCCGACCGTCGTAAGGTTCTCGCCCTTGAGGTGCACGGGAGTGCGCAGCACTATCATATCGGAACCCGCGATGGCCCGGAGTGTGGCATCCTCGAGGCGGGTGACCCAAGGCACGATCTTTCCGAACCCAAAGCGGAGCACGAGCTCGCTGGTCATCGCGATTTGACCACGCTCGCCGATCACGAGGCGCACGACCCAGGAGTTTTCATCCCGCCGCGGCATGAAGTCGATGAGAGTTGCTATTCCGTCTTTCGTTTCGAAACGAGTTTCAAGGATCAGCGTGTTTGGACGATAGCGCCGGCGCACCTTGATCGGCTCGTCGCGGGGCGCGATCTGCCAGCGTCCATGATCGCGCGAGCCCAGCAACGCGGCGAAGCATGCCTGCGAGTCGAAACGCGGCCAGCATAACCAATCGATCGAGCCGTCGCGGCCGACCAATGCAGCAGTCTCGGAGTCTCCGATCAGGGCGTAGTCTTCGATGCGACTGGCCATGGAAATCACATTGAAAAATCAATTACGACCTTAATGTCGCCGGGCCGGTGCTGCAGAGCTTCCGACCACCGATCCAGCGGTACACGACGCGTAATCATCCCGCCGAGCCATGATTGATCGGCGCGCTGGAGCGCCACGGCGGCGGCCTCGTAGTGCCGGCGATTCGCATTGACCGAACCGAGGATCGTATCGTTGTCGAGCACCAGCGTTTGATTGATCTGGCCGATGTCGAGTTTGAATTGGTGTCCGGGAGAGGTGACGCCGACGAGGCAGGTGATGCCGGCGGCCGCCGTGTGACCGAGAATGCCGGCAATGAGTTCCGGCGCGCCCGTGCATTCCATCAAAATGTCCGGTTTCACCTGGTTGAGGATTTCGACGCCGCCGGTGTGGTAGGTGCCGCCGAGTTTTTGCACGAGGTTTTGCTTGATGCCGTCGATGTCGCGGTCGAGGACGTGAACGTGGAGACCGCGCTGTGCGCCCATCAGCGCGGCGAGCAATCCGACCGGTCCGGCGCCCGTGACCAGCAATGTGGCCGGCGACCAAGCCTTTGAGCGTCCGCCGACATATTCGGTGTGTTCCCAGGCCTTGGCCAGAATACTGGCTGGCTCCAGAAGGATACCGAGGTGTCCCAACGCCGGATCGAGCTTGATGGCGTATTCAGGCTCAATGCGGAATCGTTCAGCGCCATAGCCGTTTCGCGCCTTGATGCCGCGTTCGGTGTATTCGCCGTTGCGGCACATATCCCATTCCCCCACCGCACAGGCGACGCAGGGAACGGGGTCGGGTCGGCGCACGATGCCGACCACAAGGTCGCCGCGTTCGAACCCGCAATCGGCTGGTGCATCTTCGACGACGCCAAGCGATTCATGCCCGAGAATGAGCCGCTGCTGTCCGGGTGGCGCCATGCCGTATTCGCCGCCGACGATATCGCGATCGGTGCCGCACACGCCCAACGCCAGGCTGCGGACTAGCACGCTACCGTCTGACGATGACGGTTCCGGGACCTCATCTACCCTTGCTGAATTGGATTTGCCTGGCGCGACCGTCAATGCACGCATGCGCCTGTCCGGCTTGTTTCATGGGAGCGTGCGCGAAACCGCTCACTCTGGCCACCCCAATTCCTTGAACAAAATTGCGGAAAAAAAGTTCCATTATGCTGGAACTCTGGGACGGTGTGATTGCGGGGTCCGCTTACAGGCTACGGAAGTATGCTGCATGGCCGCAGCGGCCCAAGTGCGCGTGGCCAATGGAACAAAATGGCATGACTAAACGTTCATGGTGCAATGCGGAACGGAGGAGAGGCATGAGTCTTGTGGTCGTTTCGAACCGCGTTGCGCGCGCCCACGCCAATGAGGCAATGGCAGGAGGCTTGGCCTCCGCACTGCTGCCAGTCGTGCGCGACACCGGCGCCATCTGGATCGGTTCAAGCGGATCGGTTCGCGATGATCAGCACAAAGAATATTTCGCAGAAATCGAAGCGCTGGGCTCGGGCGCGGTCGCGACCATCGATATGCCTGCGGCGCATTATCGGGGCTATTACGAAGGCTTTTCGAATTCCGCGCTGTGGCCGGCATTGCATTCGCGCCCCGACCTCATTCGCGTGACCGATGACGAGTACAAATCCTATCGGGCGATCAATGCATTCATGGCGCGCGCGCTGCTGCGCTTCGCGCAACCCGACACCACCTATTGGGTGCAGGATTATCACTTCCTGTTTCTGGCCGCGGAACTGCGCCGTCTCGGAATTACGCAGCCCACCGGCTTTTTTCTGCATACGCCTTGGAGCGGACGCACCACGATGCTCAGCGTGCCGCATCACCGCGAGTTGGTTTCGGCCATGCTGTCCTACGATCTGATCGGGTTCCAGACCGACGACGACCGGCAAAATTTCGAGGAGTACCTGAAGTACGAGCTTGGCCTCGACGCGATCCATGGCCTCGTCACCTCGGAGCACGGCCGCACCCGGCTTGGCACCTTTCCGATTGGTATCGACGTCGACGACTTCGCCGCCCGCGCGCAAAAGGCCACGCACCGCCCGGATGTGGCGCGATTGCGCACCAGCCTGCAAGGCGTAAGGCTCGTTCTCGGCGTCGACCGGCTCGATTACTCCAAAGGCATCGCCAATCGCCTGCGGGCCTTCGAGCGCGTGTTGCAAACCGAATCCGGGTGGGCGCGCCGCATTTCGCTGCTGCAGATCGCCGTGCCGACGCGGGGCCGTATAGAGGCGTACAACGACCTGAAGAAAGAGATCGCGGCCCTGGTCGGCGATATTAACGGTCGACATGCGGACGTTGACTGGGCTCCGATCAGGTATCTCAATAAGGGCTTTGCCCAGTCGACCTTGGCTGGTTTTTATCGATTGGCCCGGGTGGGATTGGTAACGCCGCTGCATGACGGCATGAATCTCGTCGCTAAGGAATATGTCGCTGCGCAAGATCCGTCCGATCCCGGCATCCTCATCCTGTCCGAGTTTGCCGGCGCGGCAAAAGAACTCGATGCCGCCATTCTGGTGAACCCCCACGACATCGACGCCATGGCGAAAAGCATTTTCAAAGCCGTCGTTATGTCCGCCGACGAACGCCGGGAACGCTGGCAGGCGATGAACCAAAAGCTGAGATTGCGGCCGGTGCAGGGATGGTTCTCGGATTTCGTTCGGGCCCTCGCACAAGTTCGCCGCGTGCCGACGCAGCAACCGAGCGCGAGCATTTCCACCTTGCCGGTTCCCTACAGCCGGGCGGTGTGAAGCCCTTCTCCCAGACCATTACGATTACGATCTAGGCTGCCTGCCGCTTGAGGCGGCCGATCTCCTTCTGGACCAGCCAGCGATACGCGCCTTCGCTACGCAGCAGCTGGTCGGGTGCACCGTCCTCGACGATGTTGCCTCCCTGCAAGACCATGATACGGTCGAAGTCGCGCACCGTGGACAGCCGATGGGCGATCGCGATAACGGTTCGCCCCCGCATGAGACGACCAAGTGCCTCGCGGATAGCTTCTTCGGATTCACTGTCGAGCGCCGATGTGGCTTCGTCGAGCAGCAGGAGCGGGGAATCCTTGAGAAACGCGCGCGCAATGGCAATGCGCTGGCGCTGGCCGCCCGATAGTTTTATGCCGCGCTCGCCCACCAGCGTGTCCATGCCCTTCGGCAATCTTGAGATAAAGTCGAGCGCTCTCGCGCCCAGGGCGGCATCGAACACCTCTTCGTCCGTTGCGTCAGGCTTGCCGTAGCGGATGTTTTCCATGACCGAGCGCTGGAACAGCGAGACGTCCTGCGGCACGACGGCAATGGCCGCGCGCAGGCTGTCTTGCGTTACCCTCGATATATCCTGGCCGTCGATCAGAATTCGGCCGCCCTGAACATCGTAGAACCGTTGCAAAAGCGCAAACAGCGTCGATTTTCCGCCTCCCGAATGGCCGACAAGTCCAACCCGTTCGCCCGGATAGAACCGAAAACTCAAATTCTTGAACACGCTGCTGCCGTCGGGATAGCCGAAGGTCACCTGCTCGAAAGCGACGCTGGCGCCGCGCCTGATCAAGGGCTCCGCCGTCGGGTGGTCGCGCAACTCGTGTGGCACGAGCAGGGTCGCCAGAGCTTCCGCGAGCCGGCCGACGTGCTGCGTGATGCCGACCAAGGCCACCGCGAGGTCACGAGTCGCGCTCAAAACGGACAAGCCGAGCGTGCAAGCCATCACAACATCACCCGTTGTGATGGCGCCGCGTTGCCACAGCACGATTGCCCAAGCAAGCAGTCCAAGCGTCATGATAATCGTCACGACAGCGTGGAATATCCGTAATTTCTCGAGATAGAACAGACTGCGGCGCCACGCCGTCATCTCGCGGGCGACCGTGGCGTTAAAACGGGAATGCTCCCGGCGCAACCCGCAGAAGGCGCGCACAAGCGGCATGTTGGTGATAACGTCGACCAATTCGCCGTCAACGGCGGCCGATTTTTCCGCGAAATCGCGATGTAGCGGTCCGCCGGCGGCAGCCAGGCGGAACATGATAATGACCATGATGCCGGCGACCGTCGCCAGACTGGCGGCCATCGGCAGGCTGATCGATGTGACGAAGCCGATGGCAGCAATCGTCGCCACGCAAGGTGGCAGCACGTTCAAGACGAACATGTTCTGCGTCATGAAGACCGCGTTCGAGGTGGCTGTCACGCGGCTAGTGAGCATTCCTGGCATGCGGTCGGCGAAATAGCGTGGCGAATGGCCCGACAGGTGACGGAACAGATCGCGGCGAAGATCGCCGGTGACGCCAACGAAGGTGGAGTTTGCGACCCAGCACCCGAGCCGCCACAGCAGATTGTCGGCAGCAATCAGGCTGACGAGCAGCAGAAACGCGGCCCAGATTCCGGTTCCTGCGCCGCCGGACAGAGCGTCGACCAGAAGCTTCACACCATATTGTGTGCCGACAGAGCAACCGACCGCCGCCAAAACTGCGGAGAGAATGAGAGCGTGGGAACCCGGCCGAAACCGAATGTAACGAAAGATGAAGGCGAGCGGACGGTGGGTGTAGGCACAGAGCTCGTCCATATGTCCATTTCTCCGCTCGTGAATTCCCGCCCCCTTATCGCGATTTGCGGATTTCTACTTCGAAAGTGAAAGTCTCGCGCATCCGCCTTTCACAGACCGGCAACAACCACGCACACCAGCACCGCCCCCGGCCGCAGGTTTGCTGCCATGCAATATCGAGGACGCCACAACCGCGAAAAAGTTCCGATGCGAGGACAGAAATTTAGTTCCCAGTGGAACTGACGAATTTGCGGCCTTGTTCGTTATCGTTCCGATCGCGTTCCGTCGGGGTGAGGGTTCCGCAGCCATACGGACCAATGCCGAAAGGAGGTTTTACTCATGCGCATTGCGCAGATCGCACCGCTTACAGAAGCCGTTCCGCCGAAACTCTATGGAGGGACGGAGCGTGTCGTGTATTGGCTCACGGAGGAACTGGTCGCGCTCGGCCACGACGTGACGCTGTTTGCCAGCGGAGACTCGGTCACATCGGCGAAACTTGAGGCACCGTGGCCGCGAGCGCTTAGGCTTGATGGCTCGGTGCGGGATCCGAACGCGCTGCATATGATGATGCTTGAGCGCGTTTACCGGCAGTCCGACGACTTCGATATCCTGCATTTCCATCTCGACTATTATCCGTTCTCGCTATTTGCCAAGCAGCGGACACCCTTCGTCACGACTTTGCACGGCCGGCTCGACTTGCCGGAACATCAGCCGCTGTTCGACACGTTCTCGACGGTCCCGGTCATCTCGATCTCCGAATCGCAGCGGCGCCCGTTGCCGCAGGCGCATTGGGTGCGGACAATCCATCACGGTTTGCCGGAAGGCCTACTCAGTCCGCAGCCGGCTACTCCGTCATATTTCGCGTTCCTGGGAAGGATCGCGCCGGAGAAGGGCATCGATCGCGCAATCCACATCGCGCGCCATTGCGGCGTTCCTCTTAAGGTCGCTGCGAAAGTCGACAGGGCCGACCAAGACTATTACGAACAGCAGATCAAGCCGCTGATGGATTCGAACGATGTCGAATACATCGGCGAAATAGCCGACAAGGATAAATCGGCCTTTCTCAGCGGCGCAATCGCGCTCCTCGTACCGATCGTTTGGCCAGAGCCCTTCGGCCTTGTCATGATCGAAGCCATGGCCTGCGGCACGCCGGTCATTGCCTTCAATCGCGGCTCGGTACCTGAGGTGCTCGAGGATGGCCTGACTGGATTCGTGGTCGAAGATGAAATAGGCGCAATGGGCGCTGTCGACAGGCTGGGGCAATTGTCTCGCCTGCGGATTCGGCAACGTTTCGAGGAGCGTTTCACGGCGCGCCGCATGGCGAAAGACTACCTCGCGGTCTATCGGCAGCGAATGGACGGTGTCGCACCGCGCTTGCGCCTCGTCGCCGCGGACGAATCTCCTGCGCTTTAGACTTCGCTCGCCTCGTCGCCTTCCTCCTCCCCGGCCGGACGAGTTTCCGGCATAAAAGCCGCGACCGCAGTGAGCGCCACGATCGCCACGGCGGACAATTCGAAGAACGCTGAGGCGCTTCCGAAACGATCGGTGATATAACCGGCAAATATCGCGCTGAGCGAGGCGCCGATGCCAGTTGTAGTCCCGACGATGCCCTGACCGAGGTTGAAACGCCCGCTGCCTCGGGTCAGGTCGGCAATGATGAGCGGCACCATGACGCCAAGCACCGCCGCCGTGATCCCATCGAGGACTTGCACGGCGACGAGCAGGTAAGGGCTGTGTATGGTTGCAAACAGAATGCCGCGAAGCGGCAATGCGGCAAAGCCTACGATCAACAACGGCCGTCTCCCCCAAATTTGGGCTTGGCGTCCGACCCACGGCGAAGACAGCGCGACCACGAGCTGCGGCACCACGATGCACGCCGCGATCAGTACCGTTGCCCATTGGCTCGAACGCATCGTCATGACACTGCCCATGAGCGGCAGCATCGCCGAATTCGCGAGATGGAAGAGCATGACGCAGCCGCAAAGAATAAGAAGCCGGCGTTGCCGCAGCAGATCGGCAAGCTTGATCGGCGGCAAATCCACCGAGCGCGGTCGGGGCGGCCCGCCATGGGCGCGTTCCGGATCGATCTCGCGCGGCGACATCGAGCGCAGCGCCAACAGCGCTGGCACGAGGAGAAGCGCGGTGACAAAGAAAACGGCGCGCGCCGAGATGAAATAGCCGCAAGCGCCCATCGCGGCCGCCGCAAGACCATTGCCAATAGAGGCGAAACGGGCATTGCGCCCGAGCCGTTCGCCGATCGCGGCGTGGCCAACGAGCCCGAGACTGATCGCGACGATGGCCGGCCCCAGCACACAGCTCGCAGCCGCATGCAGGATTCCGGACGACAAGACAACCGCAAATACCGGCATGGCGGCAAAGCCGAGCGCGCTGATGGCGATTGCGGCTACGCTTATTCCCGCCACCAGCCGTTCCGAACGAGCCGCGTCCACCAATGCTCCGCCTGGCATTTGCCCGACCAAGGCGACAAGAGCGGAAGCGGAGAGTACGAGGCCGATGTCGACCTGGGTCCATTTTTGCGCGGTGAGATAGACGGAGACGAACGGTCCAAACCCGGTCTGCACGTCGGCGACAAAGAAGATGAACCAGTCGAGACCGTGCAGACTTCGACGTGACGGAACCGGGGGCTCAACCGCCCACCGCCGTTGTTTGAGTTCGATCAATCTCGCGCCCGTCGTTTTGCCAACCCTGTCCAGGGGAGCGCTAGGGCGGCGTGATGGTTCCAGGGGCAGAGCGATTCTCCGGCATGGTCGCTACGGATAGGCCCATGGCTCGAGCTTGCCCGAAGCGCCAAGCACGACTACGGGCTTTCCCTCTTGATATTCGGGTGCGGCCTTGACCTGATCGCGGGTCAGTTCAAGCGAGATGTGGTCTCCGTCGGCGCCGGTGGGCGAGAAATGCAGCGCGCTCCAGTCCACTGCGATCTTGCGGCTGCCGACGCCGAGAAAGCCGCCGAAATCGATGATCGCGGCGCGAACCTGTCCAGTTCCATCCACGATAACGTCGACAACGCGTCCCATATTTTCATCCTCGGCGCCGCGCACCTGTCGCCCGAGGATGCCCTCCACCTCGTGACTGTTAAGAATTGTCACGGCGGGCGCGGCGGGTGGCGCCGTCGTCGCTGGTTGGTCTGTCGGCCCTGCAGTCGTCCCGTTTTCCGCCGCTTTGAGCGGGACTCCGCCGTAGAGCATCCCCAGCGTGATGAGTATCGCCGCTGTCCACCGACAGTCGTGCATGAAATCCTCCGCCTCACGCATTGACGCTTAACGGTCAATCGACGGAAGGTGTCCCGGTTCCATTCACTCGCAGGGAAGACCGGGATTAGCGGCGGCGACCGGGTTTCAGGACGACAACACGATGGAAATCTGAACTTCGCCGCTGGTGCGTAAAATCGTCAACGACACCGCGTGATCGTGCCGGCAGACAACGATGTCGGCACTTGCCTCCCCGAGCCGCAGGTTCCGCAGCGTCACTTCGTCGAGAAAGGCCGGCAATACCGGATTGCGCAGCCGGATTTCCTTTTTGCGAGGGTCAAACTCCAATCCAAGCGATGCTTCAAGCAGCGTAAACGGCGTTGCGCTGGCCCAGGCCTGAGGCGCGCAAGCGACCGGATAGAGCGTCGGCCCGCGGCCGTGTTGCCGCTTAAAACCGCAAAACAGTTCGGGCAACCGCCGCAAATCCATGTAGCTTGCAGCGTCGAACAGCGCCTTGAACAATTGCGCCACACTTTGTGTCAGGCCATAACGCGCAAATCCAAGAGCAATGATGGAATTATCGTGTGGCCAGACCGAACCGTCGTGATACGACATCGGATTGTAACGCGCTTCGCCCTTGGCGATTGTGCGGATGCCCCAACCCGAAAAAAAGGAGACGTCCAGCAAACCGCGCGCGACGTCAGCGGCGCGATCGGCGCGCGCAATTCCGCTAAATAGCGCTTGTCCCGCATTGGACGAGCGCACGCGGCACGGTTCCTTGGCGCCATCAAGTGCCAGGGCGTAGGTCTTCAGTTCCGGGCACCAGAAAGCGGCTTCGAATTGTTCGGCGAGCCGGTCTGCATCATCATCAAGTTTTCGCGCCTGCGCGGCATGCCCCAAGCGGCGCGCGGCGCGCGCGGCCACCCGCTTCGCTGCATAGACATAAGCCTGCACCTCGACGAGCGCGATCGGACCTTCGGCAAGCCGGCCGTCCGCATGAAAGATCGCATCGTGCGAATCCTTCCAACCCTGATTGACCAAGCCCTGCTCATTGGCCCGATGGTATTCGACAAAGCCATCTTGGTCGGGGTCGCCCGGTCCGTCGATCCAAGCCAGAGCCGCCTCGATCGCGGGCCATAGTTCCGCGATTGTGCTGTCGTCGCCGGTACGTTCGGCGTGAAGCCCTGCAAGAAGCACGAACAAGGGCGTTGCATCGACGCTGCCGTAATAGAGCCCGAAAGGCACTTCGCGCAACGCAGCCATCTCGCCGCCACGCATCTCGTGCAGGATTTTGCCCGGTTCGGCGTCGGAAGCCGCATCGAACTCTTTCGACTGAAAGGCCGCCAGCCTGCGCAGCACGCCACACGCCACATCCGGTTTCCACCACAGCATCTGCAGCGCCGTGATAAGACCGTCGCGTCCGAACGTCGTCGAATACCAGGGGATGCCGGCATACGGATAGCGGCCCTGCGGCGTATTGGTCATTAGCATTGTGAGGTCGGCCGCCGAACGGCATAAGATCTCGTTGAATACGTCGTTCGAGGTCTCGACCGTCGTTCCGTCGCGCGTCGCCGCGCGTTGGGCGCGGCGCGACTCAAGAAGGCCGCGCAAGAACGGCATTGGATGGGTCTCCGCCCGGTTACAACCCACGGCGAGAAAAATCGGTATCGCCTCGCCGGGCGCCAGCCTGAGCCGATAGGATGCCGTACCGGATTTAAGTTTGTTCGGCGGCGGATCGAACGTAAGAGTCGTTCGGCGAGTCTTGCCGTCGAGTCCGTCGTAACGCAACAACGCCTGGTCGGCGCCCATGATCTCGCGGGTCGTCGCGCCGCGGCGAGCGCGGTGCATGCCACGAACTTCGAACAAATCTGCAAAATCGTTATCGAACCGGATGTCGAGATCGAGCTCGACGTCGCTACCACCGAAATTTCGGATGCCGAGCCTTTGAAAAGCCGTGCCCTGCCACAAGAAGAACGTTCGCAAGATGTGAAGGGTATCTTTCTCAAGAATGATTTTCTCGCGGGAATAGATATCGGGGTTAGTCAGATCGATCTCATAGAGCGTATTGTCGTCGCGCAGGTTTGCGCCGAGCAATAACGGCTGCTGGCCGTCGATCGTGAGCTCGAGACGAGACAGAAAACGCGTGTCGGTGTGGAACAGGCCGTCCTGTCCACCGGACGACGCGCCGATGTCACCATGGCTGTCTAGGACGAGGAACGTGTCGTCGCACTTGAGCGTGCGCCGCAAGCGCCCTGGGGAGCCGGTTGCGGGGATGTAAAACGGCGTTTCGTTGATCCGTTCGACCGGATGTATGCGCGCGGCGGTTTCAATGGGCATGGTCTGCGAATCTCGCATATTGCCGCGGCGAAATCGTGACTTTTCAGGCGGGATATACGCTTTTGCAGACCAAACTCACGGCGTTCCCTTTGGAACTTTTGCCCAGCGCTGCTCCAGGCCATGGTTGCCCAAACCGGCGTCGGAGAGGCCGGGCGGAACGGCTCGACAATCCTGTGACCGCCATCGAACCCGGACCCGCCATCCAACGACTAAACGCCGGGCCGGCCTGCCGGCGAGCGAAAGGATCAACGCCATGAATGAGTCCTCCATCCATCAGATCGAAGAAGAGACACTCTCTCACGACATCTCCGACGAAGCGCTTGAGGCCGCGGCTGGCACGCCCAAGGACAAGGCGGGCAGTTTCACCATTTCGTTTTGCTCCGGCCTGGATACCTGCCCAGCGTAAATCGCTGCCCTGGCATAGCCTCTAAAATTTCAACCTGGAACGCCGAAGCCCCCGGCTTGGACGCCGGAGGCCTCGACGTGTCCGTTGTCGCGTCCTTCTATTGCCGTGCGATCGCCTGCAAAATCTCGGGTTCACTCGCGTGTCCGGGAATGCGATAGTCGCACCATGGTGCCAGAACTCGCGGAATTGGATCGCGGTAACGTCGTCGACGTCGATCTCGGCAGCGCCGCGTTCAAGGCGAATGCGCACCGCCACATGGCCGAGTGGGCGCGGCGGCCGCCATTTTATGTGCTCGGCGACGGCCCGCCGCAGGTGGTGGTCGGCCGCTATGCCGACGTGCATCGCGTGTTTTCCGACACCGAGACCTTCAAGTCCGAGATGCCGCGCGGCGCCGGCTGGGAGCAGTTCAACAAGATCATGTTCGCGCAGTTCGTCACGCAGATGGACGGCGAACAGCACGCCCGTGTCCGGCGCCTATTGATACCGGCGTTCTCGTCGCGGCGGATCGAGCAACTCCAGGAGAGCATCACCGGGGTGATCGACGGCATGCTCGACCGCATCGAGGCAAACGGCCCCACGTTCGACGGCATGCAGGACTACGGGGCGCATCTCGTCGTCGATGCCTTGCTGGACGCGATGGTGAATATGGATCAGCATCGTAAGGCGGTTTTCGTCGCGTTTCACGACATGATTCCGGGCACGACTTACGTCAAGCCCGGCGAATCGTGGTCGCCGGACCTGCGTCGCGCCTTCGATTGCGCCATGGAAGAAGTCAGAGCCATTATCGAGGAACGGCGCGTGCGACCGCGCTCCGACTTCATCAGCGATCTTGTCAATGCCCGCGATCAAGGCGACAAGCTTAATGACAGCGAGCTGTTCGACCAGATTTTCGGCATCTGCGGCGCCTCGTTGTCGGCAACGAGCCGGGCGGCTGGTGGCGCCCTCTACCTGCTCTACACGCACCCCGAGCAGTTGGCGGAGTTGATCCGCAGCCCTGCTCTCATTCCCGACGCGCTCGAGGAATGCCTTCGCCTCGGCAGCAATGGCTATTTCACCTTCCCGCGCATCGCCGCTTGCGACACAGAGGTCGGCGGCACGCGCATCCTCAAGGGCATGGTGGTGCGGCCGTCGCCGCTTTCCCCGAACTACGATCCCGACGTGTTTCCGGATCCGACGCGCTTCGACGTTCATCGTAAGCCTAAGCGGATTCTATCGTTCGGTGCGGGCCCGCATCACTGCATCGGGAATATTCTCGGCCGCACGACCCTCACCATTGCAATCCGCCGCCTGCTGGCGCGCTTTCCCGAGGCGCGGCTCATTGATCCGGGCTTCACTCCGGTCTATGGCGGGGCAGTCGGGGAATTACGGCTGCAACACCTGCCGATGAAGACACACTGAAGTGGAGGCGCGTGTCGTCAGTTCGCAACCGAGTTTAATTTTTCCGCCATCCCGGAAGGCATGGTGTGCGGATAAATCTCCTTAAGACGAGGATAGACTTCCCGCGCGAACATTCGGATACCGTGCACAGTATCGTCGTGCTCGAGGAAGCCGGCCTGTCCCATGATGAGAAGGTGGCCGTAGCCGCCGACAAATTCCCAATGCTTTTTTATCTGCTGGAAGACCTGATCGGGCGTTCCGGCAAACATCGTTCCGGCTTCAATCGCGCCCTCTACCGTGACTTGCTTGGTGCCGAAGGCGCTGACCACGTTGTGCGCGCCACGCGCCAACTGCACGTTCATCGCCACTGGCACATAGCCCGGCGGGTTGGAAAAGTGCGGCGGCACCTTGTTGGCAGTAATGTACCACAACAATTTTTCCGCACCTGCGCGAGCCCGCGCCTCGGTTTCGCCGACATAGATCAACGCTGCATAAGCCAGCCGGTCGATGGGTACATCCTGACCGCGGCCAGCCTCGCGCCAGCCACGACGATACCCTTCATAAATACGCTTGGTGGTTTCGAACCCGGTAAGAAACGTGGCCTGGACGTAACCGTGCGCGCCCACCTGCGCGGCGCCGCCCGTGCTCGTCGTGCTGACCCAAATCGGCGGATGAGGCTGCTGAATGGGGCGCGGCCAGATGTTAACCGAGCGATAATTAAAAAAACGGCCCTCGTGACTGAATGGACCGTCGTGATGAGTCCAGGATTTAACGATCAGATCGAGCGCCTCCCAGTGGCGCTCGTTCATCCGCACCGGATTACTATTTGCCGGTAGAATCTCATAGGGTACGCCTCGCACGAACCCGGCCTCCAGTCGGCCATGTGAGAGCACATCAACCATCGCCATCTCTTCGGCCACACGAACTGGCTGCCGCCGGTTGGCGATCGGATTACCGAGGATCAAGAGCCGGGCCTTTTTGCTCAAGCGTGCAAGCGCCGCCAGCATCAGTGGCGCGGCGGGATCGACGCAGGTCGCAGTCTGATGATGCTCATTGAGCATGATTTCCACGCCCTCGTCTTCGGCGATCAGCCATTCATCGATGTAGCGGTCGTAAAGCGCCGCGCCTTTGGCAGGATCGTAGATGCGATTGGGCAGCGAAACGCGGATGGATGGATAGCTGTCCGCCGGCGGCAGATATGGATAGGCAGTTTCGCTAAAGTGCCACGCGCGCATGACTACTCTCCAAGAAATTCGAGGATGGCGGCCGCAAAAGCCGCGGGCTGCTCCAACTGCGGGACGTGTCCGGCGGCTCTGATCGTCGTTTTGCGCGCGTTCGGAAGCAGGTTGGCATAAGCGTCGAGATAAGCTTGGGACACGAGCCCGTCGCTTTCCCCGCGGATGAATAGGGCTGGAGCAGAAATGCGGTGCAAACGCCGCCTGAGCTTCGGGTTGTGCATCCACGGCTCCCAGGTCAACAACGCGAGCGTCTCGCGCGCGCGGAACATAGTAGCGAGCTCGTCATCCGACATTTTTGCGGTGTCGCGCTTCATCCGCTCGGGGTCGTGAAAGGTCAGCTTCAGCGCATCCGCTTCCGGCATGGCGAAAATATCGGGAATATCAAGCTTGTCAGGCGGCCCGACCTTGATGCCCACCGGCCCAGAAAAGACGATGCGGCGAAAACGTTCCGGGGATTTGGTCGCCATTTCCGCGGCGATCCAGCCTCCGATCGAACAGCCAACAAGGTCGATGCCGTCGAGTTTCAAGACATCCATTAATTCGAGATAGAGATGGGCGATATCGTCGATGCTGTCGAGCCAATCCGGCAGGGTCGACTTGCCGAAACCCGGATGCGCCGGTGCGACGAAGCGGCGCTTTTCGGACAGCGGCGCCACGAAAGGTTGCTGCGGACTGAAACCTCCGCCGCCATGCAGGAACAGAACGGGACGCGCCGCCCCTTGGCCGGTATCGAACAATTCAAGTTCGACGTCTGCGACTTTCAGCTTTGTCGACTGCACGCCATTGCCTCCCGTGGCGAGCCCGTTGTAAACCCATGACGGCCGGGATCGCCTTATGGCGCAAGCGTTGCATATCGAATTCGTGAAAGGAATGCCGCCCCGGGAATAGCTGCATCGCGCCTGGACCCTAAACGCTCAGGCAATTGCGCAATACAAACTCGTTGTTTTCAAGCTCCGCCGCGGTGCCGGAAAAGCAGATTTCGCCTTTGTTCAAGACGTGGTGGCGGTCGCCGACCGCAAACGCGGTGCGCAGACTCTGCTCGACGAGGAGGATGGCCAAGCCCTCCTGCTTGAGCCGCGCCAGCACCTCGATGATCTGCTGCACAATCATCGGCGCCAACCCTTCCGAAGGCTCGTCGAGCAGGAGCATGGCCGGATTGAGCATCAACGCTCGCGCGATCGACAGCATCTGCTGCTCGCCGCCGGAAAGCTGGAAGCCGAGATTGCGTTCTCGCGCACGCAGGACGGGAAAAAGCTCGAAAATGCGCTGCAGTGTCCAAAAGCCTTTGCCGCCCGCTCGCGCAAACACGGTCAGGTTCTCCCGCACCGTCAGGCTCGGAAAGATGCCGCGTTCCTGCGGCACGAAGCCGAAGCCGAGCCGCGCCACCTCATAAGGCGGCAGCCCGGCGATGTCGCGATCGCGGTAGCGGATACGGCCGGGCCGCGGCCGCAAATATCCCATGACGGTAAGGATCGTCGTGGTCTTGCCGGCTCCGTTGCGACCGAGCAGGCAGACGATCTCGCCCTCCCCCACCGATAGCGAGACGCCGTGAAGGATATGGCTGTCGCCATAATAGGCGTTGATGTTCTCGATCTCGAGCATCAGTGCACCGTCCCGAGATAGACTTCGCGCACGCGGGTATTGGCCTGAATTTCCGCCGGCGTGCCCGTGGCCAGCACCTTGCCGTAGTAAAGGACCGTAATCCGGTCGGCGACCGAGAACACCACTTTCATGTCGTGCTCGATCATCAGGATCGACAAGGTCCGCGGCAGCGTCCCGATCAGGCCGATCATGCGTTCGGTTTCGCTTGGCGACATGCCCGACGTCGGCTCATCCAGCAAAAGCAGTTCGGGTTCGCCGGCCAGCGCTACGCCGATCTCGAGCTGCCGCTGCTCGCCGTAGGACAAATTGCGCACCAACCGCGTGCCGTCGCCGTCAAGATGAACCCGGGCCATCAAATCCCCGGCGCGCTTGGAAAGAGTATTGTCGCGGCCGACCGGTGTGAAGAAGTCGAGCGGATGGCCGCGACGGACTGCGAGGGCGAGCCGGATATTTTCGATCACGCTGAGATTTTGGAACAGGTTATTGCGTTGAAACGTGCGCGCCACGCCGAGGCGGCTGATCCGGTCCGGCGTTACCCCGGTGATGTCGCGCTCGTTCAGTAGGATGCGGCCTGAGCTCGGCTGGAGCTGACCGCCGATCTGGTTGATCAGACTGGTCTTGCCGGCACCATTAGGCCCGATGATCACGTGCCGCTCGCCGGCCGCGACAGTCAAGTCGATGTCGTCAGTTACGACCAGGCTGCCGAACGATTTATTGAGGTGCTCGAGTCGCAAGACTTTCATGGCTGCACCCGCCGCCACTGCAACGTCCGCAATGCGCCCCACAGGCCACCAGGGAAGAACATCACGCAGCAAATGAAAGTGACCCCGATGATGGCGAGCCAATGCTCGCTGTAGGAACTGACCACGTTCTTCATCAATAGGACGACGGCGGCTCCGACGGCGGGACCGATCAACGTGCCGGCCCCGCCGAGCATTGTCATGATCAGCACGTCGCCGGACGCGGTCCAATAGATCGCATCGGCGGAAATGAAGCCGTTGAAGATGGCGTAAAGCCCGCCGGCGAGGCCGGCGATCGCGCCTGCGATAGTGAAGGAGATGAGCTTGTAGGCTCGCGTCGGATAGCCGATCGCCGCCATGCGCTGTTCGTTTTCACGGATGCCGACAAAAGCATGACCGAGCGGCGCGTTGAGCAGGCGCCGCAGGCCCCAATAAGCCAGGGCAAAGAAGCTCAACGCCATGAAATACATCACCAGCGAATTGGACAGGTCGAAGCCGAAATAGCTGGGCTTCTCAGCGATCGCCATGCCGTCCGAACCGCCGGTGACGTCGCGCCATTTCAGCGCCACCGAGAACACGAGCTGCGAGAAGGCAAGCGTGAGCATCAAAAACGGAATGCCCCCGGTACGCACACAAAAGAAGCCAATCAGCGTCGCGCCGCAGCCGGCAATGACGACCGCAGCGGCGAGGCCGAGCCAGGCATTGACGCCGAATTGCACGCCGAGGACGGCAACCGCATAAGCGCCCAACCCGAAGAAAGCGGCGTGTCCGAGCGACATCAGTCCGGTGAAGCCAAGCAGCAGATCGAGGCTCATGGCGAAGATCGCGAAGATGTAAATTTCAGACACCAGTGCGCGGGGATAATCGGTCATCAGAAACGGCAGCACCAGCAATACCAGCAGCACCAGAACCTCGGCGGCGCGCGTCTGCAGCGTGCTGGGCCGGCTTGTGGTGGCAACGGCGGGCGCGATCGCCACGTCGGAATATTTGATGCCGAACAGGCCTTGCGGCCGGATTAGCAGCACCACCGTCATGGCGAGATATATAAGGAATAACGCGATGCTCTGGAAATAGGCCTTGCCGAACGTATCAGCGACGCCGATCAGGAGACTGCCAACGAACGCGCCGCGCAAGCTACCCATGCCGCCGATGACGATGACGATAAATGCCGGAATAAGAATTTCCGAATCCATTCCGGGATAAAGGCCGAGCACCGGGGCGGCGGCGATACCGCCGAGCGCCGCGAGCGCCACGCCGAAGCCGAAAATGCCCGTGAAGAGCGCCGGGATGTTGGCGCCGAGGCCGGCGGCCATGACCGCGTTGTCGACTCCGGCGCGGACCATGGCACCGATACGGCTGCGTTCCAGAAACAGCCACAACAGCAACGCGACCGCAAACCCGAAGCCGATCAGGCACAGCCGATAGGCGGAAAACACGCCAAGTCCGATTTGTACGGTACCCTGAAGCGACGGCGGTGCCGGCAGGCGCACCACCGTGCGACCCCAAAGTGTCTGCACGAGATCGAGGAACACGAAGGTGAAGCCGAAAGTCAGCAGCACCTGATCGAGATGGCCGCGGCGATAAAGCGGCCGCAGAAACAGCAGTTCCATCAGGACGCCGAGCATGATGACCGGAATCGGCGCCAGGAGAAGTGCCAGCCAGAAGCTGCCCGTGATCCTGAAGATCGACAGACCAAAATACGCCCCCAGCATGAAAAACGACCCATGCGCCAGGCTGACGACATTCATCAGCCCGAAGATGAGCGAAAGGCCGGCCGCGATCAGAAACAGCAGGACGCCATACACCAGCCCGTTTAGAAGCTGGGCGACAAACACCTCCATACGTCCCTCGGCCGTTCAGCGTGATGCGGTTAAGGCTTTCAGTCGAGTTTCTTGCCCGGATCCGCAACGTCCTTGGCGGTGGAGAGGATTTTGGTCGAGATCCCGCTGCCGCTGTCGATGACTTGACAGATATAGATGTCCTGGATCGGATTGTGGGTCGCCGGATCCATGCGGAATGGGCCGCGTGGCGCATTAAATTTGACCTTGGACATCGCCTCAGCGAGCTTGTCCTTGTCGCCTGCGTCGCCGCCGGTCATCTTCAGGGCCTCACCGATCGCCTTGGCCGAGACATAGCCGTAGTCCGCGAACAGATCCGGCGATATTTTATATTTGGCCCGAAAGTTGGCTGCGAATTCCTTGCTCTCCGGGTTGTCGACAGTGTCGACATAAGTAAGCGCGGAAATCACGCCGACAGCGGCCTTGCCGAGCGCGCTCACCGTCTGCGAGTCTATGATGGTGAAGCCGGTGAGCGGCATTTTCTCCTTCAGGCCGAATTCGGAATATTGCTGGATGAAGCGGACCGCGTCGGCGCCGGGCATGAAGTCGTAAGTCACCGGTGGGTTGATCGACTTGATGTCGGTCAGATACGCGCTGTAATCCGTGGTGTTGAGCGGCGGCCAGATTTCCTTCAGCACAGTCCCGCCCCTGGCGAGATAAGGGCGCTTGAACTGCGCCATGACATCGCGGCCGCCGGCGTAGTCGGAAGCCGTGGTGACGATCTGATTGCCGAGGTTGTCGTAGACATAGTTCGCCATCGGGGTCGAGAGCTGAAACGTGGAGATCGAGGTGCGGAACAGGTAGGGATAGCGGTCCCAGGTGATGGCGTCGGTGCCGGCGCCGGACACCACATAGAATGCCTTTTGCTGCTTCATGTAGTTGAGCACCGCCAGCGCGACGTTGCTCGCCTGAATGCCCAACACCAGATCGACTTTGTCGCTTTCGACGAGCTTCTTCGCCTTTTGCAAGCCGACTTGCGGATTGAACTGATCGTCTTCCTTTATGATCTCGATCTTGCGGCCGGCGACGGTCCAATTGATGCTGTCGAAATAAAGGCTCATGCCGTTGAAATTGTTTTCGCCGGCATATGCAAGCCCGCCGGTATAGGAATTGATGTTGCCGATGCGGATCGGCGCATTCGCTTGTGCCAGCACCCGCGGCGCGGCCAAGGCCGAGACCAGCGCGGCGCCGGCGCCGGCCGAATTCTTCATGAATATTCGACGTGAAAATCGGTTGGCGGAATTCTGTTTTTTCATAGTGGCTCTCTCCCTCGGGTCCGCGTCTGTGTCGGCAGCCGCCGCTATACTAGGCGGTACCGGACGCCGGTCGCTAGGGGCGTTTCGGCTCGGTTGACCGTTCGGGCACGCAGACCGATGATCGAACGTCCAAGCGGCAAAATTGCATTGGCGAGCAGAAACGAGCGCGCAAGGCGCCGTTCAAGTGGGTGGAGCCGGCATGAACCTGGAATTTGGTATTTTCGATCATCTCGACCGCAATGATCTGCCGTTACGCGAGTATTACGAAGAGCGACTGAAGGTCATCGAGGCATTCGATCGTTCCGGCTTTTACGCCTACCACGTCGCGGAGCATCACTTCACGCCACTCGGCATGGCCCCTTCGCCCAGTGTGTTCCTCTCCGCGATCGGGCAGCGGACAACGCGTCTGCGCTTCGGCACCTTCGTCTATGCGCTGCCGGTTCATCACCCATTACGGGTGCTCGAGGAGATCTGCATGCTCGATCATATGAGCGGCGGCCGTCTCGAAATCGGCTTCGGGCGCGGCTCCGTGCCGTTCGAGATTTCGTACTATGGGCAGAATGCCGCGGAGCGGCAGCAGATTTATGCCGAACGCCTCGAACTCGTTCTCAAGGCGTTTACGGTCGGCACTCTGAGCTGGAACGGACGTTATGACCAGTTCGAGAACGTCCCCATGGAGCTCGCGCCTTTGCAGAAGCCGCATCCGCCGTTGTGGTACGGCGCTCATTCGCCAGACAGCGCCGCGCGCGCCGCCCGCAAGGGCCTGAACATGGTCACCAACGACATGCCCGCAAACGCGCGCGCGATCATCGCCCGATACAGAGAAGTTTGGCGCGAGGCGCAAGGCTCGGCGACACCGCCCAAAATGGGCATGGTCCGGTTCATCGTGGTTGCCGACAGCGATGCAAACGCGATGGCGAGCGCGCGGCGCGCATATCTGCGTTGGCGATCGAGTTTTACTTACCTGTCGGAAATGAACGGCACTATGCCGGACTCGCCGTTGCGCAGGGACAGTTTCGATAATCTCGTCGATCAAGGACAGGCCATTGCCGGCTCGCCGGAAACGGTACGCGCGTTTCTTGCGGCGCAGATCGAGGATAGCGGCGCAAATTACATCGTCGGGCAATTCTGTTTCGGCGATCTCAAGCTTGAAGAAATGCTGCATTCGGTCGGGTTATTCGCGGCTCAAGTCGCGCCGGCACTGCAATTGGCGTTCAAGAATTAAGAAAGGCAGCGCGAAATGCCGAATCTAAATGCCCTCTGATAAACTCGCCTGAATTTTTCCTGCACTTGCAATGCTTCGGGACCGGAAACCTTCCGCCTAAATTGTCCAAATTGCAGTTTTCGAAAAGAAATTTCGAAACCAGGACCGAGTAAAAGATCCGACCAAAACCGCGCAAAATCATTGCCTGCCGCTAAAAAGTTCGTTGCCGCACAAGTCGTTCGCGGAATCTGGCCTGGTTGCTATAATGCGCTTCGTACTACTGGTCCCTGGGGCAGGATGCGATTTCCTGGTCGCCGCAGAAACAGGAGGAATGAATTGACGAGTTGGAAGGATGCGCCGGCTGAGGAGCAGTCCTGCATCGCCAGGGCTTGGTTAGCCGACTTCGGCCAGACACTCCGGCATCGAGATTACGCACGCGTGGCCTCGATGATTCACCCTGACGGTTATTGGCGCGATTTGCTGACCTTCGGCTGGAGTTTCAAGACACTCCACGGCATCGAGGACGTCGAAGCATGGTTGACCGAAACCTTCGATGCGAACCGGGCGCACGATTTCTGCCTCGAAGGGGAGCCCCAGATCGCGGCGTTCGGAGACTACTGCGCAACGTTGCAGTTCTTCTTCAAATTCGAGACCGAGACGGCCCTGGGTCGCGGCTTTGTGAGGCTGGTTGAAAGCCCTAACGCGCCGAATGACGTGAAGGCTTTCACGATTCTCACCGCCATGAGCGCTCTCAAAGCATTTCCCGAGGCCATCGGACGAAAACGCCCAGGAGAAGATTTACGCGCCACCTCAAACGAATTGGAAAATTGGCTTGACCGCAGAAACTCAGCGCGCGAGTTCGTCCGGAAAGATCCGGAGGTCATTGTCATCGGCGGTGGCCAGTCGGGTTTGATGCTGGCCGCGCGGCTGGGACAGCTCAACGTCAGTACGCTCGTTGTCGAAAAGACCGACCGGGTCGGCGACGTATGGCGCAACCGCTATCGCTCGCTGACGCTGCATAATGAAATTTGCATGAATCATTTTGCTTACATGCCATTTCCGGATACCTGGCCGGTCTATATTCCCAAGGATAAGCTCGCAAACTGGCTGGAGTTCTATGCTGAAAGCATGGAAGTCAACGTTTGGACGAAGACAGCTTTTCTGGGGGCCGAATACGACAATTCAGCGAAACGATGGAACGCGCAGCTGCGCATGGCAGATGGCAGCATTAGAATTATGCGCCCAAGTCACGTCGCGCTGGCGATCGGGGTCAGCGGTCTCCCGAACGTGCCTACGTTCGAAGGGCAGGATGCCTTCGGTGGTCAAATCGTTCATTCGAGCGGATGCATCGACGGCCTCGACGTCAAAGGCAAATCGGTGCTTGTCGTCGGCGCTGGGACAAGCGGTCACGATATAGCTCAGGATCTCCACACGCGGGGCGCCGACGTAACGATGTTGCAGCGCTCGTCAATCACTGTGGTCAGCCTGGAGCCGAGTTCGGTCCGTCCCTATGAGTTGTACCGTCAGAATGACGGGATCCGGCCGATCGCCGACACCGATCTCATGGCCGCGTCGGTACCGTATGAACTTCTCGCACGTCTGCATAAGACTCTTAGCCGGCAGATGGCCGAAGAGGACAAGGATCTACTCGATGGCCTGAGGCGAGTCGGATTTCTGCTCGACAACGGAGACGATGATACTGGTTATTTCCTGAAATTGCTGCGTCATCAAGCGGGCTACTATTTGAACGTGGGCGCATCCGATCTCATCATTGCCGGGAAAATTGGACTGAAAGCCGGCATCGATATCAACCGGCTTGAGAGGAATAAGGTTATTTTCTCGGACGGCACGTCACTGGCTGCAGACATTATTGTACTGGCGACCGGATACAAACCGCTCCAGGAAGCGGTCCGGACGATGTTCGGGGACAAAGTTGCCGAACGCGTGGGCCCTATTTGGGGAATCGGAGATGACGGCGAACTGCGCAATATGTATGCGCGAACCGCCCAAGAAGGCCTTTATGTGGCGGGCGGCGGTCTTCCGGGGGCGCGAGCGTATTCTCAGTACACGGCCTTTTTGATTAAAGCCGCCGTAGAAGGCTTCCTCCCCTCTTTGCAGTCGACGCAGCAATCAAAAACGTCACTTAAACAAAAGGCTGAACTTCTTTCCGGGGCATATAATGGCTGATCAAACAGAACGGTTTACGCCAAAATTTCGACGCGTTGTCACCGGCCACGACGCGAGTGGGAAGGCGATAATATGGATCGACGGTGATGCGACCAATCACAAATTCCCAAATGAAAAAATTTCCTCGACGCTGATGTGGTCGACCGCCGCGAATCCAGCCAAAATCATGGGAGATGAAGATGAAGGTGCCCGAATTCTCGGCTCCGCCCCACCTCCAGGCGGCAGCCGCTTCACGATGATGGAGTTCCAGCCCGGCAATGAGGCGACTCTGCATCGGACTGACACGGTCGATTACGTCATCTGCATTGCGGGCGAAATAGAAATGACTGTCGACGACTCAAAGTCCGTAACGCTTCGAGCTGGCGACGTGGTTATTCAGCGCGGAACCAATCATGCTTGGGCGAACCGCAGCAACAAGTCGTGCCGGCTGGCCGTCGTTCTACTCGATGGCGTGCCGAAGCGAGAAGGCTCTATTTCCGGACTTGTCAGCGCCAGATGAATTTTTTGACGATTTTGACCGTGGCCACTCGCAACCGTTGACCGAACACGCCTCGTGCGAAGTATTCGCTGTCACCACTTCATCGGGCATTGCGTATGCAGTGGGTCCTGCCAGTCCTTGATCACGACCTCCTTCAGCTTTGAGGTCAGGCTGCCGTTGACGTCCTTCGCCACCTCCATCATGTACAGGTCTTGGATCGGAAATTGGTTATTGTTGAATTTGAACTTGCCGCGTACCGATTCGAAATTGGCCTTGCGCATCGAAGCACGCAGCGCATCCTTGTCCTCGATCTTGCCGTTGACGCCGCGGACCGCCCCGTCGATGGCCTTGACTGCGTCGTAACCAAGCGCGGCGAAAGTCGCCGGGTCACGGTTGTACTTGGCTCGAAATGTGCCGACAAATTTCCTGTTGGCGGCGTTGTCGAGACCTATGTACCAGTTCGTCGCCATCACGATGCCTAGCGCCGCATCGCCCTGCGCAGGGAACGTCAGCGGATTGACGACTGGGTCCTCGGTGACGAGTGGAATCTGGCCCGTCAATCCGCCCTGCGAATACTGCTTGGAGAACGCGATGCCGCCCGCGCCGACAAGGAAGGAAAACACCGCGTCCGGCTTCTCGGCCCGGATGCGCGCAATCTCGGGCGCGAAGTCGAGCTGGGACAAAGGCGTATAGACCGGCCCAATCGCTTGGCCCTTGAAATACTTGATGGCGGCCTCGATGTGCTCCTTTCCGGCCTGATAGTCGGCGGCAAGGAAAAACACTCTCTTGTAGCCCTGGTTGGTCATGTACAGGCCGGCGGCGGCTGGCCAGTCGTCGTTCGTGAAGGAGACGAAGAAGCCGTTCGGGTTGCATTCCTTGCCAGCGTACTGGCGGGGGCCAGCGAGCGCGCCGACCATCATGATATTGGCGTCTGCGAACGAGTTGAACACCGGGATGAGAGTGTTGGAGGCGCCGAGGCCGGTGACGAAATCGACTTTGAGCTCGTCGATAAGCTTGGAGGCGCCGTTGACTGCCTCGGCGGGATCGGACTTGTCGTCGACCGGATAATATTTCACCGGCACGCCGCCAAGCTTGTTGCCGAGCTCCTCGAGCGCAAGGTCGATGCCGCGCTTGGTCTCGCTGCCTGGTGTCGCGAGCGCACCGCTGAGCTGCGTAAGGTTGCCGAGCTTGATCACGTCGGCGGCCTGAGCTGCAGCACTGAGCGCAAACAGCATGGTGGTGGCTAGAGCGAGACGTCGCATTTTTGTATCCCCCCTCGATCGCTTTTGGCACGTTTCGATTGGCAAGCTTACCACCTCAGAGGCAGCCAAGTCCAAACCCCGCAAAAACATTGACCCCTCAGCGGGAGAAGCACAGCGGCAACAACCGCGCACGCGGCGTCGCTTGCTACACTCCAACGTAGCGGCGGATCGCGTCGTATTCCGAGCCAAGCGCTCGGGAGTCGCCGCTCCAGCGCACGCGCCCACGCTCCAAAACGTAGTGGCGGTCGGCGAGCCGGGAGAGAATTTTCAGGTTCTTATCGACGATCAGGATCGACTGACCGGTAGCCTTGAGCTTTTGCAGAACCCTCCAGATCTCCTGGCGGATGATTGGGGCGAGACCCTCGGTTGCCTCATCGAGAATCAGCAGTTCCGGATTGGTCATTAGCGCGCGGCCGATTGCCAACATTTGCTGCTCGCCGCCGGAAAGCTGGCCGCCCATCTGGTGTCGGCGTTCGGCGATCCAGGGAAACAACTGGAGGATCGACTGCGCGGTCCAACGCGACCGCCCCAGCGGACCTGAAGTGGCGGTGGCGGTGAGATTTTCCCACACCGTCAGGCTTGCGAAGATGCAGCGACCTTCCGGCACCAGGCCAAGCCCCAGCTTGGCAATGCGGAATGAGGGCAGCCCGCGCAGCGACTTGCCGTCGAACGTGACGGTGCCGCCGTTCGGCGGCGTCATGCCCATGATGGCGCGGATGGTCGTGGTCTTGCCCATGCCGTTGCGCCCGAGCAGCGTCACCATCTCGCCGCGGTTGACCTCAATCCCGACGTCGAACAGGACTTGACTCTGGCCGTAGCTTGCCTGCAACGCCTCAACCTTGAGCATTGAGCGCTCCGGCGAATTCGTCTTCGTCCTCGCCGAGATATGCGATGCGGACCTCCGAATGATTGCGGATCTCGTCGGGGCTGCCCGAGGCAACCACGCGGCCGCCGACCAGCACCGAGATTCGGTCGGCAAGCTGGAACACCACGTCCATGTCGTGCTCCACTAAAAGGATGGTGTGGCGGCGGCCCTTGATTCCCCCCAGCAACGCCGACATCGCACGCGATTCCTCGGTGCCGAGCCCTGCCATCGGTTCGTCGAGCAACAGCATTGACGGGCGCGTCGCCAGCGCCATAGCGATCTCGAGCTGGCGATGCTGGCCGTGCGACATGGCGGCGGCGGTGCGTTGAGCGAGGGGTGCAATGCCGACGTCAGCGAGCAGCTTGCGCGCCGGCTCGCGCAACCGCTGAATTTGCTCCGCCGGGTGCCAAAACCGGAAGCTATGCGGCTCGGTCGCCTGCACCGCAAGCGCGACATTTCCCTCCGCCGAGAAGCTGGGGAAAATGCTGGTAATCTGGAACGAACGCGCGAGCCCAAGCCGCGCCCGCTCCGCGGTTGTAAGACCGGTGATATCGCGACCTGCGAAGCGAATGCGGCCGGCGTCCGGGGTGATTTCGCCGGTCAACTGGCCAACCAGCGTGGTCTTGCCGGCGCCGTTTGGGCCGATCAGGGCATGGGTCTCGCCGACGCGGACGTTGAGAGTGACGTTGTTGGTCGCTACCAGCGCGCCGAACGCTTTGCGCAGCCCTTCGATCTCCAGCAGGAACTCGCTCACACCCCCGCCTCCGGCTTCGCCGCAGCGACCCGCTCGCCGGTCTCGGGGAAATCGACCTTCGGCTCGCGCGGCGTTTCGCCTCCGCTGGTCGCACGTATCAGCGTACCCCAGATGCCGTTCCGCATCAGCAACACGCGCGCTACGAGCAGCGGCCCGAAGAACAGCATCCAATGCTCGGTGTAGTCAGACAGCATGTCACGGAAGGCGAGGAAGAACGCCGCCCCAAGGATCGGGCCGATCAGCGAGTTGGCGGAGCCCAGGATCACCATCGCCAGGAGCTCACCGGACAGCTGCCAGCTTAACACCGATGGACTTACGAACTTGGCGTGATTGGCCATCAACGCGCCGGCAAGGCCCGCGATGCCGCCTGCGATCACGAAGATCGCGAGCTTATAGGGATAGGGCGGGAATCCGATCGCAGCGGCGCGGCGCTCGTTGTCGCGAATGCCGAGGATCACCATGCCGAATTCGGAACGCACAAGCCGGAACGTTAGCCAGCACACCAGCACCAACAGAACCAGCACCACGTAATAGAAAGTCTCGTGGTTCTCGAGTGAGAGAAATCCCAGGTCGTTGCGGCGCCGCGTGCTGAAGCCGTCGTCGCCACCCCAGTTCCGCAGGCTCTGCGCAAAATAATAGAGCATCTGCGCAAACGCGAGCGTCACCATGATGAATTGGAAGCCCCGGGTTCGCAGCGACAGCGCGCCGATGACGAGCGTAGCCAACATCGAGGCGAGAATGGCGAGCGGCCAGGCGATGAACGCGTTGGTGAAGCCGGACACGATCAGCATGCCGGCGGCGTAGGCGCCGACGCCGAAGATCGCAGCCTGGCCGAAAGTGATCAGCCCGGTGTAGCCGAGCAGCAGGTCGACGCTGAGCGCCGCCATGCCATAGATCGCGATCTGGGTGGCGAACCGGACATAATAAATTCCGAGCCGTGGCGGCAGCACGACCGCGATGGCCAGCAGTATAAGCAGGAGCAATTCGCGCCGCCCGAGCTTCATGTCAGCCCCGATGCGCCGCGAAAAGGCCGGTGCGGCTAAACAGTAGCACCACCGCCATCAGCAAATAGATCGCCATGTTGACCAGCGCCGAGGTCGCGTTTGTCGAAATCGCTATCGGGATCAGCACACGCGACAGTGTGTCAAAGATGCCTACCATCAGTGCACCGACCAGCGCGCCACGCACCGAGCCGATGCCCCCAATGACTACCACCACCAGTGTCGTGATCAGGACCGGATCGCCGACCCCAGGCTCCACCGAAAGCAGCGGTCCCATCATGATGCCGGCCAGCGCGGCGAGCATTGCGCTCAACACAAACACTAGTGTGTAGAGCAGGCCGATGTTGACACCGAGCGCCGCCACGATCTCGCGGTTGTCGCTGCCGGCCCGGATCAGCGCGCCGACGCGCGTGCGCGTGATGAAAAAATAGAGCAGCATCCCGGCGACGATCGCGACGCCGGTGATCGCCAGCCGATAGACCGGATAGGCCCCGCCCGGAATGATCTCGACCGAGCCGGCGAGCAGCTGCGGTACCATCAGCGGGATTGGCTCGCGCCCCCAGATCACGGTGACCGCCTCGTTGAAGAACAGCGTCAGCCCGAAGGTCGCCAGCACCTGGTCGAGCGGGCCGCGGCGGTAGAGTGGCCGCATTACGATCACCTCGAGAACGACCGCCACCAGCGCGGCCATGACGAACGCCAGCGGTATCGCGAGCACATAGGATCGCGTCCAGGCCAGCGCGGCCATCAGAAAATAGCCACCTATCATGAACAGCGACCCATGCGCGAGATTGATCACGCGCATAATGCCGAAGACCAGAGTCACGCCGACGGCCATCAGGAACAGCATCATGCCGAACTGGACACCGTTAAAGAGTTGCTCGGCCAGGAGCGCAAGCGTCATGACGGTTTCCGTTGCGGGCTTACACGGCGATCGGAGGCAGAAAAGTTTTGTGAAAGACGGTAGCCTGCTCACGGTTAGGCCGTCTAGGCCGCAGCATTTGGAGAGACGACATGTCACCCGCCAATACCGAGCGCGCAAACCCTGACTCGGAGAATATCGCAGTCATCGTGACCGGGGCCGCCCGCGGCATGGGCCGGGCGATGGCGCTAGGACTTGCCAGGGCGGGAGTGCGGGTGGCGGCCGCCGACCTGCAGACGAGCCACAGCGAAATGTGCGAGGTCTTGGATACCGCGCGCAAGCAAGGCGTGCAGGACCGGATCGCCCCGATCGATTGCGACGTCACCCAATGGCGGGATTGCGAGAAGGCCGTGCAGGCCGCCATCGACCGCTTCGGCGGCGTGCACGGGCTCGTCAACAATGCCGGCCTTGGCATGCAGGGTTTCGGCAATGTCGTCGTGGGCGAGCGGAAGAAGTTCTATGAGCTCGACGTCGACGCGTGGCGGCGTTCGATCGACGTTAATTTCAACGGCGCCTTCATGATGGCCAAGGCCATTGCACCAACGCTGGTGGCGCAGCGCTTCGGACGCATCGTCAACATCGAGACCAGCCATTTCACCATGGTGATGGATGGATTTTCGCCCTATGGGCCATCGAAGGCAGCTCTCGAAGCCGCAACCGTCATCTGGGCGAAGGACCTTGCCGGAACCGGCGTCACGGTCAATGCGCTGCTTCCGGGCGGGCCGGGCAACACCAGGATGATTCCGCGCGCCGAAATCGCCGATCGCTCCACTTTGGTGCAACCCGAAGTCATGGCAGCGCCGATCTGTTGGATGATGTCGAGAGCCTCCGATGGCGTCAGCGGCCGCCGCTTTACCGCCAAGGCTTGGGATCCGGCTCTTCCAGCGTCCGAGGCGGCTCAGAAAGCCTGTGCGCCTGCGGGCTGGGAGATCAACGTATCCAAACCGTTTTGAAAGCTGATATTCCGGTTGGATCGATGGGCGTCGCCGAACCAGAGGTCGTTCCTGTATCGATGACTTTCCATTCTGCCACGCCGAAATGATGCCCAGGATGCAACGACTTGGACTTCGTATGGCGGCGAGTCGATCAACGCCCAATATGAGCGCGAACAAATTCTCCCACGCGCGCGAGTGCCTGGCGGCCGTCTGTTAGGCGATCCGCAAACAGATGCCAGACGTGAACCATCTCGTCCCATTCCTCGAATGTGACGTCGACGCCCGCGGCTTTCGCCTTGGCGGCTAGCCGCGCGCTGTCGTCGCGCAGCATTTCCTCCGAGCCGCATTGCAGCAGCAGCGAGGGCAAACCCGAAAGATCACCGTAGAGCGGCGACATCAGCGGGTTAAGTGGATCGGAATTGCCGCGGTAGGCGGCCGAACACTTCTGCAGCGATGACGCCAGGATCATTGGGTCTCGTTCAGCGCGGGTAATAACGGAGTCGCCGGTCAGCGCGAGATCGAAGATCGGGGAGAGGCAGACGCCCGCGGCCGGCAATACCTCGCCCCGTTGCTTCAGCGCCAACAACATTGCAACCACGAGGTTGCCGCCGGCGGAGTCGCCGACAAGAACCACTTTGCGCGGCACGGCGCCGCCGCCGGCGCCGACGAGCCAGCGATAGCCCGCCACGCAATCGTCGAGCGCCGCTGGAAACGGCTCCTCCGGCGCCCAACGATAATCCACCGCCAACACCCGGCAGCCGGTCGCAGCGCTTAAATGCGAGGACAGCCCCCGATAGGCCACGGCCGAGCCCGCCGTGAAACCGCCGCCGTGGATGTAGAACAGGACACTCGGCTCGGTCGCAGACACCGCGGCGGCCGTGACCCATTCGCCGCGCGGGCCGCCGGCTGTAATCGCTGCAACCGTGGTGCCGGCGGGGACCGGACATATCTTGTGGAATAGCGGCTCCCAGCGCGCCCGGCGATCCTCGAAAGATCCTGCCGTTGGCGGGCTTTGGGCAATGGTCTTTCTGATCTCGGCGATTTCGCTATTCATCGCGTTCCTTCAAGCCATCCAGACGCCGAAGGCGGCGACCTAAGCTAATTCGTAGGGAACCTGCTCTGGGCCCCATGCATCGATGACGGCGTTTTTGTCCGCATCGAAGATGTGTTGCTTGAAGCGCCCAACCATCCGCTCGCTGCGCACGATGACGGCCACCGATCGTTCCGGCCCGCCACGCTCAGCATGCACCTCGTAGGGCGGAACGAAATCGACACCGCCAGGCCCCATCTCGCGGTCACTAACGCGCTTGAGTTCGGCATGGCCAGCACGTTTACCGTCGTCCAGCCGCATGTATCGCTCGATGCGCTCTTTGCCATCGATGAGACCATAGAGCGTCCATGAGTGGCCATGATCGTGGACTGCACCTTTCGTGCCCGGCTTGCGCACGGTGGCATTGATGACGAAGTGATAGTCGGGATCCTCATAAAGCAGCAGGTTTTGCCCCGGGGTCCACGGCCATTGCTTGGAGTGGGCGATGATCGCGGAGTCCGCCAGCATTGCCTCGAGCAAGGTTTGAGCGCGTTTCATCCGCGGCTCCATATCGGCCACCGAGCCCCAGACCTGGCGCAATCCTTGGATGAAGTGCTCGAACGCGGGCAATCTGTTTGTCGTGGCGACGATCATGCGACACTCCGATCCGTCCTGCGGGAAACATTGCAACGACGCCTTCCTATTGTTACCAAGTTGCGCCATTGCCATCAACTCGACGTGGCCGGGAGCGCGCGGATGACGAACGTCGATAACCGAGAACTCCCGCGGACGGCGAGTCGCCGCGATCACCGCATGTACGGCGGCAATCGCTTCAAGCTCGGGCTGTTTGGGCTCAATTGCTCGAATGGCCTGACCATGACCAAGGCTCCCGAGCGGTGGGATGCATCATGGGAGAACAATCTCAAGGCCGCGAAGATGTCCGAAGCGGCCGGTCTTGAATTCATCCTGCCGGTTGCGCGCTGGCAAGGCTATCGCGGCGAAACAGATTCCGAGGGAACCTCGCTCGAAACCCTGACCTGGGCGACGGGGCTTCTGGCAGCGACCAACGACCTCGTGGCATTCGGCACTGTTCACGTGCCGCTGATCAATCCGATCTTCGCCGCGAAGCAATGCATTACGGCTGACCGTATCGGCCATGGACGTTTCGGTCTCAATATCGTCTCGGGCTGGAATGCCGGCGAGTTCGAAATGTTCGGCGCGCAGCTGCTCGAGCATGACGAACGTTACGCCTACTCGGAGGAGTGGGCGACCATCGTCAAACGCGTCTGGAACGAGCACGAGCCGTTCGACTTCGCGGGCAAGTATTTCAATCTCAAGGGCGTGACGATCAAGCCCAAACCTTTCGGCGAGGGCCGTCCATTACTGTTGAGCGCCGGCTCCTCGCGCGCCGGTCGTGCTTTCGCCGCCCGCCATGCCGATTGCCTTTTCATGGTGGCGGTCGACGCCGAAACCTTGCCGCAGGAGATCGCTGCGCTCCGCGAACAGGCCGGTCGGCCGATCGGCGTTTATGCGAGCGGCCATGTCATCTCCCGCCGCACCGAGAAGGAAACGCAGGACTATTATCACTACATTGTTCATGAGACGGGCGACTGGGAAGCGGCCGATCATATGGCGGACATTCGGCGCGGCGGGCAGTCAGTCTCCCCTGAATGGTTGCAGCAGATGAAGGCTCGGCTGATCAGCGGCACAGGAACGCTGCCGGTGATCGGCGACCCCGATACGGTCGCAAGCAAGTTCAAGTTCCTAAGCGACGCCGGCCTCAACGGCATGGCGTTTGGCCTTGTCAACTATATCGACGACTTTCCATTTTTCCGCGCCGAAATCCTGCCCAGGATGGAACGACTCGGACTTCGTGCCACGATGTAATCGATTAACGCCTAATAAGCGCGCGAACAATTATCCAAAAAAGCCGGAGGAAAACGCATGCGCACCATCACCCTGGAGGAGCATTTCGCCACGCCGGAATTTTTCGATGGCCCTGCGCGTTATGTCAAAGACCGCGCTGAAAAGGTAGGCGGCCGCTACGCCCAGGTCCTGGACAGACTTTGCGACCTCGGCACCAAACGATTGGCGGAAATGGATGCGGCCGGCATCGATATGCAGGTCCTGTCGCTGTCGGCGCCCGGTGTGGAGCAGATGGAAACGGCCGATGCCATTGCGATGGCCCGCGACACCAATGATTACCTTGCCGATGCGACAAAAAGATACCCGACGCGTTTTGCGGGCCTCGCAGCCGTGCCGACCAGCGCGCCAGAACAGGCTGTCGAGGAACTGGAACGCCGCATCCGCCAGCAGGGCTTCAAGGGCGCAGTCATCAACGGTCACAACCGGGGTCGCTATCTCGACGATAAATTTTACTGGCCCATTCTGGAATGCGCCGAGGCGCTCAGCGTTCCCATATATCTCCATCCAACTCCGCCGCCGCAGCAGGTCATCGACATTTCATACGGCGGCTTTGCGCCGATGGTGACCGACATGCTCGCCGGCGGCGCCTGGGGCTGGCACATCGAAACCGCGGTTCACATCATCCGCATCATATGCGGCGGCGTGTTCGACCGTTTTCCAAAATTGCAATTCGTGATCGGCCACATGGGCGAGGGTCTGCCGTTTTTCTTCCAACGGCTCGACATCATTCCCATGGCAGTGACGAAACTGAAGCGGCCGATTCTGTCCTACTTGAAGGAAAATGTTCACTACACCTTCTCGGGCATGAACTTCCCGCCGACCTTTCTCGATTTGCTGCTCGAACTCGGCGGCGTAGACCGCATCATGTTCTCGGCCGACTATCCATATCAATCCATGCCCTGGGCGCGCGCTTTCCTGGAACAAATTCCCGTCAGCGCCGCGGACAAGGAGCGCATCGCGCACGGTAACGCGGAGCGGCTATTCCGGCTCTAACCAAGTGCCGGGCAACCGACAACAAAGACAACGGGGTGATGGAATTTCCATCACCGATTGGCGAGGAGGAGACGTGTATGAAGCTGTCACATCCGCATTTCTTGAGATACGCCGCCGCAGCCGCCATGCTCATCTTGCCGTCGGCGCTTACGCTCGGCGCGGCGCGGGCCCAAGACAAAACCTACATCATGAAGATAACGCTTCCGGCGGTTAACGATCCGAGCAACCTGTTCGCAAAGAATTACGCCGCGGCGCTGGAGCGGGATACGGGTGGTCGCATCAAAGCAGAGATTTACACAGCGAGCCAATTGGGAGCGATTCCAAGGCAGATCGAAGGCACGCAATTCGGCGCCATTCAATGTGCGCTCATCCCACCGGAATTCTTCGTCGGTGTCGATGAGCGTTTCGAGGTGATGGCGGCACCGGGCCTCGTCGATTCTGTGGAGCACGCACATCGCCTTACCCTGGATCCGCAAGTCCTGAAGCTGATCCTTGGGCTCGGCGCCGACAAGGGACTTCATGGTGCGGCACTTTTTCTGAACGGAATGTCGTCTGTGGCGGCAACCAAAGCGATCCGGGATATCTCCGATTTCAAGGGCAAGAAGATTCGCACCTTGGCTTCGAAGTTCCAGACCGAGCCTTTCAATCGGCTCGGTGCGACGGCAGTGGTCCTGACATTGGGTGACGTCTTGCCGGCTCTGCAGCAGGGCGCCATTGACGGTACGATCGGAAGTATCGTCATTCTCACTCCCATGCATTTCCAGGAGGCGGCGAAGTTCGCGACCGAGACCGGTCAACCGCCGGTCTTTGTGGCCGTTGAAATCAGCAAGAAGTGGTACGATTCGTTACCGGCCGACCTGCAGAAGATCGTCGATGACGACGCGGCCAAAGAGTCGGTCGCTCTCCACCCTCACATGGTCGAACTCTACAACAATGCCCGCAAAGGCTGGACTGACGCCGGTGGCGAGTTGATCAGCTTGCCGCCGGCCGAACAGGCAACGTTGTTGAAAACATTTTCGAAGGCTGGTTCGGATGTTGCGAGTGCGAATCCGGCACTAAGCGAAGCCTATAAGATTGTAGCTGCCGCCGCAGAAAGAACGCGATAGCACAATGGATCAGCCTGTATTTCAGACTTCTAGGAAGTATCGACCAAGATCGGTCATAGCCACTCGTCAAGGGCGCGTTAGCGAACTTACGGCAGGACGGCCAACTAGGCGTTGACTGCGATGTGCCAAGTTTCGACCAAGCGCGGCACAGCAATTGAACGATTTTGTCGCTGCCCGGCGAGCGTGAATTACCATCGCATCTCCAGCGTCGATGGCAAATGACACGTCGGTCCACAGGTTGCTCGAAACGCCTCCCACGTCTTCGTCAGCCCCCACGAAAAACTGAAGCTCTGAAGAGTCACTTGTTCCAGACGGCGTGCATCTTCAATCGAACCCACAAGCCGCGGGTGCAGTGGCCGATCATCATCCCCCCGCCAGGTCAGGATCGCGTAATCATCTGTTCTCGCATAGATCCGGAAGCGCTGTGGCAGCTCGTCAGCCGAAAACAGATCGCCAAAGCCGGGGCCGAAGAACTGAGAATCCTTAAATACGAACAGAAAGTAATTGACGCCAAGGCGCTTGTAGGTTGCCTCTTGTTCGTCAGCGCCTCCGAACAACAGAACAAGGAAATGCGGTGCGAGTACCGACTCGTAGTGGTGAATGAATTTTCCATGCTCCGTAAGGGGTGAAAAGTAACATGGTGTAAGCGCGACGTTGGCATTGAGCGGCAGTATGCGTGCGCCCGGAGGCAGCGCCTTGTCGACGCTCCGGCAACGCGAGAAACTCCAGGGCCACGCGGTTTGCGCCGCCAAGAAGCCTTCGTCGCCAATCAGCCATTGCGTCGTGTGGTAGATCGCCGATTGCGTGAGCAGCTGATCATCGCGAAATGCCCTTCTGGCTTCGGCGGTGGCGCCTGCCAACAGCACAAGGCACGAAATGGCGCCGAGAAATGGAAGACTCTTGCGCAAGGAAAACCATTGTGTTGCACTGGCAAAAACCAGGCCAAGCGCAGATGCCGCGAACAAATATCGAAGCACCGCAGAATAATACAGCATGCGGCGCAGGCTATCGTGATTGCTGACGCCAATTAGCAGATCGACAATGAAATAGATAATAGCCAACACGAAAGTGACATCGAGCAGACCTTGAAGCGAAACAGGCGACCGAGCCGTAATTGGCGCTTGCGCATCAACTGACGACTGAACCTTATGAAGCCTGGCCTTGAAATGTACGGACAGGCCAACCACAGATGCTGCGAACATAAATCGAAGCACCGCAGAATAATACAGCATGTGGCGCAGGCTATCGTGATGACTGACCTCAAGTAGCAGATCAGCAATGAAAGAGAAAAAAGCCAACGCGAAAGTGACATCGAGCAGACCTTGAAACCAAGCCGTCTGCCGAGCTGTAATTGGTGCATCGACTGTCGACTGAATCTTATGAGACCGAGTCCGGAAATGCACGGATAGGCCACAATATACGATCATGCAGGCAATAGCGCCGAAAAGTTTACCGAGCAATTCGCGCGTTTCGAAAGTATGGATATTCTGGATGGACAGCATGTAATAGAA
>Ga0070731_10000554_pt1 | contig 48650 bp, 38 predicted proteins | sample Coa_R1_2_FD_66448 | JGI IMG/M metagenome (GOLD analysis project Ga0070731, IMG submission 66448) | Surface soil microbial communities from Centralia Pennsylvania, which are recovering from an underground coalmine fire - Coalmine... | ecosystem: Environmental > Terrestrial > Soil > Unclassified ...
GGTTTCGGGCCGGCAGATGGAGCGCATCCTGGATTACATCCAGTCCGGCAAGGAGGAAGGCGCGAAACTGCTGTGCGGCGGCGAGCGCGACACGGAAGGCGCCAAGGCCAAGGGCTTTTTCGTCAAACCCACCATATTTTCGGAAGTGACACCGCAGATGAAGATCGCGCAGGAAGAGATTTTCGGACCGGTGCTATGCGCGCTGAGATTCCGCGACGCGGATGAAGCGGTGGAGATCGCCAACTGCACCATCTATGGATTGGTGTCGGCGGTCTGGACGCGGGATATCAAGCTGGCGCATCGCATGGCGGCGGATATCAAGGCCGGCTCGGTGTGGATCAATACTTATAACGGGTTCGACACGGCGTCGCCTTTCGGCGGCTATAAGCAAAGCGGTTTCGGCCGCGATCTGGGCTCGTACGCCCTGGAGCAGTACACCAATATCAAGTCCGTTTGGGTGGCGCTCTGATGGACCGGGAGTCGATCCGGCGGCGCTTTGAAGACAACCATATCCGGCGCGTGAAGGTAGGCGCGTTCGATATCGACGCCACGCTGCGCGGAAAATACATCAGCCTGGAGAAGTTCTGGTCGGCGGTGGAGTCCGGCCTGGGATTCTGCGATGTGATCTTCGGCTGGGATATCGGGGACGTACTGTACGACAACGTGAAGTTCACGGGATGGCACACGGGCTACCCCGATGCGCATTGCCGCATCGATCTGGCAAGCTACCGGCTGGTGCCGTGGGAGCCGGGCACTGCGTTTTTTTTGCTCGATTTCCGCCGCCCCAATGGCGATCCGCTGGAAGAAGCGCCGCGGCAGGTATTCGAGCGAGTGCTGGCGCGGGCCGCGGATCGCGGATACGGCGCAAATTTTTCCGCCGAATACGAATTTTTCATCTTTCGGGAAACGGCGCAAAGCCTGCGCGACAAGCATTTCAGCGGACTGACGCCGCTGACGCCCGGCATGTTCGGCTATAGCGTGCTACGCGCGTCCTCCAATGCGGACCTGGTGCTGGAGATTCTGGAAGGGCTGGCGGCTTTCGACGTGCCGCTGGAGGGCTTCCATACCGAGACGGGACCGGGAGTTTATGAAGCGGCTATCGCGGTGGCGCCGGGCCTGGCGGCGGCCGACCGCGCGGCGCTGTTCAAGATTGCGGTGAAGGAGATCGCCGCGAAGCACAGCCTGACTCCGACTTTCATGGCCAAATGGAATGCGGCGCTGCCGGGTTCCAGCGGACACCTGCATCAGAGCCTCAGTCCGGCAGGCGAGGCCGGAAATCTCTTTTACGGCGAAACCGGATTGCCCGATCTGCTCAAGCAATACATCGCCGGGCTGGTGACGAATATGCCGGAATTGATGGCGGTATTCTGTCCCACCGTCAATTCCTACAAGCGCACCGTGCCCGGCGCGTGGGCGCCGGTGAATGCCACCTGGGGACTGGATAACCGCACGACGGCGGTGCGGGTGATTCCGGGCAGCAAGAAATCGACGCGCGCGGAACTGCGGATTACCGGCGCGGATATCAATCCTTACCTGGCGATGGCCGCGTCGCTGGCGGCTGGGCTGGACGGAATCGAACGCCAGCTCGAACTACCTCATCCCACGGTAAACGCCTACTCGGGCGATGCGCCGGCGCTGCCGCGCACGCTGGGGGATGCCACACGCCTGTTCCGCGGGAGCCGCGTGGCACGCGAATGGCTGGGCGAGGAGTTCGTGGATCACTACGCGTCCACACGCGAGTGGGAAGTCCGGCAGTACGAGAAAGCGGTTACCGACTGGGAACTGGCGCGGTATTTCGAATCGGTGTGACGCCAGCCGTGTCAGATTTGAACAGGGCGTGTCTTACCTGCCGATAGACGGTGGGCTCGAGACCATCGACAACAGCAAGCCAAATATAACCATAACGGCCAGGCCACCCGCGATCCACATATACCGCACGACGCTCCGTAAAGGATGAGAGCAATTCGATGGCCATCAACTCTTGGCCGCGTTTCTACATACTTACGTAGTGACGTGTTTCGACTGGCGTGGGAGCATCGGGCGATAAGGAGAAAGTTTATGCAGAATTGCTTGCAACATAAAGCCCGATTTATCGCCGCCATGACGCTGGCGTGCTCCACAGGATTGCTTCTGCCGGCTCTTCACGGAGCCCAGCCGGATCTGAAGCCACCGGTGGTACCCGCAGCCATACAGGTACCCGCCGGGAACACCGCATACATTCTGGGCCACGCCACAGGCACACAAGGCTACATCTGCCTGCCCACCAGCACGGGATCGTACGCCTGGTCCAAGACGGGATCTTTATCCGGGCCCAGTAATAATTCGCGGCCTGAAGCGATCCTGATTGGCGCCAACAACAAGGAGATTATCACCCATTTTCTGAGCCCCAACCCGCAGGAAACGTCACCCAACCCGTCGGAGAATGGGCAGCCCCGACCGACCTGGCAGAGTGTCGTGGACAACAGCATGGTGTGGGGCAACAAGCTCGGAAGCATCACTGCCGGGACAGATCCAAGCTGCCCCAACACGGGCGCGATCTCCTGCCTGCTGCTGCAAACGGTCGGATCGCAGGCCGGAAACACCGGTGGGACGCGACTGTCGATGACCACCTACATTCAGCGGCTGAACACCAACGGCGGCAGTGCGCCGGCGTCTCCCCAAAGCGGTTGCGCGGAGTGCTGCGCGGTATCCACGGATGTGGGGAATCAACTGCTGGTGCCCTACACGGCGGATTACTGGTTCTATCAGCTGGAGCAGTAGCAAGGCATCACCCAAGCAAGGCGGCCGGCACGGCGCGACAATCGTATTGATGATCGATACGGGTTTGGCGCTGCTGCGATTGTCGGCCGCCGTCATGCTGGCCGGGCAGGGTGGCGCGCTGGCGGTCTCGGCGACAAGCGTCACCCTCATCAATCCAGGCTTTGAAAGCCCCTATTTCGGGCTGTCCGGGAACAGCCAGATCACCGGCGTGATCGCCACCGGCTGGTCGGACAACTCGGCGTGGTCCAATTCCACGGTCCAATACGCCCAGGAATTCAATAACCCGCACAGCGGGGCAACCTGCCAGAAGATGACGGTAGCCGCCGTGCCGAACGGGGAGGCGCAGTTCCTGCAAAGCATCCCGGTGGTGGCGGGATCCTTGTACACGGCTTCGGTCTGGATGCGCGGGGCGCCGGGCACGCAGGTCATTCTCCGCATCCAGGACGGCTCGGCGCCTTACGAATCGTACCTGGATACCTACACGAACCTGTCGTCGAACTGGCAGGAGGTGACCATTCAGGGCTATATCGTGGTCAACGCCAACGCGTACCTGATGGTGGCTCTGCGCACGCCGGGCACGGTCTGGATGGACGATGCCAGCGTTTCGTACACCACGGGCGGGGCGCCCCCTACGCCCAAGCTGGGGCCGATTCCAACGTCTTTCTTCGGAATCCATGTCGCGAATTATCTGCAGAGCGCGCTGTCGAACGCCGGCTTCGAGCCGCCGTTTGTTTCGGCCGGCCAGAATAATCCGATCTCCGGCAACATCGCTTACGGCTGGAACGATAATTCGTCCTGGGCCAAGGTGACGGTCACGTATTCGGAAGACACCGCCAGCCCGCACGGCGGAACCTCGGCGCAGATGGTGAACGTGCAGGCAGTCCAAAGCGGCGCCGTGCAGTTAACGCAGGGGGTCACGGTGATTCCGGGCGCCAAATATACGTTCAGCGTCTGGCTGCGAGGCCAACCGGGGATGACCGTCAACGTCATTCTGCAAGATCAAAACGCGCCGTACGCCTACTATGCCCTGACGGCGGCGGCCCTCACCGCGTCGTGGCAACGGTTCTCGGTCACCGGCCAGGTGGAAGACACGGGCGCGGTGCTGCTGATGATCCAGGCCAGCACGCCTGGAACATTTTCCGCGGATGATGTCTCGTTCACGGACGCCAACGGGCAGCCGGTATCGGGCGGCGTGCCCTGGCCCGTAGCGCGGTTCGGCACGCTGCGTTTGTGGGATTCAGGCACCGCGTGGACCGCGCTCGAACCGCTGCGGGGCGTCTGGAACTTCGCGCCGCTGGATACCTGGGTGGCGGCCGCCGAGGCCAACGGCATACCGGACATTATCCTGACGCTGGGCCAGACGCCGGCCTGGGCTTCCTCGAATCCCGACGACGTGAACTACGTGGGCGCGGGCGCTCCAGCGCCGCCTAACAGCATACAGGACTGGCGCGATTACATCACCGCCGTAGCGCAGCGTTATCAGGGCCGCATCCGTTATTACGAGGTCTGGAACGAACCCAACGACAACACGTACTTCACCGGCACCGTGGCGCAACTGGCGCAACTCACCCAGGAGGCCTATCAGATCATCAAGAGCGTGGATCCGAACAACACCGTGATCTCACCCGCCGCTTATTCCGCAGGCTACCTGGATACGTTCCTGGCGACGGGAGCGGGCCAGTATGCGGACGTCATCGGCCACCACTTCTACACCACGCCGCCCGAAGCCACCGGCGCGCAGATCGCCAACGTCCGGCTGGTGATGAATAAATACGGTATGAGTTCGAAGCCGCTGTGGGATACCGAAGGCGCATCCGGCGACACCACCACGCCCCCGGACCAGGCGGCCGCCTACATTGTGCGGAAGTATCTAACCGATCTGGCGTACGGCGCGGCTCGTTACGACTGGTATACCTGGGGGCGGGCCACGTCGTTTTGTGTGGGCGCGGAGCAGAACGATCCTCGGGCGCTGACGGAGGCGGGCCAGGCATATCGCTACATGTTCGACTGGCTGCTGGGCGCGTCACTCAGCGGCGCGGCGATGGATGCGTCGGGCACATGGCAGATCGGGCTCACCCTGGCGACCGGCGACGCGGCGGTGATCGTCTGGAATCCGGCGGGCAGCGCGCAGTTCGCGATACCGTCTGCAATTCAGGCGCGCACTGTGCGCGACATCTTCGGCGGCGCGACGCCGGTCACGGGGACCAGCATCACGGTGACGGATTCGCCCGTGCTGGTTTCGTCCTGCTGCCAGACGACGCCCACCGTCAACGGCGTGACCAATGCGGCCAGCTTCACCGGCGCGGTCTCCCCCGGCAGCCTGGCAAGCATATTCGGCGCCGGTTTCGCAGCGCAGCGCGCGGAGGCCGGATCATTGCCCCTGGCGGACGATTTGGGCAATGTCAGCGTTACCGTCGACGGCGTCTACGGCCCGATGCTCTATGCCGATTCCGGGCAGATCAATTTCCAGGTGCCGTTCGAAGCGCAGGCCGGCAGTGCCACGCTGGTGGTGCGATCGCCGGCGGGAATAAGCCTCGAATACCCGTTGACCATAGGCTCCGCCGCGCCCGGTATCTTTCTGTACGATACAAACCGCGCCGTGGCGACGGACCCGCACGGGACTCTGCTCACAGCCGCGAACCCGGCGCCGGCGGGATCGGTGATTGTGGTGTACCTGACGGGCATCGGCAGTCTGACCGTCACGCCGCTCGATGGCGTGGGCGCGCCCGCGGCAACCCTGGCTCGCGCGGTGCTACCTTTCAGCGCCACAATCGGTGGAGTGGACGCACCGATTCAGTTTCTGGGGCTGACGCCTTACTTCGTAGGGCTCGCGCAGGCGAATATCCAGGTGCCGCAGCTTGCCGCGGGAGAATATCCGCTGGTGATCACCGTTGATGGAGTGGCCAGCGCGGCGGCCCAGCTTTCAGTGAGCCAATGACGCGGCGGCGGCCTCAGGCCAAGGCTGCCGGTCGACCAGATCGCGCACCGGGATGGCTCCCGTCTGGATTACACCGGTAGCGGCGTCCGCGATGCTCCAGGCCAAATCCGGCTTGCCCATGGGCTGTGATTCCACGAAGACGCAGCGCAGCTCGCCGGGCTCAAACCGGCACCGGCGTTGAATGGCGCGCAGCAATTGCAGATGGTGCAGGTGGCCGTCGCCGAAGTTCCACCCGAGCGCCAGGCCCGCCACGATCTCTCCGTCCATGTACTCGTATTCATCAATGTCGGTAACGGCTTTCGGCAGCAGCGTCTGCAGCGTGCGTCCGTGCAGATGCATGGCGCGGAAGGCCATGATCTTGGAGATGACCGCGATGGTGGTTTCTTCGTCGTAGAATTTGCGCAACTGGTGCTTTAGGCAGGGGGCGGCTTTGGTGAGATGCGCATCCAGCTTGCGCGCGCCGGCGCCCCGGAACAGCCAGACGCTATACGCCCAATTCCCCGCGTAATAGCGCATGGCGTAGAGAAACGAGATTCGCGAAGGCGCCAGGTTGCCGATCAACTGCACCAGGAAACAGGCGCACACCAGGAAAGCGATCAGCAGCGGCGAGTGGATCTGCAGGATGCCGGCGCCGGCGTGTTCGCCGAACAGGAAGAAGCCGCCGTATACCATCATGAAGTTCCACTCGATAGGAACGCCCATGGGGACGGAAGTGGTGATGAAGGCATGGAATGCCACCATGACGGCGAGAGCTGCGGTGGCCGGCCAGCCTCCGTGCGAGAGCAGTAGAATCAGGGGAAACGTGTATTCGACGGCCGTTCCCGCGTGTGCCATGCGATGGACCAGCGCCGACGGCCGCAGATCGCGCGGGTAATCGCGATACAGAAGTCGCCGCACGCCGCCGATAGCAGTGACAGGGCTGTTGCTTTGCATGACCGCTACCACCCACGGAAAATGCCGGTTGAGTTTGGAGGTGGCGGCCCACAGCCAGACCGCGATCCATACGACCTTCGTGGCGGGAATCCACTCGCCCGGAAACAGGAAGCAGATGAGCGCGGCGTAATAATGTTCGCCGCGCGCGGCCAGGAACAGGGTCTTGTCGGTGAGGCCGAGCAGCGGCAGGAGAATGACGGCCGGCAACAGCAACGAAGGAGTGAGCGCGGGAGCCAGCAGGGCGCGCAGCAGGAAGATGTAATGCGCCAGGTATAGGGCAGCATCGAAGAATGTACGGCGGTCGCCGCCGATCAGCGGCAACGCGGGAAACAGCGGCAGCTTGATAGTGCCGGCCCGCAGGAAGTGCAGAAATCCGGCGATCGGCGGAGAGTAACGGCCCGTGAGCGGACCACTGCTGCACCCGAGTCCCAGCCCCTCGAACGCCATGCTCCACAGAACCGCTTTCTGGAAGGCGTCCGGCGCGGCGGACGGCCCGCGCGAAAACGAGCAGAAGAAAAGCCACATCCCCGCATAGAACACCACTTTAAGAATGTAGAGAACGTACACCGGCCATGGAGTGCCATAGCCTTGTGTAGCCCAGCACTGGCAGACCATTCTCAGGCGCTCGGCGAAGGGCCGGCGCTGCCAGTCGCGTATGTCGTACGGGGGCATCAGCGGCTTGGGCAAAGCCATAACAGGGAATACTATCAGATGCGGACCACGCAAAAACCTCCCTAAATCGCGTTCGTCGTAACCTATAGCACTGCATATAGATAAAATTCTTGACGAACTACTACCTATTGGGCCATTATTACGAATGCGCGACAATATAAGGAGGGCGCCCAGATGGGACAGCTTACCGTAGACCTGAGTGCAAAAATGGAAATGTTGAAAACAAAGGAGCAAAAGCTCAACCGGACAGGCGTAGCCTTTCCCCGGTATTTCACGGCTCGGCAGGAGGCTGGCAAGACGCCCTACGACGAGGTCCGTTGGGAGACGCGCACCGCCTCTATCGGCAACGATAAGGGCGCGGTCATCTTCGAGCAGCGCGACATCGAAGTGCCGGTGGACTGGTCGCAGACTGCCACCAACATTGTCGCGAGCAAATATTTCCACGGCAAGCTGGGTTCTCCGGAGCGCGAGACCAGTGTGGCGCAACTGGTGCAGCGGGTAGTGGACACCATCGCCGGCTGGGGCGGCAAGGACGGCTACTTCGCCACGGAGGAGGACAACCAGAACTTCCGCGACGAACTGGCCCACCTGATGCTGTCGCAGAAGGCCTGTTTCAATTCGCCGGTATGGTTCAACGTGGGCGTGAAGGAAGCGCGCGGCTACGGCTGGGTCTACGACGAAACCGCGGGCGCCATCGCCAAGCTGGAGCAAGGCGCTACGCGGCCGCAATGCTCGGCCTGCTTCATCGTGTCGGTGAAGGATTCGCTCGAATCCATCCTGGATCTGGCCAAGACGGAGGGCATGCTGTTCAAGTGGGGTTCGGGCACGGGCTCCAACCTATCGTCACTGCGCGAAGAAGACGCTATCCTGTCGGGCGGCGGCCGCGCCTCGGGGCCGCTATCGTTTATGAAGGGCTTCGACGCATTCGCGGGCGTCATCAAGTCCGGCGGCAAGACCCGCCGCGCGGCCAAGATGGTGATCCTGAATTGCGATCACCCGGATATCGAAAAATTCGTCTGGTGCAAGGCCAAGGAAGAGAAGAAAGCGCACACGCTGGTGGAAGCGGGCTACGATTCGTCGCTCGACGGCGACGCTTACAGCTCGATCTTCTTCCAGAACGCCAACAACTCCGTGCGCGTGACCGATGAGTTCATGGAAGCCGTCACCCAGGACCGCGACTGGTGGACCAAGTCCGTGGTGGGCAGCCAGCCCAAGGACCGCTACAAGGCGCGCGACCTGATGCACCAGATTGCCGAAGCCACGCACCAGTGCGGCGACCCCGGCATGCAGTTCGACACCACGGTGAACCGCTGGCATCCCTGCAAGAATACGGCGCGCATCAACGCCTCGAATCCCTGCTCGGAATACATGTTCCTGGACGATTCGGCTTGCAACCTGTCGTCGCTGAACCTGATGAAATTCGTGGGTCCGGACGGCCAGTTCGACGTGGAGGCATTCCGCCACGCGGTGGACACCCTGATCATGGCGCAGGAAATCATCGTGGATAACGCCAGCTATCCGACCGAGAAGATCGCGGGTAATTCGCACGACTATCGCCCGCTGGGGTTGGGCTTCGCCAACCTGGGGGCGCTGCTGATGTCGTTCGGCATTCCGTACGACAGCGACCAGGGCCGCGATTATGCCGGCGCCATCACGGCCGTGATGTGCGGCCAGGCTTATTTGACCAGCGCGCGCATGGCCGGCAGCACCGGACCGTTCCCCGGCTACGCGCGCAATACCGAAGCGTTCCTGGAAGTGATCCGCATGCACCGCGACGCGGCGCACAAGCTGAACAGTCACCAGATTCCACAGGATCTCTATCAGGGGGCCAAGGAGTGCTGGGACCACGCGCTGGAGACGGGCCGCCGCAACGGGTATCGCAACGCGCAGGTGACCGTCATCGCGCCCACCGGCACCATCGGCTTCATGATGGATTGCGACACCACCGGCATCGAGCCGGACCTGGCGCTGGTGAAATACAAGAGACTGGTGGGCGGCGGCGTGATCAAGATCGTCAACAACACGGTGCCGCAGGCGCTGATCAAGCTGGGCTACACGCCGGCGCAGGCCGACCAGATCGTGAGCCACATCGACGCCACCGGCACCATCGAGGGCGCGCCGCATCTGAAGCCCGAGCACCTGGCCTGCTTCGATTGCAGTTTCCGGCCGGCCAACGGGACGCGGTCCATCCATTACATGGGGCACTTAAAGATGATGGGAGCTGTGCAGCCGTTCATCTCCGGCGCGATTTCGAAGACCATCAACATGCCGGAAGAGGCCACCGTGGACGAGGTGATGGATGCCTACGTCGAGAGCTGGAAGCTGGGCCTGAAGGCGGTGGCGATTTACCGCGACAACTCGAAGCGCGTGCAGCCGCTGAGCTCGGGCGCGGGGGCAAAGTCCGAGAAGGCTGCCGCCGCGGCGGCCCTGGCGCCCGCCACCCAGACGGTGGAGAAGGTGGTCTACCGGCCCGTGCGGCGTAAGCTCGACGACACACGCACGGCCATCACACACAAGTTCTCGATCGGCGGCCATGAGGGCTACATCACGGTAGGCATGTACTCTGACGGCTCCCCCGGCGAGATCTTCATCACCATGGCGAAGGAAGGCTCGACCATTTCCGGCCTGATGGACGCGTTCGCCACGGCCATCAGCTTCAACCTGCAGTACGGCGTGCCGCTACGGTTCCTGGTGGACAAGTTCGCGCATGTGCGTTTCGAGCCCAGCGGATGGACGGGCAACCAGCAGATCCCCTACGCCAAGTCGATCATGGATTACATTTTCCGCTGGCTGGGCGCGCGCTTCCTGGGGCCGGAGTACGCGGTGAGCGAAGCGGGCGAGACCGCCACGCTACGTCCGACGGAGCCGAGCCCGCAGCAGGAGCTGCCGTTTGCGCCGATGACCGCGGATGCGCCGCTGTGCGCGGAGTGCGGGTCGATTATGACGCGCAACGGCAGTTGCTATAAGTGCGGCAATTGCGGGGGGACCAGCGGCTGCAGCTAACCCTGTTCGGAATCCCTTCCGATTTATCGGACACGGGATCCCGAGAGAGGCCGGCTGCGGCCCAGCGGCATGGTCTATTGGATGCGAAACAGCAGTGTGGAATCGTTTGACGTGTGGAGCTGCTAGGCGGCAGCGGGATGCGGCACGAAGTCACGCCAACTCTCGCAAGTCACCTACCCAATAATCCGGCGACCACTTGGCCAGTTCCTCCGGCTTCCCGTACCCGTACCTGACCGCGCAGGTACGGACTCCCGCGCGGCGGCCGGCTTCCATGTCGGCGGGAGAGTCGCCCACGAACAGGCAGTCCTCCGGCTTAGCGTCGAGCGCGGCCAGCGCGGCGCGCAGCACGTCGGGCGCGGGTTTGCACGGGAAGCCGTCGGTGCCCTGCACGTGGTCGAAGTAGCGGATCAGGCCGAACTGCTCGAGCACGGCGCGGGTGGTCGGAGAGCCCTTGGTGGTGGCCGTGGATTTGCGCCCGCCCAGCGCCGCCAGACCTTCGGGTACGCCCGGATAAACTCTGGTTCTCAGGTGGCCGCGGGCGAGATAATTCGTGCGATATTCCTGAATCAGGCCGTCGATTTCAGCGGCGGAGAAGCCGGGAAAGACTTCCGTAAAGACCGCGATCAGGTGCAGACCGATGAAGCCCTTCAGATATTCAAACGACACCTTCGGCGCGCCCGGCCGGAGGGCGATCACGTACTCCACAGCGGCACAGATATCCTCGGCGCTATCGAGCAGCGTGCCGTCGATATCGAAGAGATAAACGGGAAAGCGCGGGATCACGCGGGCTGCGGCCGTTCGCCTTCCGAAAGACCTGGCAGGCGGCGGTCCGGCGCGGGGCGCAGTACCTGCTGCGTGCCATCGCCGGTATCCTTGGGCGGCTTGGCCGCGATCTGCGGCAACGTGTCGCCGTTGATGATCTGCAGCACTTCGCTTCCGTCGAGAATCTCGCGCTCGAGCAAGGCTTCGGCAATGCGGACCAATGCGTCGGAATGCTCCTCGATGACCTTCACCGCAGTGTCATAACCCTTCTGCACCAGCTTCCTGACCTGTTCGTCGATGCGGATAGCGGTCTCTTCGCTGTAGTCCCGGTGCTGGGCGATCTCGCGGCCCAGGAAGATCTGCTCTTCCTTCTTGCCGAAGCTCAGCGGGCCGAGCTCGCTCATGCCCCACTCGCAGACCATCTTGCGGGCCATATCGGTAGCGCGCTCGATGTCGTTGCCCGCGCCGGTGGTCATGTGATGCATGTAGCGTTCTTCCGCGATGCGCCCGGCCATCAGGATGGTGAGGCGGGCCTCCAGATATTCCTTGTTGTAGGAATGCTTGTCGTCGATGGGCAATTGCATGGTGATGCCCAGCGCCATGCCGCGCGGAATGATGGTGACCTTGTGCAACGGATCGGCATCCGGGATGATCGCCGCCACCAGCGCATGGCCGGCCTCGTGATAGGCCGTGTTACGTTTCTCAGCGTCGCTGAGGATCATGGACTTGCGCTCGGCGCCCATGAGGATCTTGTCCTTGGCCAGCTCGAAGTCGATCATCATGACGACTTTCCGGTTCTGCCTGGCGGCGTTCAAGGCGGCCTCATTGACCAGATTGGCGAGGTCCGCGCCGGCCAGTCCCGGAGTGCCGCGGCCCAGCACGGAGAGGTCGACGTTGTCGCCCAAAGGAATCTTCTTGGTGTGCACGCGCAGGATGGCTTCGCGGCCGCCCACGTCGGGGAGGCCCACCACCACACGGCGGTCAAAACGGCCGGGACGGAGCAGCGCGGGATCCAGCACGTCGGGCCGGTTGGTGGCGGCCACCAGGATCACGCCCTCGTTGGATTCAAAACCGTCCATTTCGACCAGCAACTGGTTCAAGGTCTGTTCGCGCTCGTCGTGTCCGCCGCCCAGGCCCGCGCCGCGATGGCGGCCGACGGCGTCGATCTCATCGATGAAGATGATGCACGGTGCGTTCTTCTTGCCCTGCTCGAAGAGATCGCGCACGCGGCTGGCGCCCACGCCGACGAACATCTCGACGAAATCCGAACCGGAGATGGAGAAGAACGGCACACTGGCCTCGCCGGCGATGGCGCGCGCCAGCAAAGTCTTGCCGGTGCCGGGAGGGCCGATCAAGAGTACGCCCTTGGGGATGCGGCCGCCGAGCTTCTGGAATTTCTGCGGCTCGCGCAGGAATTCGATGATCTCCTGCAGCTCTTCCTTGGCTTCCTCGACGCCGGCAACGTCCTTGAACGTTACCTTCTTCTGTTGCGTGGAATGCAGCCGGGCACGGCTCTTCCCGAAGCTGAGGGCCTTGTTGCCGCCGCTCTGCATCTGCCGCATCATGAAGATCCAGAAAGCCAGCAGCAAGATAAATGGGGATGCCTGCACTAACAGCGAGAACCAGGGATTGGAGTTGGTGTCCTTGATTTCAACCTTGACGCCGTTCTGCTGCAGCAGATCGTAGACGGCCGGGTAATTGGAGGGGATCAGAGTGCGCAGACCGCGGTCGCCGCCTTGATAAACGCCGTGCACCTCGATCCCGCTGATATTGACCTCTTTGATTTTCTTGTCCTTGACCTGTTCGAGGAAGTCGGTGAAGGCAATCTGCTCCTCCGCCGGGTGTTTACCCTGGCGCATGATAGTCCACAAGAGAACGCCGAGGCAGATAAGAACCACCCAAAAAATTGCTGTCTTGATATTAGAATTCACGAAACCTCCCACCGCACTTTCCCATGAGGTCAGCCGCTATACGTATAGACGTAAGAAGCATCCCACTCGATTCCAAATACGTTACAGGCCAGTCTCCCGGATGCCGAGGACCGGGCCTGCGCCGGAACGGGCGGCCATGCCGGCTGACGGGCCGAAGCGCCTGGCCCAAAGGATCTGATCGCCCACAGTCACGATCGGCCAACCGCGGCGTTCCCACAATGGAACGCGCCCCTCGTGGAATAGGGCTTTAATCTTCTCCGCTCCCGAGCGGTCCGCGGGTTGGTACTGATCGCCGGGCCGCCAATTCCGAACTTCCAGGGGACCGGAGATCCGACACCAGTCCAAATATCCCACGCCTCCATTATATACGCCTCCGGACGTTTCCGTTACGTTCGTATTATCAAATAGTTCCGTGTGTAGTACCCGCTTTTGGCCAGGCAGGCGGACGGCGCCGGGCACGGGCAGCGGAAAGCGATAGTTGCGGGTTTCCAGATTATCCGCGGTGGGCGGGGCGATGCGCAGCCACTCGAACGAGCGGAAGATGTCGAGTGAGGGAATCTGCAGGCGGCCGTGCCCTTCGCTCGATGTAGCCAGCTCCAGGATGCCCGCGAGGTGCTCGAAGGCTACACCACGCAGATCGCCTTTGGCCAGTTCGACCGCCCGGCGGATCAGCCGGCGGGCTACGGCTGTCCGCAGACCGGCGAGGACTTTGGTGCGGATCAGGATGGCGGGCGGGTCAAAGACGAAATGCTCCGGGACCAGGCGGGCTAGTTCAACATCCCAATAGGCTTCCTCGGCCTGAGCCCAATCGGCGGTGTGCGCCAGGGTCCCGGTGAGGGCCGGATTCCAATCCTCGGTTAATTGCGGCAGCAGGTGACGGCGGATGCGATTGCGGGCAAAGGCGTCGCTAGCGTTGGTGGAATCGGTGCGCCAGGTAATGCCGCGCTCACGGAGGTATTGCTCGATTTCCGGGCGATCGATTTCGATCAGCGGGCGGACCACGCCTTCGGCGGTGACCGGCCGGATGCCGGCCAACCCGGCGGTGCCGGAGCCGCGCAGGAAGCGGAACAGCACGGTCTCCGCCTGATCGGAGCGGGTGTGGCCAGTGGCGATGCGGTCGATTGCGCCGGACTGCCGCACGCGCGCGAAGAACCGCAGACGCGCGGCGCGCGCGGCCTGCTCGAGATTGTCGCCGGAATCACGGCAGAGAGCCGCCACGTCGGCTTCCTGCACCTCGCACGGGAGATCCAGTGCGGCGGCCAGCTCACGCACGAACTCCGCATCCTGGCGGGATTCGCCGCCACGCAGCCGATGGTCGAGGTGCAGGGCGGTGAGGCGCAGATCCCAGCGCGGCGCCAGCTCATGCAGAACATACAGCAGGCACACGGAATCAGCGCCGCCGGAAACCGCCACGCCGACGCGTTGACGCGGCTGAAACATGCTATAACGGGTGATCGTTTTCGCGATTCGTTCGAGCATTTCTGAGCCGATATCCAATATTCTAAGCCTCGCCGAGGGGGCGCCTACCGCGTGACTACTGAAACGATCCAGATGGCCTCCAAGATCCGTCTGCTATTGATGGACGTGGATGGCGTGCTGACGGACGGCAAGCTACTTAACGTACCGGATGCACTAAACCAGGGAAACATGGTAGAGACAAAAGGGTTCGACTCACAGGACGGGATCGGCCTGCAATGGTTAAGTTGGAAGGGAATCGCCACCGGACTCATCAGCGGGCGGGTGTCTCCGGCGACCATCGAGCGGGCGAAGCAATGCAAGTTCCGCTACGTTTACCAGGGACACATCGAGAAGATTCCGATTCTGGAAGAGATTATGGCCGACGCGGGAGTCGTCCGGGAGCAGGTAGCGTATATCGGCGACGATCTGACGGATGTGGTGGTGATGCACCGCGTCGGTTTCGCCATCGCCACGGCCAACGCGCGTACGGAAGTGAAGGCGCAGGCGCATTACGTGACCGCTGCGCCGGGAGGTAGCGGCGCGGTGCGCGAGGTGGTGGAGATCATTTTGCAGTCGCAGGGGTATTGGGACGAGATTTTGCGGAAGTACGAGCTGACCTGAGGCGTCCCTCGAGGCGGCGTGGCTGCAGCTCGCGCAGGGCGTCGCGACCGATCCAGCGGGCTGAGGGCGACCGGCTGGCGGCCAGGGATTCCGCCAGCTCAATGGCCGCATCGCACAACTGCATGTTGCGCTTGCCAATCTGGCGTAGCGCCCAGTTGACCGCCTTCTTCACAAAATTGCGCTCATCGGTGGCGGCCCGGCGGATGAGCGGCAACGCCGCACGGAACTGCGGGTCGGCGGCGTTCTTGTCGTGAACGGCCAATCCGGCGAGAAGGGCGAAGGCGGCGCGGCGTTCGTATTCAGGCTGGCGCCGGGACCATTCACGCACCTTGCGCCAGGCGAAGGGAGTCCGCCAAAGCAGGCAAATGCAGGCGGAATCGCAGACGGACCAGCAGTCGAACCGGCCGACCCAGCGCTCCACTTCTTCTTCGGAAATCCGCAGCGGGTCGGCGACCATAGTAGCCAACATGCGGGCTTCGAGGACGCCGGTGGACCACAGGGCGGGGGCAAGTTCGTGGTTGCCGCGCAGCTCCCTGGCAATGGCGCGGATGGCGGGCGTGGCCACGCCATAGGCTTTCGCGGGCCGGATGCCGTACCGGGCCATGCCGGCTACGTTGACGGCGCTGCCGGCGGCGCGGAGGCGGCGGAGGATGCTACTGGTCGAAGTCGACCTTGTCATAGACTTCGGCTAGAGGAAGGATGGCGCCAACGGAGTCCAGCCTGATCGTCTGACTGATGTCGCCATATTCCACGAGGCTGCTACCGGTCTCCCGCCGGTTCCAGTATTCAATGTGCGGGCGGTCCTGGGCGACGGTCAGGTAGTCGGTGAGTGATGGCAGCGTGCGATAGTGCTCAAATTTGCATCCACGATCGTTTTCGGCCCGACGTTCCAGCTCCAGGTACTCGGCGGGAGTCAGAAAGTCAGCGCGTTGCAAGGACATTACCTACTCACTATAGCTGACTTCCAATTTGCGCGATCTGACGGCCGCGTACGCCAGCACGAGAGTGGAGACAACCAGCAGGCCGGGAATAGCGAGCCAGGCGGGGGTGGGATCCGTGGTGGTGACCAGGAGGGCCGCGGGACCTTCGAAGTTATCGGCCGCCGGGCACAGCGATTTCAGGTAGAAGATGATGCTGATTTTCTTCAGCAACGACGGCAGGAACGGATTCAGATTCTCCCACACAAACACGACGGCCGCGGGGATCAGCGGATTGCGGATGATGATCCCGGTGAGCAGGAATACCGACCCATAACCGATGCAGGCCAGCGCGGCGGTGAACGTGTACCAGCCCAACTGGGCCAGGCCGGGTCCGTGAAAAAGATATTGCTGAAACACAGGGCCCCAGTGGGCGCTGATGAACAGGAAACTCACGGCCACGCTGCCGGCGAAGTAGACGATGGCCGCGATCAATCCCGCAAGGTACTTACTGACGGCCAGCACTTCACGGCGCACAGGCGACATGAAGTAATAATGCAGCGTGCGCTCCAGCACCTCGGCGCGGAACAGGTTCGAAAAGATGCCGAGACAGCCGAAGAAGATACCCAGGCGCAGAAAGTAGACCTGAAAAATGCCGGCGAAGATCATGTTGTCTTCCGCCAGAGTGTGGTGCATGTTGCTGCTGAAGACCGAATGCAGGCCGGTGATGACGACGGGGCCGAGCGTGAGGATGTAGATCCACCAGGCGCGTTTCGAAAACAGGCTCTTCTTCAGTTCCAGGCGCAGGATAGCGGCGACCTGGCGCCGCCACAGCATCCAGGGCATAGCAGTAATCTGGCTCCAGGTCATGTGGTGCCTCCTTCGCCGCCGATCAGGTATTGGTAGACCGAATTCACATCGTCGTCCGCGGGCGCCACGGCATCGACGTCGAGGCCGCTATCGAGGACGATGCGGTTGAGCATCAGATATAAGTTGTCGGCGTCGCGCGTGCGCACCAGCAGGCCGCGGCCGTCGCTATTGACCTTGGCTTCCACCACGTTGTCCTTTTCAAAGAGCCGCGCGGCCAGCACGCCGGGCTTGTCGCAGCGCACCAGGATCTGCATGGGCTGATCCTTGACTTCGCTGCGCACGTCGTGAATCTGGCCCTCCGCGACCACGTAGCCGTGGCTGAGCAGGATGACCTGATCGGAGATGCGATCGACCTCGTGCAGGATGTGGCTAGAGACGATCACGTGGCGGCCTTCCCCGCCCCACTGCTTGAACAGCGCGATGGTTTCGTTGCGCGCCATGGGATCGAGCCCGTTCAGAGGCTCGTCCAGCACCAGCACCGTCGGGCGGTGGGCGATGGCCTGCGCCAGCTTGATGCGCTGCCGCATGCCCTTGCTATAGGCGGCCACGGGGCGGCCGGCGGCTGCCGTCATGGAGACGCGCTCGAGGGCCTCTTCAGTCAGCCGGACAGCTTCGGACTCGACCATGCCATGCACCAGCAGGAACGAATAGATGAACTGGTAGCCGGTGAGCCCTTTGGGAAAGGCATCGAACTGCGTGCAATATCCCATCTTGCGAAACAGCTCTTCGGGGCGCCCGGTTGGAATGCCCAGGATCGTGACAGAGCCGCGCGTGGGATGAATGAGCCCGGTCATCAGGTTCATCAGGGTGGTTTTACCGGAACCGTTGGGACCGACCAGACTGGTGATGCCGGGCGGGATGGCGAGATTCACGCGATTGACGCCCAGCACCTCGCCATAGAAGCGCGAGACGTTATCGAAGACGATGCGCGGGTCGCTCACCGGACCACCTCCGCGCCGCGGATCTTGTGCGAGAGCAGATACAGGCAGCCGGCGCAAATCAACACCAGCGCCATCCAGCAGCACCAGGTGGGAACGTCGCCGCCATGTACGCGGAAGAAAAAGGCGCCGGAGCCGCGATGCATGGGCCGCTCGAAGAGGGAGGTCCAGACGGTGCCGATCAGATGGCTGATGTTGATCAGATTGCCCCAGCTCGTGCGCAGGATGGCGTTGATGGCGCCGCCAAAGCCAGCGGCCACAAAGAATGACCCGAAGAGCAGGCCGCCCGCCATGGGCTTCCACTTCACCCAGGCGGAGAGCGCCAGGGACAGCAAGGATAAAAACAGAATCCAGATCCAGGAACCCAGAAAAATAGCGCCGGCGATGCGCAGATTCTGTCCGAACCAGCCGTTGCCTTCAAGCGATGCTTGCAGGATGAACAGCAGCAGGCCGGGAATCCAGGTCATGATGGACATCAGGATCAACAGGACGGACATCTTTCCGAGCACGTATTCGGCGCGTGAAAAGGGCCGCGACAGATACAGCGGGAGCGCGTTGTTGGCCAAGTCGGGCGAGATCTGGCCGGGGCCCACGAAGGCAGCCAGGAACAGAGTCATCATGCTCTGCCAGCCCAGCAGGTTCATGAAGAAGGCGGCGTTCACGGTGATCAGATTGCTCGAACCAATCTGCAACAGCTTCATGGCGCTCAGACTGTGCTGCACGTAGATCAGCAGCGCGAAGATGAGCGGCGCCAGAATGCTGACCAGGAAAAACAGGCTGAAGAAGCGAGAGCGGCGCTTCTCCGCGAAGGCATATCGCGGCAGGATGAGGAAGCGCGACCAGGCGGGCGTGAGGGCCCCTTCGTAGCCCTTGTAGGCGTGCTTAAACACCGCCATTGGGCACCTCCATGGCTTTCAGGAAAATATCTTCCAGGGAATCGCGCTTGTGATTCAGGCGCCGGATCTGCACGTTCTGCTCAGCGGCCAGCGCATAGAGCTGGCGGATCTCGACGCCGTCGGGCATAACCAGTTTCATGCGGCCGTCGGGGAACGAAGCCGCTTCACAGCCTAGCCGCTCGATGCCGGCAGTGAAAGTGCCGTTGGCGCCGCGGGTTTCCAGCTCCAGGAATTTGCGGTTGGCGCGGCGTTCTTCTTCCAGGTTGCAGGACGCGGCGATGCGGCCGTCTTTGAGGATGAGGACTTCATCGCAGCACTCGTCGACGTCGCGCAGCAGGTGCGAGGAGAGGATCAGGCGCAGATCGCCGCGGTCGCGGATTTCCTGAATGAGCTGGATCATGCGGGCGCGGGCCGGCGGATCGAGGCCGTTGGTGGGTTCGTCGAGGAACAGCAGCTTGGGGCCGTGGGCGATGGCTTGGGCCAGCTTGGCCATCTGTTTCATGCCCAGCGAGTAAGTGCCCAGATTGCGATAACGCGCCTCGCCCAGGCCCACCCAGAAGAACGCCTCGTGGGCGCGCTCCATGGCCTGCTGGGGCGGCAGGCCGGAGAGTTCAGCCATCAGGCGCACGAAGTGGACGCCGGTCATGCCGGCGATGAAGGAATCGTTTTCCGGCATGTAGCCCAGCAGCGCGCGGACAGCCTTGGCGTCAGTGCGAATATCCTTGCCGAAGATGCGCGCGGTGCCTGCGAACGGCTGGTGGAAGCCGAGGAGGGTGTTGATCAGGGTCGACTTGCCGGCTCCGTTGGGGCCTAAAAGACCGATGGCGCGGCCGGTGAGCGCGCCATTCAGTTTTTTCAGAATGGGCCGCTCGCCGAACCGGACCTCGAGATTATCAAGCTCAATGACAGGTTGCATTGCATCTCAGGGAGAGCCGCTTAAAAAGCGGCGGCGGGCAGGACTGCCTGCCCCTCCCATGATACGCACTCTAGTGTAACTGTGTTCCAGGCTTTTCAAATAAATGCAGCAGGCTCATATTACCAATGGTGGTGAAGAGGCTGCCGCTGGTGGCGAATGTGATGCGGTCGTTCTCGCCGTAGGCCGCGATCAACGTGGGCTTCAGATTGGCGGCCAGCTCCTGCGCGAACTGCTGTTGATTGAACTGCTCCAGGAGCGGCGCAAGCGACGAGCCGACGTTGTAATACACCATGGCGGAGAAGTTGGTGTACTGATCGTGCGGGATCAACCCCATAAAGGTCGACGAGCGCGGCAGCGTGTAGCCGCCGGCGCGGTTCTGAATGGCGGTGTCGAGCAGCGCCTGACTGGAGGAGGCCAGCAGATAGCCATCCGTGTAGACGTAGTGAACCAGCGGGAACTGCGGCGTGTTCTGGCCGGCCAGCGCATAGTAGGTCCGGCCGTTGGCGGTGGTTTGCTGGATTTGGACGGTCTTGGCGGCGGCCACCAGTTTCTCGATGGTGGCTTGCAGCTTGACTTGATCGTAGACTTCGATGGCCACCTTCCAGGACGGCAGCGGCAGTACCGGTCCATCCTGCGCCATGGCGACTTCGCCGCCGAGCGCGGCCGCCAGGTCGTTGCGGATATCCACACCGAGCAGCGCCTGCACTTCGGCCAGATGCTGCTGGAAGGCCGGGTTGGACTGCTGCATGGTCATGATCTCATCGATGATGGCGGCGGGCTGCTTGACTGCGGCGGCCCAGGCCAGAGTAGCTTGCGGCGAAATAAAATCCAGCGCTCCGAGCGATGCCGGCGCGGCCAGCCAGGAGGCGACGCCCGTACGCTGCCCGTTGAAGATCAGGGCGGCGCGGGTCTCGGTGGCGCCGGCATTGCCGGTCTGCTGCACCATCAGATACTGGACGTTGGGCGCGTGGCCATGGCCGGCGGGCGCCATCGCCTGCACATCGGCGGCGAACAGCAAGCCCACTCCCGAGCTATAGGAGCCCACGATCTGCTGCCCGAATTCCGTGGTAGCGAATTGGGTGGGGGCGCCGGCGGCGACCTGCTGCAGCGTGGCGGCATCCGGCGACAGTGCCACCAGGTTCGGCAGAATCAACAGAACGCATTGGCCTTGCGGAATGGTCCCGATGGCAGAAGGATCCGTGACGATGCGCAGGTGCTGGGCATTCGCGCCGGTGGACAGTTTGGCCGCTTCACTTTGCGCGAAGGACTCGAAACCGGACTTGGTCAACTCAGCCAGGATCACCGGCTGGCCGGGACGGCCACCCGCGCTCAACGGGGCCGCCACTACCATCTCATTGCCCAGATAGCCGCTCATGGCGCTCATATCGGCGATGACCTGGTCGAGCTTATTCTGCTGCCACCATTGGGCGAGAGTGGGGTTCTGATTGATCTTCGGAACAAAGACCTGCTGCACTTCGGTCAGCGCCTGGCTGAGATTCGGGATGCTGGCGTAGACCACCGTCTGGGCAGGCACCAGCGTCAGCAGGTTGCTCGAAAAACGCAGCGCCGGGAAATGGTCGCTATCGAGTTTAGCGTTGAGGGCGGTCACGGCATTGAGCATCGCGATGTAGGCGGCCGAGTCGTGGCTCCAGGAGATTTCCGCCTTCACGGGCGTGGCGCCCATGGCGGGGCTGGTGGCCACCTGATCGCCGGCATGCAGCACTTGCTGGTGACGGTCCTGGGCCACCAGCACGGTACCCTCGATCACCGTAACACGCGAACCCTTGATCCCGCTGTTGACGCTGAAGACGGTGCCAGTGACGGCCACGCGGCAATCGCGCGTGGCGACATACAGATGGCCGGAGTGGCGCTTGGCGGCCCGCACGATGATGGCGCCGTGATCCAGCGCAACGGTCAGATCCTGGCCCTGTTCGGAAGCAGAGAAGCCGGAGCGCTCGCGCATTTCGACGCGCGAACCATCCCGCAGGCGCAGCACGGCGCGAGAATCGCGGGCGGTACGAACGGCGATGCCGGCGGGCACTTCCGCGCCGCGGACGAGGGGCGCAGTGCCGCTGTCGGAAACACGGTAGATGAGCCCGTCGGCGGCTTCGACCACCGCCTCGGGACCGGAATAACCTGGGCGCGATGCCCAGAAGGCCAGACCGGCGGCGCCTACCAGCGCGGCAGCCATCGCCCAGCGGTAAAGAATGATTGGCGGGCGGCGGCGCGTGATGGTTGGCCCGGCCGGGACGGGAGCCGCCTTCAGGGCCTTGTAGCAGGCGACGCATTCGTGGGTATGATCCTCCAGCAACAAGGCTCGTGCGGGAGATAGCTGGCCTGCGCGATAGGCCGGCATGAGGGCCTGGAAGTCCTCGCAATTGTGGAGGGTGGTATGTTGCGAGAGGCGTGCCTGGACCCTGGCCGCGGCAGCCTCGATTAGGGCGGGATCGATGGACTCGTCGCGGATTTCGGCCATGGCTTGTTCCAATAGCGGATCGATGTTCGGATCTTGTGGCGTCATCTGATTTCTCCCATGTAGGACAAAAACTCCTGCTGAATACGATCGCGCGTTCGGGATAGCGTTACGGCGATACTGGCCGGCGTGGTGTCGAGGGCCCGGGCAATTTCCGGGTTATCTTTGCCCTCAAAGAAACGCAGTGCGAAGATTTCGGCGGCCCGGGGACTGAGCCGGGCGACCGCCCCGCGCAGCCAATGGCGGATTTCGGCGGACCGGTGCACGCGATCGGGAGCAAGGGAGGCGTTTTCGGATAACAGGGGGGCCACGTCTTCGAGTGGGACTTGCTGCGCGGCCTGCCGGGAGCGGATCAGGTCCAGCGCAGCGTTTACGGCTGCCCGCCGCAGATAGCTATCCATGTTGCCGACGGCTTGGGCGTCCGGTGGGCGGCGCAGCAGGCGCATGAAGACGGTTTGCAGGACGTCTTCCGCGTCGCCGGCGTTGCCCGTGATGCGGTAGGCCGTACGGAACACTGTCGAGTGGTGCTCCCGGAATACGAGGTCCAGATCCACTGGCGGAGCGGTCCGGACCGGTTCCAATTGGGCGGTGGCCTCCACTTTTTTCTTCCTCTCCTGCTCTTCATACATGAGACGGCTCCAGGGGCGGATATTTAACAAGTTTGCCGGGGGCCCCTAGTGGATAACGGTGGGTTCCGGGGAAAAGTTCGGACGCGGGGCGGGATGCAGCCATAACGGGGCACTTTAACGATATCAGGGTGCCGTCCGCGCGCGTTCGCCTGCGTTCGACGCCCTCACGCGTGTCGAAGGAGCCGCCGAGATCGTGGCCGTTGGCGATCGCATCCAAGGTAGAATACTAGGCCATGATCCGCCGCCTCTGCTGCTTTTGTGCCTCGCTCCTGACCGTGCTCCAGGCACAGAGCGTGCGCATGACCGGCTACTCTCCCGAGAGCGCCCGCGCGGAAGAGGCCATCGAGCGGCAATTCCGCTCCATCCCGTCGCCCGACGGGGAACGCAAGCAGCACCGCTACTTCACGGCCGAGCCGCATCCGGCCGGATCGGAGCGCAATCACGAGCTGGCGGAATATGTAGAGCGTCTGTGGCGCGAGCAGGGCCTGGAAGATGTCCGCATCCAGCGCTACGATGTGCTGACTTCCCTGCCCCGCTCGATCACCGTGGAAATGGTGGCTCCCGTGGCGTATCGCGCCTCTCTGCGCGAGGACCCGTACTTCGCCGACCCCGACACCAAGAACCCGGCGATTCGCGGCGGTTACATCTCGATGTCGGCATCCGGCGAAGTGACCGCCCCGCTGATCTACGCGCACAGCGGAAACCCGGAGGATTACGATGTCCTGCGGCGGCAGCATATCAGCGTCAAGGGAAAGATCGTGCTGGTGCGCTATTCGAACCCGTACAGCTACCGCGGATTCAAGGCGCTGACGGCGCAGCGCGAGGGCGCCGCGGGGCTGTTGATCTATTCCGATCCGGCGGAAGACGGCTACCAGCGCGGCAAGGTCTTTCCCGACGGACCCTGGGGGCCGGAGAGTCACATCCAGCGCGGCTCGATCACATACGATTTCCTGGTTCCGGGGGATCCGCTGACACCCGGCTGGGCTTCGGTCGAGGGCGCGCGACGCATTCCCATCGAGGAGGCCATATCGGTACCCAAGATTATGGCGGTAGCCATGTCGTGGCGCGACGCCAGGCCGCTGCTGGCACGGCTGGATGGCCCTCTGGCTCCGAAAACGTGGCAGGGCGGGCTGCCGCTGGCGTATCATCTGGGCGGCGGCGCCGTGCGGGTCCATATGAAGGTGGATATGGACACCAGCCCAAAGCCCAATTACGTAGTGGAAGCGCGCGTGGAGGGCAGCCAGTTTCCCGATGAATGGATTCTGCTGGGCAATCACCGCGACGCCTGGGAATTCGGCGGGGTCGATCCATCCAGCGGCACGGCTTCGCTGATGGAGCTGACACGCGCCCTGGGAGAGATGAAGGCGCAGGGGTTCAGGCCGAAGCGCACCCTGATGGTGGCCAGTTGGGACGGCGAAGAGGTAGGGCTCACAGGGTCCACCGAATGGGGCGAGCAGTTCGCGGACGACTTGCGCCGAAAGTTGGTGGCATATCTCAACGTGGACTCCTCCACATCGGGCCCGTATTTCAAGCCAAGCGCGGTCGGATCGCTGGCGCCGCTGCTGGTGGAACTCAGCCGGGACATGCCTGCGCCTTCGGGTACCACGCTCTACCAGGAGTGGCGCACCTCGGCGGCCGCGGGGCGCGCCGCGGCGAAGGACGCGCGTCCCGTGACCGATCAGAACATGGTGGAGACGCGCATCGGCAGCGGTTCCGATTTCACCGTGTTTCTAAATCATCTATGCCGCCCCACGGTGGAGTTGACGTTCGAGGGCCCCTACGGCGTGTACCACTCGGCTTACGACGACTTTTTCTGGATGAATCATTTCGGCGATCCGGGCTACCGTTATCACACCCTGATGACGCAGTATTGGGGCACATTGGCTTTACGGCTGGCCGGCGCCGATATCCTGCCTTTCGATTTCGCGGCGTACGGACGCGACATTGCGCGGTTCGCGGCCGCACTGCCGCACGCGCACGTGGATTTTTCGGTGCTCGAAAAGCACGCGGGCGAGTTCCGGGCGGCCGGCGGGGATCTGAATGCGGCCATCGCGCAAGCCGTGGCTGCGGGCGCGCCCGACGCACAACTCACCGCACGGGTGAACCGCGCCATCATGCAGGTGGAATCCAATTGGGCAAACCCGGACGGTATCCCCGGACGCCCGTGGTTCCTGCACACGCTCTACGCGGCCCGATTTACCTACGGCCATCTGGAACTGCCCGGGCTCACGGAAGCCATCGAGAAACGCGACTGGAAGGAAGCCCAGCACCAGGCGGGAATTCTGGCGGAAGCATTAACGCGCAATACTGCGCTGCTGCGGGAGGCCGCCGCCAGCCTGAAGCCTGCCCCACAGAATCATAACTGACGGCAATATTCTAGTAGACATTCTACACAATATGCTGTAGAGTGTCTACAGAATGAACCCGCTGCCACCCTCGCGTGTGGAACTGCTGCAAGGCACTCTGGACCTGCTTATCCTGCGGACCCTGCTGCGCGGACCCACCCATGGACACGCCATTGCCAAGCACATTCAGCATACTTCCGAAGAGCTGTTGCAGGTGGAGACCGGTTCCTTATATCCGGCTCTGCACCGGCTGGAGGCGAAAGGCTGGATCGGCGCCTCGTGGCAATTGTCCGAGAAAGGCAAGCGGGCCCGATATTATCGGCTGACGCCGGCCGGGCGGAAAAAGCTCGCAGCCGAGCAATCCAAATGGCAGGCACTCATCCGTGCAATGGGTTTGATCCTGTTTCCGGCGGACGAGGAGGGACAATGAAGACGTTTTTTCGGCGGCTGGAGTGGCTGCTGAAACGCCACCGCATGGACGAAGAGCTGCGGGAAGAGCTGCAGTTCCACCTGGAGGAGGAAGCCGAAGAGCGCCAGGCCGGCGGTTTGCCATCGGGCGACGCGCAACGGGCCGCGCGCCGCGACCTGGGAAACGCCACCTGGCTTGCGGAGGAGACCCGCGCCGTGTGGGGATGGACGATTCCGGAGCAACTCGGCCAGGACCTGCGCTACGCCTTCCGTACCATGGCGGCCAACCGCTTGTTCACCGTGCTGGCAGTCCTGTCGCTGGCGCTGGGCATCGGAGCCAACACGGCGATTTACAGCTTCATGGACGCAATCCTGCTTCGCGCGCTGCCAGTGAGCGATCCCGAGTCCCTGGTGGTATTGAACTGGCACGCCAAGGCCCACCACAATTGGCAAGACTTCGTCATGACGGAAATCAGCGGCACGACCTATGACGATCCCCAGACAGGAACCACGGCCGGCATTTTTCCGTATCCGGCCTTCGAGCTTTTCCGGAAATACGACGCCATCTTTTCGACCCTGTTCGCGTATTACCCATCGTGGCAGGCAAGAAACCTGAACCTGACAATCAGAGGACAAGCCGGTATCGCCACGGGCGTGTACGTATCCGGCGGCTATTTCCCGGGTCTGGCCGTTCCCCCGGCTGCCGGGCGCCTGATCATTCCGGGCGACGACCGGGCAGGCTCCCCCGCGGTGGCCGTCGTCAGTTACGCGTACAGTCAGAGACGTTTCGGGGGGCCCGCCAACGCGGCGGGACAGTCGGTTCTGATCGATACCCTGCCCTTCACCATAGTCGGAGTGGCGCCGCCTGAATTCTTTGGAGCCGATCCCGCCGTGGTTCCGGACGTTTATCTCCCGATGCACACCGGAGAATTATTGCTTGGCTTTACTCCCGAGGGCTATCTCGATCGGAATTTCTATTGGATCCACGTCATGGGCCGATTGCGGCCGGGAGTAAGCCTCACCCAGGCCCAGGCCGTGCTGGCGCCGGTGTTTCACCAATGGGTGGCGGACACCGCCCACAACGACGCGCAAAAGGCAAACCTTCCGACACTGATGGTCAACGAAGGCGCAGGCGGGCTGGATACCCTGCGCCGGGAGTACTCGGAGCCGCTTTATGTGCTGCTGGCGCTTGTGGGATTGGTGCTGGCCCTGGCCTGCGCCAATGTCGCCAACCTGCTGCTGGCGCGGGCCACCGCCAGAAGGCGGGAAATTGCGCTGCGGATGAGCGTGGGCGCCGGCCGGGGACGCATCGTGCGGCAACTGCTCACAGAAAGCGTTCTGATGGCAGCGCTGGGCGGCATCCTGGGCGTGGCGCTGGCCGTCCTGGGAATTCGTTTTCTGACATGGCTGTTGGCCAACGGCCAGGCGAACTTCACCCTGCACGCGGAATTGAACTGGCACGTGTTGGGCGCGGCGGCCGCTCTTTCGCTGCTGACCGGCGGATTGTTTGGACTCGCTCCGGCGCTGCAGGCCACCCGCGTGGACGTCATGCCCGCGCTGAAGGAAACGCGCGCGGGCCAGCCGCGTGCCGGGCATGCCTTGCGGCGCGCCGGCCTGAGCCATCTGCTGGTGGCATCGCAAATCGCCATTTCGCTGCTGATGCTGGTAGCGGCCGGGCTCTTTGTCGGTACTCTTGCGAACCTGCACTCCATCGACGTCGGCTTCAATCGCGAGAACGTGCTGCTGTTCCGGCTGGACGCCCGCAAGGCGGGTCATGGGGACCCGGAGATAGCCGGCTTCTACGGCGACCTGCGCAAGCAGTTCGGCGCGATTCCCGGCGTGCGCAGCGCGAGCTTCTCGGACGATTCGCTCATCGAAGCCGGTACCAGCCGCCCGCTCGGCGTAGCCGGAGAGCCCGACCATGACGCCAACCGCATTCTCTCCGTGGGACCGGCATTCTTCGCAACCATGCAGATTCCGATGCTGGCCGGCAGGGATATCGAGGAGCGCGACCGCCCGGACGCGCCCGCCGTCGCGGTAATCAACGAAACGTTTGCCAAGACCAGTTTCGGCGATCGAAATCCGCTCGGTCAGCACTTGACGCTGGGTATGGGAGACGGAGAACGCCTCGCGCGCGACATGGAGATTGTCGGGATATCCAGAAATGCGCGCTACGGCGGCCTGACGAGAAACATCCCGCCAGTTGCGTATATCACTTACAACCAAGGCCCGCCGCGGCTGAGCCAGATGGTGTACGCGCTGCGCACCACGGGCAATCCTCTGGCGTACGTCAACTCTGTGCGTGAAATCGTGCGCCGGGCGGACCCGCGCGTGCCCGTGTTCCAAGTAAGAACGCAGACGGCGGATATCGACCGGACCATCAACCAGGAGATCACGTTTGCGGCGTTATGCAGCGGGTTCGCGCTTCTCGCGCTGGCGATCGCCTGCGTCGGTCTTTACGGAACGGTATCCTACAACGTGGCCCGCCGCACCAGCGAGATCGGCATCCGGATGGCCTTGGGCGCGCCACGCGGCAAAGTGGTACGCATGATCCTCGGCGACGTGTTGATCCTGGCGGCGGGCGGTCTGGCGACCGGGATAGCCGCGGCGCTCAGCACATCCAAGTTCGTGGCGTCGTTCTTATACGGGATGAAGGCCAACGACCCCGCGGCACTGGCGCTGGCCGTGGTGATTTTGCTGGCCGCCGCACTGGCGGCGGCGTACGTGCCCGCGCGCAAAGCATCTCGAATCGACCCGGTGGCCGCGCTACGCCACGAGTGACTCCGCCCGCCGGCCGAGTCCCCGGTGCGCTCCGCCTATGCTACGCTGTTGGCTTCCAACATGCCCCTCACCCGCGTCAAAAGCCAACTCATGAGCGCATCGGAAATCGATCGCACACTGGTGCGGCTGGCCCACGAGATCCTGGAGAAGAATTCCGAACTCGACCGGCTGGCGTTCATCGGCATTCGCCGCCGCGGCGTGCCGCTGGCGCAGCGGCTGGCGCGCAAAATCGAATCGCTCGAACAGCGGGCCGTGCCGGTGGGCATCCTGGATATCAATCTCTACCGCGACGACCTGACCACCGTCGATATCAAGCCGGTGGTGAGCGCCACCGAAATCCAGTTCTCGGTACAGGGCAAAGACATCATTCTGATGGACGATGTGCTGTACACCGGCCGCACGATTCGCGCGGCGCTGGACGCGCTGTTCGACCATGGCCGTCCGGCGCGCGTACACCTGCTGGTGTTGATCGATCGCGGCCACCGCGAGCTGCCCATCGAGGCGCAGTTCGTGGGTCGGGTTGTTCAGACCACCGATGACGAGATCATCGAAGTTAAGTTTCAGGAGATCGACGAGATGGAAAAAGTGCTGCTTGTCGAGAGGACCGCCGCGAGCGAAGCCGTTTAAACCCATGCCGGCAGGAATGCTCGGAATCGAAGAACTGGACCGCGCCGAGATCGAAGCCATCCTGGAGCGCGCCAAACACTTTCAACCCGTCCAGCACGAGCCGCAGAAGAAGCTGGACACGCTGCGCGGGAAGATGATCGTCAATCTCTTCTTCGAAGCGTCCACACGCACCCGCACCAGTTTCGAGATCGCCGCCAAGCGGCTGGGCGCGGACGCCATCTCTATCGCGGCTTCCGCTTCCAGCGTGTCGAAAGGCGAATCGCTGGTGGATACGCTGAACACCCTGGCGGCCATGCGGCCGAATGCCATCGTGATGCGGCATGCGGCCTCCGGGGCGCCGCATTTTTTAGCGCGCCACCTGGCCATGCCTATCATCAACGCGGGCGACGGCACGCACGAGCATCCCACGCAGGCGCTGCTGGATGCCCGTACCATTCTGGACCGGCGCGCCAGCCTGGAGGGCCTGCGGGTGGCCATCATCGGCGATATCGCGCACAGCCGCGTGGCGCGGTCCAACGTTTATCTGCTCTCGAAGTTCGGCGCGGAGATTGTGTTGTGCGGCCCGGCGTCGCTGCTGCCGCGAGAGCTGGCGCAGATTGCGCCGGGCGTCACGCTGACCAACGATATTCGCGAGGCCATCCTGGGGGCCGACGTGATCATGATGCTGCGCGTGCAACTCGAGCGGCAGCACGAAGCCGCGTTTCCCTCCAGCGAGTATTTTCAATTCTACGGCCTGACCCTCGAGCATCTTTCGCTGGCCAAGCCGGACGCCATCGTGATGCACCCGGGGCCCATCAACCGCGGACGCGAGCTGTCGTCGGAGGTGGCTGATTCGCAGCGGTCCGTGATCCTCAACCAGGTGGAAAACGGCGTGGCCGTGCGTATGGCGGTGTTGGAACGGGTGATTGGCTAGATGTCACAACTGCTGATCAGGAATGGGCGTGTCATCGACCCGGCTTCGGCCACCGACCGGCTGGCCGACGTTCTGATTCAGGATGGCGTGGTAGCGGCCGTGGGCACGGGCCTGGAAGCCGGCGGCGCCGAGGTATTCGACGCGGCAGGCCTGATCGTGGCGCCCGGCTTCATCGACATGCACGTGCACCTGCGGGAGCCTGGCATCGAGCATGCCGAGACCATCGAGACAGGCGCGCGCGCGGCGGCCGCCGGCGGATTCACGTCCATCTGCTCGATGCCCAATACCCTGCCGGTGAACGATAGCGCGACCGTCACGAGTTACATCGTGGAGCGCGCCCGCAAGCTGGCGGTGACGAATGTATTCCCGATCGGAGCCATCACCAAGAACAGCGCGGGCGAGGAACTGTCGGCCATCGGATCCATGAAAGCCGCCGGCGTGGTGGCGATTTCCGACGACGGCCGCCCGGTGATGAACGCCCGGGTGATGCGGCGCGCCATGGAGTTTGCGCGCTCATTCGACCTGCCGGTGATCGACCATTGCGAGGATCTGAACCTGAGCGCCGGCGGCGACATGCACGAGGGCTTGGAGTCCGTGCGGCTGGGCCTGCGCGGGATCCCGGCGGCTTCGGAGGATGTGATGGTGGCGCGGGACATCCTGCTGGCGGAGCTTACCGGAGCGCGCTTCCACGTGGCGCATATTTCGACTTGCAATGCCATGGCGATGGTGAGCTATGCCAAGCAGCGCGGCCTGGCGGTGACGTGCGAAGCCACTCCGCACCACTTCGCGCTCACCGCCGCGCAGATGCGGCCGTATGACAGCAATTACAAGATGAAGCCGCCGCTGCGGACGGCTTGCGACGCCGGCGCGGTGGTCGACGGCATCGTCTCCGGCGCGGTGGACGCCATCGCCAGCGACCACGCGCCGCACCCCGGCAGCGAGAAGATGCAGGAATTCGAACGCTGCCCGTTCGGCATCATCGGCCTGGAGACGTCGCTGGGGCTGGCCCTGGAACATCTGGTGCATACCGGCAAGATTCCGCTGGCCCGCATGGTGGCGCTGTTTACCACGGGGCCCGCGGGCGTGCTGCACCTGGATCGCGGCTCCCTGGCGGCGGGCGCGGCGGCGGATGTCACGGTCTTCAGCACGGATCTCGAGTGGACCTACGACGTGAACCAGTCGTTTTCCAAGAGTCGCAATTCACCGTTTGACGGGCACACTTTTCGGGGCGGTCCGGTGGCCACCATTGTGAGTGGCGCGGTGGTCTGGCGGCGGGACGCCTTCTGATCACTTATGTAGAATCTCTTTCACCCGCACCCAGGCTTCCGCGCGCGCCTTGGCATTCCCCTCGCTGGCGTCCGGAGCCTCGCCTGCCCGCATAAAGCCGTGACCGGCTCCCTCATAGGTCACCGGCTCGTACGTTTTCCCCAGCTCCTTCATGTTTTTTACAGTGTCGGGAATGGTGGCGTCGATGCGCGCGTCCATGCCGCCGTAGAAGCCATAGACGGGCGCCTTGATTCGGCCCATGGACTCCTTATCCGGCGGCGGGCCGTAGAACACCAGGGCCGCAGTCAGATCGGGGCGGTTAGAGGCGAAGCGGAACGTCTGGCCGCCTCCCCAGCAGAATCCCGCTACAACCAGCTTCTTGGCGGCGGCCGGCAGCGCCAGGCCATATTCGGCGACGGCTTTCAGATCGGCGGTGATCTGGTTGGGGTCCAAGTGGCCGATCGCCGGCATCACGTCGTTCGATTTGAAGCTGTTGGTGCGGCCGCCGTTCGGTCCCATGCCCGAGAGCAGGTCGGGAGCCACGGCGATGTATCCGGCGGCGGCGAACTCGTCCGCTACTTCCTGCGCCCAATCCGACAGGCCGAAGATCTCGTGAATCACCAGGACGACTGGGGTTTTGTCCTTCGATTCCGGATAGGCCACAAACGTTTCGACCGAGCGGCCGTCATGCTTCACGGTCACCCACTCGCGATGGCGCGGCGATTTTTCCAGGCGGGCCACGGCCCAGTCCTGAGCGCAAAGAGCGGATGCCGCCAGCGCGGCCAGTAAGGCGATTCGAGTCATCCCACTGTTATAGCGCAGGACATCCGGAGGATTTTCGGCTCAGGCCCTCTTTAGCAGCGCGGTGAGGCTGCGGCGGATCGCGGGACGCTCCGCCACCGTGAGACCGGCCTGGCCGGCGGACTCGATCTCCGCGTCGAACAGGGTGGGTTTGACGTGCCCGGATGGCTCAGCCAGAAGCAGCGACGCACCGGGTTTCATGGTTTGGGCAGCCTCTCGAAAGAACGCTCCGGCGGAAGGCATCTCATGCACCATGGCGAAGGCCAACACAAAATCGACAGTGCCAACCAGATCCGCGACGCCGAGTGATACGGATTCCGCCAACCGGATATCCACGCGCTCCAGCAAGCCGCGGGCGGCGGCGCGGCGGCGGAGTCTTTCCAGCATCCGAGGCTGGATGTCCACCGCGACAACGCGGCCGGCGGCTCCCACGCGGCGCGCCAGTTCGAGAGTGAAGAACCCCATGCCAGGGCCCGGCTCCAGGACCGTCATTCCGTCGCGCACGAAGGGCGCCAGGATCTTTGCCGGGTCATAGGCCAACCGCCGCAACGGGCTGGCGAGGAGATATCCGACCCACCATGGGCAAACGCGATGCGGCATCACCAGAGCATAGCGCTATTCCAAATCCCGGTAGTTCACCAGCTCGACGCTTTGTTCAACCAGAGCCGCGCGGGTCTCCGGCGCCACCAGCGCCTCCAACTCGCGCTGGCGGCTTTCCTTCAGCCTGGTGCGCGCGGCGCGCAATTCGTCGCCGCAATAGCCCGGATGGCACATGAATTCGGTCACGCCGTCTCTTAGCCCGCGGATCAGGCGCACCAGCTCGGCGGTATGGAAGCGGCCAGTGAGCCGGTACCCGGCGAAATGATCGGTGGCGCGGCAGCCGTGCCGCATCAGCACGCGCTCGAAGCAGGCTGGCAGCAGCGTCCGCCGTACCCACCGGATGCGAAATTCTTCCGCAACGCGCGCGACAGCGTCGAGCACCGGCGGGGCGAGATGAGTGTGCTTGTGCGTATCGAGATGGGTGGGCGCCAGCCCGGCGGCCAGGACTTTGCGGACCTGGGCCGCCAGTTCGTCGAAGAGCCGGATACGGCGCGCCACCAGGGCACCCAACAACTCTTTCACCGAACCGGGAAGCGGCCCGTAGGGCGGCAGCAGCGACCGCCCCGATATCAGCACCAGGTGGCAGCCCACGTCGAGCGTAGGCGCTTCCCGCGCAAGGCGCACAGCGTCGTCAAAAGCATCGCCGTTGGCCATCAGGGTGGCCGCGGTGAGAATGCCCTGGCGGTGCGCCGCGATAATACCGCGGTTCACGCCGGGAGTGAATCCGAAATCGTCGGCATTGACGATTAAACGCTTGCGAGGACTCAAAAGATTGCCAGCTTGATGCGCAGAAACTTCTTGGGATTGGCGCGCATATCCTTGGCCAGCGATTGAAACTCGTGCATGGCGCCGTTCATGGATTCAAACATCTGCGGATTCACCAGCAACTGGCCGATGGTGCCCTGGCCGGAGTTGATGCGGTCGATGGTGGCATCCAGCTTGGCGGTCAGATCGGTGAACTGCTTGTACAGTTGCTCGTCCTTGAGCAGCTTGCCGGCGGTGCCCTTTCCCTCGTTAAGTTCCTTGGCCAGACGCCGCATTTCGGTCAGTGTCTGCTGGGCGTCGTCGTAAACCTGGGGATCTTTCAGCAGTTTGCCGGCGGTTCCCTGCCCCTGCTGCAGATTCTCCAGCATCGCATCGATGCGCTTGATGGGCGCGCGCACCTCTTGATACAAGCTGTCGTCATAGATCAGCTTGCTCAGCGTGCCTTTGCCGTTGCGCACGTCGGCGAGCAACTGCTGGCCTTCGGCGGCGATGCCGTTCAGCCGCTTGTACAGCTCATCATCGCGGAGTAGCTTGCCCAGGTTGCCTTTGCCCGCGTCGATATCGGTCAGCATGGAATTGGTGCGCTGGGCAATGTCCTGGAGCGTCGAAATCAAGTTGGCGCTTTGGGCCATCAACTCAGGGATATCCTGGCTCTGCAGGCTGCGCAGCTCGGCGCCCGGCTTGACGGGCGTGGCGCTCTGCCCCTTGGTGATATCGATGAACTTGTTCCCCAGCAGGTTCGCCGCGGTGATGGAAGCGGTGGAATCCTCCGGAATATCCTTCATGAACTTGCCCTGGATGGCCAATTCAAACTCGACAGCGCGCTTCAGGTCCTTGGAGCCGGAGAGCCGGATGTTCTGCACGGCGCCCACCAGGATGCCGTTCAAGCGCACGGGCGTGGATTCCGTCATGCCGGCGGCGTCCGCCATGTAAGTGCGCAGCGTCTCATTGTGCTGGAAGATGGCGTGGTTGCCGGTGAGCAGGAAGATGAGCACAGCCAGCACGATCATGGCGGCGAACGCCACAATCCCGACCTTCAATTCAGACCAACGAACCTTGCGTCGCTCGGCCATGTGCTATCCCCGGTGTTTCACGAACTTGCTGACATACGGATCTTGGGATGCCTCCAGCTCGGTCTGTGGGCCTTCAAAGATCAGCCGGCCTTCGCGCAACACCATGAAAAAAGTTCTCGGCGCCGCGCCGCCATGATTGCCGGCCGGCTCCAGCCCCCCGTTTTCCGGATTGTAGCGAAAATTCGCCACCAGGTTCCCGTCCTGATAGCGGTACGTGACGATTAGCGTAGTGGTCTTGTTCAGATCGCGTTCTTTCACCACCAGGGCCATGATGGTTTGCGCCGTGATGGGATCCAGCCCGGCCGTGGGCGAATCATAAAGCATCAGGGGAGGCTGGGTCACTACGGCCCGGGCGATGGCCGCGCGCCGCCGCATGCCGCCCGAAAGCTCGCTGGGGAACTTCTCCAGGATGCCTTCCAGCTCCACGAATTTCAGGGCTTCCTCCACGCGCGGGAGAACTTCCGCGGGCGGGCAATGGATGCTGGACTGGTTCAGCAGAGGATAGCTCACGTTCTCCGCGATGTTCAGCGAGTCGAACAAGGCACTCTCCTGGAACAGCATGCCGATCTTGCTGCGGATCTGGAAAAGATCCCGCTCGCGCATGCGGCTGATATCCTGCCCAAATGCGTACACCGTGCCGGAATCCAGCCTTTGCAGGCCGAGCGCGGTTTTCATCAGCACCGTTTTGCCGCTGCCGGTAGCTCCCATGATGACGCGCGATTCGCCTTCGAACGCCTGGAAAGAAACGTCATCCAATGCAGGCACGCCATCGAACGATACACTGACATGCTCGAACTTCAGGACGGGATCGGATGTTTTCTCAGGCATTACGATCCAACCTGGCTGACGAAAATCTTGCCCAGGAAAAAATCGACCACCAGGATCAGCACCGAGGCGGACACCATGGATTGCGTGGTGGAGCGGCCCACTCCCTGGGTGCCGCCGGTGGTGCGCAAGCCGTAGTAGCAGCCCACCAGCGAGATGATGAAGGCGAAGGCGAAAGGCTTCACCAGCCCCTGGGTGATATCGTTCCACTCCAACGCCCGCCACACGGTGGACCAGTATTGCTGGCTGGGCAGGTCCAGAAAGAAATAGGCCACGAACCACCCGCCGAACATGCCGATGAAATCGGCCAGTATGGTGAGCAGCGGCAGCATGGTGGCGGTGGCTACCATGCGCGGCGTGACCAGCTTCTGAATGGGATCGGTGCCCAGAGCGCGCATGGCGTCGATCTGCTCGGTCACCTTCATAGAACCGAGCTCGCTGGCGATTCCTGAAGAATTCCGGCCGGCCATCATGAGCGCGGTGAGCACCGGCCCAAGCTCGCGCACCAGGGAAATCGACACCAGGGTACCGGTTTGATCGACCTGACCATATTGGGAGAGCGCGCGCGACATCTGCAGGGCCATCACGGCGCCGGCAAACAGTCCGGTCAGAATGACGATGGGCAGGCTGCCGACGCCGATCAGGTCCATCTGCATGACGACGTCGTCGCCATAGTGCGGGCGCGCAACCACGTTGCGGAGGGCGCGCCCGGTGAGTAAGAAGAACTCCTGGATGGCGATGAACGGTTCCTTTAGGAAGTCGAGCAAGCCGGCTGGTCCCCGATATTCGATGCTACCATGGGCGGTGCCATGAAAGGGCTTACAGCCATCGCGGGAATTCGCGTGGGGCATGCATCGAACTTCGATGCGCTAACCGGCTGCACCGCCATTCTATGCACGGCGGGCGCGGTGGGCGGCGTGGATGTGCGCGGCTCAGCCAGCGAGACGGCGTCGCTGGACACGCTGCAACCCGGCCATATCACAGGGCAGGTGCACGGCATCGTGCTCTCCGGTGGCAGCGCCTTCGGGCTGGAGACGGCATCAGGCGTGCGGCGTTACCTGGAGCAGCAGGGCGTGGGCTTTCGCGTAGGGAAAGCCGTAGTGCCCATCGTCCCCGGCGCCATTCTCTTCGATCTGGATCTCGGCAAGTCCGGCGTACGGCCCACGCGGGAAATGGGCGAGAGCGCGGCCGCGGCGGCTACTGGCGATGCCGTGAAGGAAGGTGCGGTGGGCGCCGGCACGGGAGCGCGTGTAGGCTTGATCCATGGATCGCGGCAAGCCATGAAATCGGGCGTAGGCTCGGGGCTGGTGGAACTGGACGGTGGCGTTCTGGTGGCGGCGCTGGCCGCCGTGAACGCCTTCGGCGACGTGCGTGATCCAGCTACGGGCAAGCTGATCGCCGGCGCGCGGCGCGCTCCGGACAGCAGGGAATTGGCCGACACGGAAGCCATCATGAAGGCTGGTGGCAGGCGCACGGATTCCGGCGGCCGCAACACCACGCTGGCGGTGGTGGCCACCAACGCGCGGCTGTCTAAAGTGGAGGCCACCAAGCTGGCAGAGTTTGGCAGCCTGGGAATCGCCCGGACCATATATCCGGTGTGGACGATGTTCGACGGTGATGTGACCTTCGCGTTGTCCATCGGCGAGGCGCGGGCGGATGTGAACACGCTGGGTGTGGCGGCCGCGGAGGCTGTAGCCCAGGCCGTGGTTCGGGCAGTACGGAACGCTCCGTCGATGGGCGGTCTGCCGGGTTTGGCCGGTTAAGCCCAAGCCAGGAACCCTTCACCAAAGTTAGCGTGCCAGACCGCGGGTTTCCTGGGAATGCCCTAAACCGATATAGACCGGATGGAACTCCTGTAACCTTTTGTTATGTGAAATTTAACCCAGGTTAAGATGTAAAAAATGCTATCCTACTGAGGATAAACGGCTGCTCGGTATGTTGGGGCTCTCGAACAGCCGGTAGAATAGGGATTGACGAATCGTGTTTACAGAATTGAACAACACGAGCGTGATGGGCGAAAAACGAATGGAAACAGGGAAAGCGGAGATACCCGTCGAAAGGCGGGCTAAGAAGCGCTTTGTGATGGAGCGCGGGATCCGGTTCCGGGTCTTGGAGCAGGATAAAATCATTGCGGTTGGCAGTGGCAAAACCATCAATCTGAGCAGCAACGGCGTGGCCTTTGTGACGGATCACGAGTTGCCAACGGGGGCATTTATCGAGCTGTCTATCGCCTGGCCGGCGCTGCTGGAGAATCGTTGTCCCTTGCAGTTGATCGGCTTCGGGCGGGTGCTGCGTAGCGCCGAGGGAAGAGTAGCGTGCACCATAGAGCAATACGAATTCCGCACGCTGGCTCGGGCCGTGCCGGATTGCGCGTGGTCGGCGCGCAGCGATCAGAGGCTGCGGCGCTGGGCCGAAGCGGTAGCGCGCGCATAGCCCGCGCGGGGAACGTTCAGTCGGGTTTCGTGACGCTGGGGGTTTCTTTAGCGGCTGTAGGGGCGGGTTTGGAGGTTTCGGTCTTCTTGGCGTCGGAAGATTCGCTCTTGGGCTTTTCTTGGCCCGTGGAACCATTCCGGCCGTAGTCGTTCACATACCAGCCGGACCCCTTAAACTGCAAGGTTGCCGCGGAGATCAGCCTCTCTACCACTCCACCACATCCGGGATGTTCCTTCAGAGGCTCGTCGACAAACTTCTGCCGCACTTCAAAAACATCGCCGCAGCGGGCGCATTTATACTCGTACAACGGCATAAGAAGTACAATTCCCCAACTACCAGAACTGCCTTTATTTTAACAGATCCCGGATACTATGAGAGAAATCGCTAACGTTGGGGCCACTTCGGGCGTCTTATATTCATGCGGATAAGAGCGAGCTTGTTGACGGCTTTGATGGTTTCAGGATTGGCGGCCGCCCAGGCCCGCCACGTCTGCGTGTCGGCATTGAGCCGTTCGGCGCACGCATTCTGCGAATATTTCCAGGCGCTCGAGCAACAGCCGCTGAATCCCGTGGAGCGTGTAGTGTTCAGCCTGGCGCTGGCAAAGGCCAAGGCGCAGCAGGACTGCAAACGTTCTCTGCACGGATGAGAACCCCGCCCTTCCGGGCGGGGCCGAATAGACCCTTACTACTGCTTTTTGTGAACCGGCCGATGCACCGGAGCGGCGACCTTTTCCTCTTTCAGGCCGGTGATTTTGGCCTTCTCTACACCGAAGGTCACCATGAAGGGTTCCTTGGTGTATGACTCTCCGATGCCTTCGAACTCTATCTCGACCCCGACATCCGGCTTGCCGGTCAGGGGGGCAGGCGTAGTGCCATCGGCGCCCACCAGCTTCAGCGTCACGTTAGCGGGTTGATCCTTGCCTTCCATGCTGACCAGCAGTTCCTTGGATTTTACAGGCGGCTTGGCGGAGAGCAGCCAGCCCTTCAGCTTGGGTACGGCCGCGCCCTTCATGGAGCTGTCAAAGTAGGTCTGGCCATCGGGAGAAAGCAGTTGCCCTTTCACGTTCAGCCAAAGCGCCAGCTCCGGATTGGTCTTCTTCAGTTCCTCTTCCTTCTCCGAGGCAACCTCCGCCGCTGTTTTGATCTTGAAGCCCTCAGGCATGATGGCATTGGCCTTGGCCGTGGTTTTCACCTCCGCCAAGCCGGATGAGTCGCCGTGCAATGTGGAGTACACCTTGGTCAGGTAATCGTCGACTTTCTTTCTTCCGTCCGGATTAAGGGCGCCCTGTCCGTCGTAAGCAGCGGCTCTGGCGAAATAGTACAGGGCTTCGGACTGCATTTCGGGCTTCTTCTCGGCGATGGAGTGGGCCAACAAAGTTTGGCCGAGCGAGTAGGCGACCTCCCCGCTCTTGGGCTCGATCTGCAGGCTCTTTTTATAATTCTGCTCGGCGTCGGGGAAGTTCTTCTGTACCTGCGCGGCCCAGCCCAGAGTCTTATAGGCTATGGCGTCCAGGTTGGCTTTAGCGGCCTTCCAGTCCTCATCTTTAGTGGTCGCGGGCTTTTCCGCGGCCAGCAGGCCGTTGGCCGCCTTGACAGATGTAGCTACGGCATCGGCGCTGGTGTTGCCCAGGGAGGGGGCCAGGAATGTGATCCAATAAAGGGCCGTAATGTCCTTGGGATCGATTGCCAGGATATCCTGCGCGATCGGCACCATCTTGGCAGCCTGCCCCAGCGCCAGATAGGTGTTCAGGAAAAGCACCAGGCGTTCCTGCTTGAAATCGGACTCGGGGTATTTTTCCTTCCAGGTGTTCAGCGTGGCCAGCTTCTTGTTGGCATCGGTCTCCTTGGTGGCGGAGTCGTACAGCGTGTACTCCTGCTGATCCTTATACTGTTTCTTTTTTGCCTCGGGCGCCGCGGTTCCGCTCTGCGCCGGCTGGCTGGACTGCGCCAAGCCAGAGATGACGCCGACGAGCGCCATCGCCAAGATTCCCGTTAGCCTTCGTAAAAAATGCTGCACTTGCTGCCTCCTGGTGATGTCCCTTATAAAGTCCGCACCTGTGGGCCTGTTGAAGCGCGCTTCTGCCCGTTCGGGCGCCTCCCCGCCGTCATGTCCGCGTGAGCGGGTATTTGCGGAGTATAACTGTAACGCAATGAGCCGCGCAACAAGATTCGACGCCGCACGGAGCCACGGAGTTCCGAATCCAAAATCATAACAGATCCAGCGTGGTTCCAAGCGGCGCGCTCAGGGAGGTTCCGGGCGGTTAACGGACGGTCTTCAGTTCCAGGCGACGCTGCTTGAGCCAGCGCAGGCGGTTTTGATGCTCCTGGTACAGGGTACCCCACCCCGCCCAGTAGTACCCGGCCACGAACAAGAGAAGAAACGGAATCGAAAAGAAGTTGTAGGTGTCCACGGCGAAGGCGATCATGGCGACAAAATAGGTGCCGATCGCAATTTCAATGTACGGCAGCAGCCCGCTCTTGCGGCGGTACCTTTTGTTCTCCAGGTTCACCTGCCGGTCTCCGACCGCGTACTTCGGCGTGCGTACAAATGCGCTGGAGATACCGAATAGGGCCTCCATCACAGCGCGGGTATTGATCACGGTGAGCGCTACCCCGACGGCCATCAACACCGGCAGGAGGAAGACCGAGCGTTTCCAGTTCTTGGGATAAAGCTCGCGCTCCGCCACGATGTAGAACGCCGAAATGGACCAGAACGCGGCCATGATGAGCGGCAGGTCGATGAAGACCATCTGCCAGACACCCATGTAGAAACGCACGATCATCACCGGGAGCATCAGCGCCGATACCACGATCATCAGGGGATAGGAGATGTTGGGGGTGAGGTGCATGAACGCTTCCACTTTGTGGCGGCGCGGAATGTCAGCGCGCATGACCATGGGCAGGAGCTTACGCGCGCACTGCGTGAGACCTTTGGCCCAACGTGACTGCTGCACCTGGAAGCCGTGCATATCCACGGGAAGTTCGGAGGGACACTCCAGGCCCGGCATGTAAACGAAGCGCCAGCCCTTGAGCTGCGCGCGGTAGCTGAGGTCCGAATCCTCGGTCAGGGTATCGTGCTGCCAGCCGCCGGCGTCCTCGATCATGCGGCGGCGCAGGATGCCGGCCGTGCCATTGAAGTTAAAAAAATAGCCGGCGCGGGATCGGGCCCCGTGCTCCAGGATGAAATGCCCGTCGAGCAGCATGGCTTCTACTTCGGTGAGGAAACTGTAGTCCCGGTTCAAATAGCTCCAGCGGGTTTGTACCACACCCACCGTGGGATCGGCGAAATGGTGGATGGTGCGCGTAAGGAAGTCCGGCGGTGGGATGAAATCGGCATCGAAGATGGCGAAGAATTCTCCCGTGGCGGTTTCCATGCCTGCGTGCAGGGCGCCGGCTTTGAACCCGTGACGATTCGCGCGGTGATGGTATTCGATGGGGAAACCCAGAGCGTGGTAGCGCTCCACCAGCGCTTCGGCAAAGGCGGCTGTGTCATCCGTGGAGTCGTCCAGCACCTGAATCTGGAGCAGCTCCCGCGGATACTCCATGCGGGTGACCTCGTCGATCAACCGCTCGATGACGTAGCGCTCGTTGTAGATCGGTAGTTGTATGGTCACCGGAGGCAACGCGGCGAAGCGCCTGGGCGGCTCACCGGTGGCTTTCTTGCGGTGCTTGAAGTAGGTGCGGATCATCTCGTACCGGTGGACGCCATAGATCGAAAGAATCAAAAGAATGGCGAAGTAGGGAATGAGGATCGCCCAGTCAAACCAACCAAGTTGATGTACCCCGCTGAACGTATCGTCGAACAGGCTACGTACCATGCGGGATGTGGCTGAACTGGCTAAAAATGCAACAGGAAGCACCGTTACAAGCATATAGGGGCGCGAACATAATGTAACATGTGGAGCGGCCCGCCTGCCGTCTCATAAAGCCCGTTTCACATTAAATGGGTATTAACCTGCTCTACAATCCCTGGTAGGATAGTGAGGAATGTTCCGGATCTGGGTGCTGGCATTGTTATGGTGCCTGCCGCTGATGGCCGCGGCGGGCGAAGGAGCGTGCGGGGTGGAGTCCCCGGAGGTCGCCGGGGCCTTCGATCATCTGTACAACTTCAACTTTCCCGCCGCGCACGCCGATATCGACCGGTACATCGCGGCGCATCCGCGGGAGCCGCTGGGATACGCGGTGCGCGCCGCGGCATACCTGTTTTATGAGCTGGACCGGCTACGCATTCTGGAAAGCGAATTCCTGATCAGCGACAAACACATCGCCGAGAAGAAAACGCCGCGTCCGGATCCCAATGTGCGCACGAAGTTCCTGCAGGCGCTGGATGACGCGGAGTCGCGCGCGGATGCCGTCCTGGCGTCCAATCCCAACGATCGCCAGGCCCTGTTTGCCATGTCCATTGTGGAAGGCGTCACCACGGACTATATGGCATTCGTGGAGAAGCGGCAGATCGCCAGCCTGTCGCCCGCCAAGCGATCAAACAGTTACGCGCAGCGCCTCATCAAGCTGAATCCCCCTTGCGTGGACGCGTACATTACAGCCGGCATTTCGGAGTATATGGTAGGCAGCCTGCCGTTCTTCATCCGGTGGTTCGTGCACTTCGATAACGTGCAAGGCAGCAAAGATCAGGGCGTAAAGAACCTACAACTCGTCATCCGGGACGGGCACTACTTCAAGCCGTTCGCCAAGATCCTGCTGGCAATTATCGACCTGCGCGAGAAGCGCCCGCGCGAAACCGAGCAATTGCTCGAAGAACTGGCGCGCAACTATCCTTCAAATCCCCTGTTCCGGAAAGAGCTCGCCCGGATGAATGGCGGATCCAGCGGCGGCGGGCAGAACTAGAGTACCATCCGCAAAGCCGCCCGCCCCTGCCTCTGCTACAATCGCATCAAAGGGGGGTCAGCGGTTGACTAAAGCCACCTGGGATTTACCCCGCACGCTCGGCGTTCTACGCAACAGCTCTTTATCGGAAGAACGCATCGGCGAGCGTTCGGTGAAGGACGAGCTGCGCGCCAACCTGATCTGCAAGCTGCAATGCCCCGCGCCGCTGTTTCCCGGCATCGTGGGTTACGAAGAAAGCGTGGTTCCGCAGATGGTCAACGCCATCCTGTCGCGCCACAACTTCATCCTGCTGGGCTTGCGCGGCCAGGCGAAGACCCGCCTGATCCGCATGCTCACCACGCTGCTCGACGACGTGCTGCCTTATGTCGAAGGCTGCGAGATCCACGACAATCCCTACCACCCCATCTGCCGGCGCTGCCGCAACCTGATCCAGGAAGAAGGCGACGACACACCCATCGCCTACCTGACGGCCGAGCACCGCTACGTGGAAAAGCTCGCCACCCCGGATGTGACCATCGCCGACATGATCGGCGACATCGATCCGATCAAGGCGGCGCGGCGCGGCCAGGACATCTCCGACGAGCTCACCGTGCATTACGGCCTGCTGCCGCGCGCCAACCGCGGGATTTTCGCCATCAACGAGCTTCCCGACCTCGCCGGCAAAATCCAGGTGGGCTTGTTCAATATCATGCAGGAGGGCGACGTACAAATCAAAGGCTACCCTGTGCGCCTGCCTTTGGACCTGATGCTGGTATTCACCGCCAACCCGGAAGATTACACAGCGCGCGGGAAAATCATCACCCCGCTCAAAGACCGCATCGGCAGCGAGATCCGTACGCATTATCCCGCCACACTCGACCAGGGCATGGCCATCACGGAGCAGGAGGCCTGGCTGCAACGCGCCGCCCCGATCGACGTCCGGGTGCCCGTGTACATCAAGGAGATCGTGGAGCAACTGGCGTTTCTGGCGCGCGAGGATAAGCGTGTCGACAAGCGCTCCGGCGTATCTCAGCGCCTGCCCATCTCGGTGCTCGAGAACGTGGTGTCCAACGCCGAGCGGCGCGCCTTGAGAGCTAAAGAACCGGCCGCCGTGCCGCGCGTGGTGGACATCTATTCGGCCCTGCCATCCATCACCGGCAAGCTGGAGCTGGAGTACGAAGGCGAGCTGAAAGGCGGCGACGCGGTGGCTCGTGAATTGATTCGCGTGGCCGTGGGCAAGGTTTACGACAAGTACTTCGAAGGCGCCAACGTCTCGCAGATCGTGCAGTGGTTCGATTTGGGCGGCACGCTGAAGCTCGATGAGGGCATGGACGCGGCGTCCATGGTGAAGGTTCTGGAATCCATCCAGGGCCTGATGGAGAAATTGAAAGTACTGAAGCTTTCGGCCAACGAGCCGGATGCCGTGCGGGCGTCCGCCGCGGAATTCGTGCTGGAGGGCCTGTACGCCCACCGCCGCATCAGCCGCAATGAGGAGCGCGGCTTCGGGGCAGAGGAGCGCCGCCGCGAAGGAGCTCGCGAAGGGGCAAAAGAAGAGGGCCCGCCGCAACGCCCGAACTTTCGGCGGCAATACAATTAGCCGCCGATGAAGATCAAATATTCCAAGTACACCGGCGAAGACTTCGGCATCAGCGCCGAAGACCTGTTACAGGCGCTCTCCGATTTCCTGCTGCAGAGCGGCTTCAATACGCAGTACATGCCATTCAGCGAGTGGAACGAGCATACCCTCGAAGACCTGAAGCAGGCCATTCAGCAGGCGCTCGAACGGGGCGATCTCTTCGACAATCAGCAGATGCAGGAGTTGATGGAGCGTCTGCAGAACCTGACCCCGGAACAGATGCAGAAGCTGCTCGACAATCTGGTGCAGAAAATGATCGACGAGGGACAGATCACCGTCGATCAACAGAACAACGAGCAGCCGGGCTCGCCCGGAATGGGCCAGGGGCCAGAGACCAAAGTGCGCTTCGAAGTGACCGACAAATCGCTGGACTTCCTGGGGTTCAAGACCCTGAAGGACCTGCTGGGATCGCTCGGAAAATCCAGCTTCGGGCGCCACGACACGCGCGACCTGGCTACCGGCATCGAGGCTTCCGGCTCTTCCAAGCAGTATGAATTCGGCGACACGCTCAACCTGGACATCAGCGAGACGCTGTTTTCCGCCATCCGCCGCGAGGGCGCCAAGGTGCCGCTCGATATGGAATACGGCGATCTGCACGTGCACCAGTGCGAGTACCAGAGCTCCTGCGCCACCGTGCTGATGCTGGATTGCAGCCACAGCATGATCCTGTACGGCGAAGACCGCTTTACGCCCGCCAAGAAGGTCGCGCTGGCGCTGGCGCACCTGATACGCACCCAGTATCCGGGCGATAGCCTGCGCTGCGTGCTCTTCCACGATTCCGCCGAAGAACTGGCCATCAGCCAACTGGCTCGCGTGCAAGTGGGGCCGTATTACACGAACACCCGCGACGGCCTGATTCTGGCGCAGAAGCTTCTGTTGCAGGAGCGCAAGGATATGCGCCAGATCGTCATGATCACCGACGGCAAGCCGAGCTGCCTGACGCTCGACGACGGCCGCGTCTACAAGAACGCTTTCGGGCTCGATCCACTGGTCATCAGCCGCACGCTCGAAGAAGTAAACCGCTGCAAGAAACAAGGCATCATCATCAACACCTTCATGCTGGCCAGCGATTACGGCTTAGTCAATTTCGTGCAGAAGGTCACCGAGCTCTGCCGCGGCAAGGCCTATTTCACCACGCCCTACACGCTGGGCCAGTATCTGCTGATGGATTACATGAACCGTAAGACCCGCACCATTCACTAGCGCCGGGACCGGTTAGGGCTGCGCGGCGACCTCCAACACCGCGTACCACAGGAACTCGACCAGCTTATACAGCGACGATTCGGCCAGCCGCTCGTCGTTGGCGTGCGCTTCGCCTGGATCGCCGGCTTCCACCACCGGGCCGAACCCATAAGCCTCCACGCCTTTGGCGCGAAGCTGGGCCATATCCGTAGCGCCGGTCAACATGGAGGGCAGAGTGACCGCTTTGGGAAACATTTTGTGCTGGGCATGTTCCAGCGCCTGGTACATGACGGTCTCGGTACGCGAGGGCGGCGTGGCCGGGCGGTCCGGCTTGCCCGGCTCGATTTCCACGCTGGGATCGGCAATCAGGGCGCGCATCGCCTGATAGAGGCGCGGCATGTCTTCGTCGGGCAGCGCGCGGATGTCAACAACCGCTTCGGCCTCCGATGGGATCACGTTCGAACGGAAACCCGCCTTAAGCATGGTGGGGGTGAGGGTGGTACGCAGGATGGCGAAGTGGGCCGGCTCGTAGCGCTCAAAGTAGCGGTCGATTTCGGGGCCGCGCTCCGGATCGGCGATATGCCGGTAACGATCCGCCTCGTCCGGCGGGCTGATGGATGACAGCCGCTCGAAATAGGCGCGGGTGGTCTCATTCAGCCTGATGGGCGTGCGCCACTCGCTGAGCTTGGCAACGGCGGCCGCCAGGTGCGCCACCGCGTTGTTCGGCGTGGGGCGCGAGGCGTGCCCCGAAGTTCCGCGCGCGATCAGCCGGACACCCCGCGGCACCTTTTCAGCCGTGGTGATAGCCAGGTAGCGCACCTTGCCGCCCACAGCCACGGCCGAGCCTCCCTCCGCAAGCGCATATTCCGCGGCAATTTCGTCCCAATGACGGCTTACCAGAAAATCGATCCCCACATTCGGCGAGCCCTCCTCGCCGGCCTCGGCTACGAAGATCACGTCGCGATTCAGCTTGATCTGGCGGCGCTGGAGCAGCAGCATCACCATCAGCCCGGCGGTCACGATCTCCTTGTCATCCACCGCGCCGCGGCCGTACACGAAGCCATCCCGGCGCAACGCGGCAAACGGATCGACCGACCAGTTGGCGCGCTGTACGCCGACCACGTCCGTATGTCCCAGAATGGCAATCGGCCGCGCGGAGCCGTTGCCTTTGATGCGGGCCACCAGGTTGGCACGCGCGGGTTCGAGCGCCAGAATCTTGGTGCGGATTCCCTCGCGCGTCAGAACGCTCTCAAGATACTCGGCGGCCTTGGTCTCGTTGCCCGGCGGATTGGAGGTATCGATGCGCAGCAGTGAGGTAAAGTGCTGCAGCGACTCCGCGTTCACTGGGCGCCAGTTGATCGGACGATGCCCGGCGGCGAGCACCAGCGTTGAAATCAGCAAGCACGTCAGGAGGCGGATGGCGGGTATGACGGTTTCCTCAATGATCCGGACTGGAGTAGGGCGGGTATATTACCGCCTCTCGTAATTATATAGTTAAGGCGAGGATAAATACCAATAGCCCACGAGTAAAGCCCGCCAAATGCGCGTGCTTCCTGGTTTCCACGTTAGGAAAAGTCTGAACTGAATCTCTGAATTTAAGTGAATTTGGGATTCTCTTTACCAATAATAACTGATATAGTACGGGGGCGCACAAATAACTCGTGCGCTGGTCCGACCGGGCGGTTGCCCGCCGGGCTGTTCAGGCCCGCTGAATCCATGAGACTCCTGCTCCTATTCGCGCTGCCGGCCGCTTTGTTGGCGCAGACCTGCACCGTCACCACCACTGGCACGTGCCCTACAGTCGGGTCCCCAACGGCTGGAGACCAGTTCGGTGATACGGTCAGTTGGACGAGTTCCCCGTCCGGGATATATGGCGGGCTTAATGGCGCACAAAGCCTTAAAGGCTTGCTGGGCGGCGAGGAGTCATCATACACTGCAATAGTTTCAGCGTTCAGCCCTTATCCGTCGAACAACATTCTCTACAGCGCTCAATTCAGTCCGCTATGGCAAAATTTTTTCTTGAGCGACGCGCCGAGTTGTCCGGCGCAAGGTCCCCCCACATGCCTATATAACAACGTGGCATACGCCGAGGCATTTGCCGATGCGCTTTTCAAGCCGTTGGGCCAAGGTGGCCTGGGGCTCATCGCGACGGATATCAATATTGACCCAGGCCCTTGGTTCATGGCCAGCCAGTACGCAACTTACTGTGCCAGTTACAGTTCCAGCACAGTCGCGGCTGGGTCATCCTGCTTTACTCCGCCCACCAGCCCGAATAACTACCAGGCAAGCCTGGGGCGCGCCTTTGGCACTTACACCGCGGTCCTCAATTATATTACGAACAACTATCCACAGGTAAAGATTCATTTTTCCCCGACGCCTTCGATCGATATATGGCAAACATGCGGGCTGACCAGCGCCGCCAGCCGTACCGAGGCGGCCGTGGAAGCGTGCATGGTTCCGCTGTATCAGACCATGGTGGCGCTGGTGCCGACGGCACGGCATACGGCTATGCACGAGCCTGCCGGTAGTTGGGGACTGTTCTGCGGCGCATGCCCGTTCCTGTCCACACCCGCCAACGTGGATACCTTTCTGCAGCACGCCAGCGCCGCGATTAAGGCTGTCAGTCCGGCAACGCTGGTTGGCGTCGGCAGCTCGTTTGCGGACATGGGGATCACAGCCGGCGCGTACACCTGTCCAAACTCAGCCGGTTCGCTGAATTATTGGTGCAATTTCACGACGCTCGATCCGTTTCTGGATTACGTCGCGATGGACGTATACCCATCGATGAACGCGGTATCCGGAAAATACTCGACGTTGGTCGGAGTGCCGGCAGCAGGAGTATCCACCTACACTTACATGGCCGGGCGGGCGCTCGCGGCGCCCTATAAACTGCCCCTGTGGGTAAATGAGTCGAGCACCATAAAGTGGAGTATTCCTGGCGGCCAGGACGGTACGGCTGAGAAAGACAGTTACCTCGGGAGCGGCTGGATCGGCTGGACGTCAACCAACAGCTGGAGCGCGTGGCTCGCGTCTACTCCCACGGCTTGGGCTCAATACGTGGGAGTACTGGGATGGGATTATATCGACACGCCGGATTTGCTGTGCACGTCGTCGGACCCGAATAACACGCACGTCTCACCCGGAACCGACGGTTTTATGCCGGCATGTATGGGTCAGCTACCCGCGGTGTCCACTTTGGGCACGCAGTACGGCACGCTGGCCTCGCAAGTCAGGCAAGGCGCCGGGCAGCCAGCCACCATTACCAAGTCGGCGGGCGATGGCCAGAGCACACCCATCGAACAGGCCTTCCCTGTCCCGCTGGCGGTCACTGTTACGGATGTCACAGGGGCGCCCGTGGCCGGCGCAAGCGTGACGTTTACCGTGGTACCCGGTGCTGCGGGTGCGAGTGGGGTCTTCAGCGCCACGGGCCTCTTGGTGCTGGCTACCACAGACCA
>Ga0070731_10000555_pt1 | contig 48535 bp, 50 predicted proteins | sample Coa_R1_2_FD_66448 | JGI IMG/M metagenome (GOLD analysis project Ga0070731, IMG submission 66448) | Surface soil microbial communities from Centralia Pennsylvania, which are recovering from an underground coalmine fire - Coalmine... | ecosystem: Environmental > Terrestrial > Soil > Unclassified ...
ACGCCAGCGCATTGTCGTACCAGAAGGTTTTCAGCGCAGTGAAAATCTCTTCGCGCGAGCGCTGTTTGAGCCGCTTGTCGATCATCGGCGCGACTGAGAGCCGCCAAGCGAGATAGGGCAGGGTGCCGCCGGCGTGCGAGAGGATGAAGCGGATCTTGCCGAACCGCTCCAGCGCGCCCGAGAACAAGAGATTCACAGCCGCGCGCGTGGTGTCGAACGGATATTCGATCATGAAGCCGGGCCACGGTAGATCGAGCGCGCGGCTCGACGGATGCAGGCCCGGATGGACGTGGACGACGGCCCCGCGCGCGTTGAGATATTCCATCAGCGGATCGAAGGCAGCGTCGCCTAGAAATTTTTCACCGTAGCTTGCGAACAGCGAAATGCCCTCGAAGCGCAACGTGTCGAGGCAATAGCGCGCCTCCGCAATAGCAGTCTCCATGCCGTGCATCGGCAACAGACCGAAGCAGCCGAAGCGCCGCGGATGCGCCGCGATCAGATCGGCCGCGTAGTCGTTGCATCGTCGCGCGAAGTCTGCGGCTTTCGCGTCCGGCATGAAGGCGACGCCAGGCTGGGCAATCGAAGTGATTGCCAGCGCGATGCCGTGCTTGTCCATCAGCTCGAGCGCGAGTTCGGGCGACCAGTCGGGATAGCGCCCGATCGCCGGCCCTCTGCCCGCCTCGTACACCGCCTCGCTGTAGAATTGCGGGATAAGATGAAAGTGCACGTCGATCATGCGCGCCGTCATACGCGTCTGTCGTCTCAATTCATACTGATGGCCCGCGTGCCCGGTCCATTGCGCAACACGGCGCAGCCGCCCCCGGCCGCGATGATCTTGGCGCAGAGGTTCTCCATATTGGTTCTGCTGCTGTCGACAATGCGGATCAGATAGCGCTGCGCGAAACCCCTTCCGGGCAGCCGGCCGCGCAGGACGATCGGCTCGCGGTTGCCGATCAGACCGGCGAAGCGTTGCTGCACTCTTCGGTAGGTAGCCCAGGCGATGCTCTCCGACGTGTCGGCGGCAAACTGCGCACCCCAAGGCGGCACGTAAGTGGCAATGCGCTGCGCGTCTTTCGGCTTGGCCAGGATCAGAGTAGCGAGCTGGGTGCACGGCGCGCCCTGCGGGATCGTGGTCTCAGATGTTTTCGGCGGCGAGGGAGAGGCCCAATCGTCGGCGGTCCAGCCGGTGATGATCGCAACGTAATTGCGCGTCTCGCTCGGCAGCTCGCGCTGTTTGGCGAGCCAGGCGCTGACGCGTCCGGGGCCAGCGTTGTACCCCGCGGCGGCAAGACCGAGATTGCCGAACTGGTTGCGCAGGTCGCTGAGATAGCTCGCCGCGTGATGCAGGGCCGCAATAGGATCAAACGGATCGGCGAGCCCGCGGAAATCCGCGGTCCGGGGCATGAACTGGGCGATTCCCTGCGCTCCCTTCGGACTTACCGCAGAGGCGTTGAAGCGGCTCTCCTGCCAGATCACACGGGCAAAGAACTCCACCGGCAGTTCGTTCTCCGCGGCGTCCACCTCAATCGCGTGGCAGATGTCCTCCGCGGTGGGCGGAGCATGATTGGGGCCGGCGAGCTGCTGCGATTGTTGGGCTGGCGGCACGCTCGGTGCAGGAGCGGGCGGCTGCGCGTAAGCTGGCGCCGTCAATATCAGCAATCCAAACAGGAAGGGTCGTCCGGCAACACGCAACATGCCCATTAACGCATGAAATCTGCCACGGTGTCCCAAATCAGCGCAAAGACCTGCGAAAAGGTTAGCCGCTATGGATTAACACCACCCTGCGACAGAGTGCGGATTGCGGGGCGGGGTTCAAGCCTGACCTAAACCCTTCCCTTCAGCGCACTCCCGATCTCGTCCAATACCGCCGGATCGTCGATGGTGGCCGGCATGGCCCAGCTGTCGCCATCGGCGATTTTTTTGATGGTGCCGCGCAGGATCTTGCCTGAGCGCGTCTTGGGCAGGCGCGCCACCGTGATGGCGAGGCGGAACGACGCGACCGGTCCGATCTTGTCGCGGATCAACGCTACGCACTCCTTCTCGATCTCGGTGGGCGGGCGGTTGACGCCGGACTTAAGCACGAGGAAGCCGCACGGCACCTCGCCCTTCAGTTCGTCCTTGATGCCGAGCACGGCGCATTCGGCGACATCTGGGTGCGCGGCGAGCACTTCTTCCATGCCGCCGGTGCTCAGCCGGTGGCCGGCTACGTTGATGATGTCGTCGGTGCGCCCCATGACGAACAGATAACCCTCCTCGTCCTTGAAGCCGGCATCGGCGGTTTTGTAATAGCCGGGAAATTCCGTCAGGTAGCTTTCCTTGAAACGGGCGTCGTCCTGCCACAAGGTCGGCAGGCACGCGGGCGGTAGCGGCAGCTTGATGACGATCGAACCCATCGTGTTTGCCGGCACTTCATTGCAGGCCTCATCGACAACGCGAACGTCGTAGCCGGGCATCGGTACGGTCGGCGAGCCGTGCTTGATCGGCAGAAGGCCGAGGCCGACGGGATCGGCCACGATCGCCGAACCAGTCTCGGTCTGCCACCAGTGATCGATCACCGGCACTTTCAGCATCGCCTCCGACCATGCGAGCGTGGGGGGATCGGCGCGCTCGCCAGCAAGAAACAGCGTACGGAATTTCGACAGATCGTATTGCTTGAGCAGCTTACCCTGCGGGTCTTCCTTTTTGATCGCGCGGAATGCGGTGGGCGCGGTGAACAGCGCGACGGCGCCGTGCTCGGAGCAGACCCGCCAGAACGCGCCGGCGTCGGGCGTGCCGACCGGCTTGCCTTCGTAGAGGATCGAAGTCGCGCCGTGCAGGAGCGGCGCATAGACGATGTAGCTGTGGCCGACCACCCAGCCGATGTCGGACGCGGTCCACCACACCTCGCCGGGATCGATGCCGTATAGATTTTTCATCGTCCATTTGAGCGCGACCATATGGCCGCCGTTGTCGCGGACGACTCCCTTGGGCCGGCCGGTCGTGCCGGACGTATAGAGAATGTAGAGCGGATCGGTCGCCAGAACCGGAATGCAATCAAAGACCGAGCGCGCGTGGACAAGCGCGTAGTCGCGCTTCGATGCCCAGTCGTGATCGCGGCCGGCGATCATCGTGGCTTCAAGTTGCGGGCGCTGCAGGATCAGACATGCGTCAGGCTTGTGGGCGGCGAGTGTGATCGCTTCGTCGAGGAGCGGCTTGTAGGCAACGACGCGACCCGGCTCGATTCCGCAACTCGCCGAGAGGATCACTTTCGGCTTGGCGTCGTCGATACGGGTGGCAAGTTCGCGCGCCGCGAATCCGCCAAACACGACCGAGTGGATGGCGCCGATGCGGGCGCAGGCGAGCATCGCCACCACCGCCTCCGGCACCATCGGCATGTAGAGGACGACGCGGTCGCCCTTCTCGACACCGAAGTCGCGTAGGATCGCGGCGAGCACCTGCGTTTCCGTCAGCAGGCGATGATAAGTGAGCGTGCGCTTCGTGCCGGTAACCGGCGAATCGTAAATGATCGCGATCTGATCGCCGCGTCCGGCATCGACCTGGCGATCAACGGCATTGAAGCAGGTGTTGCACACACCGCCAATGAACCAGCGCCCGTAGATGCCGGCCTTGGGATCAAACACCGTCTTGGGTTTTTCGATCCAAGCGATGTCTTGCGCCGCCTCGCCCCAAAAGCCCTGTGGGTCGCGCTGCCAGCGCGCGTAGACCTCGTGATAGCGGCTCGAACGGGCGTCCATGGCGTGTCTCCTCCCTCTCCCCGCTTGCGGGGAGAGGGCTGGGGTGAGGGGGCCTATCCGCGGGACTCAGAATCGCGGAAAGGCCCCCTCACCGGTCGCGCTGACGCGCGCCGGCCTCTCCCCGCGCGCGGGGGAGAGGTAAATTCAATGCGGCTATTCTCAGCGGCGCGGCCGTGTTTGCAAGCCGTGCTATGCGAGGCGACGCGCCTCACCACCCCGCCGGCAGCCGTGATCACCGACCCGCTGTTTTATCTCTTGGCCATACCCGCCGTGATCCTGCTCGGTCTCGGCAAAGGCGGCTTTGCCGGGCTCGGCATGATCGCGGTGCCGCTGCTGACGCTGCGGGTGCCGATCCTGCAAGGCGCCGCCATCATCCTGCCGCTGCTCGTCACCCAGGACGCGATTTCGGTCTGGACCTATCGCCGCACCTGGAGTGCATGGAATCTGAAGGTGCTGGTTCCAGGCGCGATCATCGGCATGAGCGCCGGCACTATGTTTGCGAGCTACGTCTCCAACGCGGCCATCGAAGTTGCGGGCGGCCTCATCGGTCTTTCCTTCGTGCTCTATCGCTGGCTCGGGCGGTGGCTGTGGCCGCATCTCCTGCGCACCGCCGAAAACACCAGCCGGCCGCAGGCTCTCGTCGGCGTTTTCTGGGGATCGCTTGCCGGCTTCATGTCGCTGCTCGTCAACGTGGGAACGCCGCCGTATCAGATCCACATCCTGCCGCAGCGGCTCGAGAAGCTCACGTTCGTCGGCACGACGGTGATGTTTTTCGCCTTCATGAACCTGATGAAGATCGGCCCGTATTTTCTGCTCGGCCAGTTTTCGGCGCGCAATTTCGCCACGTCGCTGGCGCTGCTGCCGCTCGCCATCGCGGCGAACTTTCTCGGCATCTGGCTGGTGCGCAGAACGCCGACCGAGCCGTTCTATCGCATCACCTATCTGTTGATGTTCGCCATCTCGCTGGTGCTGATCTGGCAGGGCGCGACAGCGCTGCGGCATTGATCGCCGTTGCCCCTTTTCGCTAGGCTGCAGGCCGGGAGGAAAGCCATGGCGACGCCCTACGACACCGGCCTAGATCGCAATGCAGCAAACTTCCAGCCGCTGACTCCGCTGTCGTTTCTGGCGCGTGCGGCCACCGTCTATCCGGATCAGACCGCGATCATTCACGGCGCACGGATCTGGACTTACCGGGAGTTTTTTGCCCGCGCGCGGCGGCTCGCCTCGGCGCTGGCGCGGCGCGGGATCAAACGCGGCGATACCGTCGCGGTCGTGCTGCCCAACGTACCTGCCATGCTGGAAGCGCACTATGGCGTCGCCATGGCTGGCGCGGTGCTCAATTCCATCAACACGCGGCTCGATGCTGCCATCATCGCCTTCATCCTCGATCACGGCGAAGCGAAGGTACTGATCGTCGATCGCGAGTTCTCCAAGGTGGTGAAGGACGCGCTCACGCTGTGCAAGGCGAAGCCACTGGTCGTCGACTACGACGACCCCGAATTCAAAGGCCCGGGCGAAAGGATAGGCACGCTCGACTATGAGGATTTCCTGAGTGAAGGCGATGCTGAGTTTTCCTGGCTGATGCCGCAGGACGAATGGGATGCCATCGCGCTCAATTACACCTCGGGCACCACCGGCGATCCGAAGGGCGTGGTCTATCACCACCGCGGCGCTTATCTGCTCGCGCTTGCCAATGTCATCACCTGCGCCATGGGCAAGCATCCGGTCTATCTGTGGACGCTGCCGATGTTCCACTGCAACGGCTGGTGCTTTCCGTGGACTTTGTCGGTGGTTGCCGGGACCCATGTGTGCCTGCGGGCGGTGCGCGCGGCGCCGATCTTCGACGCCATCGCCAACCACAAGGTCACGCACCTTTGCGGCGCACCGATCGTCATGTCGACGCTACTGAACGCCGGCGCGGAGGAGAAGAAGCCGCTGCCGCACACGGTCGAGTTCGTCACCGCCGCGTCGCCGCCGCCGGAGTCCGTACTCGCGGCGATGAAAGCCGCAGGCTTCAACGTCACCCACGTGTACGGCTTGACCGAGACCTATGGGCCGGCGAGCGTCAACGATTGGCATCGCGAATGGGACAAACTGCCAGCCTCCGAGCAGGCAGCGAAGAAGGCCCGCCAGGGCGTCTGCTACCCGGTGCTCGAGGCACTCGACGTGCTCGACCCGGCCACAATGACACCCGTGCCGCGCGACGGCGAGACGCTGGGCGAGGTCATGTTCCGCGGCAACGTGGTGATGAAGGGCTATCTGAAAAACAAGACGGCGACGGAGCGGGAATTCACCGGCGGCTGGTTTCATTCCGGCGACCTCGGTGTCATTCATCCCGACGGCTACATTCAGCTCAAGGACCGCTCCAAGGACATCATTATTTCCGGCGGCGAGAACATTTCCTCGATCGAAGTCGAGGACGCGCTCTACAAACACCCGGCCGTTCAGGCGGTCGCCGTGGTGGCCAAGCCGGACGAGAAATGGGGCGAGACGCCCTGCGCGTTTGTGGAACTAAAGCCGGGCACGAGCGCCACCACGGAAGAACTGATCGCGTGGTGCCGAAAGCACCTCGCGGCCTACAAGTGTCCCCGCTACGTGGTGTTCGCCGAGATACCGAAGACCTCAACCGGCAAGCTGCAGAAATTCAAGCTGCGCGAGGTGGCGAAGGGAATATAGTCAGGTGATGCGCCGCTCATTCCGAGCGAACGCGCAACAATTTTTCGGTGTTGGCAGCGCTGAACTGTGCCCCGCCTTCGCGGGGCATCGCGACCGCGGCGCCGCCGAAACGATCGTCTAGTGGACGAGCGTGTCTTGCGATAGGCGCGTGATCTCGTCCTTCACAAGCAACTTCTTACGTTTTAATTCCGCAATTTTCAGGCCGTCAGAGGAAGGGTGCGACTGGGCTTCGCTAATTTCTTGCTCAAGGGTTTGGTGCCGTCTTTCGAGTTCCGCAAGATGCGATTGGATCGCCATGTGGCCTATCTCCTTGCGTAGTGAATACCGCCTGTTCCGTTCATCGTACTCGTGTAACCGGCCTCAATGATACTCCCTTTGGGGCTCGGCGAAAGTCCCTTCGGTGCACTCCTTACATACACCTTGCGCACTTGCCGGCTGTTAACCAAAACGCGATAATCCGATCTAACTTATTGACTTGAAACGGTGCTCCATCCGCAGCGTAGCCAAGACCAAGGCGCGACCAAGGCGGAAATGACGAAAGAGGAAGAACGCGAGCTTCGGGCGCAACTTGCGCGCCTCCTGCAGGAGCATCGCGACCTGGATGCCGCGATTGCCGCGCTGCAGGAATCGCCGGGCTCCGACATCATCCAGGTCCAGCGTCTGAAGAAACGCAAGCTGCAACTGCGCGATCGAATCACCTTCATCGAAGACCAGCTCACGCCGGACATCATTGCGTGAGGTGACTTTTCCGACGCGCGCGACCACGTCGGAGGCCCTCACGTGGCGTAGCAGCGCCGCCGCCATCGCCGTGAGCACTGCGTCTCCGGTCGCGTGGCCGTGAGGGTCGTCGACTGGCTTGGAGTCCGTCGAGGTCCAAATAAACAAGTGCCGCGCTGGTCCCATCACGTTTGACGTAAGTGGCGACGGAGCGTGTGAGCTCGCGTTCGGATGTCCCTTGATGCGATGGATTGTCGCAGTGCGCAGATCGCAGTCACCGACGGCAGCGTCGTGGTCGCATCCTCACTTGGCCTGCAAAAACGAGAGCGGCTCCGTCTGTTCATCATTGAAAACAGCAGCAGTGAGCGGCCCGCCAAACGCGGCTGCCGTATCGAGATTGAGTCGGTTGGGATGCAGTTCGGGCTTTTCGTTTTCCAACGGCGTGTGGCCGTGCACGATCAGCCGGCCATAGTCTCGCCTGTTGGTCAGGAACGGCATTCTGATCCACAGTAGCTCTTCGTCTTGCTGCGCGTCGAGCGGTCTGCTCGGGTTCACCCCGGCGTGAACAAAGAAGCGCCTGCCGTCATCAAAGAAGAGTGGCAGTGAACGCATCCAATTGAGATGAGCACGGGGCAGGTCGCCGATCTCCTTCGCGCCATAGCTCCGCAGCGTTTCAGCGCCTCCATTTCGGAGCCAGGCTCCTGCTGGCGCCACGCCATCGAGCAGGGAAATTGCCCATGCCTCGTGGTTTCCTTTGAGCGCCACTATTTGCTTCGGCAGATCCGCCTCCAGACTCATCATGAAGCGCAGGACGCCGGCAGAGTCTGGACCTCGATCGATGTAATCGCCCAAAAAAACAAATCGCATGTCGCGGCCTTCGGCATGTTGGCGGCACGCCTCGACCAGGGCCTTCATTTTGTCCAACGAGCCATGAACGTCGCCGACCGCATAGGTTAACAACATACAAATCGCTTTCTCATTATTTTGCGTATGTTTTCCCAATGATGGCCACATTCGGGCACCATTGTTCAGACGACATTCACGAACATATTGGAACCCTGAACCACAAGGGACGGTTTCTACACCAATGGGGGCGGTTCGAAGTGTTGAGGATCAACACCCTATCGAGGTAATGCCATGAAGAAGATTGTGACTGCTCTCCTTGCTGCGACAACCATCGCTTTGGCGGTGGTGGCGACTTCGGGTGCGGCCGAGGCCCGCTGGTGGGGCCCGGGTCCGATCATTGGCGGCGTCGTCGCCGGCGCCGTCGTCGGCAGCGCGTTGGCGGCGCCCTACTACTATCCCTACGGCTACTACGGCCCGTATCCCTATGGCCCCTGCGTTTGGCGCACCTATTGGAACGGGTATCGCTGGGTACGCGCCTGCTACTAGACGCCAGCGCTTAGAGGCTAGCTCACATCAACGATGGCGTCCCGCGTCTTCGGGGCGCCACGGTTTGAATTCAGCATGACCGTCGCGTCGGCGACGGAAGCGGGTGAGTGCACCCAATTTCCGCCAAAGAGTCCGTACTTTAACGGGGCTTGGGGCGCGTTCTTGATACCAACCGGGGTTCACGGGCACTTCCGCTCACATAAGTTCTGGATCGGAACCCGGCCGATCGCACGAGGAGAATCCATGTACAAATCGCTCATCGGGCTTGCCGCGGCAACCGGCATCGGCCTGGCGTCAATATCTGTCCCCAACACGGCCAACGCCGCCTGCTTTGGCTGCGCCGTGGGCGCGGGCGTCCTTGGTGGCGTGGCCGCCGGCGCGATCATCGGCAGCGCTATCGCCAACAGTCCTCCGCCCCCGCCGGCTTACTATCCGCCCCCGCCCGGCTATTACCCACCGCCTCCGCCTCCCCCGGGTTACGTCCCGCCGCCTCCGCCTCCGGGTGCTTATGTGGCTCCGCCCCAGGCCTATGCTCAACTCGCGCCGGGATGCCACTGGGCCAAGCGCCGTGTATGGGTCGAGGAGTTTAACGGCTATCGCGTGCGGACTGTGCAAATCTGCCCCTGATCGGCGGACCTTTGTTGCGCAGCTTCGCGCTGAATCTCGACCGGCCGGCTCGCATGCAGCCGGCCGGTTCGTTTTTGCATCGCGATCATCCGGCAAGGGTTCATTCACGCGTCGCACACAAGCGACTATTTGATTGTCCAGTCGCGCCGTGAGACTCTGCCGCGAAGCAAGAAAGCCTTGATCATGCGCCCGCTCGCCGCACAACATAAACCGGGTGTCGATGGCAAGCGAAAGTTCGCCGGCTCGGCGCGGCCGCCTGCGGGCAAACAGAAGATTGCCGCGCGCGCGGTCGCCGTGTGCCGCGGATTGGCCGCGCGAGTATTGCATCCTTTGGGGCCGCGTGCCCGCTCAGCCTCCTATGCGAGGAGGATCCTGATAGGAACAGCAATCACCGCGTTATGCATCTACATCGGAATCGCTGCCGTGCTGTACGCGACGCAGCGATCGCTGATGTATTTCCCCGACACGACGCACACCACGCCGGCGCAGGCAGGCCTGCCCCAAGCCGAGGAGGTGGCGCTCACCGCTTCCGACGGCGTCGGCATCACGGTCTGGCATGCCGCGCCGAAGAACGACAAACCGGTCATTCTCTATTTCCATGGCAATGGCGGCTCGCTTCATTATCGCGTCGAGCGCTTCAAGAGACTTATGGGCGACGGCATCGGCCTCGTCGCGCTTGAATATCGTGGCTTCGGCGGCAATGGCGGATCGCCCAGCGAGCACGGCTTTATCGCAGACGCCGAGGCTGCTTACGCGTTCGCCGCCGAGCGCTATCCGGCAAAGCAGATCGTGATCTGGGGCGAGTCGCTTGGCACCGGCGTCGCCGTTGCGCTCGCGGCGGAGAAGCCCGTCGGCCGCGTGATCCTGGAGGCCCCGTTCACGTCTGCGGCCGCAGTTGCCGCGATCCGCTATTGGTACATGCCGGTGCGGCTATTGATGAAAGACCAATTCCATTCCGACGAGCGGATCGCCAAAGTCGCGGCGCCGGTTTTGATCCTGCATGGTTTGCGCGACCAGGTCGTTCCCTATGCGATGGGCGAGCAGCTGTTCGAACTCGCCAACCAGCCCAAGCACATTGTCAAATTCCTCGACGGCGGCCATGAGGATCTCGACGCTAACGGGGCGCTCCTCGCCGTCGCGCGCTTCCTTGCCGGCGATTTGGACTAAAACTGATCCCGGGCTGCGTTTCACTGCGGCACGGTCATCAACTCGAGCACATGCCCGTTCGGATCGCGAAAATAAACGCCGCGGCCACCGCCCCAATCGTTTAATTCACCGTCCTCGAGACTCCACGGCGCGCTGCCGAAAACGATTTTGGCCTTCTTGATTCGGCGCAGGATGGCGTCGAATTCGCGATCGCTCACATGGAAGGCGTAGTGATGACTTTCGAACTTGGTTTCGTCGTCGAACAGAAGCGTCAGCGTCTTGTTGACCCGCACCGGAGCGAAATAGTTGGTGTGCCCGCGCTTGAGGCCGAAAATGCCGGCAAAGAACTTCGCGGCGGCCACCTTATCGCGCGCCGGCACGATAGCGTGGTTGAGCGTGATCGTCATTGTTGTTTGCTCGTTTAGAAGGTCTGATACGACTGTCCCGCGCGCCCCCCGACGCGGGCAAAGCCGGTCGCCGCCGGCCCGTACTTGTCATTGATATTGAGTGCCTTGGCGTAAGATCCCGCGGCCTTCTCCTTTTGCCCAAGCCGCTCGTAGGCAAGGCCGCGGCTCGCCCATGCTTTCGCGTCTCCCGGGCTCATCTGCACCGCCTGATCGAGATCGGTGGCGGCGGATTTGTTATCGCCGATCGCCAGATACGATAGCGCCCGCGCAAGATACGGCTCTGGCCGCTGCGGCGAGAGCCCCATCGCGGTCGAGAAATCTTCGATGGCGAATTGATGCTGGTGCTGGCTCTGATACAGCAGGCCGCGATTGTAATAGGCTTCCGGGTCGTTAGGCCGAAGCGCGATCGTCTTGTTGAAATCCTCGAGTGCCTGCGTCTGACGTCCCTGCAGGCTGTAGACGATGCCTCGCCCCAGGTAAGCCGGTGCGTAGCCGCTGTCGAGCGACAACGCCTTGTTGTAATCGGCAAGCGCCAAGTCGAGTTGTTTGGTGCGGCGATAGACGAGACCGCGATTGGCGTAGGCTTGCCCGTAATTGGGATCGAGGCTGATCGCCTTGTTGAAGTCGGCGAGGGCCTCTGCGTCCATCCCTGTCGCGCCATAGGCCGAGCCGCGCATGTTGTAGGCCTGCGGATCGTTGGGATGCTGCTGGACGACCTCGCTGAGCGAAGCGAGGTTAGACTGTGAAGGTGTGTAGAGCGCCTCTTCGTTCTTTCCCGAGGCCGTTGGCGTGCCTACCGTCGCGCATCCAGCCAACAGCGGCACCGCGAACGCGGAAACAACAAGCGCGGCGACCTTGTGTCTGGTGCGCATCTTCCCGCAGGGGCTGGCGGTTGCTGATCCGTTCATCCGATGCCTCGTGGCACCCTTTACTCTCTCTCGGCCCTCTCTTGCGTAACGTCAAACGATAGCGCGTCCTTCCGCCAAAACAATGGCGCGGGCGACCACCGCCCGCGCCGTACATCAACCTGTATATTCAGAGTGCTCTTAGCCGAAGCGGGGGGCGCGCGGCGGTCCGCCCCTGCCTGCGCCCGGACCGGTCGTGGGCTTCGGCTTCATCGGCAGCAAACCCTCTCGCTGCAAACGCTTGCGCGCGAGCTTGCGGGCGCGGCGGATCGCTTCCGCCTTCTCCCTTGCCTTCCGTTCAGAGGGTTTTTCGTAATGGCCGCGGAGCTTCATCTCGCGGAAGATGCCCTCGCGCTGCATCTTTTTCTTCAGCGCCTTGAGGGCCTGGTCGACGTTGTTGTCACGGACGAGAACCTGCACGCGTGCTCCTTTGCAGTCGGTTCATGAAATGAATGGGTGGCGTAGCGATGCACGCGACGCCACCTTGCGGCGGCATTTACCAGAGTGGCCATGGAAAGTCCACCGGCAGAGAGCCTTCGTCCCGGTCACTCCGTAAAGACACGGGTGACGTGCCCCATCTTGCGGCCAGGACGGACCGCGGCCTTGCCGTAGAGATGAACGGCGGCTCCGGGAACTTCGAGCCAGCGCCGAAAATCCTCGACCTCGCTGCCAATGAGGTTGGTCATTTCCACCCGGCCGTAGCGGATCGGCTTGGCGAGCGGCCAGCCCGCTACCGCCCTGATATGCTGCTCGAATTGCGATACCGAAGCTCCGTCGAGAGTCCAATGGCCGGAATTGTGCACCCGCGGAGCAATTTCGTTGACGAGCAGTCCCCCGTTGCCGCGCTGCACAAACATCTCGACTGCCAGCACGCCCACATAGTTGAAGGCTTGCGCGATGGCCTCGGCGATCCGGCGCGCCTCCTCGGCGGCGTTGGCGGATAGGGTGGCCGGCACCCGCGAGACTTTTAGAATGTGATCGCGGTGCTCGTTCTCCGTGACATCGAAGCACTCAATGCTGCCGTCTCTTCCGCGCGCGGCAATGACCGAGACTTCCCGCTCGAAGGGCACGAAGGCTTCGAGGATGCACGGCTGGCCTCCAACCTCGCGCCAAGCGGTTTGTGGGTCGGTGCCGTTGCGGATCGTCGCCTGGCCTTTGCCGTCGTAACCGAAGCGGCGTGTTTTCAGCACCGCCGGCCGGCCGATGGTCTCGATGGCCGCGGCCAGTTCGCCCGGCTCCGCGACGGCAGCGAAGTCCGCCGTACCGATGCCGAGCCCCGAGACGAAGATCTTTTCCGCAAGCCGATCCTGGGTCGTCGCCAGAACTTGCGGGTCGGGCAGGACGGGAACGCGCGCTGCGAGAAAAGCGGCGGTGTCGGCCGGGACGTTCTCGAATTCGTACGTGACCGCGTCGACGTCGGCGGCGAAGCGATCGAGTGCCTGCGTGTCGGTGTAATCGGCGCAAGTGACCCGATGCACCACGTCGAATGCCGGCGAGTCCGGGTTTGGCGCAAACACATGGCACTTGAAGCCAAGCCGCGCCGCCGCCAACGCCAGCATGCGCCCAAGCTGCCCGCCGCCGAGGATACCGATCGTGGCACGCGCCTCGAGAACGGCTCCGTTCACGCTCAGGAATCCTTCGGCTCGTTGGCAACGGCTTCGGTCTGCTGCGCCCGCCATGCTTCGAGGCGTTCGTTCAAAGCGGGGTCGCTCAACGCCAGTACGCTCGCGGCAAGCAGCGCGGCGTTGATGGCGCCGGCCTGCCCGATCGCCAGCGTGCCGACCGGTACGCCCGCCGGCATCTGCACGATCGAATAGAGCGAATCGACTCCTGACAGCGCCTTCGACTCAACCGGTACGCCGAACACCGGCAAGCTGGTGAGCGAAGCCACCATGCCGGGCAAATGCGCCGCGCCGCCGGCGCCGGCGATAATCACTTTGAGGCCGGCTGCTTTCGCTCCCTTGGCAAAGGCAAAGAGCCGTTCCGGCGTCCGGTGCGCGGAAACAATACGTGTTGCGAAGGCTACGCCGAGCGCTTCGAGCGTCTCTGCGGCGTGCTTCATGGTTTGCCAGTCGGACTGGCTGCCCATGATGATCGCGACGGATTTGGCTCCCAGCGGCGCCACAGCAAAAATTCCCTGCCTGAAGGAAGCGGCGAATTATAGGCCCGCGCGTTGGAGTCGCAAGGCAGCTATTATCATGCAGGCCGGGCTATTCCGCCGCGGCAGCGGTTACGGGTTAGGAGAAGAATCAATGCAAATGAGCGAATATCATTACCTGCCGCTGGCGCCGGCGTTCTTCTCCATCCTGGTCGTGATCTTCTTCGGCGTCTTTGTCCTTCTGCTGCTGGGTGTGCTGCGCTCGGCCTATCTTCACCTTGGCGTCAGCCCGGGCACTGCGATTTTTTTGCTGTTCGCCTCGCTCATCGGCAGCTATTTCAACATCCCGATCGCGGAGCTGCCTCCCGAGCATGTCGTGTCCGACCAGATGCGCGATTATTTCGGCATGCAGTACATGATTCCACGCGTGGAGAATTGGCAAGGCACGGTCATCGCGGTCAATGTCGGCGGCGCGGTGATACCGACCATCATGTCGATCTATCTGCTGATCAAGCGCAGCCTGTGGGTCAGCGGCTTGATTGCCACAGCGATCGTCGCGCTGGTGCTGCATTGGCTCGCGCACCCGGTGAGCGGTCTCGGAATCGCAGTGCCGGTGTTTTGGCCGGCCGTGGTCACGGCCGTCGTCGCCTTGGTGCTCGACCGCCAAAATGCCGCGCCGCTTGCCTACATCGCCGGCAGTATGGGCACGCTAATAGGTGCCGACCTGACCAATCTTTCGCAAGTGCCCGGTCTCGGTGCGCCGGTCGCTTCCATTGGGGGCGCCGGAACGTTCGATGGCATTTTCCTGACCGGCATTCTCGCCGTGCTGCTGGCGAGCCTTTATCACCCGCGGCACCCGATCGAGCAGACGCCGTGAACGAGTGCGCTTTTACCTAAAGAAGCCTGAGAAAAAGTCAGGAGCGCGCTGCTGACGCGTATTGCCATATGGCGAGTCCCACTCGCGCCAGCCCGTGGAGGCGTAGCCGTCTTCCTCCGGACGCTTGCGCATCGCCAGCCCACCCTGTGGCTGGTTGTTCAGCACCACGACGAACTCCGTGCGATAGTTCGTCTCGCTGTTTTGCGGCTCGTCCGAAATGATGATCGAGGATCGCGGCACGGCCGTCGCCGCGACTTGATCGAGCACGGTCCGCGGAATGGTCACGCGGTCGAACGCGTTCTTGGCGGTGTCGCCGCTGTCGATCGTGACCTCGGTCCAGCGCAAGCCGCCGCCGTCGGCGCGCCCCACCGCGGTGAAGATATGCGTGCCGAGCGGCTTGTTGGGCTCGCGGATGGTGATCGGCAGCTCAAGGACCGTATCGAACCTCTCGCCACCGTCCGGGATCCGGGTGTGGGTGTCGCGCCGCACATAGATCTTCTGCGTGGCGCGACTGATAAAGATCGAGACCGGCTCGAGGGCAAGCTTCGCCGCCAGTGCCGCATTAGCGGTTTCGGTCTTTTTGGCCTCGGCCGCCTTCGCAGCGTCCTGTAACGTCTTAACCGCTTCCTGCTTGCCCTTGGTGTCCGCCTTGGCGGCCTCGAGCTTAGCCGTAAGCTCGGCGACCTTGGCGGCCGCCTTTTGCCTGGCGTCCTCCGCTCGTGCTTTGGCCTCGTCGGTGTTTGCCGCGGCGAGCGCTCTGTCGGCTGCAGCGAGTTGGCTATCGGCCGCGTTCTTCTCCCGTTCGGCCTGGCGCTGTGCAAAGACGGCAGTCGTCGCCGCGCGCGGCGCCCCCGAAGCGGCGGCCTTGGCGTCTTTGGCTGCCTTTTCAGTGTTCGCTACTTCCGCGGCGAGTGCTTCGGCCTTGGCCGGCGCCGCCGCTATCGCTTCCGGGCTCGGGACGAACAGTGCCGGATCGGAAAAATCGACCGGCTCCGTGTCGGTCGGCGAAATAATCACGCGCATGCCAATCCGCGTCTTGTCGAACAAATTCTCGGCAAAGCCATAGGGCATGCGGATGCAGCCGTGCGAGGCCGCATATCCGGGCAGCGGCCCGCCATGCAGAGCGATGCCGGACCAGGTGATGCGCTGCATGTTCGGCATCCAGGCATCGTCATAGAGGCTCGAGTGGTGATCCTTCTGTTTCTCCACGACGCTGAAGACGCCGGCCGGCGTCTCGCGTCCCGTCACGCCAGTCGATACCGGCGCACGCAGAATCCAGCCTTGGGCATCGTAGATCGTCACATGCTGGCTCTTGATCGACACGATTGCCATGATCGGCTCGCCCCGCTCGCGCGGTGCCGTCGCTTCGGTCGCGTTCGCGCTATGAGTCCGATCCCCTGCGGCGTCGGCGGAGGGCGCCGCGCAGAGGACCATGAGCGTGGCCGCAATAGCCATAACGGTTGGCGCTACCCATCGCCGGATCGTCGTCCCGGATTGCGCCGTCGTGAATTGCCCAGCCATTATCATGCCTCGCTTGAAATGCCCCAGGCGTCTGCCCGAGGCGAGTCCAGTACAACAAAACAATTGCGAACAATCTATGGTTCCCTGTTTATGTCCCCTGGTCAATAAACATTAATCCCCACCTAATTATTCGTTGTGGCGTCGCTGCGGGCGTCAAGCCTAAGTACGCGGGCGGTCGATCCGGCCGGGCCGATCGATACGATCCATTGATGACGCGGCGCTTAATCGAGTCGCTAAACAGATTTACGTGAGGCAGCCCAGTAAAAGAGGCAATGGAGGTGCTCTATGCCGTGGTATTATTATCTCGCTCATTTTTTTGCTGGAGCATTCCTCGCCAACAGCATTCCGCACATCGTTCAGGGAATGTGCGGGAATAAGTTTCAGAGCCCGTTCGCTTCACCGCCCGGCGTGGGCGAATCGTCCGCTATCGTGAATGTGATTTGGGGCTGGTTTAACTTGATCGTGAGCGGCGCGCTTCTGCGCATCTTCTTTCCGCCGCTGCCGCCTCCCCTCGGCAGCCTAATCGCCGCCGCACTCGGCGCGCTCGTCCTTGCGGTGTGGCTTGCCCATCATTTCGGCACGGTGCGCACCACGGCCCCGCGTCCCTGAACGTCACCAGGTGCGGGCGGCGACGAAAACGCCGAGAACTACGAACACCAGCAGGTCGGAGACGAGGGCCGTCCGCTCGTTGAAATTTTGGCTGCCGCGAAACACGTGGCCGGCACCAGCCAAGCCGTAATAGAGGCCGCCGACGACCGCGGCCGGCACCAGCCAAGCGGTTTGCGCCAGGCTCGCCAGTCCCAGCATGCCCATGGCCAGATTGCCAAAGCCGATTTCCCGCACTATCGCGCGTGCCGCAGGATCCTTGACGTCGAAAATGCTCTCGGCAGTGAATTGCGGTTGCACCACCTGCCGCACACCGGCCAGAAAAAGCCGCACGCCGACGGCCCAGAACACGAACCATTTGCCGACGAGAAACATCAGGTCGGCGCCGCCGCGCAGCCACAGCGCCTCGAAGACGATCGAACCCACCGGGAAGACGAACAGCAGCAAAACGACAGAGGCGAAATACATCCCGCGCACCCGATTGTGAGCAAAACACTCCCGGAAGCATGGATTGTCACGCTTCGCCCTGCAAGGTAACCGTTGGGCGGGACTAACTCGACAGGCCGCATCGCGATGCCAAAACAATCCGCCGCAACACCCGCCAAAGATCCGCAGGGGATCGCGCATTACCATGCGCATGTTTATTACGACCCGGCGTCGAGCCGCGGCCGCGCCGAGCAATTGCGCGAGCGGGTCGGCGCGGAATTCCCGCAAGCCAGGCTTGGACGCTGGCACGACGAATTGGTCGGGCCACACCCGCAATCCATGTTCCAAATCGCATTTCCCAAAGAGATGCTGGATAAATTCGTGCCCTGGCTGATGCTCAACCGTGACGGGCTGACCGTCCTGCTGCATCCAGAGACCGGCGACGATTATACCGATCACAGCGCCCACGCGGCCTGGTTCGGGGCGGTGCTGCCTTTACGGCTCGATGTTTTCAAGAAGAAGCGCCCAGCCTAGCAGCAGCAATCAAATTTGCCGCGACACCCTGGTGTCCGGCATTGCGGAACTTCGCGCAGTTGAAATAGTTTTGTCATGGGGCGCACGGAGGAATCCCATGCGAACAGTGTTAGCTGCGTTTGTCATCGCCGCCGGGGCGGCTCTTCTTAGCTATCAGAGTGCCGGCGCTTCACCGGTTGCCGCTACGGCAATGAAAGCGAGTTCGACGGCCGCTTCGGCGGTCCAGCAGGTCCAATATCGGGAAGGTTATACCCGGCACGGATTCGTGAAATGCTACCGTTTCCTGGTCATCGGTCGCTACCGCTGCCATTATTATCGCGACTTCTAGCGCTACTCCGCGAGATCGAATGCCGGTCGTCCCTGCGAAAGCGGGGACCCAGGTAGACTCACGTAACTTTGGTGCTACGTCTGGATTCCCGCTTCCGCGGGAATGAGCCGAACATTGTCAGCACGACCGCGTTCGGTTCTAGCGGATGCCGCTAACGGCTGTCTTCCACGTCCGTGTCCGGCCGGTCAGTGCCGAGCGCACGCTCCGTGTGCCATTTGCCATTCGCGTCTTCGTACTCGATGCTCTCGGTCTGTCCAGGGACTCGCTGCTCACCGGCGGCGCGGCGCGCGGCCTTGAGCGCCTGAGCGTGTGTGGGAAAGCTCTCCGAGAACACGCCGTCGACTGTGTAAGCCCATCCCTCATCGTGCTGGACTATCTTGTAAGTAACATGGGTCATCGCATCACCTGCCGTGGTTTCCGCCGCCTGTTCGCTGCGAGCTTATCGAATTGCAGAGCCAAAGCGAAGTACGTGGCTTTTTATGAAGCATGATCTTTTCGGAAAGCCGGATCATGCTCTACCGCGGCTGCCCATCGTCGAACTTGCGCTCGAAAATTTCGCCGATCGAGGAATAGAAGAAGCCGTTGAGGCGGCCGACTGGATTGAGCTTGCGCATGTCGATGTAACCGTTGGTCATGCAGGCCGGATCGACGTGCATGAACACCACCTCGCCGATGACGAGAGGGTGCCGTTTTGGCCCCAGCTCGATCACCTGGTGCAGCTTGCACTCGAAATGAATCGGCACCTCCTTGACGCGCGGCGGCTTAATCTTCACGCTTGGAATCGGCGTTAGCCCGGTCTTGTCGAATTCCGACTCCTGCTCTGGAAATCCGTTGGCCGAATCGACCATCTCCTTCCACACCGGCTCGGTCACCACGTTGAAGCAGAACTCGCCAGTCTCCTTTGCGTTCTTCAACGTGTGTTTCTCGCTGCCGTCCGGATTGCGTGCGATGGTCAGCGAGATCATCGGCGGCACGACGCAGACCACCGTGAAGAAACTGAATGGTGCCAGGTTGGTGCGGCCGTCCGTACTCACCGTCGACGCCCAGCCGATCGGACGTGGCACAACTGAGCCGACGAGCATGCGATAAACCTGCCGCCTGTCGGTCGTGGCAGGATCGAGTTCGAGATAGTCGGCCATCGGTGCGGACCTTGTGGGAGCGTCGTCAGCGTAGCCCGCTCAGGATCGAGGCCGCAACCTCACGACATGCCCGGCATCTGTTCGCGATATTGGAGTGAGCGCCGACTGAACACGGAGTGCGCACCCCGGGTTTGTTCCAATAAGGCCGCACAAAAATTTGTGAGTGAACGAAGAAGCCTGCTCGGGAGTTTCTCCTGCGATTAGGACTGCGACAGAGGCGGGCACGGCCCGCGAGTCGGATGCGGCTCAGGCATGGGAATTGGTGCAGTGCGCTAGCTGGAGACCGCGAGGCATGATTTGCGTACGTAGTGTTGCGTGCGTTGCGTAACAAAGAAGCCCGGCCTTGGCCGGGCTTCTTCTTTCTCACGAACGCTGAGGTTGCGAACGCTGGGTGCGTTCACTCAGCTCGTCGTCTCTTTGCGATGAAGGCGTGTGTGGTGCCAATGACGGTGGTGCCGATACACGGGTGGTTCGGGCGCCGGATAGGCGGCTGGCTGAACCCCGAGGGCACCGCCAATTCCGCCAAGGACGCCGCCGACGACACCGCCGACAACAACGCCAAGGGGCCCTGCTGCTTGATTGCCGACCGCCGCGCCATGCGCAACGCCGTCGGGGATCCCTTGAGCCTGCGCCGCAAGCGGGCAAGCGAGTGATGCGGCGATTACGCCCGCGCACAAAACATAAGACTTCACGCTACTCTCCTTTAACACTGGGGAGCGCCACCTGAGCCCAGATCAAGGCAATTGCGCGGCAACAACGTGGCAAGTAGACATATCGAGTCAAACTGCGACAAAAGGATCACATAAAATCGCCGATCAGCATCATCGGCGCCGCCACAATTCACTTCACAGAGCAGTTCCTTAATCTCTGATTTACCACCAACTGTCTCGCCATGGCTGCCACCTCATCTGCGCCACCGCTGACGCAACCACGTTCGACTGTTGCCGTCATTGGTCTTGGCAGCATCGGTGGTGTTGCAGCCGGTTGTCTCGCGGCGCTCGGCCGCTTCGACGTGGTCGCCTGTGTGCGCAAGCCGATCGATAAGCTCACTCTTGAAGAGCCGAACGGCACCGTCGATGTGCAGCTTCGGGTACTCGCCGATCCGCAAAAAGCGGAGCCGGCCGACTGGGTGCTGCTGTGTACCAAGACGTATCAGACCGAGGCTGCGTCACCGTGGCTTGCACGCCTGTGTACGCGCGCGACGCGCGTTGCCGTCCTGCAGAACGGGATCGATCACGTGGCCCGTGTTGCGCCTTTGGCAAACGGCGCGACCGTCATTCCAGTGATCGTCTATTATAACGGCGAGCGGCTGGCGCCGGATCGAGTGCGGCTGCGGCAAGGAGCCAGCAGCGACTTCGTGGTGGCGAACGATGCTGCGGGCCAGGCTTTCGCGCAATTGTTCGCCGGCACTCCGCTGCGCCTGCAGCTTGGCGACGACTTCATCACCATCGCGTGGCGCAAGCTTTTGATCAACGCCATCGCCAGTCCGATCACCGCGCTGACCTTGCAAAGGCAGGCGGTGTTGCGCCGCGCCGATGTGAAGGAGCTTGCGCTGGCGCTGCTCGACGAGGCGATCGCCGTCGGCCGCGCTGAAGGCGCCACGCTCGCCGATGACGAGGCGGCGCGCACGCTCGCGACACTGTTCACGTTCGCCGGCGAACTCGGTACCTCCATGTATTTCGACCGCCTTGCCGGAAGAAAACTCGAAGTCGACGCGCTGACCGGCGCTATCGTCGCGGCCGGCGCGCGGCACGGCATCGCCACGCCGCTCAACAACGCACTGCTCGCGTTGTTGCGCGCCATCAATGATGCGACCGAATGATGACTTTCCACGCGTTTTTTTTGACGGCGCCGTTGCGGGGCTTCGTCCGGGAGCCCATGATGCAAAAAAACACGCACGATTCACCGAGGGAGTTTGCATGACACGGCGCATACCCGATGCCCGGTCCGCGGCCGAGAAGGCTTTCAAGGCGGTTACCACCAAGCCGGTTGAAGGACCGCCGAAGCAACCGCCGACGTTTCCCGGCGCAAAGGAGATGATCTCTCTGCGCATCGACCGCGACGTGCTCGACCATTTTCAGGAAGGTGGTCCGGGCTGGCAGGACCGCATCAACGCGGCGCTGCGCAAGGCCGCGGGCAAATAATCCCGTAAATAATCACGTGAGTAATGGCGTAAGATCGCAACAGCGAAACGATTCGCGTTTGCAGCCTTGCAACGACCGACCTGAAACGACCAAGGGGAGAACGACCATGCGACTCTCGTCCGGATTTCGTGCGGCCCTGATGGCGCTCATTGTGGCTTTCGCCGGCGTCAGCCTCTCGTCGGCGGCGCGCGCCGATGGCGGCACGATCAGCTTCCGCGTGATCAAGGGCGGTTGGATCGTCGGCGCCAGCGGCGGCAGCGGCGTACTGGTTTTCCATGGTCATCGCTACCCGATCTCGATCGGCGGCCTCAGCGCCGGCTTCGTGTTCGGCGCGTCCGAGACGCATTTCCGCGGCACTGTCGACCATATTCTGAGCCCATATGACGTCGCCGGCGTTTACGGTGCCGCTGGCGCCGGTGCGGCGCTCGGCATCGGCGGGCAAGCGATCGTGCTGCGCAACGAGAAAGGCGCCGTGCTCCGCCTTGTGGGCCGCCAGGTCGGACTCCAGGTCAACCTTGATCTCAGCGGCCTGAGCGTTTCTGTTCGCTAGCCCCTAATCGTCACCCGATCTGACCGGCCTGAAGCCTGCGCGGCACGAAGCCGCGCGGGCGCGGCGCCTTTTTAACGACAGCGCCATCGCCTGAGGCACGGCCGCGGCCGCTCGGTGAAAACATAGTTAAGTAATGTAGTTAATCGTCTCAGTTCAACCTAAGTGTTGATACTGAATTGCAAATATCCGGCGTTCGGGTAAGTTAATTAAGCGTGAATCCGAAGCTTATGCAAAGTATTCGCGTTAAGAAAATCTGGATGTAACTGTATGCGCCTATGGATTACTGCACTTGTACTGGTGATGGCGACACCGGTCTTTGCTCAAGGCACCACGTCATCGGGCGCGATGTCCATGGTCAATGTGAGCGATCCGCCGCCAAGCTCGAGCACGACCGCTCACCTCATCACGCCTCCGACGACGGTTGCACCCGGCCTTGCCGCCGCGGGCGTCGAAACCTGCCTGGGCTCAGCGTCTGGCGGCATATCGCTGATGGGCGGCGGCTTCACCTTCGGCAGCACCAAGGTCGACGAAGGATGCACGATCCGCCTGCTGGCGCGGCAGTTATTCGCTTTCGGCTTCAAGACCGCGGCGCTGGCGCTGATGTGCCAGGACGATCGCGTTGCTCTGGCGATGCGAACCGGCGGCACGCCTTGTCCCGAGCCGCCGCCGGTGGCCGACAAGCCACATCGGCATACTGCCGTTTTTTCTCCGGCGCTCTCGTTCGCGCCGCAAGAACAACCGACGCCGCTGATCAAAGTGGCGCAAGTAGAACCGCCGGCGGCTGAAACGCACACAAAAGCTCAAGAGCCGCCGGCGGCTCTGTTGGCGGACGCGCCACCCGCGTCCGAGGTCAAGCAGTTCACGCCCCAAGAGGACGCATTGTTTAAGCGGATGTCGGTCATGCAATGACCCGGCCTCGAGTTCGCGGTGGACTCTTGTTCACGGCGGACTGCAGGACGGGCCAATGTTGGACTGTCACAGAGGAGATGAGACGAAATGAAAAAGCTTTGTTGCATCGCGGCCGTCGCGTTGCTGTTGGGGGTGCCGGTCATAAGCAAACAAGCGGCTGCCCAGCAACTCAATGGCGTCAACAATGGCAGTAACTACGGTGCCAACTTCGCCAACAGTTACGGCAACGGCGGTGCCACGACCAATATCTGGTCGAGCGCGCAGGGGACATCCTATACCTACGGCAATGCAAGCGCGTCCGGAATAAGCTCGTCCGGCTCGATGGCAAGCGCCGGCGGTCAAGGCGGACTGGGCTCCGTCGGTGCTGCCAGTACGGGCGGTGGCGGGACCACGTCGGCCTTCACCACCTCGAACGCCATGACGTCATCCTTCAACGGCGGTTACGCGCAGGCGCAAACCTCGGGCTACGCGGGCGGCAGCGTTTCGGGATGGGGCGGGCGGGGCCACTGAGTTGTCGGCGAACTGAAAGAATAAGAAAAAACGGGCTGCAAGAAGAAGAGCAACAAGAAGCGCAGTTAGAAGAACAAGAGCAACAAGAAGCGAAATCCGGGAGGGGCCAGTCGCCCCAACCCGGATTTTTTTCATTCGAATCCGAGCCGTAAGTTCCAGGCAAACCATCAACCTCCGCTCATTCCCGCGTAAGCGGGAATCCAGAACTGGGTCCGCGCTTTCGCGGAGACGAGCGGGAGTGAGGGCTCAATCAATCCAAATAATCGCGCCCTACTGATGCTGCACCACCACCGTGGTGCCGACCGGAACGCGAGGATAAAGGTCGATGATGTCGTCGTTGACCAGGCGGAAGCAGCCCGACGATACGGCCTGGCCGATCGTCTCCGGCGCGTTGGTGCCGTGGATGCGATATTCCGTTTCGCCGATGTAGAGAGCGCGTGCGCCGAGTGGATTGCCCGGGCCGCCCGCCATGAAGCGTGGCAGATAGGGCTGCCGCGCGATCATTTCTGGCGGCGGCCGCCAGTCCGGCCACTCGGCCTTGCGGGTGATTTTGTGGATGCCGCCCCACTGGAAGCCGACGCGGCCGACGCCGATGCCATAGCGCAACGCGACATTGTTGCCCATGATCAGATAAAGGAAGCGGTCCGCCGTGTTCACGATGATCGTGCCCGGCGGATATTCGGTGCGATAGAAGATCGACGTGCGGCGCTCCTCGGGGGGCAACTGCTTGTCGAGCGCGGTGTGATCGACGCCCGGATCGGCATCCGGAGCGGTCGGCTCCGGTGCCTGGAAGCCGGGAAAGAATTGCGCCGCCGCCGGCAGCGCCGCCAGCAACAGGGGCGAGCAAAAAAGGGTCAGGAAAGAGCGGCGAATCATGGACGGTTCTGTATGGCGGCGGGCATCATAGCCGCAATTTAGGCCGCATTGCGCGCCGCGTGCACGCTTTGACCGCCCGGCTCAGATCGCCCGATAGCCGCCATCCGCCATCACGATGGAGCCGGTCACATAGGCCGAAAGGTCGGAGGCGAGAAAGATCGCCGGTCCGACGATGTCTTCGGGCTTGCCGGTGCGGCCGAGCGGGGTGTGATCGAGGAAGATTTTCACCAGCTCCGGATTGGTGGCGCGCACTCTTTCGTTCAGCGGCGTCTCGATGAAACCCGGCCCGATGGCGTTGACGCGCACGCCGTCCTTGCCAAGCTCGGCGGCGAGCGCGCGGGTAAAGCCGAGCACCCCGTGCTTGGACGTTGTATAGGCCGGCGAGTTCGGCGTGCGCACGTGCATGAACGACTGGATCGAAGCGATATTGACGATGCGCCCCTTGTTGGCGCGCAGCGCGCCCACGAACGCGTGCGTGACATTGAACACGCCGTTGAGATTGATCGCCATGATGTCCTGCCAATCCTTGATCACGGCGTCGGCGTCGGCGGTGAACGCATTGCGGCGGTTGATGCCGGCGTTGTTGACCAGGATCGAGACCGCGCCGACCTCGCTCGCGACCTTCGCGGCGGCGTCGCGGCAGGCATTGCGGTCGGTCACGTCGAGCGTGAAGGCTTTCGCCTTGCCGCCGGCCGCCTGAATGTCCGCCGCCGTCTTGGCTGCGCCCTCGCTATTGATGTCGAGCACCGCAACCTGCGCGCCTTCACGCGCAAAGCCGAGCGCAATACCACGGCCGATGCCCGACGCCGCGCCGGTGACGACCGCGATGTGATTTTGCAAAAGCCCAGGCATGTATCCCTCCCCAAGTGTTGGGCTATCCTTCCCCAAGTGTTTGGCGGCAGTGTAGCAATTAGGCGAGGCGCGGACACGCCCTCTCGCGCTCGCGGAAAAGGCGCGAGTGTGCAGTGGCTTCGGACCAAAAAAATCGGGTCTGTCGAAAGTGCTGATGCCCGCCGACGGCACGCGCGCCGCCGCTTCGCGCAATTGGGATTCGGCACTCCCGCTCCGGCAGTTCGCCTGAACGCGAATGCGGGCTCTGCGTAAGATCAAAGTCTTCTTGGGCAACTTCGCACAACCTATGACCCGATCGCTTCAACTGCGGAAATGAAGCTCTTGACATTGTCTCTATTTCGGTTACGAATGTCATCTGAATCACGCTCAAAAGGACGCCGTCGCGGGGGTGCTCGCGGCGGCGGAGCGGGGTGCGGTTCCCGCGGACGGAGCGACACACTCCGTTCCCGGGCGCTTCGGGACAACGCCCGGCCGGCACGATGACCGGTCTGAGACTTTGTCGCTGGACTGGGACAGGCGGAGACGGATAACCCCCGTTTTTGAGCCGCGTCCCAGGAAGTGCGTCTGAAGCTGAGCGGCGGCGTTGGTTCGCTGCCGTGAGCACCGCAGTGGAACGCCGGTAGGCGAGCGCGCTGCGCTTCAGCGCGAGCCGCACGCGAAAGTGCGGAGATCGGAAATACGCGCCTGCCGGCGTTCCGCTTCCTTTATTTGCTTCGTAGCCTGGGTTGAGTGAAGCGAAACCCGGGAGCGATGTTCAAGCTTTTCGATCGTCCCCGGATTTCGCTTCGCTCAATCCGGGCTACTTGCTCATCGGTGGGATCGAATCAAACAAACCTGCGCGCCAAAAAAGCGCTGCGGGGACGGTCTCGCTTATTCGCTCGTCATTGCCGGGCATGACCCGGCAATCCATGCGGAATGGAAGCTGCCTGAAACTTCGCGTCGCCGTTTTACGTGTTGCACGTCAGCATGGACCACCGGGTCGAGCCCGGTGGTGACGGGGTGAGGCGGTGTGCGCAGATTGATCGATCGACGGAGACTTTCACATGCCCAAATCGCGCAGCAAACAAAGGGACGAGAAGAAGTTCACCAAGCGCCGCTCGGTCGAAGATGGACTCAAGCTCGCCGATGCGGCGCACGAGGCGACGTGGCGGCTCTATTGCGAGGTGCTGCGCTTCTGGCGCGCGTGCAAAGCGCGCAAGTGCCGCCGCCACCGGCGCTGCCTCGGCGAGCCGGCCGGCTGCCTGATGCGCGGCTTGCCTGCGGTGCCGTACGAGCAGCGGCTCGCGGCGGCAAAGGAAGTCATCGCCGGCGGCCCGCGACGCCTCGCGCCGGCGACGCACCTGGAATGGGTGGTACGCCGCGAGCCGCTACCAGCGCTCACCACGTGGCGGAAGATGGCTGCATCTTCGCCCGTGCAAACAAAGGGTGATGACTCTTATGCCGCGGCGGTGCGCGCCGCGACCGGATCGTAATTGAGGATCGGCGCCAGCCATTTCTCGGCTTGCTCGATCGTCCAGCCCTTGCGCTTGGCGTAATCCTCGACCTGGTCGCGCTCGATGCGGCCGACGCCGAAATAACGGCTTTCGGGATGACTGAAATAGAGGCCGCACACCGACGCGCCCGGCCACATGGCGAAGCTCTCGGTGAGTTTCACGCCGATCTCGCGCTCGCCGTCGAGCAGCCGGAAGATCGTCGCCTTCTCGGTGTGGTCGGGTTGCGCCGGATAGCCGGGCGCCGGACGAATGCCGCGGTATTTTTCGGCGATCAGTTCGTTGTTGGGCAATGTTTCGTCGGGCGCGTAGGCCCAGAATTCGCGGCGCGCGCGCTGATGCGTGCGTTCAGCCAGCGCTTCGGCGAGACGATCGGCGAGCGCCTTGGCCATGATCGACGAATAATCGTCGTTGGCGCGCTTGAAACGCTCGACCACGGCCTCCTCGCCGATGCCGGCCGTGACCGCGAACGCGCCGATATAATCGGCAAGGCCGCTGGCGCGAGGCGCGATGAAATCGGCAAGCGCGAGATTGGCGCGGTCCTCGCGGCGCGCCAATTGCTGGCGCAGCGTATGCAGCACGGCGATCGGCTCGCGGCGCGCTTCGTCGGCGAAGACCAGAATGTCGTCGCCCTCGCGATTTGCCGGAAAGAATCCGGCGACTGCGCAGGCGCGGAACCAGCCTTCGGCGGTCATGCGGGCCAGCATGTCCTGCGCGTCCGCGAACAGGTTGCGCGCCGCTTCGCCGATCTTTGCATCGTTGAGGATCGCCGGATATTTGCCGTTGAGCTCCCAGGTAGCGAAAAACGGCGACCAGTCGATGTAGTCAATGAGTTCGGCAATGGGCGCATCGCCAAGGCTGCGCGCGCCGATCCATTGCGGCACTGGTGGCGCGTAGTTGAGCTTGAGCGCATTGGCGCGCGCATCGGCAAGCGAAAGCCGCTTCTTATTTTCCTCGCCGCGCGCGTGGGCCGCGGCGATACGGCCGTATTCGGCGCGGACATCGGTGATGGTGCGCGTCCGCGCCTCGCGCGAGAGGAGCGACGACACCACGCCGACGGCGCGGCTCGCGTCGGTGACGTAAACCGCCTGCCCGCGCTGGTAATTGGGATGGATCTTCACCGCCGTGTGCACGCGGCTCGTTGTGGCGCCGCCGATCAAAAGCGGCACGTCAAAACCCTGCCGCTCCATCTCGGCGGCGACGTGGCACATTTCATCCAGCGAGGGCGTGATCAGGCCGGAGAGGCCTACGATGTCGGCCTGCTCGGTCATCGCGGCTTGCAGAATCTTCTCCGCCGGCACCATGACGCCGAGATCGACCACGTCGTAGTTGTTGCACTGGAGCACGACGCCGACGATGTTCTTGCCGATGTCGTGCACGTCGCCTTTGACCGTGGCGAGCACGATCTTGCCGTTCGACGATGTGTGCGCGCGCCCGTCGCGTTCCTGCTCCATGAACGGCATCAGATGAGCGACGGCCTGCTTCATCACCCGCGCCGACTTGACCACTTGCGGCAGAAACATCTTTCCCGAGCCGAACAGGTCACCGACCACGTTCATGCCATCCATCAGCGGGCCTTCGATCACGGCGAGCGGACGCGGTGCTTTCTTGCGCGCCTCCTCCACGTCCTCGGCAATGAAATCGGTCATGCCGTGGACCAACGCGTGCGCCAGGCGTTTCTCCACCGGCCATTCGCGCCAGGTCAGATCGGCCTCCTTCTTTTCTTTGGTCGAGCCGCGGTGTTCCTGGGCAACCGCGAGCAGCCGCTCGGCCGCGTCCGCGCGGCGATTGAGCACCACGTCCTCGCAAGCCTCGCGCAGCTTCGGATCGAGGTCATCGTACACCGCGATCTGGCCGGCATTGACGATGCCCATGTCCATTCCGGCCGCGATGGCGTGATAGAGAAACACCGAGTGCATCGCCTCGCGCACCGGTTCGTTGCCGCGGAACGAGAACGAGAAATTCGAGACGCCGCCCGACACGTGCGCGTGTGGCAAGTTCGCCCTGATCCAGCGCGCCGCTTCAATGAAGGCAACTCCGTAGCCGTTGTGTTCCTCCATCCCGGTCGCGACCGCGAAGATGTTCGGATCGAAGATGACGTCCTGCGGCGGAAAGCCGACGCGATTGACCAGAATGTCGTAAGCGCGCGCTGTGATTGCAGTCTTGCGCTCCAGCGTGTCGGCTTGCCCGGCCTCGTCGAACGCCATCACCACGACCGCGGCGCCGTAGCGGCGGACGATGCGGGCGTGGCGAACGAAGGCTTCTTCGCCCTCCTTGAGCGAGATGGAATTCACCACCGCCTTGCCCTGTACGCATTTCAGCCCGGCCTCGATGACCGAAAACTTCGAGGAATCGATCATCACCGGCACGCGCGCGATGTCCGGCTCTGCCGCGACCAGATGCAGGAACGTGGTCATGGCTTTCTCGGAATCGAGCAGGCCCTCGTCCATGTTCACATCGATGATTTGCGCGCCGTTTTCGACCTGATCGCGCGCGACCGTGAGCGCGGCCGAATAGTCGCCGGCGGTGATGAGCTTGCGAAAGCGCGCCGACCCGGTGACGTTGGTGCGCTCGCCCACGTTCACGAACGGGATCTGCGGCGTAAGCGTGAAGGCTTCGAGACCGGAAAGCCGCAGCCGCGGCGCAATCTCGGGGACCGCGCGTGGCGTCTTGCCGGCAACGGCGTCGGCAATGGCGCGAATGTGCTCCGGCGTCGTGCCGCAGCAGCCGCCCACGATGTTGACCAGGCCGGACGCGGCGAATTCGCCCACCTGCGCCGCCATCGCTTCCGGGCCTTCGTCGTAGCGGCCGAACTCGTTGGGCAGGCCGGCATTCGGATAGGCGCAGATCAGCGTGTCGGCGACGCGGCCGAGCTCGGCGATGTGCGCGCGCATCTGCCGCGCGCCGAACGCGCAGTTGAATCCGATCGTGATCGGCGCGGCGTGTGCGACCGAATTCCAGAAGGCTTCCGGCGTTTGGCCGGCGAGCAAACGCCCAGAGCGATCGGTGATCGTACCCGAGATCATGATCGGCACGTGGATGCCGCGTTCCTCGGTGACTTCGGCGATAGCGAAAATGGCTGCCTTCGCGTTGAGCGTGTCGAAAATGGTTTCGATGAGCAACAGATCGACGCCGCCGGCGATCAAGCCGCGAATTTGTTCGCTGTAGGCGATACGCAGCTCGTCGAACGTAATGGCGCGAAAGCCCGGATTGGACACGTCCGGCGAGATCGAGGCGGTGCGGTTGGTCGGACCGATGGCGCCGGCAACGAACCGTGGCCGTCCGTCTTCATCCTCCGCGATGCGTGCGGCGTCGCGCGCCAGCCGCGCGCCTTCGGCGTTGAGCTCGTAGGCGATCTCCGCCATGCCGTAGTCGGCCTGAGCGATGCGGGTCGAGGAGAATGTGTTGGTCGAGACGATGTCGGCGCCGGCGCGGAAATAGGCGAGGTGGATCGCGCGCACGGAATCCGGCCGGCTGAGGTTGAGCAGATCGTTGTTGCCGCGCACCTCGCGGTTCCAGGCGTCGAAGCGCGCGCCGCGAAAGCCTTGCTCGTCAAGACCAAGCGCCTGGATCATCGTGCCCATGGCGCCGTCGAGAACGAGAATGCGCTCCGCCGCCAATCGGCGCAGCGTCGTCTCGGCCGCGGACATGGAAACGGATTTACTCATCGACTACGCCCGCTCCTTCTCGACGTGGACCTGAGCGCTGGTTTTTTGCTGCGAAGGCCGCAGCCCGAGCAAATGGCAGATCGCGTAGACGAGATCGGCGCGGTTCATGGTGTAGAAGTGAAAATCGGTGACGCCGTGATCGACGAGGTTGAGGACCTGCTCGGCGGCAACGGCGGCGGCGATCAGCTTGCGGGTCGCCGCATCGTCGTCGAGACCGTCGAAGCGTTCGGCGAGCCAATCCGGCACCGAGGCGCCGCAGCGTGCCGCGAAATTTTTCGTGGTCTTGAAGTTCTGCACCGGCAGGATGCCCGGCACGATCGGGATGTTGATGCCGCGGGCGCGCACGCGGTCGAGATAGCGAAGGTAAAGGCCATTCTCGAAGAAGAATTGCGTGATGGCGCGGCTGGCGCCGGCATCGACCTTGGCCTTGAGCATGTCGATGTCGGCTTCGACCGACGGGCTGTCTGGATGTTTCTCCGGATATGCGGAGACCGAGACTTCAAGATCGCCGTGGCGCTTGATGCCGGCGACGAGATCGGCGGCGTTGCGGTATCCGCTTGGGTGCGGCACGTAGCGCTCGCCCGCGCCCGCCGGAGGATCGCCGCGCAGCGCCACGATGTGACGCACGCCGGCTTCGGCGTAGCCGGCGATCACGGCATCGATCTCTGCGCGGGTCGCGGCAACGCAGGTCAGATGCGCGGCCGGCGTCAGCATGGTCTCGGCGAGAATGCGCCTGACCGTCGCATGCGTGCGCTCGCGCGTCGAACCGCCGGCGCCATAGGTGACCGAGACGAAATTGGGCTGCAACGGCGCCAAGCGCGCAATCGCTTCCCACAGCGATTGCTCCATCTCCGCCGTCTTGGGCGGAAAGAACTCGAACGACACGCGTATGCCGCGGCTTGCTCTTGGCACTGCGCTCATCAGGCCACCTCGCGGGTGGACGCCGCAAGCACGATGCGCGGATCGCGGGCAAGCCAGAGCGAGACGGCGATCTTTCCTTCGGGCCCCGGCGGCAACGTCTGCTGGCTCATCACGTCGAGGCCAGCGGCTTCCAGCCATTGCGTCACTGTCTCGGCGGCGAAGCCAAGGCGGCGATGGGCGTGCTGCTCGCGCAGGAATTCCAGATCATGCGGGGCGAAATCGATGACAAGCAGCCTGCCGCCGGGCCGCAGCACGCGCGCGGCTTCGCGGATGGCGCGCGCGCTGTCGTCAAGGAAATGGAGCACCTGATGAATAATGACGACGTCGAAGGAATCGCGCGGCAGTGCCAGGTCGTAGATATCGCCGTGGCGCACGCTGCAATGCCTGAGGCCGGCGCGATCGAGCCGCGCGCGGGCAAGCGCCAGCATGTCGAGCGACAGATCGAGGCCGATGCCGCGCTCGATATCGGGCGCGAAGAGTTCGAGCATGCGTCCGGTGCCGGTGCCGAGATCGAGCAGCGCGCGGATGGGCTTGTCGACAAGCGCGGCGCGGACTGCTTCTTCGACGGCGGCGTCGGCGACGTGGAGCTTGCGGATGCGGTCCCATTCGGCGGCGTGGCCGCGGAAATAGGTTTGCGCGGCCGCGGCCCGCGCGTTGCGCACCGCGGCAAGTCTTTCGCGGTCGCGCGCGATGATCGGGTCTTTGGCGTCGAGCCGTCCGATCAGTGTGCGGGCGATGTCCGCAGAGCTGCCGTGCTCTCCCAGGCGGAAAAAAGCCCACGATCCTTCGCGGAAACGCTCGACCAGGCCGGCCTCGGCCAAGAGGCGCAGATGGCGCGACAGGCGCGGCTGCGACTGGCGCAGGATTTCGGTGAGGTCGGAGACGGTGAGTTCGGTCTCCGCCAGCAAGGTCAGAATGCGCAGGCGCGTCGCCTCCGCGGCCGCTTTCAGGATCGCGGTCAGCGCCGGGAACGCGAGTGGTCGATCATGTGCGAAAGAAGACATAAAGATATCTTTATACGATTAAGTGGGTTTTGGCAATGGGCAATGGGATGCGTCCCAACTTCTGTGGGACGCCTATGCAAGCGCGGCATGTCGAGCGTGCCCTTGGCGGCCTCGGTCATGCCGTGCGAATTTGCGGCCATGGCCGAGGCCACGAAGAGCAAGGATTCATCCGGCGCAAAAGGCGGTGAATCGCACGGCCTGCGCGAGGGCGAGACCGCCATCGATCTGCCGGAGCGGTTCGACGCTTCGCTGTATTTCATCGGCCACATCCATACGCCGTGGCGTGAGCGCGACGGCTGCCCCAAGAACGCGCGCGAGTCTGACGCGGTGTGCACAATCGTCGTCGATCCGCGGTGGGCGAAAGGGTTGAGCGGCCTTGAGACCGCGAGCCACGTCATCGTCCTCTATTGGATGGATCAGGCCCGCCGCGACCTCGTGGTGCAGTCGCCCCGCCACTACGTGGAGCGAAACGGCACGTTCGCGTTGCGCTCGCCGGCGCGGCCTAATCCCATCGCGCTTTCGGTGGCGCGGCTTGAGCGCATCGAGGGCAACACGCTCTTCGTGGTCGGGCTGGACTGTCTCGACAATACGCCGCTGCTCGACATCAAGCCGTATTTCGCATCGACGGATTCGGTGCCCGAGGCTCACGTTGGCTGGCACGCCAACCGCAAGCGCTGAGTTGTTAAAACAGCGGCGGTATCGAGCCGACGCGGATCATCGCCAGATAGACCGATCCGTCGGAGAAACGCAGCGGCAATATCGTGGCGGGCTTTTTGTCAATCTCCGTCGGCTGGCCCATCTTCTTGATATTGTCGATGACGCTCGAAGCCGCGCCTTGGCGAACGACGCCGCTCAGCCCCGGCACCAGGCGGTCGAGGGCCGCGAGACCTTGCCCCGGCTGGCCGCTCGCACCGGTCATGCGGCTGATGCCTTGATCGATCAATTGATCGAGGCCCACGAGCGGCACGATGTTTTCGATGCCCGCAATGGCGACATTGATGGTGCCGTCGAGCCGGCCGTGCTCGTTCACGGTGACCGTACCTGCGCCGACCACGACCGCATCGGTGCGTTCGAGGCGCAGCGCTTTGATCTCGATGTTGCCGCCGTTCGCTTGTATCTCGCGGAATCTGTCTGGCAACGGCTTGGGCGACAGATCTTTCAAGCCGCGGATTACGATGTCGATGTCGCCCCGCAACGGGTCGGCGGTCACGCGATGCAGCGTCGGCGCGACGGCGGCTGTGAAATGCAACACCGTGTCGATGACCGGATTGTTGTTGGCGGCGCCGGCAACGATGCGGGCATTCAGCGCTGCGTCGTCAGCCGCGAACCACGTGACTGCGCTGGCGCCGGTGCCGTGATCGAGGTGCAGATGGTCGATGTCCACCGAGACGCTCTCTGGATTAGGTGGAATACCGCTGACGCTCAGCCGCCCCAGCGACCACGTGGCGACGAAGCTCGGCGTTGTTTCGTCTGGCGCCTGTATCGTGACTGGACTGGTCACTTCACTGACCAGCGTGGTCGGATGATAGACCTGCGCCGTGACGGTCACGTCGTTGGCGGCAACGACGAATGGCGGCTGAATGGTTTTGAGCGCGGCGCTGGCCGCGGAGCACTGCACCTGGATGCGGAACGGAAAGCCGGAAATGCCCTCAGAACCGCAATTGTAAACCCGGCCGGCAGCTGCTTCGCGCTCCACCCAGCCAGCGAGCGTGTTGTTTGTGACGGATGCGGCGAAGTACCACGCCCCGCACCAGCCGGCCGCGAGCACGATGGCCAGGAGAGCCAGTCTGAGAATGGTTCGGCCGCGCCGGCGCGGAACCGAGCGTGCGCCGGTGCGGCGTCGTACGCGTTGGCGGTCAGGTTCCATCATGCTGAGTGGCGACTGGGCTGACATTCTTTCCTTTCGCCCGCGGAGTACGGCATTTCCAAGACCCCTGAGTCATGTCTAAAGCCGCCATTGTGCCCCGCCGGCCCGACTGCTAGGCGAGCGGACCCAACGGCGCGAGTCAACACGGATAATGGCTGCAATCGACGAGGACGAAACCGGCGACCTATGGGTTTTCGGCTATGGGTCGCTGATGTGGCGGCCCGGTTTTGATGCCCTCGAGCGCGTGCCGGCGCGACTCAAGGGGCTGCACCGGGCTCTGTGCGTCTTTTCGTTTGTTCATCGCGGCACGCCCGAGCGGCCCGGCCTCGTGTTTGGACTGGACCACGGCGGCATGTGCCGGGGCATTGCCTATCGGGTCGCCGCCGCGGCGCGCGAAAAGACTATCGCGTACTTGCGCGGGCGCGAGCAGGTCACCTCGGTTTATCTCGAAACGATGCGTCGCATCGAACTGGAAGACGCATCCAAGCAGCAGGTGAGGGCGCTCTGCTACATCGTCGATCGCGGGCACGTTCAATATGCGGGCCGCCTCACGCTCCCACAGCTTGTACACTACGTGCGCCAGGGACACGGCAGTTCCGGCGCCAACAGAGATTACGTGCTCGACGCCGTCCGCGCCTTGGAAGCGCTCGGCTATCGCGAAACTGAGTTGCACTTGCTTGCCGAGCGACTTGGAAGGCACGAAACCGTGGTCAAGCACCAAGATCAGCTCTCTGATACTGCTCTCCCGGCACGGGATTCCTGAACCAGTCGCGCCGTCGCGTCTTCCAAAACGGTCTGCAGGCGTGCCAGGAATGCACGGCTGTCGAGGCCGGGCGCGATCGGATCGAGCACTTCGACCAGAACGGTGCCAGGAAAACGCAACAGCGACCGCCGCGGCCAAAACAGTCCGGAATCAAGCGCCAACGGCACACAGGTGACGCCGGCTTTGCTGTAGAGATGTGCCACGCCGGGTTTGTAGGTTGGGGCGGCGCCCGGCGCGCGCCGGGTGCCTTCGGGGAAAATCACGACTTGGCGCCCGCGTCCAAGCGCGGCGCGCGCCCGCGCCGTCATCCGCGACAGCGCCGCCACTCCGGCGCCGCGATCTATGGGAATAAGTCCGGCTCTGGCCATGTACCAGCCGAACAAGGGAATCCACATCAGCTCGCGTTTGAGGACGTAAGCCGGATCGTCAAGAATGGCGTAGAGCGAGAATGTCTCCCATAGCGATTGATGCTTGCACGCGACGATGCACGCTCCTTGCGGGATCTTTGCCGTCCCGCGCCATTCCACCTTGGTGCCGCAGACCACGCGCAACAGCCACAGGCTGGTGTGGGAATAGGAGCGAATGAACGGGCGCAGGAAGCGATAGGGTAGCGCGAACGTCGGCAGCGCCACGATCATGTGAACGATGACGTTCAAATAGAACAGTGCATTGAACAGAAGCGAGCGGGCAATGACGGCGGGCGATGCAGACACCAAAGATCCGTTACAAACTTTCGGTCGTTCGCTGGCGTAGCGGCGGCGTTGCGAGTGAGCCGTAAGAAGTCCGGCCGTCGCGATTATCCGCCGCCGAAGAGTCGAAGCGCATGCGCAGTTCGGCGAACAGGTATTTGAGATATTCCGAGACCACCAACTTCGTCGTATCGCCGTTCGTCCACCAAGGCTCGACACGGAGCCGATCGGAGAGCACCGGATAAGGAACGAGCGTAACGTCAGGCAATTGATGTTCGAGTTCAGCGAGCGCCCGCGGCATGTGATAGGCCGAGGTGACCACGATCAGCGAATGGAAATCATGCTGCGTCGCCCACAGCCGCGCCTGAACCGCATTGCCGAGGGTGTTGATCGCCGAGTAGTCGAGATCGACGCAACAGGCGAGGACGCGATTGTAGTTCGGTGCTTCGCGCGCGATGTCGGCGGTCGTCGTACCGAGATTGACTCCCGTAATCAGCAGGCGCTTGCCACGCTGAGATTTGAGCAGGTCGAGTCCATCGATGACTCGCGAGGTACCGCCGGTCAGAACCACGATCCCATCGGCGTCGCGATCGAGCTCGATTTGCTGTCTTGGCAGTACCCAAACAAATATCGCAAAGCCAAGAATGAGCACAACGGCGCCCAGCACGCCAAGACGGGCGGCGATCCATTTAACGCGTCGTGCGCGTACCGCGGTCTCAAGGCTGACCATCTTTGGGCGCGTCCCCCGCGCTCAGTGACGTCTGGCGTCCTGCATAGACGCCGCGATGGCTGTCATAATAGTGGCAATTTCGGCAGCAACTTGGTTTTGCACATCTTTCGGCGCGGCTCGTTAATCGATCGTTTTCAGGGTGCGCCTGACGGTCTGGCGCGAAGCCAGCGCGGTCACCAGAGCCATCAGCACGATTTGCCCGAGAATCGCCAGGTAGCCCGTAAAGCCAATGGAGAACGTGCCAAACAGGGCCTCGGCCTCGTCGCCGCCGGCAGTACCCGTGAGCCAGCTGTTCGCAGCCTGCAGCACGCCAAACAACGCGATCGCCACGGCGCCGCCGATCAGGCCGCCCCGAAACCCAAGCTTGAGGAAATGGCGCTGAAATTGGCTCGCCACAAATCCGTCGGTTGCCCCGACATAATGCAGCACCTCGACGATCGGCCGGTTTGCCGCCATGGCGCCGCGCGTTGCGAAGGTCACCGAAAGGATGGTGACCAAAAGGACCATCAGCAGGATCGTGACGCCGCCAGCGACGGCGGTTCCCGCCATGGTGCGCATGCGATCGATCCAGCGGCGATGATCGTCGAGGCCGGCGCTCGGAACCTGCCCGGCGAGTGTTTTGCGCAGCGCAGCAAAGTCCGGCGGCGGACCGTTCCACAGCTTGACCACGATCATGCGGGGAATCGGCAGCTCATCGAGTGGGAGTCCGTTGCCCAGCCACGGCTCGACCAGCCGTGCGGACTCTTCCTTGGTGTAGGCACGCACGTCCGCGATGCCGGGAGCCGCGCGCGCGATCTCGGTAGCCTTGCGCACATCGGCCTCCATGTCGCGCCCCGTCATGGGGCGCACCTGGATGGTGACTTCGCGTCCAACGTCGGCACGCCAATCGCTCGCGGCACTCATCACCATCATCACCGCTCCGGCTGTCAGCGCGGCCAGAAAGGTCATGATGGCGACAACTGCCGTGAGCGACCGTCCCGCGATCGAGTTTTGCGGTACGATCGCTGTTGCGACCTGAGGCCCCTGCGAGCGCAGTGGCGTCGCCTCAAGCTCGTCCCATGGCTCGGCCAGCGACTCAACGCGCCTGTCGAGCGGCTCACTCGTAGACATGAAGCCGTCCCTCGTGCAGCACCAGCCGCCGAGCGTCGTATTCGTCCATCAGGGCGATATCATGTGTGGCGATGAGAATTGCCGTGCCAGTCTTGTTGAGCTCGATGAACAGGCGAAGCAGGCGCTGGCCGAGATTGGGATCGACGTTGCCGGTCGGTTCGTCGGCAAGCAGAAGTTGCGGACGGGCGATCACGGCACGCGCAATAGCTGCGCGCTGCTTCTCGCCGCCGGAAAGGATCGGCGGCAATGCATCGATGCGATTGCCGAGACCCACCCACTGCAGCAGTTCGACGACCTCAGCGCGATAGGTATCTTCGTCCTTGCCGAGAACGCGCAGCGGCAGCGCCACGTTCTCGTAGGTGGTCATGTGGTCGAGCAGCCGAAAGTCCTGGAAGACGATGCCGATGCGCCGCCGCAGCGTGGCGCGGCCGTCTTTACTCAAGGTCGCGGTATCGTGGTCGAACATCGTGATCAAGCCGCGTGTTGGCCGCAACGATAAGAACAAAAGGCGCAACAGCGAGGTCTTTCCCGCGCCGGACGGTCCGGTGAGGAACTGAAACGACTGCCCGTCGATGCGGAAGGTAAGGTCGCGCAATACCTCCGCACCGATGCCGTAGCGTAGCCCGACATTCTCGAACAGGATCACCCGGTCCCTCCAAAAGACCTGCTCCGCGCCTTGCCCGTGCCGGGCAATCGAATTCGCCCTTTGCCCACAAATCTTAACATGATGGTGGCGGCGTAGGGCGACGGGGACGGCGTGGTTTCCAGTCCATTAACGGATTGACGCTAATGTGGCCAAAAGTCGCTGCGATACCGGTTCGCTCATGCTCATCGCCTGCCCTTTCCGCACCGTGTCCAAATCGGCAAGCAATCGCCGCGAAATCATTGCGGAAGCGCATTGACCGCCATGGCACACATCCTCATCGCCGAAGACGAGTCAATGTTACGCGACTTGTGCGCGCGTGCACTCGTCACTGAAGGTCACGAGGTCGAAACCGCGCACGACGGCAGCGAGGCGCTCGACGTGCTCAACAAGCACGGTGGCAGCTTCGATCTTCTCCTCACCGACGTCCGCATGCCGAAAATGGACGGTATTGCTCTTTCGCTTGCTGCGGCACGTAACTTTCCTGAGCTCACGATTATGCTGATGACGGGCTACGCCGATCAGCGCGAGCGCGCACACGGGCTCGATGCCCTCGTCCATGACGTGCTCGCCAAGCCGTTCTCGGTTGCGTCACTGTGTGGCGCGGTGAACGAGGCACTGGCCATCAAGTCGCGCCGGTGAGCCCCTAGTCGTCGCCCGAGGCCGCGTACGGCCGCGGCATGGGATCGGGCAGCGGTTTGGACTCGTCGCGTTGAAAATCCGGTGCCGCTGTGCCGAGATCGAAATGAATCATCCCCCGGCGAATGGCGCGCCGCTCGGCGAACGCATTATAGAGACCTTCGCCGTCGCCGCGCCGCACCGCTCGCGTCAAGGTCGCCAGATCCTCGTTGAAGCGGCCGAGCACTTCGAGCACGGCGTCTTTATTGTGCAGGAAGATATCGCGCCACATGGTTGGATCTGACGCCGCAATGCGGGTGAAGTCGCGGAACCCGCTGGCGGAGTATTTGAGGATTTCCGACTCGGTGACCAGGCGGAGGTCGAACGCGGTGCCCACAATATTATAGGCAATGAGATGCGGTACGTGGCTAGTGACGGCGAGGACAAGGTCATGATGCTCCGCCGACATGATTTCGACGTTGGCGCCGAACGCCTTCCAAAATTGCGATAACCGCTCGACCGCATTGGCGTCGGTGCCTTTCGGCGGCGTGAGGATGCACCAGCGATTTACGAACAGCTCAGCAAAGCCGGCATCGGGTCCAGAATGCTCGGTGCCGGCAACTGGATGGCCCGGGACGAAGTGGACACCGCGAGGAATGTGAGGTGCCATGTCGCGAATAATGGCGCCTTTGACCGAACCGACATCCGATACCACGGCGCCGGGCTTGAGATGCGGACCAATTTCCTGGGCCACCGCGCCGCAAGCGCCAATCGGGACGCACACGATCACGAGGTCGGCGTCCGCAACCGCGTCCGCGGCGGTGTCGACGACGGTATCGACAATGGCGAGCTGTTCGATGCGCTTGCGCGTCGGCTCTGAACGCGATGTGGCGACGATGGTGTCGACAATGCCGAGCGCGCGCGCGGCGCGAGCGATGGAGCCGCCGATCAGGCCGACACCGATCAGCGTGAGGCGGTTGAAGAGGGGCGCCGGCGCCATCACTGCGGTTCCAAAAATTCCTTGAGCGCGCCGACGACTAGGCGGTTCGCTTCCTCGGTGCCGACGCTCAAGCGCAGCGCATTGGGCAGCCGATAGGCAGTCGTCTGACGCAGGATGAGGCCGCGCGCGGTGAGGAAGGCGTCTGCGTCCGCCGCGGTGCGGCCCTTGGCTTGCGGAAAATGAATCAGAACAAAATTGGCGACGCTCGGCGTTACCTTCAGACCAAGCTTGCCGATCTCTTCCGTCAGCCAGGCGAGCCAGCGTGTGTTGTGTTGGCGTGAGCGCTCCTGGTGCTCAAGGTCCTCCATCGCCGCGACGCCTGCCGCGATCGCTGCGTCGCTGACGTTGAACGGCCCGCGGATTCGGTTGACGGCATCGACGATGTGGGCCGGGCCGAACATCCAGCCAAGCCGCAGCGCGGCCAATCCGTGAATCTTCGAGAATGTGCGGCACATGACGACGTTTTCCGAAGTCGCCACCAGTTCGATGCCGGCTTCGTAGTCGTTGTTCCTGACGTACTCGGCATAGGCGCCATCAAGCACGAGCAGCACGTCGCCTGGCAGGCCGCGATGCAGGCGCTTGATCTCGTCGAACGACAGGTATGTACCGGTCGGGTTGTTCGGATTCGCAAGAAAGACCAACTTGGTCCGCTTCGTCACGGTGGCGAGGATCGCGTCGACGTCGGCCGTGTAGTTCGTCTCCGGCGCGACGATCGGCCTGGCCCCGGCTCCCAGAGTCACGATCGGATAGATCAGGAAGCCGTGCGTGGTGTGAATGGCTTCGTCGCCGTCGACAAGATAGGCGTAGGCCAATAAGTGCAAGAGATCGTCTGAGCCCGCGCCACAGACGATCCGGTCGGGATCGAGCCCGAACGCGCGCCCGATCGCCTCACGCAACTCGCTGGCCGACCCATCGGGATATTCCTCCAGCCGATCGCCGGCGGATTTATAGGCCGCGATCGCCTTCGGGCTTGGGCCGAGCGGCGTCTCGTTTGACGACAGCTTGAATACTTTGGCCACTCCCGGTGCGCTGCTCTTGCCGGGCACGTAGGCCTGGATATCGAGCACGCCGGGGCGAGGTTGGGGACGCATGGCGGTCATTAGCGTGGTCTCTGGTCATCTCGCTTGCTCCCACTTTCAGCGGGAGGTGCGCCGTTTGTGCGGAACCCTATAGCGGGTCGCGTGACTGCCGACGAGGGCCGCCGAGCGGATCGAGGCACCGATCCCAACCAGGGCCTTGGTCACGGCATCAATGCCGCCGCGCGGAACGGATACCAAAAGGGCCGCGCCATCGAACGCCTGGTCGGGTACCGCGACGATGTCGGCGGCCGCCCTCGTCACCGCATTGACCGATGCCGCGCGCCAGCCGGACACCCGCATGCTCCAGACTTCGGTCTCTGTGACCATGGCGTCGGCCGCGGCGCGCGAAACGACGAAGAGCGGCATGGCCGCGGGGTGATCGGGACGTTCGACGAACGGCAAACGCGCAATGATCTTTGGGGCGGTGGCGAATTCGAGCGCCGCCCACCACGGGCCGCCGCCCGCAAAAGCAAATGCCGGAACGAGACCTAGATCGCCTTTCGATTCCGTGACCGCTTGGACCACGCTCGCCGCTCCCATGTGCGGGACGAACGGCACGGTGAAACCGAAATGAAAGCGCGCGGAATCGCGCATCAGTGCGTCGCCGGTGGACAGGTCGGCGTGCACGGCGAACGGCGCCTGCACATAGGTGAACGTGGAGATAATGACGCGCCAGATGCTCTCGACGGTGTCGAGCGGCAGGCTGCCGTGGTGGCGCTCGACCAGCCGCTTCATCATGTCGGCTTCGCGGGCAGGGCGGAACGCCGAGCCGGACTCCTGTGTCTTTTTCACCGCGATCAAGGTGTCGATGATCTCGCCGCGCTCGATCAGCAGCGCGTGCATTGACTCGTCGATGCGGTCGATGTCGCGCCGCAGATCGGTGAGCGAAAATTCCTTTGCGGGCTTTCGCTTCGGCGAAGCTTTCTGCCGTCCTCGCTTTGGCGAAACTTCCTTCTGGCGCTGTCGCTTTGGCATGATCCGTCCCGGCAATAGACCTAATTGATAGGTCTCGATAAAGCCCGAAGGCAAAGAAAACACATTGACTCCGAGCGGAACGGGCCTATTTACCCGCTTTTAACCGCCGCCGCGCGCTTAAGCCAAGCCGGACGCGGGACGCCGGGCAATCCTCATGGGCGACGACAGCACGACGCTTGACCTTGCCGACCGCACGCGCGAGGCGGACCAGCCGCATTCGCCGGTCGTTCGCTTCGGTCCGAATAATCCGCTGCGCCTCGATGCCGGCGTCGATTTCAGTCCGCTGCAGATCGCCTACCAGACCTACGGCACGCTTAACGCCAAACGCAGCAACGCGGTCCTCGTCTGCCATGCGCTCACCGGCGATCAGCACGTGATCAACACCCATCCGGTGACCGGAAAGGCGGGCTGGTGGGAAACCATCGTCGGCCCCGGCAGGCCGATCGACACCGAGCGCTATTTTGTCATTTGTCCAAATGTCGTTGGCGGCTGCATGGGCTCTTCCGGCCCGGCTTCGACCAATGCGGCGACCGGCATGCCCTGGGGCTTGGACTTCCCGGTCATCACCGTGCCCGACATGGTTCGCGCGCAGGCGATGCTGCTCGATTATCTCGGCATCGAGTCGCTGTTTGCTGTGGCCGGCGGATCCATGGGCGGCATGCAGGTCCTGCAATGGGCGGCGAGCTATCCGCAGCGCGTGTTCGCCGCGCTGCCGATCGCGGCGGCCACGCGGCATTCGGCGCAAAACATCGCGTTCCACGAGGTCGGCCGCCAAGCCGTGATGGCCGATCCCGACTGGCGCGGCGGGCGCTATTTCGCTGACGGCATCAATCCGCGGCGTGGTTTGGCCGTGGCGCGCATGGGCGCCCACATCACGTATCTCTCGGACGCGGCGCTGCACCGCAAATTCGGCCGCCGCTTTCAGGATCGCAGCAACCCGACCTTCTCATTTGACGCCGACTTTCAGGTCGAGTCCTATCTGCGCCACCAGGGCATCACGTTCGTGGAGCGCTTCGACGCCAATTCGTATCTCTATTTGACGCGCGCCATGGATTATTTCGACCTCGCGGCCGACTACGACGACGTCGTCGCTAACGCGTTTCGCGGCACGCCGACGCGGTTCTGCGTGATCTCGTTCACCAGCGATTGGCTGTTTCCGACTTCGGAATCGCGCGAGATCGTGCATGCGCTCAACGCCGCGGGCGCGCGTGTCTCGTTCGCCGAGATCACGACCGACAAGGGGCATGATGCCTTCCTGCTCGAGGAGCCGGAACTGTTCACCATCGTGCGCGGTTTTCTCGACGGCGCCGCCAAGGCGCGCGGGCTGCAGGCGGCCTGATCGCGGCCTGCTGGGAGAAGTGCCATGGACGGTGCAACCGACGTCGCGGCTAAGTTTGCCGAAGCGTTGCGTGCCGGCAAGGTGCGCCACTACCAGAAAAAGGGCGAAATCGAAATCCGTCCGGCTGTGCCTGGAGAGAAGATCGAAACCGTGATCGACGGCGAGTACGAAACTGTGAATACCGCCGAGGCGGGTGACCATGTGGCGCGCGGCTACAAAGGCGAGCTCTACATCCTCAAGCCCGAAACCTTGGCCGAGCGTTACGGTGAGCCGCTCACCCCGCCGGACCCGGAAGGCTATCGCCGCTATCCGGCCAAAGGGGAATTCTATGGTTTCCGCTATGAAGGCGAGCCCTTCAAGTTTGTCGCGCCCTGGAAGGAGCATATGATCGCCAATCCGGGCGATTACATCGGAACGGCCGCCCTGAATTCCAAAGAGTATTATCGCATCGAAAAGAATGCGCTCGCCGCCACCTATGCCGAGGTCAAGGGCTGATCGATCGCTCGTTAGCGGCCAGCAAATGGAAAATAGACCAGCGCCCATGCTCACAAGGCTGAACCGGGATCTGACCATGGCGGAAGCGGCGCGCGGCCCCAGCGGCTCGCGCGTCGACTTGTTGGTCGTCGCCGGGATGGTGCAGCCGGGCGCGCGCGTGCTCGACGTCGGCTGCGGCGACGGCGAACTGCTGCGGCTTCTGGAGACCCGCGGCGTCGACGGGCGCGGCATCGAGCTTTCGCGCGAGGGCGTGAACGAGTGCGTCGCCAAGGGCCTCGCCGTCGTGCAGGGCGACGCCGACACCGACCTCGTGGACTACCCGGACGATGCTTTCGATTACGTCATCTTGTCTCAAACCGTGCAGGCGACGCGGCAGCCGCGCGTCGTGCTCGAGCATATGCTGCGTATCGGCCGCCACGCCATCATCTCGTTCCCGAATTTCGGCCATTGGGATATTCGGCTGCAGCTGTTGTTCGGCGGACAGATGCCGCGCACCGACAACCTGCCCTATGCGTGGTATGAGACGCCCAACATCCACTTCTGCAGCATCAAGGATTTTCGCCAGCTCTGCTTCGACGTTGGCGCCAAGATGGACCAGGCGGTGGCGCTCAACGCCTGGGGCCGGCAGATGCGCTTGAAAATGCCGTGGTGGTTTTGGAACCTCTTCAGCGAGCAGGCGGTCTTTCTGTTGAGCCGGGGAGGGTGATCTTCGTCACGTCCGCGCCCACTACTTGCCGGACGGGCCCGTAGCTCAATGGTCAGAGCTAGCGGCTCATAACCGCTTGGTTGGAGGTTCGAGTCCTCCCGGGCCCACCATCGAAATTTTTTGGCGTTGTTTTCATATCATTTTCTGGCTTGCTGCCCGCACCTTGGGGAGAGGTGCGGGAATAGATGTTCTTGTCGCGTTCTGTCAGCAACATCACAGCACCTTGTTTGGCGAGGCGCGCGCGATCTGCGTGCCGGGTGTAGACTGCGGCCTCGCTGCTGCCGCGGCTCCAACCAAACATGGCTTCAAGTTGCGCTTCGGTCGCGCCGTTGTTGGCAGCACGTGTTGCACCGCATTTGCGCAACCCATGAGCCGAGCCTGGGACTCCGGCTGTCTCACACGCTTCTCGGAACCAATTGCCAAACGATTCCTTTTTCATCGGCCTGCCGCGCTTGCCGCAGATGTACGTCAACTCGCCTACAGGGCCAGCATCGATGGATGCTTGGAGGGGAGGCAAAATCGGAATCGTCACCACCTGCCCGGTTTTTTCCGTGCGAATGGTTGCAATGCCATTCTTGACGTGCGGCAGTCCAAGCCGGACAGCATCGCCACGGCGCAGCCCCGTGAAAAGCAACAGGTCGAACGCCAAGCGCTCGCGCGTGCCTCGCGGCCACCGCGCCTCGAACGCGGCGCATTCATCCTCAGTCCATACGTGATGGCCGTCTGTGGCAGGTCGCGTCGCTTTGAGTCCAAAGGTCGGATCGTGCTCGGCATGGGCGGCCTTCACGGCCCACTCAAACAAGCCCCGCATAGTCTGCAAGAAATGCCGTTGGGCGTTCGGATGCCCATGGCGTCGATCAATGCCGCGCTCAACAACGGCGCGATCAATGCGCGCTATTGAGGCGGTGCCAGCAGTTTCTGTGATTGCCCGCAATATGCCTTCACGCTGGCATCGGGTGGCGTGCGATAGCTTCGCCCATGCACGGCTTTCACGGTACAGCTCGATCAGCCAGCCGAGTGTTTGGGTATTAAACTTTGCTGCGGTCGGTGCCGGCTCACCAGCGATCGCCGCATTATAGGCCGCCTGAAACTCTGGTGAGCCGTACTCACCGCGCAACCGAATACGCTTGCGCCTATCGACGCGGACGTACCAGACGCTGCGGCCGTGGCGCGTGGTTTCGCGGTGCAGGTAAGGCGGGCGCGGGCGAGCCATGGCGGGAATCAAAGGACAATCTCCTCGCTCGGCGCAAGGGGAATGTCGGGCGAGCCCGAGGGCTGCAGGCGAATGACGACGGTAGATGAGTCATTCAGCCGTACTTCGACCTGGGTCGCGCCAGCCTGTTTGGCGGCGCGAATGATGCGGGCGATATCGGCTTGCGTGATCTGCGACTTGCGCCGGGAGATTTTGAGGACGCCTTCGGCGTAAGATTTTGGCTCGTTCCCGGCGCCTTTCTGCGTCACGGATTCTGGAGCGGAAAAGGTGCCTATTTGGCTCTGTTGAGCCGTGGGAGGGGATTGGTTCGCGGGGAGCTTGGGTGGCTCGTTGGTTGGCTTCGTTGCTTGTTGCTGCGCGGCGTAGCGGCGTTCGCAGGCGATGAGGGCGGCCATGCATTCGGCCGAGCCCACAGGGCCGGAAAGTTTTTGGCCTGTTTTGCGATGTCTGAGGTGTTCGCGGTAGCGATCATCAACGAGCCGGCGCCGAAGCCTTTGCACGTTGGGCAGCGAGATTTTGGTGGACGATCTGCCACGGGCGTCCGGCGGAAGGCCGACGCGGGCTAATGAATTAAGCGCTTGGTCGAGTTGCGCTCTCGTCCAACCGTTTGGTGGGCGAGAGGGGAGCAATCCCGCGCGAACCCATGCGTCAAAGGTGCCCTCGGTAAAGCCGCAGTGTGCCGCGGCCATCTCGCGACTAAGCAGGTCGTTTGTATCCTCACGCCTTGGCACGCCACAGCCCCGTTAAAGTAGCACCCACGGACGTGCGGCGCTCGGCGGCTCTCGCTTTGCGAGATGCGCCAGCGCCGCGGCCCAATAGCCGCAGGTCTCTTCTCACTTACATTGAACTGGAACTGACTGAACGCGTACGCCACACCGCTCTACAAGCGGGGCACTACGTCTTAAATCAACGTAGAAAGCGCCACGCGCAATCTGAAATAAGAGTCGCCTAAGAACAACAACAAACAGTCGGTTTAGTTAACGACGGCGGCTATCAGGCCCCGGGCGTGGCTGCATTTGCAGTCCATAAAAAAAATCAAAATCCAAGAACACACACAGCAGATGACAGAGTCAAATTCACGTCACGGATTTTGGAGGGTCTGAAGGGGGTGGCGCGGCTTAGTTGAGCCGCGGAAGGGGATTGGTTGTGGCTGTGCCGGGGAAGCCGCAGTGTCGTCGCGAATAGCGTAGTGTCCCGAAAATGGTCATTGTTGGGACAGTCGGACTTGCTCACTCTAGACATTTCATCTGGGGAGTTTTGCACACAAGGGGTCGAGAGTGAAACGGGCAGCGCGTGGCCTTGCGGAACCGACGCACTGACACGCAGAAATCGATCCCGATAGACGATTATGCGGCTTCGTCAGTCGCCCAGTGCCTCGCTGTCCGCATGTCGAGCCAGTCACAGTGTAGTTCGAGTCGGATTTCTCGGTCGCCCTTGGGAATGAGAAATCGCTCCAGTGGCTCGGGGATCGGGAAATAGATTCCATCATATAATTCCTGGAGGGGGCGGACGAGCTCGATGGCTCCCTCGGCGCGGAGCGTTCCGTTGACATCAGCCGTCACAATTTCATCAAGACGAATTTCGTACTGAAATGCTGTACTGACCGTGTCCGAAGCCACATACTTGATTGAGTTCCCGGCCCACACCAACCCACGGCTTTCACATTCGGGCAAGAGATCGCCGTATGCCTTGAAAGCCATTTCAGGCAACCGGATATAGTAACCCCCAAGACGTGTCTGCTCGCGCTCATCAACGATTTGCAGGAGCCGCGGCTTCGGATTTTGGCCTGGCTGCTGCGCCGGTTGCGGTTGACCGCCAGCGACATTCACGACGTGCACGTCGTTGCGGGTTACGACCTGCCGCTGCCCGCCCTGGTGCACAACGCCGATGTCGTCTTTGAGCAGCACCCATAGCTCCGACCTCCGCTTAGCAAACATCTCCAGATTCAGCGCACCGTCGCCGAAAAATTTCGGACTCCACTTCTTTAGTGAGGGGCCGAGATACTCTCGGCAGAACGATGCGATGAGCGAATACAGGAGCGGACTAAAGCCGAGACCTTCGAGCTTGGTGATCTCCGGGTGCCGGACATCAACGAAAATGTCTATTGTCCCGCTGCTAGTTTGCTCTTTGACGAACACGGGGATGTCTTCCGTCAGTTTCCCCGCGATCAGTCGGAAGTTTTTTACCTCGTAGGACTTGGAAATCGCGAGCTCGAGTTCGCTGAGGAACACAAGCTCGAAGCGGCTCAGATTTTCATAAACCTCCGTGCAGTCGATTATCCCGTCAAATGGTTTCGCTCCGCAACGCTGTTCCAGGTACCGCTTCTCCGAATCCCTACGGTAACGATCTGATGACAGCAGAACGACGATGTGCCCCCGCGCCTGCATAATCTGGTTGAGGGCTTGTTTCTGCGAGGTTCCGAAATACACGCCGACGCCGCCCTGCGAGGCCCTTTGTTTGATATCGCCCAAGGCACTTTCCGACCCGTCCGCAAGCCGGACGCGGACGTTATCAAGCTTATCGATCAGACCCCTCTCCACGACATAGCGGAATATCCGCGTATGCTGGGCGATCCGCTCTGGCGAAGTCAGAACCGCCTCGACTGCAACTCGCTCAAGAAGCGCAACAATCCTTCCGAGCAGACTGGCAGTAGGGCCGTCCAGGGAATCGCGTCCCGCGGTGGGAACGAAACGGTCTGAGTCGACCCGACCCGAAACCCCGATCGTGGTGCCAACTTGCGTCGCACATAGCTTAAAACCACGCTTGAACACATCGATGGCGCCGTTCTCGAAGCGGAGCTGGCTCGACAACCCGATCGACTCCTCGCCGAGGGTCATGCCGTCGATAGCGGCAAGAAGGGTGTGCCCCCGGTCTTCGTAAAGGCGACCGGTGATGGCCATGTCGCCCTCGCGCCAAGTCTGCCCACTCCCAAGCTCCGTCAGGTTGGCACGGTCATCGACATCCGAGAACCTACGCTGAGAAATGTTTTTGCCACAGAAGGTTACCTTCATGGGAACGAAGCGCACAAAGTCCTGAAGGTATGTATACAATTGATCGGCGTTTGGCGCTTCACGCATATGTCCGATCACGACCGTTCCGCGGGGAGCGGCCTCATCGGAGCGCTCAACCGTTACGGATGGGATGGCGCTGCCGGCCGCCTCAATGTCAGCTTTGGACAGCCTCGTCAGAGTGCCATGCTCCGCGTCCCTCACCTGCGAAATAACCTCCAAAGTGTCACACACACCGAAGTT
>Ga0070731_10000557_pt1 | contig 48524 bp, 43 predicted proteins | sample Coa_R1_2_FD_66448 | JGI IMG/M metagenome (GOLD analysis project Ga0070731, IMG submission 66448) | Surface soil microbial communities from Centralia Pennsylvania, which are recovering from an underground coalmine fire - Coalmine... | ecosystem: Environmental > Terrestrial > Soil > Unclassified ...
AGAGTTCCTTGTCCAAATCCACGCGCTCGTTGGCCAGCGTGTTGAAGCGGTGAATCCACGTGCGTTGATCCTTCGTGCGGCCGGGCGCGTTCGGTTCAAGTTTCATTCCGCCCGCAGCGTGCCTCAAAAAACACGCGCGCAAATCCAGCGGCAGCACCAAATCCGCGACCACGTCGGGCGTGGAGAATTCGCTGAACGGCTCGGCGCTTCGCGCTGGAATCGCATCGCCATTCGCCGCGTGCGCCGGCAGCGGCGGCACGTCGCCGTCGATGCGCCCGCGCACGCTGAGCATGCCGTCCGGCGACGCAAACACACTCACGCGCGTCAGCACCGGCGGCGCCTTGCAATTGAGCATCTCGCTGGCGCTGGGCGGCGTTTGCAGCGCGTGCAGCACCGCGTTAGGCGCGCCATCTTCGAATAGCTGCGCTATCGACGGATTGGTCGTGTCGGGGAACTCCTCCTTTTTGCGCGGAGGCGGCGCCTTGGAATTGTACGCCGCCCTTATTAATGGTGGTGCGCCGTCCTCCGAAAACGCTGAAACTACCATCGGCGGCGCGTGCGGCTCAAACGCCGGCCGCGCGCCGTTGAAGCCAATCGCGATCAATCCGCCGCCCAGATCGAAAATCTCGACGTTTTTTTGCGGATGAAAAATCGCCGCGCCCAACCGCGCCAAATGCCCGCGCGATCCGCTCACGCGCAAAAAAACCAGCACGCCCTTGTCGCGCAAATGCTTCGCGCTTGTCGCGCCCGCATCGTCTTTCTGCTCGACCAGCGCCACCGCGCACTCGCCGCCAATCAGCGGATAAAACCAGGCGACGCGCGCCAAGCTCGGCGCTTCCGCCGGCAGCAGCCATTGCAAATACCACGGCTGTTTGTCGAGCGCCTCGAACGCGCGATCAAGCTGGCCGCGCAGAGTAGTGGGCGGCGCACTCTCCGCTTCGTCCGCGCGAGTCGCGGACACTGCGTGCAACGCGCCGAAGAAATCGCCCGTGTCGGGATCGTCGAACAACTCATTGAACGGCGCGTTGTTCAGCAACGCCTGATGCAGCGCCGCGCCGCTGGGCAGGTGAATAAACGCCGTGCTCTCCGCCGGCACAAACGACCGAATCGCCGGCCCGCCGGTCGGCGCAAACATCAGCAGCTCCACGCAAAATCCGCCCGCCGCGACCAGATACACAAACTTGAACAGCCACGCAAACGCGCTCCGCGTCCAGCCGCGCGGACGAATTTCCTTGGCCATGACCACGCGCATGCGCGTGCCCGGCCGATCCTCAAAGGATGTTTTGACCAGCGGAGTTTCCATACAAACTCATTTTCCATTGTCCATTGTCCATTTCTCATTTTCCATTTTGACGGCACTCGCGCGCGCAAAATGACAGATGGAAAATGACAAATGAAAAATGCGCTTTCAACCTTGGTATGCTTCGTTTCCAATCAACTTCACAAAGACGCACGGCCCCAGCGCTTTTTCGCTTCTTTTTTTGTCTTTTAGCGTCACCACAATCAACTCCTGGCAATCCGGCGGCCCCACTGGCGCAGCGAGAATTCCGCTGCTCGGATTCAACTGCTTGACCAGCGTCTCCGAAATTTTTGGCGCCGCCGCGGTCACGATGATCCGGTCGTACGGCGCATGCTCCGGCCAGCCCAGCGATCCGTCGCCCAATTTGAAATGAATGTTCTTGAAGCCCAAGTCAAGCAGCCGGTCCTCCGCCGTCGTCGCCAGATACTCGATGCGCTCAACCGTGTAGACTTCTTTTGCCAGTGTCGCCAGAATCGCCGCTTGAAATCCGGAACCCGTGCCGACCTCAAGCACTTTCTCGCCGCCTTTCAATGCCAGCGCCTGCGTCATCAAGCCCACCATATAAGGCTGTGAAATAGTCTGCCCGTGGCTCAAAATCAGCGCGCGGTCGTTGTACGCATCGTCCAGCGCCATTGCGGGCACAAACTTCTTTCGATCCACGCGCCGAAATGCGTCCAGCACTCGCTCGTCCCGCACGCCGCGGTCGTGCAGATCGAAACGGATCATGTCGTCGAGCGTTTCAGTCATTCGAAGAAAAAGTCCAGTCCTGAGTCCCGAGTCTCGTGGTGCAGGCGTCTCGCCTGCACGTTTATCGTTTCGCCTGTGCCGGCTTTCGTCTTTGCAGCAACATGCTCAGCACGATTCCGACCAGCCCGAATCCGATTGTGTAATACAGCACGCGCAGCCACTTGTTTTGATTAGCGATGTTCGTGGGGCGGTGTTCCATGACTTTGAAGGAATCGAGCGTTTCCTTCAGCGCCGCGTGGACCGTGTCGCTTTGGCCCGGACTGTAATTGAAGAGCATCTCAAACCATTTGCCCTTCGCCGGCACGGCCACACGAATCATGCGGTTGCGCTCGTTATTGTTGTTGGGATCAACGACGTCGAACTCGACTTGCAGCGAATTAATGCCATCGACTTTTACCAATTTTACGTCGTAATCGCCGGCTTTTTCACGTTCGCGTTTTTGCTGTTCTTCCAATTGCTGCTTGATCGCCGGAATGTCCGCGGGGTCGATTTGACGGTCGTTTTCCGTGAAGAGAATTGTCAGCGACGGCGGCTTGTCTTTCGGCGAATTGAAATCAACCGGACCCAGAAAATACGTCGGCAGCCGTTTGATCGCGCGCGCCTCGGCGTCCTTGCCAAGCTGTTCGCTCAAACTTTTCGTCACGAAATGCATCTCGTCGTCCGAAAGCTTCCGGTATCCGGCCGGCAAAAGCAGCGAATAGCCCGCTTCCGGATCGGAGTATTCCTCGCGTTTGGCATTGCTCGCGGGCGCGTTGGTTCCCGATTGAGCCGGCTTGGGCTCTTCCGCCGCAAACGCGACGGCAAGCGACGCGCACAGGATTGTTCCAAAAAACGAAGCCAATTTCAGCATGACTGTCGAACAATGCTCCAATAGGATTGAAAAAAATCATTCTCAAGCGGCGGCATTTGTGCCGTCCAACCATTATAATCCGGCGCCTTTGAAAAGCGGGAAATATCGCCGCCTTGAAATTGTGAAACCTTGAAACTTTGAAACGTTGAAACTTTTTCCTATGCGCAAACTCATGCGACTGCTCGGCTTCGCCGAATACGGCTGGGACGAACTGCTCCTCGCGATTCTGGCCGCCGGCGTCATCGCTTATCTGCTGACGATTCTCGTCGATTGGCGGCTCTCCTTTAGTGTGCTGCCGCCGCTGCTGATCGTATTCTGGTTCTTCCGCGATCCCAACCGCAGCGGCCCCGGCGATGCGGTTACGCTGCTTTCGCCCGCCGACGGCACTATCACCGATGTCATCGAAATTGACGAGCCTGATTTCCTCAACGCGAAGGCGCTGCGCATTGGCATTTTTCTCTCGCCGCTGAACGTTCACGTCAACCGCACCTCCTGCGCCGGCGTCGTCCGCTTCTTGAAATTCAAACAAGGCGAATGCCTACCGGCGTACAACCCTAAAGCGCCGGAGCGCAACGAATCGATGTCGCTTGGGTTGGAAACACCCGAAGGCCGCAAAATCATGCTCAAGCAGATCACCGGCATCCTGGCGCGCCGCATCGTGTGCGAAGCAAAAATAGGCGACCCCTTGGCGTGCGGGCAGCGATACGGTATGATCAAGTTCGGTTCGCGCACGGAACTGTACGTGCCGCTCAGCGACAAACCCATCGCCGCCGTCAAAGTCGGCGACAAAGTGCGCGGCGGCGAAACGGTGATCTGCAAATTAAATATGGAGTGATTGATTCAATGGCCCGCTTCCCCCGCTTTCGCCTCGGGCGCCATAAAAGCGACAAGCCCCGCCGCCTGCTTCAAGGCATCCATCCGATTCCGACGATGGTCACGCTGGGCAATCTCATCTGCGGTTTCGCATCGATTCTGCTTTCCATGCGCGCCAACAATCTGCCGGCACATCCGCCCGAAGGCGCGTGGGTCATCAGCGCCGACGATTATCTGTACTTGGCGGGGCTGCTGATTTTCGTGGCGATGATTTTCGACGTGCTTGATGGCAGCGTCGCGCGACTGACCAAATCCACCAGCAAATTCGGCATGGAAATGGATTCGCTGTGCGACGTGGTTTCCTTCGGCGTCGCGCCCGCGGTGCTGGTCAAGAATCTGCTCGATCTTCAAGCCGGGCTTGGCAAACCGTACCCGATGCTGGACCGTTACATGTTTCCTCTGCTGGTGATCTATGTCTGTTGCGCGGCGCTGCGCCTTGCCCGTTACAACGTCGAAAGCGAATCCGGCCACCGCAGCTTTTTCTTCGGCATGCCTTCGCCCGGTGCCGCCGGCTGCGCGGCCAGCCTCGTCATTCTCTCGATTCCCGCATCGCACCACTGGCAGCGCCAGATTTCCCCGCTCAACGACCAGGTCACGCAGCTTGAAAAATACCTCGATGTCGTGCGCGACCCGATCATGATTGCGCTGCCCTTCATCATGCTTGCGCTGGGCATCCTGATGGTTTCGCGCGTACACTATCAACACATCGGCGACAGAATCCTGAAAGGCCGCAAATCGCTGATGCATCTGCTGGTGCTGGTGATCGCTTTGTCGCTGGTGGTGATGCATCACGAAATCATGCTGGCCGTCGGCTTCAATGGCTACATGATCTATGGCCTGCTCAACGAATTGCGTTATCAGCTTTTCCCGAAGCATCGCCCTGCGGAATGGAACGTGCCGATGGACGGCGAAGTGCCCGCACAACCCGTTGTGCCTGTGCCCGTCGAAAAGCAAAATGTGCCGCCAGCAGGGGAAAAATAAACGATGGTCCCCAAATTGAACTTTGCTATTGGGTTTACACTCGCGCTCTTTGGCAGTTGGCTTGTGGTGATAACCCCCATAGCATGGTTTGCAATTCCGTCTAGAATAACCGCATCGTTAATACCGTTGAGCGGCCTCATTTCGGCTGTCCTTGGCGTGCGGCTTGCCATAAAGAAAAAGCCGCTGAAATAGCTTCGGGAGCGCGGGTGTCGAACGATAATTTTATCACTGACGACATGCTCACGAACGCCCCCTGGTATAAAAGCGGCGTCCAATTTTCCTGCCAGCCCGGCTGTGTGCGCTGCTGCGGGGGCGCGCCCGGAGATGTCTTCGTTTCGCGCGAAGAGATCGACGCGATTGCCGCGTTCATGAATTTGCCCGTGCAGGAATTCGAAGACAGTTTCGTGCGCCACTATTCTTCGGGCCGCATGTCGCTGACCGAACGCCGCAACGGCGATTGCATTCTGCTGAACGAAAAGGGCTGCTCGGTTTATTCGGTTCGCCCCAAACAATGCCGTGATTATCCATTCTGGCCGGAAGTGATGAAAAGCGTTTTCTCGTGGATCCGCGAAGCCGAGCGCTGTCCGGGGATCAACGTTGGCGAACACCATCCGGCGCCGAAGCTGGTGGAGATCTTGCAGTCGCAGAAATGATTTTTCACGCAAAGGCGCGAAGACCCGCAAAGTTCGCAAAGAAAAAAACACAATGAACGAATTTCTTTGCGCTCTTTGCGGTAACTTTGCGTCTTTGCGTGAGAAAAAGAAGGAGGGGTGTTTCGATGGCCATGGAAAAGGACATCGATCCCGCGCAGCTCGCCGAAGTCCGCAAGCGCGCCGCGGAGATGCATGACAAATACGTGAAGCAGGCCGCGAGCGGCAAGCCGCTCTCGTCACGCGAGGACGCGCTGGCGCTGCTGCACGGCTGGGTGCAATCCGAATCGCTGCACAAGCACATGCTCTCGGTCGAGGCGGCGATGCGCGCCTACGCGCGAAAATTCAGCGCGGACGAAAACCTGTGGGGTTTGACTGGCCTCCTGCACGATTTCGACTACGAGAAAAACGCGACCATCGACACGCACGTCTTCGCCGGCATTCCCATTTTGGCCGAACGCGGCTATCCGCCGGAGATGCTCGACGCCATAATCGGCCATGCCGATTACTACGAACTCCCGCGCCAAACCCCGCTGGCCAAAACGCTCTTCGCCGTCGATGAGTTATGCGGCTTCCTTACTGCCATGGCTTACGTGCGCCCGAACAAGTCACTCGCCGGTTTGGAATTTTCGTCATTCAACAAGAAATTCAAAGACAAGCGTTTCGCCAGCAGCGTAAGCCGCGAAGACATCCAAAAAGGCGCGTCGGAATTGGGCGTTGAATTGCGGGAGCATGTGCTGTTTGTGGCGGCGGCGCTGGAGGCGATTTCTGGAGCATGATGCTCAAAAAACACGGCATTAATCCCGCTCCGTAACGCTTTTCCAATTGAAAAAGTTGTAATGCAAACTAAAGTGCATTCGGACAGTCAAGCGTCATGCGGGTGGTCGTTGCAGCACACACTCCCGGAATGCGCGGGACAACGAAATACGGCTGATTTTGGAATGTACGTCGCGAACTCTTAAATTGCAGTGGGAGGCAGTACGGCAGAAAGTGGCCGGACAAGTGCCTTAGAAATGGGCATTCCGGTTCACAACGTCAGTAAAAGCAGCACCAATACGTTCGCCATTTCGCAAGCCTGGGAACCTCCTTTTTCCACAGGTGTGGCCCTGAGTGGCCATCGATCTGGATAGCCGTTCTGATTCGTCTGTTTGCGGTCGTTACTCGGGCGCGAATGCGGAGTAGTGCGTTTGCGTGTCATGGTCGGTTCCAGAATTTAAGAAGCAGCGTCATTGCTGCCCCGCCCGTTTTTGATTTCCCGTTCTTTCCTGCGTGTTCTCGCAGCACCCTCAGCGCCTGATTCGTCACCACCACGACGTTCGCGCGCTTACTTGCAAAAGTCTGCGCGCGACCGAGCCGGCTGGCTTGTGTGGCGCGCGCGTGCGCGCCGGGCCCTTAATGCCGTCTCGCGGGTTGGGCGTTTATCTGATCGATTTGGAGCGTGCTGCGTGATACCCAATAATCCGTTTGCGAGCGGCATGCCACGACACTTAAGAACGCCTCCGGCCACGTCATTCCACGAAAGGGATGAAAGCCCATGGATTATTTTGTCGGAGGAATTATTGGCCTGATGGCGGGAATTGTCGTGGCCTGGTTGTTCGGCCGCGGCAAACATCAGGAGTTTGAAGCCAACGCACGCAAAGATGCAGAGTCAGTCAAACAACGCCTGCTGGACGAGGCACGCGCCGAAGCCGCGAAACTCAAAGCAGATAACGCCGAAGAGCAGCTCAAAAGGCGGCGCGATTTCGACAAGGAGCTCAACGATTTAAAAGAGGAAAACCGTTCCACCGAAAAGCGCCTCGAAAAACGCGAAGAATTGATCGACCGCAAGCTTCAGACGCTGGAGCGCCGCGAGCAGGATCACGCACGCAAAGAGCAGGAAGGCGGCAAACTCGAACAGAAGCGCCAGGAACTGCTTAAAGAGGCGGAAGCCCGCTCGCAGGAAATGGTTAAGCTGGTCGATGAAGAGCGCCGGAAACTCACCACGATTTCCAGCCTCACGCCCGACCAGGCCAAGGCCATGCTGATGAAGCGCGTCGAGCGTGACATCGAGGGCGAGATCAACGAACTGATGCAGCGCGCCGTCAACCGCGCGCGCGAATACGCCGAAGTCGATGCGCGAAAAATAATTTTAAATACGATTCAACGACTGGCCAACGATTGCGTCGCCGAGAACACCGTCGCGACGATTGACCTGCCTTCCGAGGACTTAAAAGGACGAATCATCGGCAAGGAAGGCCGAAATATTCGCGCGTTTGAGAAGGCGACGGGCGTCGATGTGATCGTGGACGACACGCCCGGCGTGGTGGTGCTCTCCGGCTTCGAACCGGTGCGCCGCGAAATCGCGCGCATCGCCATGCTCAACCTGATCCAAGACGGCCGCATCCATCCAACGCGCATTGAAGAATCCGCGGCGAAGGCGGAAAAAGAAGTGATGGAATTGATCGACAAAACCGGCAAAGATGTCGCGATCGAATTCGGCTGCCACGACCTGCATCCGAAACTGCGCAACATGCTGGGCCGGCTGCGCTATCGCACCTCGTACGGCCAAAACGTGCTCGCCCATTCGCAGGAAGTCGCGCACATCTGCTCGATGCTCGCCGGCGAATTAAAACTCGACGTCCAGCTCGCGAAGCGCTGCGGCTTGCTGCACGACTGCGGCAAAGCGCTCGATCAGGAAATCGAAGGCACCCATCCGCAGATCGGCATGGACGTGGCCAAGCAGTGTGACGAACGCATCGAAGTCTGCGAAGCCATCGGCGGACATCACGGCGACATCGAAATCCACAGCCTATACCCGATCCTCGTGCAGGTCGCAGACGCCATCTCCGCCGCCCGTCCCGGCGCGCGCCGCGAAAGCCTCGAGAAATACATCCAGCGCATGAAGAAACTCGAGGAGATCGCGACCGGAAAGAAGGGCGTGGACAAAGCCTTCGCGATCCAAGCCGGCCGCGAAATCCGCGTGATCGCCAAAGCCGACGTGCTCAACGACAGCGAATGCGCCGGCGTCGCACGCGAGATCGCCAAGCAAATCGAGGAGGAGTTGAGCTACCCGGGCGAAGTGCGCGTGACGTTGATTCGCGAGTCGCGATTCATTGAGTATGCGCGGTAATTTTTTTACCGGGTTGCGAATCAGGCGCATACCACTAAACGCGGCGCAATTCTGTTTTCAGCCGCGTTAGCGGCGAAACATGAATAGCCGTGGGCGTAGCGCGCCTGCGCGCAAGCCCACGGTGTTACTCCCTTCCGCGCCGCGCGGCGGCGGATGAGCCATTTGCAGAGAAACCACGCGCTGAAAACAATCGCCAGCGCGACGAGCGAATTGTAGATGGTCCATCGGGTGCGCCAAATGGCGGGTAATGGTTTAGGCGGCATCTGCATTACACCGTTGCGCCGAATGAGTATCTCGCTCCGGCTTTGCATGGCATCGAAGGGCCAGCCGTCTTAAACGATGCGATTTCCCCACCAGTATTTGTACTGTTCGACAGCGAAGAATTCAGATTCGGTCATCGCGTCGCCTGTCATGGGCGATCCAATCGGATACCACTCGACCCCGCGGCCCTCCACGCGCCGACCGTTCACATTTGCCCAAATCAACCCGCCCGCGACAAACATCAGCACGTTGGCCGTGGAGAGATGGATTTGAAAGCGTGCGCGGCGGGGAAGCGTGGTCATGCGTCACTCAAGGATTATCATTATCGCTTTTCTTCGGCGGCAACCACGCGTCCGGCGAATCCAGCTTCCGAGGTTGTGGGGGTGGTCGCCACGCCGGCATGAACGGCGGCAATTCTTCCTCCACTGGCTTCGGCGCTGGCGGCGGTTTAGTTGGCGTGGGCAGTTCGGGGGCCTGCGCTGGCGGTGCGACCGTTGCTTGAAATTCTTTCATCGCCTCCGATATATCTGCATCCACGTCGATTGCCTCTGCCGCTGGTTTTGGCACGGGCGCCCATTCCGGCGGCGGCCCAACATCGGGCACTACTTCCACCGGCCGCTCGCGCGCCAGCCGCGCGTTGGTTTCCTCGATTTTCTCGCGCACGGCGGCGACGATATCGTCGAATGTTGCTTTCACTTCCGCCTTGTCCATGCCGAATGCGATTTCAACGTGACGCCGCCGGCCCTGCACTGTGATCACGTCCATTTTGATCATGATCCGCACGACGAACGCCACCGCCAGCGCCAGCGCTATCGCTCCGAAAATCGCGCCGGCGAGTGGCAAGCCGAGAATAAACATGATCGTTGCCGTCAGTCCAAACAGACCGGCAAAGAGACCCGCCACGGTCAGAAAAATCCAGCCGAGGCGCTTGCAACGCGTCACCATCAACACGTCGTCGAGAAAGACCCGGTGGCGCACGATGTCCACGGGCCGCTGCTCCTCGATTTCGAGGCAGTCGCCGGCCAGGTACACGCGCACACTTCCGCTCAATCCGCTTTTTCCAAGAAAGCGATGCATCAGGCTGTCCCTACGTCCTTCGTTGAATCATATACACAATCCACAGAATTATCGCGACGCTGATTGCGATGTCGGCCAGCGCCAGTGCGAGCGTCAACACTATGCCGGTGATGTTGCTGACCGGTTTATTGCGCGCCTGCGCCTGACGAATCCATTTGATGCAATAAACGATCGACATCGGCCCCAGCACCACGCCCAGCGGCGGCAGCAATCCGCAGAACGCCGCGGAGTTGGCAATCCCGTACGCGAACGGCTCGCGTTCCGGTCCAATTTCGTTTGCGCCTTTGTCCAGAATGCGCTCGAGGCACGCCGGGCAATACACTTTTCCTTCCAACGGCGTGCGGCACAGCGCGCAGACGAAATTCCCGCAACGCTCGCAGTTCCCTTCGGCTGCGTTGAGCGGATGTTTCGCGCACGGCGCAACTCCCTCAGCGCCGCCAACGACCGGCCGGACCGCAATCGTTTCGGCGGGCGGCGAGAACACCACCGCCTCAAACGTGTTTCCGCAGACTTTGCAGTAAATCGCCCCGTTCTTCAGCTCCGCGGGCTTCAACGTCCGGTCGCACACCGGGCAGCACGGCTTCGGGTACGGCTTGTGTGTTCTCAATGGCTTCGCTGCCATGCTGATCCCCGTAGCGCAGGCGTCCCGCCTGCGAGATGTTGCTTTAAACTCTTACGACGCGAGTTTGCGCTGCCTGATCGTGCAAACTTGCGCGCTCTTCACCCAGCGCGAAAATCGCGTCGATCACGATTCCGACCATGCATTCGCATCCCAGAAAAAACATCACTAATTTTAATGCTGAGCGCCGCCACGCTTGCCGGCTGTTGATCGGCCTGCCTTCCGCCGTGACCACTTTGATCTTCGCGACCATCTTGCCCACGGTCTGCCCGTCGAAATGCGCCAGCATAAATCCCTCGTAAAGCATGCCCGCAACGTGCCCCATCGTCACAAATAGGAGGAGCACTCCCAGCGCGCCCAGCGCTTCAAATGGATCGGTTCGGCTGCGCGGGCCCATGCCAACGAGTCCGGAAAAAACCATTACGCCAGAAAAATAGATTGCAAAGTAAATTGCCCACTTGATCACGCCGTCGAGGAGCCACGCCAGGAAGCGCCATTCCATTAATGCGTAATCGATGCTGAACACGTCCGTGCCGGCCAGCAGGTCGCGCACTTGAGCGGTCTTGCATTCCGTGCAGAAAAAATAATTGTGAAGTTCCACGGCGCAATTGGGGCAATACGCTTTGCGGCAGCGCCAGCATTCGACCAAGCCTTCGTTAATTTCGGGATGATTGGGGCAAGGCATGGCCGCTCACGATAATTGTTGGCGCGCGACTTCGCAAATAATTCTCGATTTTTTGTGCAACCAAATTCAAGCGCTCGCGTCAAAGAGGCGGAAATGGTTCTGTACCGCCGGCGTCTCGCCGGCCCGAATCCAGAATTTGCAATTCTCAATCTAAGAAATGTCCGGGTCCTTCGTTTAAGAAATACAACTCACTCGTTCGGGAGTCTCGCCATGTTGCATCGCCTCTCGCTCCTCGCCCTCATCGTTCTGTTCGCTGCCTCGGTCGTCCGCGCCGAAGGACTCTTCGTTCCCATCGTCAATCAACAGGCGGTGCCGAGCACGAACTTCGTCATTCCGCCCGACGTCAACCGCCCAAATCGGCGCCCGTTGCCGCCGGCGCCCAGCCGCCTGCCCTTCCGCATCACAAGTTGCAAAGTGGACGTGCGCATTGAAGAAAATGTCGCGACGACCTCCATCGAACAATCCGTCCTCAATCTCTCCGGGCAGAATCTTGAAGTGAAAATGATGTACCCGCTTCCCGCAGGTGCCGTGATCAACAACTCCTCGCTATCGATGGACGGCCAGATGATCGAAGGCCAGCTTCACAACGCCGAAGAAGCGCAGCGCATTTACCAATCGATCGTGATGCAGCGCCGCGACCCGATGCTGCTCCGCTACGCCGGCGAGAATCTCTACGAAGCCAGCATCTTTCCCGTGCCGCCGAATCAGGAGCGCAAACTTAAATTCAGCTACACGCAGATGCTCAGCGCCACCGCGGGCCTCTACGATTTTCGCCACATCATGACCACCTCGCAGCACTACGACGAAGGCATCGGCCATTACGAATTCAACTGCCAGATTCGCTCGAAAGGCGGCCTCGGCCCCGTCTATAGCGCCAGCCACCAAGTGGACATCCAGCGCCCCGACGCCAACACCGCCATCGTCAAACTCGCCGGAAATAATCTCTCCTCCGAAAACGATCTGCGGTTGTACTACTCGCCGGCCAAAGGCGACGTGGCTTTCCGCGTGATCACGCATCGCGTCTCCGAAGCTGAAGACGGCTACTTCATGCTGATTGGCCGCGCCGACGAATCGCTCAACAACGCCAAGCTACCCGCGAAGGAACTGGTCTTCGTCGTGGACCGCAGCGGTTCGATGCAAGGCCCCAAGATTCAGCAGACCAAAAACGCGCTGAAGTTCTGTTTGAATTCGCTCAACGAACGCGACCGCTTCAATTTGATCACGTTCTCGACGGACGTCGAAGGCCTGAGCAGCGGGCCGATGATGCCCGCGACCAAAGCGAACATCGACAAAGCGCTCGCCGCCGTCGATCAGATCGAAGCCAGCGGCGGCACCAACATCGACGGCGCGCTGCGCGCCGCCATCGGCAGCGATTTCACCGACGGCCCCGCCACCGCCAAAATGATCGTCTTCATGACCGACGGCCTCCCCACCAACGGCGTCACCGACATGGGCGAAATCCTGCGCGGCATGAAGGATCTTAACAAAAAGAAGGTCCGCTTCTTCAATTTCGGCGTCGGCGACGATGTGAACACGCATCTGCTCGACCAGCTCGCCAACGATCAGGAAGGCACCTGCACCTACGTCTCGCCGCGCGAAGACATCGAAATTAAAGTCAGCGATTTCTTCGCAAAAGTCAAGAACCCCGTGATGACCGACGCCTTCTTCGATTTTGGCTCCGGCAGCGGCGCGAACAGCATCTACCCCAAGAAAATCTCCGCGCTCTTCAAAGGCGCAGAGTTCGTCCTGACCGGCCGCTACAAAGGCTCCGGCCCCGGCGAAATCGTGCTCACCGGCAGCGTCTACGGCGAACAAAAGCGCATCGCCATCCCCATCGAATGGCCCGCGCGCAGCCTCGACAATTCCTTCCTCCCGCGCGTCTGGGCCATGCGCAAGATCGGCCACCTGCTCGAATCCATGCGCCTCAACGGCCAGAATCCCGAAATCGTCAAAGAAATCGTGGACCTCGCCACCCGCCACGGCATCGTCACGCCCTACACGAGCCAGTTGGTGCTGGAGCCGGGCATGAACATGCCGAACACACCGCGGACCGCGAACCGCGGCGGACGTGGAGAATTGGATTTTGCGGAAGGCAGAGACGGCGTGAGCCAGGGAACATCTGGCTTCGGCTTCCGCGACGCGCAAAAAGCCGATAAACCGGAAGACGCTCTGCGTGAGCAAGTCCGCGTAGTCATCGAAGCGCGCAAAGACGCCGAGCGTCTCGCGGATCGCGCGCGTCAATTGCAAACCGGCGAAAACGCCACCGCGCTGGCCGATCTTGAAAAAGACCTGAAGCAAGCGGCCGACCCCAAAACTCCACTAGCGCCCGCCGCGAAGCCTGCCGATCTGGCCGCCGCGGCTGATGCGAAGAAAGTCGAGGCGCGCACCAAATGGGCCGCCGCGGAAAGGACCAAAGCGGGCGGTTTCGGCGGCGGTGGCGGCAACGGAGCCTACAGAAGCTTCGACGCAAACGCCGCGAAGCTCGTCGAAGAAGCGCAGGAAGCCCTCATAAAGCACGTCGGCGAGCGCACCTTCTACAACCGTGGCGGCGTCTGGATCGATTCGCAAGTCAAAGCCGACGCGAAGCCGACCATCATCAAGCAGTTCAGCCCCGAGTACTTCGACCTCCTGAAGAAAGAAGCCAACCTCGGCGAAGTCCTCGCGCTCGGCGGCAAAATCATGGTCCAAAGCGGCACGACGGTGTATCAAATCGAAGATTAAAAATTGAAAAAGATTGCTGCGCGCGCCGCTGTTCTCCCCTCTCCCCTTGGGGGAGAGGGGCCGGGGGTGAGGGGTTGCATCGCCCCAAACGTTCAGCCTTCAATCGTTCTCTTCGAGCCGCTCATGTTCCCCAACCAGCGTCCCAAGTTCACCGGTCTCCGTCTATCAAGACCGCGATCCTTGAACCTCGGACGCTGGCTTATTTTTTTCCTGCTCGCCGCCGTCATCGCCCGCGCCGCCGACGAACCGCCCGAAATTCCCGTCGGCCTCGACGCCTACCGCCAGTGGGAGAAATGGCCCCAGCAGCGCATCGGCGCGCGCGCCTACATGCGCAGCACCTACGACCGCCGCGGCGGCAACGAAGGCGCCGACGCCAGCCACTTCCTCTACCAACTCGCCGCCGACAACAACGTCGCGCTCGACGTGGAAGGCCCGCCCGGCGCGCTCTACTTCGTCCGCACCAACCACTGGCACGGCAGCCCGTGGCGCTACGTGATCGACGGCACCGAACACATCATTCAGGAATCCACCACCGCCGATCCCCTGCACCGCGTTGCGAATTCCGTCTTTCTTCCAAAAGAAGTCCTGCCCAACCCGCTCACGTGGACCTGGTCGATCACCAAAGGCGCCGACTTGATGTGGGTGCCGATGCCCTTCGAAAAAACGCTCCGCCTCGGCTACTCGCGCACGCGCTACGGCACCGGCTACTACATTTATCATCATTACCTCCCCGGCGCGAAACTCTCGCAGCCGCTTCACACGTGGGATGGCAAAACGCCGCCGGGGCAGGATGCGCTGGATTTGATTAACAAAGCGGGGGCGGACATCGCCCCACCGGGAGCGCCACCGGATGCGCCTATTTTTGCGCTGCCTGAACACTTGAGAACGCTTGCCTTGCCGGCGGGCGGCGCAGTGACTGTCGGGAAGTTTTCGGAGGCAGCAATGGAGATTCGCGCCTTGAAAATTTCAATTCCCGAAGCAACGGCGCCGCTCATGTCGAAAGTGAATTTACGCATCACGTGGGACGCGCGCGCGACACCGTCAATCGATGCGCCGCTGCCGATGTTTTTCGGCGCTGGCACTTTGTACAACCGCGACAATAAGGAGCACCTCGTCAATGCATTTCCGATGAATATAAGTTTTGCAGGCGGGCGAGTGTATATGGCATGCTACTTCCCAATGCCATTTTTCGAATCGGCGAAGATTGAACTTGTCAACAATTCAGGCCAGCAAATCGCCGACATCGGAACGATTGTCAGATTGGGTTTTTTACGCGCTCCCCCCAACCACCTCGCCTACTTCCACGCCACCTACCGCGATCACCCCCAGCCCAAGCGCGGCCACGACATGGTCCTGCTCAACACGCGCGAAACCGAAGGCGGCGGCGACTGGACCGGCAGCTTCGTCGGCACGTCCTTCATCTTCTCGCACAACGCCAACCTCGGCACGCTCGAAGGCGACCCGCGCTTTTTCTTCGACGACAGCCGCACGCCGCAAGCGCAAGGCACCGGCACCGAAGAATGGGGCGGAGGAGGCGACTACTGGGGCGGCAACACCATGACGCTCGCCTTCGCCGGCCATCCGACCGGCGCCAAAGACGTGAAGAGCGCCAAAAACGACGAGGACAAAATTGAATCCGCCTACCGCTTCCTGCTCGCCGACCTGATGCCCTTCGGCCGCAACGCGCGGATTCAGCTTGAGCACGGCGGCACCAACGAATCGACCGAGCACTACGAAACGGTCACATATTGGTACGGCCTCCCCGGCGCGTCGCTCGTGAAAAGCGATTTTCTCCAAATCGGCGATCCCGAAAGCGAACACGCGCACGCCTACGTCTCGCCCGACGCCTCCGCGCCCGAAGAAATCAAATCGCGCTACGAATTAGGCCCCGACCACAGCGGCGGTGTGGAAATCTTTCCCGAAGAACTCGACCGCGGCCGCCACACAAAAACGCAATCCGAATTCACCGTGAAGCTCGACCCAAAAAACATCGGCGCGATGCTGCGGCGAAAACTCGATTACGCCTTCCCCAACCAGCGCGCCGAAGTCTTCGTCGCCGACGTTAGCGACCCCGCCAAAGCGCCGAAGGACTCCGATTTCAAACCCGCCGGCATCTGGTACCTCGCCGGCTCCAACACCTGCGTCTATTCCAATCCGCCCGGCGAACTCGACCCGCCCACCCACACCGTCCAAACCTCCAACCGCCGTTTCCGCGACGACGAATTCCTAGTCCCCCGCGACCTGACAAAAGGCCGCACCGCCATCCGCGTCCGAGTAAAATTCACGCCCGTCCCAATCCCCCTCTTCCCCGGCCACCCGCTTGCGGACCTGGCCTGGAGCGAAATCCACTACAGTGCTTACTCATACGTAATGCCGCCGTCGCCCTTGAAACCTTGAACCTGAAACTTTGAACCTGGAACCTGGAACCTATTTTCAAATATAATCGCCGTTATCCCCCGCACCAAATTCTCCCCGCTAAGATGCTCGTCCTCGATCTTCAATTTCTCGCGATAATAATTGCCCACTTCGTCCATCAAATCAAACCGCGCCTTGTCGTCCATCTTCGGCGCGCGCAGACACAGCGTCAGCAAAAATTCGCGCTCTTCCAAACTGATCTTATGCCGGATCGCGCGCATCACGCGCGGCGTGCGCAGGCTGTTGTACTGCCGCCCTTCGGCCACGCGGCCGGGATAATTGAGCGCCTGCGTTTCGGTCACGACCAGCGTTCCCGCAGCGATGTCGCCCAGCCGCCGGCCTTCGGGATGCAGCAGGCTGATCAATCCGCCCACGCCGTAAAAAAATCCCGGCTGCATGTCCACCGCTCGGACAATGTTGCGCACCAGCGACTGCTGCAAACTGATCGGCAGCCCGCGCTCGTCCACCACGCGCAAGCCCATCATCCGCTTGCCCGGCGTTCGGCCTTGCGCCGTAAAATCGAAGAACACGTGATAGCCCCACGTGATGACGAAAACCAGCGTCGCAAAAAAAATCGACGCAAGCGTTTCAGATGCGCCCAGCACCCGCGAAAAAAAAATCACCAGCGCCGCTTGAATCAGCGCATCGACGAGCCACGCCATGAAGCGGCTGCCGAACCCCGCCGGGTTCAGCCGGATCGGCACGTGCTCAGGCGTAAGAATCACGACGCCTTGTTCCATTGATTACGCGCTCCATTGGAGCGGCGGCACTTTTGCCGCCGAAATTCCTGGGCGGCAAGAGTGCCGCCCCTCCTATTTTGACGCCGCCCCATCCTTGAGCCTGTCGCGCTTCAGCACAAACAAATACGTCACCATCGACACAAAAAGCACAATTGCCACGCCGATCTTCACGTTGTACGGCACCGTCTTCGACGAGAATTGCGAGAACGAGCCTTCGATCAATCCGGCGCAGACCAGCATCATCGCCGTCGCGCAGAGCATGCGCCACACCGGCGTGAACGCCTCGCGCACCGCGGACGCGCGCGTTAAATTGCCGGGCATCAGCACCGCTCGACCGAAGCGCAGCCCCGCCGCGCCGGCAAAAATAATCGACGGTAATTCCAGCGCGCCGTGAGGGCCGACCCACGCGTAGAAAAACTGAACGAAATGAGAGTCGTGATATAGACAGGCGATGGCGCCAAGCCAAGTGCCTGTCCAGAACAAATAATAAATTCCGCCGATCATCGTCATCGCGGCGAGAGCGAACACAACAAATGCGCATTTGATATTGTTCGTGTACAAAAAGGAACTCAACGCCGCCGCCGTTTGTACAGAGTCGATTCGTTCGCCATCCGTGCCCTCTACTTGTGCCACGTGCTCTTTCGGCGTTATTTGCCGGAATTGCGCTGGAACAATAACCTCCTCGTAGGAGGGATTAATTTTTATTGCGACAAATCCGACCACAATACCCGCTACAAACGGCAGCAGTGCGTACAGGACATAGCGGCTTTCGCGCTGAAACGTCTCCGGAATCGACACCGAGATAAAACGCCAAAACGTTTCGCGCACCGACTTGCGTCCGCCTTCAGCGTACACAAAACGGTACGCGCGCCCCGTGAGCTGGTTGAGCGTCTCGAGCAGTTCGGGGCTGGCCGTGTACGTACGCGCTTGATTGAGGTCCGTGCAGGCCTGGCGGTAGAGCGTCACCAATTCCTTGATGCGCTCGTGCCCCATGTCCCACTCCGTGGTCCGCTCAAACGCATCCAGCAGCGTCCCCAGCCGCACCCAATTTGGCTTGCGCTCGGCGATGAAATGGTCGATGTCCATAAATCAGTAAAGAGGAGATAGGAGATAGTAAAAAAATACCATTCTCCTATCTCCTATCTCCTAGCTACTGCCGTTAAAGCAACTGCCTCCGCTTCACCTCAATATACGCATTGATCGCGTCGATGCCCGCATCTTCCGGCGTCGTGTCCACAACCATCGCGCCCATGCGCTGCAATTCCTGCATCAACAAACGCCGCTCCATCCAAACGTCGTGCGCCACGAGCGTGCGGCAAAGTTCCTTTTTGTTCGCCGGTTTGAATTTCGCCGCGGCTTCCAGCGCCGGATCGGAGAGAACCACCACCAGCGGCAAATGCTGCGGCAGCAGCAGGCGTATCGCGCGTACCAGCGTGTGCCGCCCGCCGCTTTCGGGCAAATCGGTCATGATCAAAATCAACGAACGATGCCGCATGCGCCGCCGCACGGCGCTGGATAGCGCAATGTAATCGGTATGGATGTAATCGGGTTTTATCCCCGTCGCAAACGCCGTGAGCTGCCGCGCGTGCGCGATGCCGCGCCCCTGTCCCACGCCGCGATCGACGTCCGCCGCGAACGACAGCAGCCCCATGCGGTCTTCCATGCGGTTGCAGATGTACGAGAGCAGCACCGCCCCGTTGACCGCGTGATCGACTTTCGTAATATGCCCCGCGCGCGCGGCCATGCGATGCCCGCGGTCGATGCAGACAAGAATGTCCTGCGAACGGTCGGTGCGGAATTCGCGCACGATTAATTTATTGTGACGCGCTGATGCTTTCCAATTGATGTCGCGAAAATCGTCGTCAGTGTGGTACTCGCGCAACCGGTCGAATTCGCGCCCCTTGCCCAACTTCGGCGCCGCGCGCATGCCCAGCCCGCGCAACACGAACGCATTAAGCTGCGCGTGCAGCCGCCGCACCGCAACAAGATTCGGCAGCACATTCAATTCGCCCACGTCACCGACGGGCGCAATCCGTTCAGCAAACCCCAAAAAACTCGACGCCACATACGGCTTCTCCAGCGCTTCGCGCCCGCGCTCGACGCTCAGGATCTTGAATTCCAGCGGCAGCGTTTCACCCGGCCTGCACACGCCTGCGAGCGTGGACGAACGCGCCGCAATCAGCCGCGGCCAGCGCTGCCGCACGTTCAGCGTCAGCGCCCGATTCGAATCGCTCGACAACGTCAACGCCATCGGCTGCACTTCATTCAGCGACAACGCCGTAACCGGCGCGCGCTCCGCGCGAATCGTCGCGAACCCCAGCATCACGCGCTCCGCGATAAACGCCGCGAACAGGAAAACCATCCCAACCAACGCCACAACCGCCGCCATCGGAACCCACGGCGCAAGCAGCGCGAGGCAGAAGAGCGCGATGAAGCAGGGGAAGAGGAGGGGACCTGGGCGCATAATCCGATGAAATTATCCAAACACGTAAATTTCAATTTTGCATTTTGCATTTTCAATTTTGCATTTCCGTTACCTCGGCACCTCAATCTTCTCAAACAACCGCCTCAACACATCGCCCAGCGTCGTCCCCTCCATCTCCGCTTCGGGCGAAAGCGTCACGCGGTGAATCAGCACCGGCAGCGCCATCTCCTTGATGTCGTCCGGCGACACAAATTCGCGGCCGCGCAAAATCGCCAGCGCCCGTCCGCTGTCGAGCAGCGCCAGCGACGCGCGCGGGCCGGCGCCGATCTGCACCGCATCGTCGCTGCGCGTGGCGGCGACGATTTTCTGAATATAGCCCAGCAGCGCCGGTTCGACGCGCACGAGCTTCGCCGCCGTGCGGCGCGCCGCAATTAAATCATCGGCCATCATCGCCACGCCCAGATCGTTGATCGCGATATCATGCAGGCGGTTGCCTTTGACGTAATTTTCAAGGATCGTGATTTCCTCCGCGGCGCTGGGACAGTCGATTGAAATTTTCAGCAGAAAACGATCGCGCTGCGCTTCGGGCAGCGGGTAAGTGCCTTCGAATTCGACAGGATTCTGCGTCGCGAAAACGGTGAAGACCGGCGAAATATTGTGCTTTATGCCGTCGATGGTCGCGGCTTTTTCCTGCATCGCTTCGAGCAGCGCCGATTGCGTCTTCGGCGGCGTGCGGTTGATTTCATCCGCGAGCAGAAAATCGGTGAAGATTGGCCCCGCGTGAAAATCGAACTCCTGCGTCTTCGGATTGAATACGTTCGTGCCCATGATGTCCGACGGCATCAAATCGGGCGTGAATTGAATGCGATTGAATTCGCAGCCCAGCAGCCGCGCGAGCGTCAGCGCCAGAAGTGTTTTGCCGGTGCCGGGCACGCCTTCGAGCAGCGTGTGTCCGCCGGCGAGCAGGCACACCAGCACCTGATCTTTCACGCGATCCTGCCCGATGATCACGCGGTTCATCTGCTCGCGCAGCGCGGCAAATTTTGCGGCAACTTCAGCGACGGTGAGCACGCTCCAGCCTCCCATAACCCCGGTTCAATTCCGACAAATACCGCTCAAACCCGCCCCGCGTAAGCGGGCGCTGTCCGGCGAATGCGGCGAGATCATTCGTGTTGAGCAAGACACGTATCTTCGCCTCCAGCTCCGCGCCGCGCAAGCCCGTCTGCGCGGTCACCGCTTGAAGAAGATTCTTGTAGTGCAGCGCCAGCGCCTGATGCGGCTCCAGCGCGCGGTTGTACAGCGGCGCAAGCGACCCGACAAAGTCGATGGCCTGCGTGCGCGTTTCCTTGTGGTCATCTTCCGGAGGACCGATGGGCGTGCGCGCGCGCCAGAACCCCAGCAGCGCGCCCGCGCCCATCACGATCAGCGCCGCGCCCAAACCCCAGCGCAGCAGCAATTCCGTGACGCCCGGCGCGTCTTGCAGTTCGTGCACGTATTCGTCGAAATAAATCGCGCGCGATGCCGGCGCGAGCGCTTGCAGTAGCGCGAGATTGTCGGCCTCGTCCAAGTGGCTGTTCGTAAACGGCTCGGCAGAAGCGAGTGCAATGACTTCGCCTTTATCCATCGGCAGCTTCGCGGCAAAGACCCCGCGGTTGAGTGTGAACAGCGTGAGCGCGTCGTTGAGGATCGCGCCTTTGAGTGTGCGCGCTCCCGTCGGCTGGATGCGCTGGACGCCCGGCCACAGCGCGGATGTCCTTTCGAACGGATCGGCGCGCCGTTCAGTGCTCGTTTCAATCGGCCCGTAATCGCCTTCCAGCGCCAGCACCAGCCGGCCGCCGCCGCGCACCCACGCGGCTTCGCCGTCAGTAAGTAGCGGCTTGTCTTTCGCGAGAACCGGCGGCTTCTTTTTCTTGTCCTTCTTGTCCGGCTTTAAACTTTTTTTTGCGACTTCCTCATCGATGGCTTCACGATCGCCGGGTTTGAGCGCAGGAGCAATCCGCAGGACCACGGCGTCCGGCTCGAGCTCCGCGAAATCGATCCGGCGATTGAGTTCGCGCACGGGACGCGCGCCGTTTTCGCGCGACTCCTTTAAGTAGCGAAACGCCAGCGAGCAGCCGTGCTTTTCCACGCTCGTGTTGTGCAGCGAATACGGCGGAAAGAGCGTGCTGCGAATATATTTGTCGCTGCTGAGCCAGACGAAGGCCGCGACGCATCCGAGGAGCGCGGCCAGCAGTGAAAGCTTGCGCATAATCCATAGCATCATGCGCTTCTCCCGCCGCGCGTTTTCGTGATGAATTGTTTTGCCGCCGCCGCGTACGCGCCGGCGCTGTCCTGCGAACTCTCAGCCTTTCCGTACCACTCGATTTCAAACGCGCCGGTAAGCTGCTGAAAAGTGGACCGGGCCGGCAACTCCTGCGGCAGCGCGTAGCAATACTCCCAATTCGTGCGACCCTTGCGGTAACTCAACACGCCCGCGCGAAACAGCAGCACCAGCGCCGCGTGGTACCACGCGCGAATCGCCTCGCGGTAACGCCCGCTGCCGGCCAATTGTACAGCATACTGTTCCCATTCATCGGCGCCGCGCGAAAGTGGATCGGCGTCCTTCGCCGGCGCTTGCACGGGAGTCGAAGCCGCCGGCATCGCTTTGAATTTGCGCTTTTTCAAAAGCATCCACACCACAAGAATCAGCACCGCCGCCACGGCAGTGAAAAGGATGACATTGACAACGGTGCCGATTCCGCCGCCCGAACCGCTGCTGGGAATCAGCTTGGCCAGGCGGTCCAACAAGTCGGAAAGTTTATCGCCGATCCACTTAAAAAATCCGCGCAGATGGTGTCCAATCTCGTCAATCCATCCCTGATCGTCAAGTTGAGGGGCTTCGCCGTCTTTGGGAGGCAGCGTGATTTCCTCGTCGCGGCGCAGTTTTTCCAGAAGGCCGGCGTCGATGCGCCCGGCGTTCGCATCCTGCTCGCCGCCGTCCAGCGACGTGATCAGCGCGTTGAGCCGATTTTTCTGCGCGGCGGCGTCCGCGGCCGAACGTGCTTTCAGAATGGGATCGAGAATCGACGCATCGGCTTTGAACGGCACCGGCGCGCTGATGCGCGCGCTGTCGAGCTTCCGTGCGAAGCGCTGAGCAGCGCTGAGATCGCCGGTGTCGAGCGCGGCGCGGATGCTTTTCAATTCGCTGCGGTATTCGGAGACGGTGAGTTCCGCGGCGGTTGCGCCGCCGCAAAACGCGATCAATAGCGCTGCTACAGATCGGCGCGAAAAGAAAATTGCGTTCATCGCGCCTCCTTTTTCAAATCCTGAAACCAAAGCCGCAGATCGTCGCCGGATTTTTGCGCGCGGATTTTCTGGACCAACTCGACGTTTGCCGCTAGCCAGAACGGTTCAACGATCGTCGCCGTGCCAATCATGAGCATCCATGCCGCCAATTGTTCTTTCGGCATGATCGCAGCGGGTTCAAAAATGTGCTGCCACACCGGCAGCGACGGGCCGAGAAACGATCCGAAGAGCATTAGCACCAGAAGAATGAGCACGTACAGATTGACATAAACAAAAAACAGCGCGATTGCAAACAGCAGCGAAATCGCGCTTAGCAACACCAGCGAGCGCCAGGAATTTAGCAGCGCGATAACGCTCACGGGTGCGTGCAGAATTTTTGGACCGCCGATGCCGTACGACGCCGCGGCGGCAAGTCCGGCGAAGATCACAAACGGAATTGGCGCGATCAGCGTGAACAGGCCAATGTAGAACAGAAATTCGAAAATCAATGCGGTGCAGGCGTAGGGCACAAAATCGCCGAGCGGAACTTTGAGCGGTTCGAGTTTTGCCCGCGAGACGCCGTCCGGCGCGAGCCAGCAGGCGCGCACGAACACTGCGCGGCCATAGAGCGAAACGAGAAACGCGGCGAAAACGAGCGTGGCCAGCCGCCACAAATAATAGAGGTAATGCTGAGGCCCGGCGTCCGCGAGAAATTGAAGCTGATACAAAAAATAAAGCTGCGCCAGCCGCAATGGCAGCGTGCAAATCCACAACACGCCCATCCACGGCGAGGCCACGCGCTTGAGCGTCCGCGCGGCGGCGTTGAGGATTTGCATCGAGGTTGTTCGCGGGATTCGCATGCCTGAATATTCTTAGCACAAATGCGCGAAGACACAAAGACAGCCCGTGGTGCAGACGTCCCGCCTGCACAAACAAGCAAAGCGCGATAATCGCTCAAGGATCCATCTTATGCACCGCCGCGCTGGAGTGTGCGCCGATTCCGTGCAGCGCAATCGTGCGCACCGTCGGCTCGCGATGCTCGATCTCGACGAGCACGCGATCGGCGGGCCACGCCAGGCCGGGAAGCTTCTCGGGCCATTCCACGCAGACGATTGTGTTCGCGTCATCGAGAGATTCGAGCAACCCGCTGGCTTCAAATTCACTCGCGCCGTTGGCGATGCGGTACGCATCGATGTGGACCACCGTCGCGCGCCCGCCTTCGTACACGTGCTGCAGCACATACGTGGGACTGGTCACGCGCACGTCCGGCGGCGCGTCGAGCCCGCGCAACATGCCGCGCACAAAACACGTTTTCCCGGCGCCGAGTTCGCCGGATAGAATCACCAGCGCGGGCGGTGCCAGCGCGCGTGCGAGGCGCTCGCCGAGCGCTTCGGTTTCGCGCGCTGAATGCGTTTCGAATTCGCGGCGAGTCTCCGCGGCTTGGTCAGACATGGTGTTCGTAGCCTACGTCGGGCAGCGGGCGCTCGGTACCATCGGGTGCTACAATCACAACGCCGCGACGCGGCAATTCGATCCGTCCAATTTGCGTGAAATAATACTTGGAATCTCTTTTTAGCGTTTCTACTTCGTCTTTGTCAATGGCAAGAAGCAACTCAAAGTCCTCGCCATCGGTTAACGCCTGATGCAAGGCCGACTCTTCATCATTCGCTTTGAATTTAACAATATGAGTGATCGGAATCTGTTCCGAGAAGATCCGCGCGCCGCATTGACTTTCTTTGCAGATGTGATGCAGATCGCGGCTTAGGCCGTCGGTAATGTCGATGCAGGCATGAACACCATCTGGACAGAGTTCTCGGATTTTGCGCGCCTCTTCCAATCGCGGCATGAATTCGTGATGCTTGCCGAGGCGAGACCCTCCGAGAGGCCCAGTGACAATCAGTACGTCTCCGCGCCGCGCTCCACCACGCTGCCAGGCTCGGCCTCGCCCGTCTTTATGCCGCTCGCATTTGCCTAGCAACGAAACGCAGACACTCAAGCCACTCTCGGACGTGCTAAAATCGCCGCCGGCCAATCCGAATTGAAAGCGTTTGCAGCAGGCGATGAGCCCTTCGTATACTTCCAACGCAATCGCTTCGTTTGAACCCTTTCTGATGTTGATCGCAACAGCCGCCGCTACGGGCCATCCACCCGCAGCAGCAATATCTGAACACGCTTTCGCCATGGCTTTCCAGCCCGCTTGATACGGTGTGGATTTACAAAATCCGTCGAAGACGAAATGCGTGCCCTCAATAACCTGATCGATCTTGAATAACAACTCTTGCGAGGCCGGCCATTTCAATGCTGCGCAGTCGTGGCCCGGCCCAATCGTGATCCACGGATGCGTCGGCGCCTGCGCGCGGAATTTTTCGATGAGACTCAATTCGCCCATGGGTACGTTGTAGGACGAGCTTTTAGCTCGTCAAGCGCGTGAATTGATCGGTATCCACGGGATAAAAGTCCATGTTACTTTTTCGTCAAAAACGCGTGCGCCTTTTGAAACACGCGCTTGAGATCGTCGTGCACCACCATCGCGTTGATTTCGTCGATCGTGCCCAGGTGCGATGCGTTATGCTCTTCCGAAATCTTCAGATCCTGCGCGGGCATTTCGCTGAGGAAAAAAACGACGTCTTTGGTGAGGCGGCGTCCTTTTTTGTTGACCATGTACGAAAGCGTCTCGCGAAAACCGGGTGTGAATTTCGCGCGCGCAAATCCGGTCTCTTCGTAGATTTCGCGCAGCGCCGTTTCGACGTCGATCTCGCTGCCGTCCGCGCGGCCTTTGGGCGGTCCCCATTCGCCGTGATGCGCGGAGCGCAAAATCAAATACTTCGGGACGCCGTTGTCGAGCCGGTACATGATCGCGCCGGCCGCGTGAATGTCCGCCATGTTTACTTTCCCGGAACGACCGTGTTTTCGAATTCCTGTTTCACACACACGCGCGTCACGCCCGCGGCCTTTAGCGCCTCGACGATTTTCGTAACGCGCGCGTCGTCGGGCATGCCGCCTTTCACCATTAATACAGCCGATGGCTTCGCCACGTGCTCCGCAGGCAGGCGCTTCTTCAAGCGATCGACCGCTTGCGCGACAAAAGTGTTCACATCGGCCGACGCGCCCGCCGTCTGGCCCCACGCGTGAATTTTCGCCGCGTCTTTTTCCAGCGCCACGTCGATCACCAGCCGCTCGTCGGCGCCCGGGGCGTCGATGCGCTGGCTGGGGAGCAAATGCGCGTAGCCGGCTTCCTCGATTTCCTTGAGCACTTTGCGCGGCTCGTCTTTTTCCAAGAATTCCGGTTCGGTGCATATCAACAGCGGGCGCACCCATGGTGGCTCTTTCGGATCGCCGGTTTTGCGCGCGTAGCATTTCATGAAAAGCCCCGCGAGATTCATCACCGGTTCCTGATCGTCATCGAGGCTCTTCTTGATTTTTTTATACAGCCCTGAACCCGGCGGGCAGAGCACGCGCAGCGCGTACACTTCGCGCGCCGTGTTGATAAAAACGGCCGGAATCACCGTCCAGCCCTTCGGGAATCCGTATTCGGGCGGCAGTTCTACTTCAGTCGCTTCGACGATTACGCCGCGCCCCGCCGCGTACGCTTCGCCGCGATGTAAGTCGCCTTCGTCGAGCAAGTTTTCAAAAGTAGTGCGGTCGTTATTGGCCTTGCGCAGCTCGGCGTTGGTCTTCTTCGAAACCAAATGCAGCAGATATTTGTACGGGCGGCCCTCGAGAATCGCGCGCTCGCTGAATGCGTCCTTCTCCTCAGTATCGACGATCTGCGCGAACAACTGCCGCGGCGTGGTCTGCTGCTCTTCAAGCGGCTCCGAAAAATCGGCGCCTTCGGAACGAGCGCGGCCGAAGTAGCCGGTGCTATCGAGGTAAAAGACCACGCCCGCCAGCACGACGCCAAGCGCCAGAATGAATTTCAACGCGCTGAAAAAATTCTTGAACATGACTTTGGCCAAAAGCAGAACGGCAATCAGCGCCGCGATTCCGATCAGGGGTTTCATCATCGGGTACGCGGCGAGCAAGTCGTCCATGGTGAACCCATTCCGTACGTGACGCTATCTTAATATTAATCGTCGCGCTTGTCCAAAACGCGGAAGGGATATTTTTCGGTGGGGCAGACATTCCTGTTTGCCAGGCTAGGCAGACAAGAATGTCTGCTCTGCCAATCACGCGCGTTGGAGCATCTGCATGACGGCGACGTGGATTTTTTCGCGCAGTTGCTGGCAGCGCGACACAGTCTCGTCGGCGGCGGCTCGGCGGCGCGCGCTGGCGCCGGACGCATCGGCGGCTGCGCAGTTCGATTGAATCTGTATCGCCGCTCCGCGCGCGCAAGCTTCGAGAAAATACGCAGCGGAAGCCACGTCGCCGGCGAGATTGGGATTCACCGCGGCGCTCAACGCCAGCACGTGTTTCAAGGCCGCGTGCGCGGCGGAAAGGATTCGCTCCGGAACCTGTGTTGATTGTTCCAGCGCGGCGGCAAGCGCCTGGCTGCGCGCGTTTTTTTCGTCGGGCGCGTTTTTCGGAAGCGCGGATGCGGCGCGATAACTTTCGTACGCGGCGATGTCCTCATCGACCAGCGCGACGAATTTTGCGCGCAACCCCTCCAGCGCGTCGCGCGCCGCCGTCGCTGCAACTTGGAAGTCTTTGTGCTTCTCGTTGCCGACCGTGTAATTCGCCGCCATGCAGCCAAGCGCTGCGCCGAGTGCTCCGCCAAGCGCGCTGGCGCTGCCGCCGCCGGGCGTGGGCCGTTTGGCGGCGAGGTCGTTGAGGAAATCGAGCAGGCGCGATTGGGAATGGCTCATTTTTGGGGACTCGTTCGTGTGAGGGAAAGTTTACACCAAGCGGACGCGAGCATCGTTGAAAATTTTCCGCGGAGTCAGTGGTGCATTGATGTTTGAATCCTTGAAGCTTTCACTTATATCCGCTAAAACTCTTCACGCATGAAAGTGCCACCAGACGTCAACTGCGCCACGCTGCTTAAGGTTCTCGCCGACGACACGCGCCTTGATGTCGTGCGGCAGCTTATGGACGGGCCGCGCCACGTCGGCGAATTGAATGCGTCGATTCCCATCGATCAGAGTTTGCTTTCGCATCACCTCAAAATTTTGCGCGAAAGCGGCATCGTGACCGCGTCGCGCGACGGGAAAGCGGTGCTTTATCGGCTGGCGCCCAGCATGGAAGGGCGGCGAAAGGGGAAGGCATTGAATCTCGGGTGTTGTTTGATTTCATTTGAATGAGGCCGTGGTGCAGGCGTCTCGCCTGCACGATTCATCCGCTTCAAGCGTCATGCAATGGCATTCACTTCACCCGCGCTGTGGTGTATCTTTGTGGACTAATTCTCGCCGCTTTCGCTGCGTTTTCTGGCGCGCCGGATACGCGCCCTACAGGTGCTTCATGAACGTTCGATTTTTCGCCGTGCTCATACTCCTCTTATTGCACGCATCGACAATGCGCGCCGGAGACGCGCCCTATGGGATCGACGCGCGCGTGCCGTGGGCCACACCACGCGTGAGCGGCTCGCCGGAACCACCGTCGCCGTACGTGACCGAACGCATTTTTCCGAAAATTCGATTCGACCGGCCCGTCGATTTGGTCTTCGCGCCGGACAACAAGCGTATCTTTGTCGCTCAGGAAAAGAGCAAAATTTATTCGTTCAAAAACGATCCCAACGCCGATCATACCGATCTGTTTTTCGATCCGACCGCGGAACTTAAAAGCTGGCAGAATGTGCCGAAATGCAAAGGCGTCGATACGACGTATGCGCTCTGTTTCCATCCGCAATTCGAACAAAATCATTTCTGCTACATCGAATACAATCTCGCCTACACGTTTCGCGCGCGCAATCATCCCAATGGCTCGCGCATCTCGCGCTTCGTGGTGACCGAGACCGATCCGCCGCGCATCGTTCCCGGCAGCGAAACCATTTTGATCGAATGGCTTTCTGGCGGCCACAACGGCTGCACGCTGCATTTCGGTCCTGACGGGTATCTCTACGCGTCGACCGGCGACGCCGCCGATCCCGATCCGCCGGATGACCTCAACACCGGGCAGGACATCAGCGATCTGCTCAGTTCCGTGCTGCGCATCGACGTAGATCACGAAGCGAACGGCAAGCCGTATGCTATCCCAAAGGACAATCCGTTCATCAAAACCGAAGGCGCGCGCCCGGAAGTATGGGCGTTTGGATTCCGCAATCCATGGCGCATGAATTTCGATTCGAAGACCGGAAACCTCTGGGTCGGCGACGTGGGCTGGGAGCTTTACGAAAATGTCCATTGCGTCAAATCTGGCGGGAATTACGGCTGGAGTATTATGGAGGGGCCGAACCCCGTGCATCCCGACGGCAAGCGCGGGCCGGGCGAAATCATCAAGCCGCAGGCGGCGCTTTCCCATGCGGAAGCGGCCTCGATCACGGGCGGAATTGTGTACCGCGGAAAGAAATTGCCGGAACTTTACGGCTGCTATGTCTTCGGCGATTGGCAGACAAGCCGCATCTGGTCGGCGAAGTGCACCGGGAAAAACGACGACGCGCTCGAACCCTATAGGGAGATCGCGCAGACCGAGCACCGCATCGTCTGTTTCACCGAAGACTCGGATCGCGAGCCGATCATTCTCGATCATCTCGGCGGCGGCATGTTCCGCCTCGTGCGCAATCCGGCGCTGGGGCAGCCGTCGAATTTTCCGCGCAAGCTCAGCGAGACCGGATTGTTTTCGAACGTGAAAGAGCAGACGCCCGCGCCGGGCGTGCTGCCGTTTGCGATCAACACGCCGCAGTGGCTCGACGGCGCGACTGGCGAGCGTTGGGTGGCAACGCCGGGCGCAACGAAGATGACGTGGGGCCGCGGCGTGTGGGGCGATGCGAAACCGGCATGGCCGAAGGACAGTGTGATCGCGAAAACGCTGTGGCTTGAAATGAAAACCGGCGACGCGTCGAGCAAAAAGAAAATCGAAACGCAGCTTCTGCATTTCGACGGCTTGCAGTGGCGCGGCTATTCCTATGCGTGGAACGACGAACAGACTGATGCGGAACTCGTGCCATCCGGCGGCGACGATCGTTCGCTGGTCATCGCCGATCCCGCCGCGGCCACGGGCACGCGCCGCCAGACGTGGCATTTTCCGTCGCGCACGCAATGCAACACCTGTCACAGCGTGTGGAGCGATTACGCGCTGGCGTTCAACGATCCGCAGTTGGACCGCGTCGAAAAATTCAAGAGCGGCGACGGGAAGATTGTCGAAGACAATCAAATCCGCACATTTCGCCATCTCGGTTTGCTGCTCGAACCGCTGCCGCCGGAAAAGCCGAAGCCCGGCGATCCGCCGCCTCCGCCGCCGGAGAAAATGGCGCTCTGCGATCCGTATAATCCGGCCAACGATCTGTACGAACGCGCGCGCTCGTATCTGCACGTGAATTGTTCGCACTGCCACCGCTTCGGCGGCGGCGGCACGGCGCTGATCGACGTGCGAAAAGAGATGCATCCTAAGGACCTCAAAGCGATCAATGAAAAACCGGTGCTCGGCGATTTCGGCATCGAAGGCGGCAAACTGATCTGCGCGGGCGACCCGAACCGCTCGGTGCTTTTGTTTCGCGCGTCGAAGATGGGGCGCGGGCGCATGCCGCACATCGGCTCGGACCTCGTCGATGAAAAAGGCATGGTGCTGCTGCGCGAATGGATCGCGAGCCTGCCGGCGGAGAAATCGGACGACGCCGTGGCCAAAGTGCGCGATTCGCAGAAGCAGGATCTTCAAGCGCTCGAAAATGCGAGCGTCGCCGCGGACGCGCGCGACGCGGCGGTCGAGCGCTTGCTCGGCTGCACCAGCGGCGCGCTGACGCTTTTGAATGATGTGCAAAGCGGCAAACTCGCCGCGCCCGTGCGGCAGGCGGCGCTGGCGAAGGCATTTGTCGCGAAGCTCGAAACCGCGCGCGATTTGTTTCGCCGTTTTGATCCGCGCGAACAAACCGCCAATCGCCTCGGGCAGAATTTCAATCGCGAAAAACTGCTCGCCATAAAAGGCGACGCCGCGCGCGGCAAAAAAGTTTTCTTCGAAACCGGCGCCACCGCGCCATCGGCCAACGACGCCGGCGCAAACAACGGGCTGTGTCTGAAATGCCATCGCCTCGAAAATAAAGGCGTCGCATTCGGCCCGGACTTGGCGCAGATCGGCAAAAAATACAACCGCGCGCAGTTGCTCGAAAACATCGTCGAGCCGTCGAAGACGATCGCTGAAGGATTCACGAATTATTTGCTGCGCGCGAAAGACGGCACGGTTTATTCGGGGCTGCTGGTTCGAAAAACGGATGCGGAAGTTGTGCTCAAGGACCAGCAGAAGGAGTATCACATTCCCACAAGCGACGTGCAAAAAATGGCGCCGCAATTGTTGTCGGCGATGCCCGAAGGACTGCTCTCCGATTTGAGTCCGCAGGAGGCAGCGGATTTGATCGAGTATTTGTCCACGCTGAAATAGTTTCGTAGCGCAGGCGTCCCGCATGCACGGGTTTCGCGAAGCGAAACAGTGAACCATCGCGCTTCGCGCGATCGTGCAGGCGGGACGCCTGCGCTACGGGTATTTGAACGCCGGCCCTGCGATCCACACGGAACTCTCGGCGTTCATCCCCTTCTTCGTCGAATCCACAATCAGCAGCGTATCCAATTTGAGTGGCGGATGAATCACGCCGTCGTTCGCGCCGCCCCAATGGCTTTGCTTTGACGCCAGCGGGAACGTGACGAAGCGCCAGCCGGCCCACTTCAGCGCGCCGATGCTCGCGTCGGATTGAAAGGCCTGGCCGGTGCTATCGATCATGCGGCAACGCAGCGCGCACCCGCTGCCGTCGCCGTAGATGTACAGCCCCAATTGCGACGGTTGTCCATCAATGGCCGCAGCCGCCGCCGGCGCGATGCGCGCGAAGCGCCAGCCTTGCGCGAATTTGTATTTCAAACGCAGCGCCGGTTCGTTCGGCGCCTCCATTAATGGCTGCGGCGCCGGGGCGAAATCCAGTGCCGCATCCGCCGAAATTTTCGCGTCGCCGTCGAGGAATGCTCGCAATCCCAAATCCGCGTTCAAAACAATCGGCCGCCAATCTGTTGGTGCGGAAGTGACAAGCGCCTCGCCGCCGCCTACTTTTTCTATTGTGGCGGAGATTGGACCTTCCGGTTTCTTTGTCTCAAGCAGCACGCTTGTATCCGTCTGTCCCGCGCTGAATTCGATGGGCGCGGTCGCGCCGTTGGAGCGCACCTGAAACCTCGCGGCTTCGCCAGATGCGTTGCGCACATGCACGGGTAGTTTGCCATTGTTCCAGGGTAATACGTTGGATTCGAGGGTGTTGGTGACGGCAATCCAGAAGGGCGAATTGATATAAACAGTCAGCATCCGTCCGCCGCCAACGTGCATGTCCTTCATTTGGACGGCATCGTGCCCGAAACCAGACGCGTTTACTAAATCCGCAAAATTCGATCGCACGCGCAGCCCTGCATGAATCAAGGCACGGTCGCGTTGTATCAACATGATCGGCACGTCAACACACAATTTCTCGCCGGCCTTAACGGTGAATTCCTTCTCGCCAAAATTCTCATTTTCATCGCCGATTACACGCACAGCGCCGCTCAAGTCCTTTTGCTTCTGCGGCTCGCGCTCCTCCTGAGTGAACGGCTTCTGAGGCTTTGGAGCGGGCATGAGATTCTCGATGACAACGGAAACGGTTTGCGTTGTTCCCGCGCGCGCGGCAATGAACGGCTCGGAAACGCGCAAGAATCCGCCGAGGGCCATCGCCGCGCCTGCGTACATGAGTACTTTCGGGTCTTCGTTCACTGTGATGCGCGGGTTGTACTTATCAAGTTCGGCGGTGGGGGCATCGGTATTGAGCGAAATGACCTTCGGCATCACAGCCCCAGCGAGTGGTAGCGGAATATTGTTCTCTCCCGCACTGTTCCAGAGCACAATCGCCGCGTCCTGTTCTTTCACAAAAAGTAGCGCGAATGTCTCTTCGCCACCAACCGACATCCGCCTCACGAAGCGATATCCCCGCAGCGTCTCCACCAGTTTCTGCGCCGCCAAATACGCCGGCTTCGGTTGCAGGTCGCGGAAGACCGTTCCGAAATGATGCTCGGGTTCTTTCGGGTCCGCGCCGTCGTCGCGCCAGTCGTACCAGATGTTCACGTTCACGCCACACGACAGATTCGTCAGCCACTGCCGCACGAGATAGCGCCCCTGCCGCTCGTCGCTTTGCTTGGCCCACGCGGTGGAATAGCCCCATTCGCCGCTGATCATCGGCACATGACGAGTGGGAACGTAGCGCGTCAGGAGCGCGCGCAGGCGCGCCCAATCGGCGATGACGGTTTCGGGATTTTCCTGGCGGTAGGGATGCACGCTCACTGCGTCGAAGAGCGCCAGCGCGCCCTGTTTGCCGAGCACTTCCATGTAATCCCACGCGAACGTGGACGAGGCCGGGCCGACGATGATCGCTTTCGGATCGGCTTCGCGCATCGCGGGAACCACCGCGTGCGCGAGCTTCGCATAATCGTCGGCGCTCGGCGCGGGCTTCCAGAATTGCGAGAGGTTCGGTTCGTTCCATAATTCCCAAATGATGTTCTTTCCTGCGAAATGTTTCGCGGACGCGGCGGCGAAGCGCGCGAAGGCCGCGCGACTTTCGTCGTTGCGCGGCGCGACGCCGCCATCGTAATTTGAATTTCCGTAATCGAGGATGAAGAGCGGGCGAATGTGTTTTTGCTGCAATGCATCAACCAGTTTGTCGTAGCCGGAGAATTCGTATTCGCCTTTTTTCTTTTCGATGGCGGCCCACGGAAAATCCATGCGAATGAGGCCGAAGCCGCCTTTCGCGAGTTTGTCGAGTTCGTCGGGATTCGGCACGACGAAATGAATGTTGACGCCGAAGGGCGCGGGCACGACAGCGTCGGGCAGCGCGGGCGTATCTTCACTGGTTGCGTTGAGACAAATCGTGAGCGAGAAAAAAAGAATGGAAGCAATGCGCGGAGTCATGATGGTGCGGCCTTTCGCGCGCGCCCGCGAAGCGAAATCAGATCACTTGCGCGCGGCACGCGGCTTTTTGGTGCGTGGAATAAGATCGGCGGGCTTTAAATGGCTGCGATGTTCGGCCAGCGATGTAAGCGGCGTTTCCTTGAGCAGATCGACGACTTTTCCGCGCGCGGCTTTCCATTCGAAATGGATGGGGCAGGCCGTTTCGTCGCAGCAGATTTTTTGGCCGAGTAAACACGATTCGTACTTCTTCACGGGTTCGGCTGCGGAGAGAATGTCGTAGAGTTTGATCGCGCGCGCAGGTTTGGAAAGCCGAAAACCGCCGTTGCGGCCGCGCTGCGATTCGAGCAGGCCGGCGCGCGTAAGCGTAAGCATCACCTTGCCGAGATAGCCGGCGGGAATGTCGAGTTCCTTGCCGATGTCCCGCACCAGGACGTACTGTCCCGGTTCAAGCTGAGCCACACGGGCCATCGCGCGCAATGCGTATTCACCGGTGAGTGAGATCATGCGCGGAGTATAATGCGAAGCAGCTAATAATACAAGGTTATCCGAATAGATTTTCCTTATAGACTAAATTGACGATGTGGACAATTCGACCGATGAATGTACGCTGGTTGGATTCGCGGGTCATGACTGAAAGGACGTCTTCAATGCGAAGGCTGGTTTTATTTTTCGCGCTGATTTTATCTTCGGTTTCGTGCGCGCTGGAACCGCCGGCTCTCAACGGCGACAGGAATGTCGCCGCTCCTAACGGCGGCGGCGGCAAGAGTGCCGCCGCTCCTGAAAGCGACAAGAAAGTCGCCGCGCCAGTCGATGCGTACCGGCCGGATGCGGCGAGCGTGCAGTGGTGCGGGCCGGCGTATCGGTATCCGCAGGCGGGTTGGATCGTGCTGCATATAGAAGGGGAGCCGCACGAACGCGGCGTGCAGCATGGGAAGTTGATGTCGCGCGAAATTATCGATTACATGCATTGCATGGCGCAGCACCATTCGCCGAAAGCGCCGATGGATGCGTGGCGGCAGTTGCGCACGCTGGTGAATGCGAATTTTGTGCGGCGTTTCGAGCGCGAGTATCTTGACGAAATGCAGGGCATCGCCGACGGCGTCAACGCGGCGGGCGGGCGATTCGACGGGCGCGAAATCGATTTGACCGACATCACAGCGCTGAATATCTGGGCGGAATTGATGACGATCGACAGCGCGTTGGATGCGCTGCCAACGGGGCTTGAAGGCGCGCGGTTCGAGGCTGAGAAGAAGCCGAAAATCGAACGCTGCTCGGCGTTCGCCGCGACCGGGCCGGCCACGGCGGACGGCAAAATTGTGTTTGGGCACATTACGATGTTCGAACTTGACGCGTCGTCGCATAGCAACGTGTGGCTCGACGTGAAACCGTCGAACGGGCATCGCGTGCTGATGCAGAGTTATCCGGCGGGCATGCAGAGCGGCATGGATTATTACATTAATTCCGCGGGGCTGATGGTGTGCGAGACGACGATTTCGCAGACGCGCTACAACGTCGATGGCCTGTCGCTGTCGTCGCAGATTCGCAAAGCCGTGCAGTACAGCGATTCGATCGACGAGTTTGTCGAGACGCTTAAGCAGCCGGGCAACGGGCTGTACTCGAACGAGTGGCTGATCGGCGACGCGAAGACAAATGAGATCGCGATGTTCGAGCAGGGCACACATGCGTTCAAATTGTGGCGCAGCAGCAAAGGCGAATGGTTCGGCGGCACGGAGGGATTTTACTGGGGCTGCAACAACACCAAGGACCGCGAAGTGCGGCTGGAAACGTTTGCGTCGGTGAAAGAACGGCCGGTGAACATGGTTTTTCATCCGTCGGACCGCGATCTGGTATGGGTGAACCTATATCAAAAATACAAGGGAAAGATCGACGCCAATTTCGGGCGCGAAGCGTTCACCACGCCGCCGATCGCGTCGTTTACGTCGCTCGATGCGAAATATACGACGACGGACATGGCCAAAGAATTGAAAACGTGGGCGCTCTTCGGTCCGCCATTGGGGCGTTCGTGGCAGCCGGCGCAGTGGGAGCGCGAACGGTTCCCAGCGATCAAGCCGCTGCTGACGAATCCGTGGACGATTCTGCATGGGTTCGCGCCGGGAGCGAAGCCCGCGGACGGCGAAGCGAAGGCCGCGGATATGGGCGGCGAGCATCATTTCGGCGGGCACGGGCACACTGGGAAAATCGAATGGCACGGCACGATTTTGCCGAAAACCGACGCGGACACGTGGCTCGCGGCGGCGTTCGCGGATTATCAGGAATTCTGCTCACACGAGCGCGACAAATGGGACGCGGCGCGCACGATTCTATCGCACCGCGCGGGTTATTTGCGCGGCGTGCGAAATTCGGGCGACGTGCCGCTGATGCAAATCAAAAGCACGCCCGCGACGGACGCGTGGTACAAAGCCTCGGCGGCGAAAGGATTCTTTCTGCTGAACGAACTGCGCGCGGCGATGGGCGACAAACTTTTCGGCGAAACGATGGAGTCGTTTGGAACGGCGCACGCGGGGCGGGAAGTTTCGACGGCGGAGTTTATTGCGCATGTGGAGAAAGTTGCGAAGAAGAGTTTTAAGCCTCTCTTCGATTATTGGCTGACGCAGCCGGGCTTGCCGCGATTGAAAATAAATTCAGCGGCGACGCGCGCAGGATCGAAGGAGAAAAAAGAGAAAGCGTTTGTTGTCGAAGGAACGATTGCCGCGGATGACGGACCGATTCCGGTAAATTTGGAAGCGACGTTGGAGACTGAAAAAGGTGAGCAGACGCAAGCGCTGCGCGCGGACGCGGACGGAAAATTCAAATTGGAAGCGGATGCGAAGCCGCTGCGCTTGATCGTGGACAAATACCGCCAATCCGCGATTGCCAACGGCGGCGCGTTTACGCTGGCGACGTTTGCGAACGATTTGGAAGAGACGCTGATCGTGTACGGAACGGAGTACGAAGGCGCGGTGAATGCGGAAGCCGCGGAGTTGCTGCGCGACGCGCTGATTCAACGCGGGCCGAACATCACGGTGGCGATTCGTTCGGATAAAGAGGTGACGGATGCGGAACTGCGCTCGCACAATCTGCTGCTGATCGGACGGCCGGAATGCAATCGCGTGAGCCGCGCGCAGGCGAGCGCGTTTCCGGTCGCGTTTGGCGTGAGTTCATTCCGCGTGGGGAAAACACTCTTCGCTCATCCCGACAGCGCGGTTGTTGCGGTGATCGCCAAGCCGCTGGAGGCGAAGTACTGCTCGATCATGATTGCCGGACTGAGCGCGGCTTCGACGTATCACACGGCTGCGCGATTTGGGCACGGCGACGGCAGCGGCGAAGTGGCGATCTTCGAGCACGGCGGCGGCGTGCATTCGCTGGTGCTGCCGGTTGGCGAATTGGTGAAGGAGTTTGAGGGGAAGTAGGCAGGAATATTTTTTTCAAAATTCCCAGTCCGCCGTTGAGCTTTGGTTGTCTAACGAAGAAGTGAACGGTCGGGCTCGGTCAACTCTTTAGGGAAGGGAACAAGTCATCATGTGGAAAATTCTATTCATGGCGCTGCTCATTAGTTTTTCGGCGGTCGCCGCGGATGCGCAGAAAATCGAAGTCGCGGGCAAATTGAAAACCGGCGTCGTCGCAATCGGCGGCGAAACCACGGGCGTTACCATCGAGGCCAAGGATGGCACGTACGAATTGGATTTGGGCAAAGACGAAGCGCTCAAGAAAAAAGCCGATGAACTCAACGGGATGATGGTCCGCGCTATGGGCACGCTCGAAACCCGCAAAGGCGTCGAAGGCAAGGATCGCAAAGTGATCGTCGTTTCCAAATTGGAAGGCGCGAAGAACGCGGCGCCGTGACGCTGAAATTGTGCCGCTTACTAACGTGCGCGGCACTGGAATTGCGACTGATCGAAAGAGAACGTTTGATGCAATGCCTGCTGGTCGCTGCAACTGGGTTGTGGCTCATGGCCGCAACTGCCGGCGAAGCTGCGCCGGCGCCGCAGAAGAAACTGCTCGGCACACGCTTCATTCCGTTCGACGTCGATTTCGAGCATCCGGTCTACGAAACCCGATTCGACGATCCCAGCATGTTGAAAGATTGGGTGCTCGAAGGCGGGAAGAAGATGAGCGTCGAGTGCGGACTGTTTGTGCTTGAAAGCGAGCCGAAATCGGGCCGCGAGGAAACCGACGACAATCATCTCGTGTGCTGGCTGAAGACTGAAATCCCCGCGGATTTTCTGTTGGAATTCACCGTGCGCCCGCAAAACCGCGCGCGCGGTTTGAACATCGTTTTCTTCAACACGCGCGGCCGCGAAGGCCAAAGCATCTTCAATCCGGCGCTGCCCAAACGCAGCGGCTCCTTTCCGCAATACCACAGCGGCGCGCTGAACGGCTACCACATTTCCTACTGGGCCGCCGGCCGCGGCACGGCCAATGTGCGCAAGAATTTCGGGTTTCATCTCGCCGCTGAAGGCCAGGACCTCATCGCTCCCGCGCGCGCTGATGCCTTCCAAATGGTCCGCATTTACAAACGCGGCGGGGCGATTCGCTGCATGGTCGATGATATTGTTTCCGTCGCTTACGAAGACGACGGCAAAACTTTTGGACCGGTCTGGACGCACAGCGGATGGGTCGGCCTGCGCCAGATGGGCCACACGGGCCGCTGCGAATACGGCTATTTGAAAGTGCTGCCGCTGCTTGCGGGGCGGTAGGTTACGCGAATTCAAAACAATATCGAGTCCGAGAATTCTGACGCTCGGCGATTCAAAAATCCTGCCCGCCCGGCGGCCTTGGCGGTTTCACCGCCGCGTTGGGGTCGGTGTAGCCATCCTGCAACACTTTGCCCAGCAACTGCCGCGCGACGCTTTGAATCGCGCCGTTCTGTAACAGAATGGTGATGTTGCCGGGCAGCTTTTCGGAGGAATGCGCGATCACGAAATTGTCGGCGGCCTGCTTGCCGCGGTAGACGATCTGTTCGACTTCGTTGCCCAAATCTTGCAGGTATTTCGGCTTCATCTCGTCCAGCGATTTCGGGAAGGCGCCTTCGTGATCCTTCGCGAACGTGGTCAAATCGGCGTACAGTTTTCCGAGCGCATCGGCTTGTTTGGGATCGACTCGATTTGCACGCGCCGCACGAGCAGCGGCAAAGGGCCGCACGCCGTTTTGCTGCGCAATCATGGCTTGCTGTTCTGCATTCATCGCCTGAACCTGGCGCGCACGCGCAAAACCCAGACCCGCCGCGACGGGCGTGAGCGAAAGCAAACCGCCCGGCGAATACGATTCGAGCACGATGCCTTCGGGCTGGAATTGCAGATCAAGCAGCGAGCCGCCCAGATTCTGGGCGATCAGGTCGGCGGTGGGCAATGCGGCCAAATCCAATTCCGGCACGCGCTCCTGGCCGGCCATCTGTGCGAGCGGAATGAGCAGATCGTAGGCGGCCGTGGCGATAGCCGCGGTGTCCACGTACACGAGCGTCTGCGGCTGGCCGCTCAACTTTGCGCGAATCGCGGCGTAATCGGGATCGTCGTCGAGCTTCGCGCCTTTTGCCGCGCGGCGGTGAATTTCATCGCGAAGAGCGAGCGGGTAAATCGAGACGAGCAGATCGTCGCCGGCGATCGAGTAGCAGAATCCCTGATGCGTATCTTTGTCGCGCGCGGCGGTGACGGTGGAGTCGCCTTCGGGAATGCGCTTGAAGTCGAGGCGTTCCGTGCCGACTTTTTCGAGCGCGCCAATCAGGCGTTGCAGTGCGTCTTTATCTTTGATCTGCAGCGAGAGAATCGGCTGCGGGAACGCCAGCGGCACTTTCGGATTCTTCGCGGGAATGCTCACTGAAAACACGCCTTGGCCAGTGAGCGAACCGAAGATGTCTTTCTTGGGATCGATCTTCAATTGTTCGCCGACCGCGACCAGCACCGCCGCCACGTTCTGCCGCGCGTTGGGGTCTTCCATCTCGCGCATGACGAGGATTTTTTCGAGAACCTGTTCGGGGTTGATTTTGAACGTCGCGGCCAGAATCGAATTGCGCGGCGCGGCGCCGAACGCTTTGAGGTCCGCGTTTTCGCCGTCGAGCAGCGCCAGCGCGCCTTTGCGTTTTGCGGCGGGGACATCGACAAATAGGGCTTCGCGCACGCCGGCGTCTTTGATGCCCGCGGAATAAGTCACCGCGCTGACATCGCGCAAGCCGGACATGTCGAGATCGAATTTCTGGGTTGGCGTCATGGGCCGGTTCGGATCGTTGACGATCGGATTGTTCTTGATCGCCTCAACATTGACGAACGCGAGCAGATCGGCGTCGGAACCGGCCTTCGTGGCCGCGGTCTTGAATGCGGGCAATTGCGCCAGCACTTCGGGCGCACCTTCGATTTTGGGGCCAGCTTTCATTTTTTCGCGCATCGCAAGGAGTTTCTCGATGCGGCCTTCGCCGGTGCAGACCAGAAACGTGCCGTCGCAGAGCGCGCAACTGATTTTGACCGGAATCTGCGGATAGCTCAATTGTGTGACGGTGGTGTTGCCGAGCTTGTTCGAGGTCGATTCGAGCTTGCCGTCGAGGCCGGCTTTGAGCTGGTCGAGGCGTTTGTTGAATTCCTCGACGAAGGCGTCGGCCTTGTCGCCCAATTGAATGCTGAGCATCAATTCCGGCATCGGTTGCCCGTTGGCTTGGGGAGCAACTCCGAGCACCGCGAAGGTGAGCTCGCCCTGCGAAAAGTAGGAGGCTATGTCGGAGGTCTGGAATCGTAACATTGTTTCCATGCCAAAAATCGCGCCGCGCGCGCGCCCCAATGGCTGGCTGAAGACTTTCTGAACGTCGGGATTGTTGAGAATCTTGTACAGCGCCGTTTCTTTCATCTTTGCCGAAAGCGCCGGCACATCGCGGAGCGTGATCACGCCGAGGGTATCGGCGGGGAGCAATTCGGGAACCGACCAGCGCGGTTCTTCAGCGGCGCAGAAATGAGCGGCGAACGTGACGGCCACGACGGCGACGATGCGGAAAACTTTGATCATTGGAAATTCTCCTTATCCTGCTGCGAAATCAAACAATCGGGCAATGGCGTACTGAACTATACGTGAATCGTGTGCGCGCGTTACAGCGCAATTTCTAAATGAAACGAAAACGATCCCTGCGACCATTAAAACGTCGGTTCGGCACAATGAAAGTGAAAACTGCGGGTTGACACGCCTCGCGGTGTAGACTAATGAAATAGCGCGTTTGCCGTGCGAAACGGCGGCGCTATTTTCCTGGAGGGATAATTCATGTCGAAAATCAAATGGCTGGCACTGGCAGTAATGTTCACGCTCGGATTGATGGCGGCCTCCGCGCACGCTGCCGACACGGGCAAAAAACCCGACGACCCCGTGCCCAAGACCGACCCGCCCAAGAAAAAAGATCCGAAAGACATGAACGCCGACGAAGCCAACGACGCGGGATTGTGCCCGGTTTGCAAAGGCGAGTTCAAGCCCGTCTATCATTTTGAATACAAGGATAAGGAATACCACTTCCGCACGCGCGATTGTCAGAAGCAATTTGCGGCGAACCCGACGAAATTCGGGGCGATCGGCTCGGCGTGGAAGTCGCCGCCCGACTCGACGAAGCCGGATGACACGAAGAAGGATGATAAGAAGCCGGCACCGAAGTAGGATTCAATCGTCCGTTGTCGCCCGTTTCGGCTTCTGCTTCACCCCTTGTGCGACCATCCCGGCAAGCGATGCCACACAATATGCGGCAAGCGCATCGTAGAGGCAAATCCATTCTGAAACGCTCCCATCGGGAGTAAATCGGACAGGGAATGGAAGTCCGCCGTATAATAAATTCAATCCGAGAATTGCAAGCGCGGCGACCGCTGCCACGAGGACGTTCGTCGTTTCGATTTTGAGATCGAGCGCGCTTTTGATCCACCAGATTGTAAAGATAAGACTTGGTACGCCGACGCCTATCCAAAACGCGGCGATCACATAGCCGATAATTCGCGCCCAACCTTCATGACCACCGCCGCCAATGAGGTCCATTTACGAATCCTCAATTCACGTCGCAAGAATAACGGCGCGGCTTGAGTGCGCAATATCCGAGGTGATGCCGTCCGCCTAAAGGCGGGACTACAAACTATTCGAACAAACAATCATCCTCATACGCCCAAAGCTTCTTCCTCTGCGCGCGCAGGACGTCCATGTGAATCTGGCAGACGCGCGATTCGCTCAGTTCCAAGACGTCGCCGATCTGCTTCATCGTCAGCCCTTCGATGTAGTAGCCGAGCACCACCTGCTTCTCATTTTTGTTGAGGCCCTTCAAAATCAGCTCGAGCACTTCGCTGCGCTGCATGTCGTAGCCGGCGCTCTTTTCGTTGTGGCTGGGCATCATGTCGATGTGCGGCGCGGTGTTGCCGTCTTTGTCTTCGCTGCCCGCGTCGATCGAGACCATGCGGCCGGAACTGAAGCTTTCGATCAACGTCTGGTACTGCTTGGCGGTGAGCTGCATTTCTTTGGAGATTTCCTCAGCAGTCGGTTCGCGGTGCAATGTGCGGGCGAGTTCCTTCAGCGTGCGGCGGTAGACGTTCTGTTTGATACGGACTTGGCGCGGAACGATGTCCTGCTGGCGGATCGAATCGAGAATCTCGCCGCGGATGCGCATCACCGAGTAGGATTCGAATTTGATATCGCGAGTGGTGTCGTACTTTTTGATCGCGTCGAGCAGGCCGATGTAGCCGGTGCTGACCAAGTCGTTGACATCGACGTGCGTCGGGAATTTGTCTTTCAGGCCTTCGGCGACGAGCTTCACCAGCGGCATATAGGCCAGCGAGAGTTCGTTGCGCGTCTCGTCGCAGGGGTTGGCGAGGTAGCACTCCCACAACTTTTGCTTCCTGGCATCGACAGCTTTCTTTTCGGATTGAGGCGCTTCGGATTTCAGGGCGGGAGCGGTGCGCTTGAGCGGCGCGAAGACGGGCGAAACACAGCGGCGGCGTTCTACAGCGTGCGATTTTTTGTGGTGCGGGCGTCCCGCTTGCATTTCATTATTGGTGGATTCATTGGCGGGGAAAAGTTCGAGCTGGTCCATGGGCATTAACTCCTGGAAAGCGGCGCGCGCGCGCGGTGGCCGCATTAGATTTTGTTTGCATGCACAATCCCGAAAAGGAAAGTTAAAAGCGTTTCAGTTGGACATCGAGTTTTGGGGACAGGTTAAGAATACCACATCGTTCTAAACTGTCAATTACCTTTTTTCAAATTATTTTCGCTTATAAAGTTAAGTCACACGTGCACTTACATAACACATAGCCTGTTATTCACAGATTCTTTGGAAGCGTTTTGCAAAAGAATTTCACGTAATCAGTCTAAGGTATCGGTGTGATGAGTGGTGGGGTTGAGCGGAAAAAAGAAAATATGCGCGCGAAAGAATAGGCCCTATAGGTCTTATAGGACCTATAAAAAAGCGGGCAATGCGCTAAGATTCGCACATGCTTTCGCGCCTCGCCATCCTCCTGGATTCGATCAAATTCGCGCACTCGATCTTCGCGCTGCCCTTCGCGCTGGTGGCGATGATCGTGGCCGCGGGCGGTTGGCCGGGCTGGCGCGTGGCGGGGTTGATTGTCTTGTGCATGGTTGCAGCGCGGTCGGCGGCGATGGCGTTCAATCGCATCGTCGATCGTGAGATCGATGCGAACAATCCGCGCACTCGGAATCGACCCACTGTCACTGGGGCTGTTTCGCTGCGCTTCGCGCAGTTTTTTTTTCTGGTTGCGTCCGCGATCTATTGGGCCGCGACGTGGTTTCTCAACACCGTTTGTTTCATCCTCGCGCTGCCGGTGCTGGCGATTCTGCTGGGCTATTCGCTTTCGAAACGGTTTACGGCGCTGTGCCATTTCTGGCTGGGGTTGTCGCTGGGCCTTGCGCCCATCGCTGCGCATTTGGCTGTGCGCGGCGATTTGAAACCGCTGGCGGGATTGGGCGCGCGCTGGGGCTTGCCGGTGGAACTCTTTCCGATCCTCCTGTGCGTGACGGTCGTGTGCTGGGTGTCAGGTTTCGATTTGATTTACGCGTGTCAGGATTACGACGCCGATTGCCGCGACAGCCGCCTGCATTCGACGCCGAAGTCGCTGGGCATCGTCAACGCGCTGCGCTTGTCATCCGTGCTGCATGCGCTCGCGGTCGTGCTGCTGGTCGCGACCGGCTATTACGCGGGGATGGGTGTGTGGTATTATCTGGCCACGGGCGCAATTGCGGCGCTGCTGAGTTACGGGCATTGGATTGTCAGCCCGACTGACCTCACGCGCGTCAACGTGGCTTTTTTCACGGTGAATGGGATGGTGAGTTTGTTGTTGCTGGCGAGCGTGGTGATTGAACGGATGCTTCTCAAGCCCTGAATAGCCGCGGTAGCGGCGGCACATGAATAGCCGTGATCGTAGCGCGTATTCGCGCAAGGCCACGGTACACGTCAGGTGGATTTTTCCAAGCCGCGTAGCGGCGACACTGAACGGGGGCACGCCCTCGGTGTCGCCGCTGACGCGGCTTGGGATTCGTGCGCCTGCAAAACCGTGGCCTTGCGCGCAAGCGCGCTACGACCACGGCTATTCATGTTTCGCCGCTAACGCGGCTGAATGGACGGCGATAGAATCTTTGCGATCAAAGATTTGAACGGGCAAGGAACTGCCGCAAGGCGAGGCCTCGCACACACAGGACTCAGGACTGACTCAGGACTCAGCACGCAGGACTTTTTTTCATGCCCGAACTTCCTGAAGTCGAAACCGTCGTCCGCATGCTCTCGCCGTTGCGTGGGCGCACGATCCGCGAGGTGCGCGTGCTGCACCGGCCTTCGATTGCGGGCTCTCCCGCGAAATTCGCGACGATTCATGGGCGGCGCATCGAACGCGTGCACCGGCGCGCGAAATTCATTCGCATGGATTTGGACGACGGGCTGGGCATCGTTACGCATCTGCGCATGACCGGCTGGCTGGGCGTGGTTCCGGCGAATGTGAGCATTCCGAAGCTCGATGCGTATGTGCGCGTGCGGTTTGTGCTCGACGACGGACGCGAACACCTCATTTTCAGCGACATCCGCACCTTTGGCCGCGTGTGGTGCGGGAGCAGCACGGAGCTCTCCGCATTGAAAGCGCTGGCGAAGCTCGGTCCCGAGCCGCTCACGCTTGCGCCGCGCGATTTCGCCGCTATGCTTCGCGCTCGCAAGGGTCGATTGAAAGCGCTGTTGCTCAATCAGGAATTTATCGCCGGCATCGGCAACATTTACGCTGACGAATCGCTCTTCGGCGCTGGCCTGCATCCATTGGCGAATTCGGCGCGTATTACTTTCGCGCGCGCGGAGTTGTTGTTGGCGTCGATTCAAAAAGTCCTGCAAGCGGCGATTGACGCGGGCGGGTCGAGCGTCGAGAATTTCCGGCGTCCCGACGGCGAAAGCGGCTGGTTCCAGCGCCAATTGCGCGTCTACGGCCGCGCGGGCGAGCCGTGCGTAGTCTGCGGCGCGGCAGTGAAACGGATTGTGGTCGGTCAGCGCGGGACGTGGTTTTGCGGGAAATGCCAGAAGAGGAGTTAGGAGATAGGAGTTAGGAGTTAGGAGAACGGCGGCAAACCGCTTCGCGGTTTTTGGAAATGATGCGCGAAACGCGCCGCTGACCTCCTATCTCCTAACTCCTATCTCCTATCTACTAATACATGGACATCAAATTCTGGGGCGTGCGCGGCGGGATTCCCACGCCCAGCACGCCGGTCTTTTCGACCAGCCGCTTTGGCGGGAACACCACCTGCGTGTCGGTGCACGTGCCGGGCGTCCACGTCATCCTCGACGGCGGTACGGGCCTGCGCGCGCTGGGCATGTGGCTTGAAGCGCTGATGCCGCTGCACGCGACGTTCTTCTTCAGTCATTTGCATTGGGATCACATTCAAGGCTTCCCATTTTTCAGCCCCGGTTTTGTGGCGGGGAACACGTTCGACTTGTACGGGCCGAAGATCGGCGCCTCCGCACAAAACGGCGCGTCGCTCTTGCAAGAAGCGCTGAGCATTCAACAGCGGCATTTCAATTTTCCGGTCGGCTTGTCCGAAATGCAGGCGCAATTGAAGATCGCCGACATGGACGACGGCGGCTGCGTGGAGCGGACCGGTTCGGAAAGCACGCTCAAAATTATCAGCGGCGCGCTGCATCACCCCGGCGGCTGTTTCGGTTATCGCATCGAAGAACAGCGCGGCGATGAGGTGAAGTCGTTTGTTTTCGCGACCGACACCGAGCATCTCGACGAACCCAACCCATCGCTGCAAAAGCTCGCGCACGGCGCTGACCTGCTCGTGTACGACGCGCAGTACACCGTTGATGAATACGAAGGCAAATGCGGCGCGCTGGATTTGCGCCCGCGCGGCAGCGGGCCAAAGAAAGGGTGGGGGCATTCGACGTACGTCCACGGGATTCGCGAAGCGCGCGCGGCCGGCGTGAAGCGGCTGATTTTGACGCACCACGATCCGTTGCATGACGATTGGGCGGTCGCGCGCATTGAAAGCGAAGCCAAACGCGAAGGCTTGGCGGCGGGGATCGACGTGCACGCGGCGTATGAGGGGATGTGGGTGCGGATTTAACGGCCTATTTGTCATTTGTCGTTTGTCATTGAACGCAGAGCAGCAGTTCAAAGTTTTTCCAACCGTTTGGGCAGATGCAATCGAGGCATTAGCCTGCATTTAAAACGCAATATTCTAACGTCCGCGAAAGGCTGCGCGCGCGGATTCTTTGCAGCGCACGCGTGCGTTGCAATTTCGCAATTGCTCCGGATTCGGGGACTTTCTGTGCTTTTTTTTCGCAGGCAATCCGTATACTTCGTAGCGGACAATTATCATTTCATGACCGGCTGAGCGCCACGCGATTCATCGGAGATTTTGTGTTCATGGGCGATTCCAAGCGAACCAATGTGGGGCAGGTTGAGGGCGAAGCTACGCCGAGCCCCAATCGCGGCAGCAACCGCAGTGTGGCTGCGAAGCCGTCGAGTGGTTCCGGGCGCACAACTGCCGCTCCGCCATCCACCGGTTCCGGGCGCACGACAGCCGCGCCACCCTCGAGCGGCTCCGCGCGCGCGTCCGTCGCGCCGCCGGCGAGCGGCTCGGGGCGCATGGCTCCGCGGCCCGCGTCGTCGCAGATGCGCCCCGCCGCGCCGCCCGCGCCAGTTTCCGCTTCGGCGTCGCGCCGCGGCGTGTCGCCCACGGTGGTAAGAAAGAAGCCGCCGATGCCGATGAAAGAAATGATCATCGCCGGTTCGGTGCTCGGCGCGATCCTGGTCATCGCGCTGGTGGTCTGGAAAATCAAGAGCGGCGAAGTGAATCAAAAAAAATCGGAGGAGAACGCGCGCACGGAGATTCGCGAGCGCAATTTCAAACTGGCGGAGGACGAATTGCCGAAAGCGATCACGGCGGGGACGAATTTCGTCATTGGCAAGGATCCCATTACGGCGGAGAACGAAGACAAGCTCTTCACGTCGTTCAAAAACAATCCGAAGATTTATAATGTAATTTACACGCACCAATTCGTAGACAGGCGCAAGCCCGACGAAACGCAGGACCAATCGGTGGCGATGATCAAGGACATCGACCACACGCGCAAATTCATCCAGTTGCAAAACGCGAACACGGTAAAAGAGGAGCAGGACCAGAAGATTAATTACGCGCTGGCGACCGAGAATGGTTTGTGGATTCCCGTGGTGATGGCCAGGCGCGAGATCAAAACAAAACCACCGGACAAAGTCAACCCGGGCGGGTGGATCATGGTGATCGTGCGCGCGGAAAGCGACGAAACGTTCGCCAAAGCCATCGCCAAACAGGAACCGCCCAAGAGCGAGCCGGAAACGAAGCCGGCAGACACGACCAAACCCACGGACAGTACCAAGCCTGCCGACACGAAGGACAAATCCGCGCCGGAGATCAAGGAGAAGCCGGTGGACAAGAAGGAATAAGCTTTGTTTTGCATTCGGAGCGCCCTAGAATAATCGCTGGGCCTGTGAGGTACGGGTTATGACTTGGCAGGAAGTCTGCGAAGACAAATCGCTGCAAAATCTTCCCTACAAAATCGAACTCGATCAATGGGGCCGCATTGTCATGAGTCCCGCAAACAACCGGCACGCCCGCTGGCAGTTCAAAATAGCGCATTTGATCGAAATCAAATTGGGGAGCGGCGAAGCACTGGTCGAGTGCTCGGTCGATACGCCGATGGGCACAAAGGTCCCGAATGCGGCATGGGCCTCCGATGCGTTCCTCAAAAAGCACGGCTACGACACGCCCTATCCGGAAGCGCCGGAGATATGCGTCGAAGTTCGCTCGCGATCGAACACCGCTGCCGAAATCGCCGAAAAAATCATGTTGTTCCTCTCCAAGGGCGCGAAGGAAGTATGGGTCTGTGATGAGGATGGCAACATTTCGTTTCACGACCACACGGGCAAATTGGCGAAGTCCAAAATGCTGCCCAGATTTCCAAATAAAATTTGAGGCCGTGTGCTTCAGCCTCCTATCTCCTGTCTCCTATCTCCTGTTTTTTAATGCGGAATTCGATTCGAGCATTACACTCGTGATCGAATTCCGCGTTTTCATTTGAGGAGATGGTATGCCTGCAACTGGAGTTTATCGAGCGCTGCCGGATTTGGAACCGCTGGGGATCACGCATCCGGGGACTGTGTACCACGATTTATCGACGCCCGCGCTGGTCGAGGAGGCGGTCAAACGCAGCGAAGCACAGATCGCTGAATTCGGGCCGCTGGTGATTAACACGGGAAAATTCACCGGCCGCGCGGTGCAGGACCGTTTTATCGTCGATGAGCCGGCCAGCCGCACGCTGGTCAATTGGGGCAAAGTCAACCGGCCCATC
>Ga0070731_10000558_pt1 | contig 48488 bp, 43 predicted proteins | sample Coa_R1_2_FD_66448 | JGI IMG/M metagenome (GOLD analysis project Ga0070731, IMG submission 66448) | Surface soil microbial communities from Centralia Pennsylvania, which are recovering from an underground coalmine fire - Coalmine... | ecosystem: Environmental > Terrestrial > Soil > Unclassified ...
GAACGCCATCGCCAATTACATCCCCGGCCAGGGCAACGACATCGGGCCATTGCAGGGCGTGGACTGGCAGGCAACGCAGGTGAAAATCCCGAACGGCGGCGCTCTGACCTACTATGACGAATTTCCGCAATCAAATTTTATTATGAACCAGAACGATATAACCTCGGTGACCTACTCTACTTCAACGCCTCCGTTCAAAGCAAAGTGTCAACGTTGGTATAATACGATTGGGCCAATATTTGTCCGCAACGGCACCGGTATACACAATACTGGCGGCAACGATTACAGGCTAACCAGCGGCGGATATGGCGAATGGTGCTTCGATCCCAGCCAACAAGCTCTCTATCAACTTAGAGGAAGCGCCAACTGATATGAACTTATCCTGGTACAACAGGTGGACTTAATTGTACGTCGATGCCATGGTGGGAGCAATGCATGAGCACGAGAACGCGCGGTATAATAGCATCGGTTGTGGTGGTCGCCTTCGCCATGCTGAGCTTGCCGATTTCCGCCCCGGCACAGACGGAGACGGTCCTGTATAATTTTTCCAACGGCCGCGATGCGTATCCAGAGGAAAGCCTTCTTTTTGCCAGCAGCGGATTGTTCGGGACCGTGGGCGGTGTAAAAGGGGACAAATACTGCTGTGGAGAGGTTTTTGAGCTAACCCAGTCCGGTGGTTCCTGGATCTTTGAAAGAGTGTACAAGTTCAATCGTCAAAGCGGCGGTCAGGAACCAAGCGATGGCTTGGTCAAAGACGCAACCGGATCACTGTACGGGACCACACTGTATGGGGGCACGCAGCATGGAGGAACGCTCTTTCAACTTCAGAACTCTGATGGCACTTGGGTAGCGAATTTCATCTGGCAGTTCCGCAAGAACGGCCGAGGCGGCAACTACCCCGGTGGCAATTTGGTCGTGGATGCCAACGGCTCTCTTTATGGCGAAGCGGACGGCGGTTCGCACGCAGCGGGTGTCGTTTTCGAGTTATCCCAATCAAATGGTTCGTGGACGGATACGGTTTTGCACAATTTCAAAGGTACCGGTGATGGCAGTGGACCCAATGGAGGGCTCTTAATGGACGGACCGGGCTCGCTTTGGGGGGTTACCAGTCATGGCGGCGGCGCGTGTGACTGCGGAACCATGTTTCATCTCGTTAGTTCGGCCGGCGTTTGGACTAATAACGTCGTTCATCGCTTCGGGAACGGCAGTGATGGCGAGTCACCGAATGGCCCGTTGACCGAAGATAGTAAGGGAGTTTTCTATGGCACCACAGCGGGAGGTGGTGATTATGGCTTTGGTGCAGTCTTCGAGACATTGCCCGATAAGGGTGGCGGTTGGAAAGAAAAAGTCATCTACAGCTTTCGAGGACATGGTGCAGCGGCCACCCCGCTCGCAGGCCTTAGCTGGGGTCTCGACAACCATACGCTGTACGGTACCACTGAAGTTGGCGGCGATGAGACCTGCGGCGGAGGTTCTGGGTGTGGAACGGTGTTCAGCCTTAGGAATTCCAGCGGTGTCTGGAGTGAGGCAACCGTTTACAACTTCAAAGGGCGTCCCGATGGAATCGGTCCATACAGTCAAGTTACTGTCGACGAGAGCGGGAATCTCTACGGCACAACGCTCGATGGGGGAACTTATGGCTACGGAACCATCTGGGAGATAACGCCGTAGCGATGGCGCACATAGGGGCACTGTTCGGGCAGCGACAGAACCAAAGGGGGCGGAGAATTGCATCAGAAAATATTCGGCGTGGGCGTACAGCGGCCGCGTCTCCGGCAAAAACGGCCGCGACGCGTGCCGCCGCGGGTTTGGTGCTTGCGTGCATCTTCGCGCTGGCGAGCTATGGCGCGTATCAAACGTTCTGGGCCAAGAGCACGCCACAGACGCTGGCGGGCGCGGTACCCTGCCCGAGCCAGATTGTCTCCCAATGCAGCGATGCCTCTGCCGCCATAAACGCGGCCATCAGTATCGCGGTGACGCAGAAAATTCCGCTGTATATCGATCAGCCCTATGTTGTGAACAGTACGATCAGGCTTGTTTCGAACCTGAACATCTCTGCGGCGCCCGGCGCGTGCCTGATTCAGAACACCGCTTTGCAACAACCGGCTGTGGGACAACTGAGCAACACGTCGACCATCAACAATGTGATCGCAACAAATCTTCAGGTGTGCGTCAACGCCAACAGCCCGCCTTTGGGGGACGCCTTTCAGCTGAACGTGGCCAATTCCCGTTTCTACAATCCGACAGTCAACTACACCAGTTCCGGCGGCGCGCCGGCGGTCGCCGGTAACGCCTTCACCATCACGTCGACGAATTCGCAATTCTATGGTCCCAATTTTGCGACCTATTGCTCCAGCTGTACGCCTTCCGGCTCGATCAGTGCCGCCGCCGGCGGATTCGTCTGGCAGGGCTGCGTCGACTCGCAGGTCATCGGCGGATTCGGAATCTCCCAGGGTGCGACGTGGCAGTTTGCGCCCGTCTCGACCGGAACGGGTATTGTACGCTGCCGGTTCGAGAGCGTCGGCGGCCAATCGAACGGCGCAGAGTTTTTCACGGCAGAGTTGCCGGCTGGCACAGCTTCCAAAGCTGCGAGTGCCTATCCCAGCAGTTCGTCAGGCACTGGCACGGGCTATGATTCGACTAACCAGACCATTCTGACTGCGACCGATGGCGTCTGCACACTTGAACCGCAATTTATGGTCACTCAGGCGAACCCTCCCACGGCCGGCGCAGTAACTCAGGTCTCGCTCTGGAGAGCGGGGCAATGTTCGACGCCCGTGCCCTCAAACCCTCTTCATACGAGCAGCAGCAGCGGCGGCACCGGCGCCACGCTGTACGTCAACTGGGTCAACGCCGATGCGACTGCCAACTGCATCATCGATTCGGGCATATCGGGCGCGCCGGGACAGATCGCATCCGGTCGCGGGCTCACAATAAGCAACGCGGGCTCCAGCGGCGGGCAATGTCCGGGGCGGCCGCCGATCGACGGCCTCACGATCTCGAACGTCACGCTCGACGATTCGGCCGATCAGGCGTCGGCACAGACGATTTCGGTCAGCGGCGCCGATTTTGCCCATCCTGTCGGCGCCGTGACCTTCGACAGCGTCAGCGTTCCCAATCCGTACACGGCCTGCGCCGATGTGAGCGGGCCGGTGCGCAGCGTCGTGTTCAACCACCCCAATTGCGGGCGCTCGCATCTTGGGCTCGTCGGCTATCTCACCAACACGGCGGTGACCGGCGCGACGACCCTGAGCGTGGCGACGCCGCAATGCCTGATCATCGAAAGCGGCGACCAACTCGGCATTGCGCTCGACGACAATGCGGCAGCCAACGGCAGCTATGCCGGAAAACAGCAGATCGTCTCCACGACGGGGTGTCAGAGCGGAAACACAAGTATCGGCCTCGGCGCCGGACTGCTCGGAACCGCATCGGGGGGCGGCACGACCACATGCTGTCTCGGCGCAATCTATGACTACAGCGAGCAGGTGTACAACCTCAGCATGGCTCAATCCGGTTCGATGGTGTTCCTGCAATCGGTTGCACAGGTCAATGCCTCGGATCACGTCATTCTCATTTGCAACGACGGCTCGTCGGTCTCGACGACCGTCACGTCCACGAACCCGTCGAACAATTCGGTCTTGCTCGGCTCGTCGTGTTCGAGCGGTGCCAATGCGGGCAACCAGTTCGTGGATCGAAGCAAGACAAGCAGCCATCCCATGTTCACCGCCGAAGGCGTACGCGGCATGGTCCTGAACCAGCCGGTGATCCGCGGCGCCGACGCGTCCGTACTCTCGTTCGGGCCGGCCGGCCAGGGCTCGCCCGCGCCCAGTTCGGATGTCGCCGTCAACGATGCGCGGCTGCTCGACATATCTGCCGGAAGCGCCGGCATCGCGTATTCCAATTGCGATTTCTGTCCGATGAAAGGCGGCTCCGTCACCGCGACGGCAGGCTCCAGTTCGTCCCATGCCGCATCTTTCTCCACGACCCAGCCTGTGGGGACCGACTACGTCGCCCATGCTTTCACCAGCAGCAACACCACCCCCGGCCCGCTCTCGACCGAAGACTTTGCGCTCTTCAACTACGTGCATTCCTTCTATGCCTGGATCAACCATGGCGGCAGCAATCAGGAGATTGTTCACGTCACCAATGGCATGGGTTCGCCGACCTGGACCGTCGTGGGTGGCCAGCTCGGTACCGCAGCGGGCCAGTTGCACAATGTCGGAGAACCAATCACGCTTGCGCAATCCGGCACGACGGACAGTCCGCTCGAGAACGTCGACATCGGCGATCTGGGCGCAACCTCGCCTCTGCTGGCAGTTACCAATTATCAGGCGGGACAGGGAAACGACATCGAGTCACTGCAGGGCGTGGACTGGCAGGCGACGCAAATGCCGGTTCAGCCCAATTTCCCCTATTTCGACACGCTGCCGCAAATCAACCTCACTACCATCGGCGGCAGCGGCGCCATTATCCAGCTGGTGAGCTTTTCCGCGTCGATGCCGCCCTTCAAGACCAAATGCCAGCGCTGGTACAACACAACGTCGTCGCTCATCACGGTGACGAACGGAAACGGGATATACAACACCGGCGGCGCCGCCCTCCCGCTGACCAGCCACAGCTTCGGCGAGTGGTGTCTCGATCCCGGGACGCAAGCGCTATACCAGCTCGGCGGCAGCAACAATTCGTGAACTCCGAGCTGGCGGTGCCCGCGGGCCCCGAAAAAGCACCGCCACTTGTGTTTGGGGTGTCCGCTGTGGCATGGGTCCCCGCGATTTTCGAAGGGCGACGGCACCACCATGAAAAGTTTGAGCATTTGCGCCTGTCTTGCGGCACTCGCGATTTCCTTTGCTTCCTCGGACGTGGGGCTCGCGGCGAACGGGCCTCACATTCTGGTCATCGATCGCAGGGCGCTCATCCAGACCTCGAAGCTCGGCCAGAGCATCCAGCAGCAGCTGATGGCCTATAACCAGAAGGCGCAGACCCAGTTCGGCCCCGAGGGCCAGGCGCTGCAGAACGAGCAGCAGGCACTGGAGTCGGGCAAGTTGCCGGCGGCCGAGCGTGCAAAGAGACAGCAGGCATTTCAGGCCAGGCAGGCCGCTTTCCAGCAAAAAATGCAGAGTCAACGGCAACTGCTCGAGGGCGGGCAGATGGCAGCACGCAAATATTTCATGGATCAGGTGGACCAGGTCGTCCACGCGATCATGGCCGAACGCGGCGCCGACGCGGTTTTGGACAAGAACACGGTCGTGGCCAGCGGGAACGGGGCCGACATCACGAAGGAAGCTGTTCAGCGCCTCGATCAGAAGGCGCCAAGCTACAAGGTGCAGCTGGTGAAGCCGTCCCTTCAGGACATGCTGCAGATGCAGGGTGCCGGCGGCATGCCGCAGGGGCAGCAGTAAGTCGGCTTCTGCGCGAAAAATCGCCGTCAGGCGATGCGCATCGAATAGCTCGCCGTGAGCGGCCGATGGAATTTTGGCGCGGCCGGATAGGCGTCGAGGACCTGGCCCAGCGAGGCCTTGAGCGGCCCGAACCACGGGTCGAATTCGCGGCTGTTGCCGACACCGCCGTCATAGATCGGTCGCCGCGCCTGCTCGACGCTGGTCGTCACGATGGCCTGCTCTTTTTCATAGAAGCGCAGGCAGGCCTGTTCGAACGGTAGCTCCAGAAAGTCCAGCAGCCGGCGCACTTCCGCTTCGGGATCGGCGACCAGCTCCTCATAAACGACGCGGTGGATACGGCCCGGCAGCACCACGTCCCAGTGGGCCATCAGCTCCACATAGGCTGCGTAGAAGCGGCCGATCTCTTCGAGATCGTGCGACCACTGTGGCGCCGAAGGAAAGTAGTTGCGAAAGATCGAAAAACAGCAGTCGAGCGGGTGCCGGCGCGCATCCACGATTTTCGCCCGTGGCAGCGCCAGGTGGATCAGCCCGGCGTTGACGAAATTTTCCGGGTGCTTGTCCACGAAGAACGGCTTGTCCGTCTTCCGTCGCGGCCGCGTGCTTTCAAGGTATTCCCGGCCGATGCCGCCAAAGCGCTCGGGCGGGAGCGTCGCAAGCAGCGCCGGATAGGGCGGCGCACCCTGAAATTGTGCCTCGGCCCGCAAGCGTTCGACGATGCGGTGGAGATCGTGAAGCTCACCCGTACGTTCGATCGCGGAATGGGCGGCAAGTATCTCCTGTACAAGCGTCGAGCCGGCGCGCGGCATTCCGACGACGAAGATCGGCCCGCTGTCGTTGCAGCCGGCGCCCTCGCGGGCGCGGAAGAGATTCGGCGTGAAGACAGCCTCGATCTGCCGGACGAAATTGCGAAACCGCACGGTCGTGCCGGCGACACCCGTGCCCTGCAAGTCCTGGCTCCTGGTGTAATTCTCGAAGGCTTCCCCGTAGCGCCCGACGTCCTCCAGCGCCTTGGCGAGCGCGAAGTGGAGCTGCATTCGCGTCGATAACAACAGGCCCGGCCGCGCAAGCAGGTTTTCGAGATGGGCGATTGTTTCCGGCGCGAACCGGAGTGTCTTGATGGTCGCGAGCGTGCGCCACCCCTGAGCAAAGGCGGGAAGGATTTCGACGGCCTTGCGGAATGCCGCGATGCTCTCTTTGCCTTTGCCGATCGACCGGAGCGCGCGGCCGTACGACATCCAGGCGCCCGGCCGTTCGCGCCCATCGCCCAAAAGCTCTTCGTACAGCGCAATGGCCTGATGGAAATCCCCGCGCTCGTGAAGCGCGGATGCCATGAGCTCGCGGTAGAAACTGTTGGCCGGATTGCGTCGGATCAGGTCTTCGATCACCGGCAACGCAACATGTGCCTTTTCTGCGGACAGCAAAACGGCAGCGTAACGCAATCGGACAGCTTCAAAATCGGGTGACGCTTCGAGAGCACGCGCCAATATTGCTTCCGCCTCCGGAAGATTTCTCTTTGCAATCGCAGCGTCCGCTGCGTGCAGCGTGTCGGCGCGCGACGTTTGCGCGTCCGCCCCCGAACGCTGCACGGCCAGTTCATCGGCGAGTGCGCACCACGCATGGATGTAGGTCGGCGCAAAATCGACGGTTCGCGCAAATGCTTCGAGCGCAGCGCCACGCTCTCCCAAAAGACCCAGCGAAAGACCAAGTTCGAGTTGCGCGAAAACCTGGTCGGGCTGGGAGGCGACAATCGGTTCGAGGATCGCCTTCGCCTCCGCCCCCCTGCCCTGGCGTCTGAGCGCCGCACCCAGCACCAGGAGCGCATCGGCATTTTCCGGCTGTGCCTTCAGGATCTCGCGCGTACGCGCTTCCGCAGCTACCGGATCGGAGGCAAGCAGCCGGCCCACTTCGGCGGAACTGACGGGAGATGGCGTGGAAGGATTGCTATTCTGGTTCACGGACGGGCATGCGCTGGCATCGATGCATTTAAGCTGGAGTTGTCATTCTGGCGCAAGGTACACGGCATTTGTGCGGAGATGCGAAGACGCGAAGGGTCATACCCCTCACCCGCTTCGCCGCGCTTGACGCGGCTCAGCTGCCCGCTCCCTCAAGGGAAGAGGGCGATAAAGGCGCCATTGGACACCTCTGCCCTTGAGGGAGAGGTCGAATTCTTGCGGAGCAGCGCGACGCAAATTTCGGGTGAGGGGTCCTGCACCCCGTTCCCGCGTGAACTTTGCCGAAATCCCGGACACCGTACAAAAAAACACCGCGGCCGGAACTGCCGGCCGCGGTGGCATTCAAACGTCAACGAAAGACGTTGCTATTCCAGGGCGATGGCCGGATTGTACTCTGTTTCCGAATAGCCCGAACCCCACGTGCTGCCGCCGTTCGATGTGTTGGCGAGGTAGTGGTAGTCATTGACTTCGTTGTTCACCTGGAACGGAGCCGCGTTCCAGTCCGCTCCGGAGGCGGTGATACCCACCCAGTACGGCGTGTTGGCTTTCAGGTTCTGGCTTCCGATCCTCGCCGTCACCAACCCGCAACAGAAACCGAATTCGGTGGTGGATGTAGCTTTGCCCGACGCAATTTTCGCGCCCGGCGAGTTGCTGCCGTTGTCGGCGTACAGCGTGAGCGTGACTTTGTCGTCGCCCGAAACGTAGCCGATGCCGGCGACGATCTTCGACACAGTCGCAGCCGAGGTCGGAATGAACTGTTCGGCCACGCCGTACGCGGCGCCGATGATGCTGGATGGGCCGCTGATCGTGCTGCCGTAACAGCAGAAATACGCACCGACCTTGCTCTTGTCGACGGTGCTCACCACGTATTTGGCCCCGGTGTGAGCCGGAGCAGACTTGCCGGAGTGCGGCAGGACGGACGTGAACCTGCCGTCTTTGCTCAGCGTAACGTTGGAGGCAGCATTGGCGGAGGTCGCAATCAGCGCCAGCGCAGCTGTTGACAGAAGTACCGCTTTCAACATGGAGAAACCCCCTTTTTGGTTGGTGAAGGCGCGAAGTTTTCGCGCGCCATGAGCAATTGTATGCATACCCGATTGCTCCGCGCAATAAGGTGTCGCCGGGACGACATGACGTCAGGAAACGGCGAGCGGTTCCGTCGCGCGCGCAATCGTCGCGAGAGGAGTGCCAGGCCGCCCGGAATTCTACGATTTTGCGCGAACGAACCAGCAGGCGGCGGGAGGCTGAACGCCGGAAGGAGTCTGATAACGCGCGTAAACATTTTCGACCGTGCGTCGAATTTTCTCGCGCGCCGCTTCGTCGAGGCCGATTGCGGCGCGCGCAAGCGGGCCAAGATTCAGCGACTGCATCGCGGCTTCCCCGACGGTCGCGCCCATGTTGACGCTACCGTCAAATTTTTCGATGGCGATGTCGGTGAAACCGGCACCGTCCAGAACATGGCGGATACGCGCGTCGTCGGCGAAGGCAAACGGTCCCGGCGCAAGCGGATCGGCCGGTTCCTGCGGTGGCAAAAGCGGCAACGCGGCTTGCATGGCGTCCCAGGCCCAGCGGTTCTGCTCGAACGTCCGCCAGCAGGCGAAAACCAATCGTCCGCCCGGCGCGAGAGCCGTGCGGAGGTTCGCAAACGCAACGACGGGATCGACGAAGAACATGATGCCGAAGCGCGAAAACACGAGATCGAAGACGGGTTGGAAATCGTAGGCTGATGCGTCCGCCTCGATGAAAACAACGTCGGCATTTTGCGCCATGGCGCGGGCGCGAGCCACGCTCAGCATGGGTACGGAGATATCGATGCCCGCCGCCCCACCCTCCGGCCCTGTCCGCATCGCGAGCCGCAGCGTCGTCGTGCCGCAACCGCAGCCAACGTCCAGCACGCGCTCAGCCGGTTCGGGCACCGCAAAGCGCAGGAGTTCGTCGGTGATCTCGCCAAGATGCAGGTCGATCTTCTCCTGCAGGGCGGCCCAGCGCGCGCCTGCCGGACCGTTCCAGTATTCGACCTGCTGGGCATTCGCGGCCGAGCTCATGACAGCTTTCTCCGGCGACGCGCCAGCGTGCGCAGTCTCAGCGCATTCAGGCGGATGAATCCGCTTGCGTCCTTCTGGTCGTAGGCGCCGCGGTCGTCCTCGAAGGTGACGAGGTCCCGGGCATAGAGCGAGGCGGGCGATGTGCGGCCGCTGACGATGACATTGCCCTTGTACAATTTTAGCCGCACCGTGCCGCTTACGAATTCCTGGCTTCTGTCGATCAGTGCCTGCAGCATTTCCCGCTCCGGAGAAAACCAGAAACCGTCGTACACGAGCTGCGCATAGCGCGGCATCAGCTCGTCCTTGAGATGGGCGGCGCCGCGGTCGAGCGTCAGAGATTCCATGGCGCGGTGGGCCGCGTACAGAATGGTTCCGCCCGGCGTCTCGTAGATGCCGCGCGATTTCATGCCGACAAACCGGTTCTCGACAAGATCGATCCTGCCGATGCCGTTCGCCCGTCCGAGTTCGTTGAGCTGCGCGAGCAGGTTCGCCGGCGACAGCGCCTTGCCGTCGAGCGAAACCGCGTCGCCCTTTTCAAAGCCGATTTCGATCGCCGTGGCCCGATCGGGCGCCTCTTCGGGGCCAAGCGTCCGCTGGTACACGATCGTCTCCGGCTCGGAGCCCGGATCCTCCAGCGCCTTTCCCTCGGAAGACGAATGGAGCAGATTGGCGTCGACCGAAAACGGTGCCTCGCCGCGCTTGTCCTTCGCGATCGGTATCTGGTGCGCTTCGGCGAAATCGAGCAGCTTTGTCCGGCTTGTCAGGTCCCATTCGCGCCAGGGCGCGATGACCAGGATGTCGGGTTCGAGCGCATAATAGGCGAGCTCGAAACGGACCTGGTCGTTGCCCTTTCCCGTTGCGCCATGCGCGACCGCATCCGCGCCCGTTTTTCGCGCGATCTCGATCTGCTTCTTTGCGATCAGCGGGCGGGCGATCGAGGTACCGAGAAGATAGGCGCCTTCGTAGAGCGCATTGGCACGGAACATCGGGAAAACGTAGTCGCGGACAAATTCCTCGCGCAGGTCCTCGACGAAGATATTATTCGGTCTGACGCCGAGACGTTCGGCTTTCGCTTTTGCGGGCCCGAGCTCTTCGCCCTGACCGAGATCGGCTGTGAAGGTGACGACTTCGGCGCCGTACGCCGTTTGCAGCCATTTGAGGATCACAGACGTGTCGAGCCCGCCCGAATAGGCAAGCACGACTTTCTTTACGCGGTGTTCGTTCACGGCATCTCCGTTACCCAAGCACGCGGTATATCGGACGGCGTTCTTTGGTCCAAATCGCGGGTAGCCTCCCCCGCGCATGCATTGCGCGGGGGAGGTGGTGCGAAGCACCGGAGGGGGCAATTGGTGTTGACATTCAACCGCCCCCTCCCCTGCTACGCAGGACCTCCCCCGCTCCCCCCGGCGCGAGGCCGGGGTCCGCGGGGGAGGCAAATCACGAGCGCGTTGCTCGCGCGTGAGAGGAACGCGATACTTTCAGCATGCCCATTACTCTAGACAAGAAAGACTCCGCTTCCGCACTCTCCGACGAAGATGAAATCGTGCAGGCCGCGGCGGCGGCTTTGCGCGACAGGCGCCCGCTCAAGGACGCACGCCTGAAGGAAGCGGCAACCGCGCTCCAGAACGGCGAGCACGCAGCCGCAGAGCGCCTGTTGTCCGCCTGGCTCGAACGGCGGCCCGATGATTCACGGGCGCTTCATCTTCTGGGAGAAGCCACGCTCAAGCTCGGACGCAAGGAGGAGGCCGAAACGCTGCTCGCGCGATGCGTCGCGGCGGCTCCCGATTACGACGCCGGACGCTTCTCCTATGCGAGCACACTCTATCAGCGGAACCGGCTCGACGCCTCGCTCGCGGAACTGGAGAAGCTCCTCGCCGCCCATCGGCGCAACATCCTCTTCCTCGACCTCAAATCCGCCGTGCTGACCGCCATGGGCCGTCACCACGATTCGATGCTCTGCCGGCGCGAGCTTGCCGAAGCTCACCCGAATTCGGCGGAGCTGTGGATAAAATACGGCAAGGCACTGCGCAGCATCGGCGAACGCGCTTCTGCGGTCGACGCGCTCCGGCACGCCATCGCGCTCAAGCCCACTTCCGGCAACGCATGGTGGACGCTCGCCGACATGAAAACCTGGTGCTTCTCCGATGCCGAGATTTCGGCGATGGAATCGGCGCTCGGGAAAGCGGACGCGAACGACCGCATGTACCTGCATTTCGCGCTCGGCAGGGCGTACGGAGACCGGGAGAACTTCGCAAAATCTTTCGACAATTATGCGCGCGCCAACGCGATGAAGCGCCTGACGGTCACTTACGATGCCGACTGGCTGAGTGCGCAGATCGCAAAGGTAAAGGCGCTGTTCACGCGCGACTTCTTCGAGACGCACGGAGGGGATGGCCACCCTTCGCCGGAACCGATCTTTGTCGTCGGCATGCAGCGCGCGGGATCGACGCTCGTGGAACAGATTCTCGGCAGCCATTCCGCGATCGAAGCGACGGCCGAACTCCCCGACATTACCTTGATGGCCGAGCAACTCGCCGAGACCGGCTCACCCTATCCCGAGGCGATCGCCACGCTCGATGCGGCGGCCCTGCGCCGGCTGGGGGAACGCTATCTCGAAACCACGCGTTTCCGCCGGACGCGCGGGGCACCGCATTTCGTCGACAAGAATCCGTACAACTTTCTCCACATCGGACTCATTCGGTTGATCCTTCCGAACGCGAAGATCGTCGATGTGCGGCGGCATCCGCTTGCCTGTTGCTGGTCGAATTTTTGTGCCCATTTCGAAATGGGCGCGCTCTTCGCCTACCGCTTCAGCGAACTTGGCCGTGCCTACGCCGACTATGCGGACGCGATGGCGCATTTCGACGCCACGCTGCCGGGCAGTGTGCATCGCCTCATCTATGAGGACCTCATCGCGTATCCGGAAAAAGAGATCCGTCGCCTGCTGGAATATCTGGGACTTCCCTTCGAAGAGACGTGCCTCGCCTTCCACGCGAATGCGCGCGCGATGAATTCGGTCAGTTCCGAGCAGGTTCGCCGGCCGATCTACACGGACGCGCTGGAGCAGTGGCGCAATTACGAACCGTGGCTCGGGCCGCTCAAATCCGCCCTCGGCCGCGTGCTGGAGGCGTGGCGATAGAAAAAAGTCCACGCAGAGACACGGACGAGCTTTTCGAAAAAAATATCCCCTGTCATGGCCCGGCGCGCGCCGTCCGCATATCGGGCTTGATTGTCCTTTTTCTCGGCGTCTCCGCGTGCCCCCATTCCACAAGCGGGGCCAAAAAAACGCCCTCTCCTCGCGAGAGGAGAGGGCGTGGGTCAGAATGATCCTGAAATGATCAGGGCATCAGCCGCGGCCGCTGTACTCCCGGATTCAATGCGACCGTGTGTGGTTTCACCGCCGCCGCGCCGCTCGGACAATCTGACGCCTTCGGGCAATACAGATAGCCGGTCGTTTCATTGTCGATCGCCACGACTCCCTTGTCGTTGATACCCCACACTTCGACGGCGGTCGCGCCTGAAATCGTGAGTTCCTTGAATTTCTTCTTGGCGATGTCGTATTCGAAGCCGTGGCGGTTGCCGGACGAATCCTGCCACATTCCGACGGCTTCGCCCTTGTTGTTGATGCCTTCCAGCCCGATCGTCTCGGCGCCGTTCGGGTCGTCTACGGTCACGGCGCTTTTGCCGGCGGCCATGTAGAAGCCGTGCAGGATGCCGCTGCTGTCCGTATACCAGCCGACGATGTCGCCTGCGTCGTCGATGCCTCGTCCGGCGGCGCCGGTGTTGGTGATCCCCCTCACCTTGATCGCACCTTTGTACAGCGCGTTCTTGCCCCTGTAGGGATAGTTCACGAGCGTCGTGTCATTCTCGTAATTGCCGACGAAAACGCCGCCCTTGTTGATGCCGTGGATCAGGTAGTTCAGCACCGTGCCCTTCTTGGTCACGTGGGTGATGGTGCCGTCGGTGGCGCGCTCGAACGGTACATATTCGGTCGGAGTTCCGGTGCTGACATTGGCAATGCCGGTGACGATGCCCTTGGTGCTGATGCCGCGCGCCTGGGTCCCCGCACCATCCGCCGTGTCGTCAAAGCTGGTGTAGTTGCTCCCGTCATCCGGGCCGACGAACCCGTGCTCGACGCCGCTCGAGTCGAGCCAGAAACCGGTGATGTTGCCGCTGTTGTTGATTCCGAACGCAATGGTTTCCGTGCTGCCGGATACCGGCGGAACCGTGTAAAGCGTGCCGCCGGCCATGGCCGGCGCGGTGGCGAACAGGGTCGCCGCCGCAACCGTAAGCATGAGTGTTTTTCGCATTCTGGATGTCCTCCCGCGGAATTGTTGGCGAAATGCAATCATCCGCACGGGCGTGCTGTCAACCTATGCCAGGGACCAAATTCACCGGCGCGGATTTTCCCCGGTTCCAAGCTGATTTGCAGCTCGTAACGATTGCGCGAGGGATTGTTCATCCGGAGCGCCGGCCCCCCAAAAAAACCCCCCACGCCTTTCGGCGTGGGGGGCAAAACGGATGCCCGGACTGGGCGATCAGTTCGGTTGTGGCATGACCGGCTTGCCCGACGGGCGCAGTCCGGTGTGTTTGGCGGCTCCGGAGGCCGGACAACCATTTGTACGCGTGCAGTACGCGAAGCTCTCGGTGCCGCTGCTTTCGGCTGCGGACGCTGCGATCGTGTTCATGTCGTTGATGCCCCATACCTGCGTGAAGGAGGCTCCGGGGGCGTCGAGCGACGTATATTTGTTTTTCGCGATGTTGTAGATGAAGCCGTGAATGACGCCGCTCGTGTCTTCCCACTGGCCGGACACCATGCCCTTGTTGTTCATCCCCTCGACCACCGTGTAGTAGGCGTTGGGATAGTCGATCATGATCGTGTTGCCGCCGACGATCGCATAGCCGTGCTGGATACCGCTGCTGTCGTAGTACCAGCCGGCCACATCTCCCTTGGCGTCGATCGCGCGGCCGGCATAGCCGGTATTGCTGATCGATAGCGGGATGTCTTGCGTATATTGCGCATTCTGGCCGATGGCGCCGACTTCCACGCCGCTCGAGTTCGTATAGTCGCCGGCGAAAACGCCAAACTTGTTGATGCCCATGGCCAGAGCGTCGGCAACGGGGTTGCCGCCCTGGGTGATGTTTTTCATATTGCCGCTCGGAAACCGCTCCCATTGCTGGAGCGTCCCGGTGTCGAAGCCGGTAATCTGGCCCTTGTTGTTCAGCGCGCGCGGCTGCGTCGTGCCGCCGCTGTCGGCGAAGTTCGTCCAGTTGCTGCCGTCGAACGGTCCCACGACGCCTTCCTGGACGCCGCTGGAATTGATGTAGTCGCCGGTCACGACGTTGCTGTCGTTGATGCCGAACATGGTGAAACCCGAACCGCCTGCCGGCACATTGGCCGGTACCCAGCTGCTGGTGCCGGCGAGCGCCGATGCACCGGCGGCCAACAGGCTGGCAGCCGCCACTGAAAGTAGCAATGAATTGCGCATGTGTGATTTCCTCCCGCGGAATTGTTGGCGAAATGCAAGCATTTGGGTAGACGAGTGTCAACGGTAGCCCTTCCCCACGTGTCGGTACGTTCGAAACGGTTGATCGTTCCCAACGTCAGGGCGTTTGACGGGTCGCCACCACGCCGCCCTCCGCGGCCCCGCGCCGCTCGCCCCCGGCGGCGCCCGAGCGGCGTTCGCGCCGGCAGTTCCCGACAGGCGTTGGCGCCAGGCCTTCGGTCCGCTTGGTGAGTCACGCGGAAAGAAGCCTGCCGCACCGCATCGCCGCTCGGGGGACCCGGCGACCCGGATTTGCGAAATCTGTTGCGCGCGCCATTCTCGCGGCGAGCCTGCGATCGGGTGCGGAGCTCCGCAAGACAAAACCATCGGTGAAACAGGCATTCCCGGGGCAGAATTCGAAAACGCGACCCCGAATGTCTCGGGCACGGCGCTACAGCGCCTGAGTTTCGAGTGGTCGGCACCGAAGCACATGATTGCAATACGAAAGCCACCGGCGGGCCGCCGTTCTTCCTGCCGGTAGAGGGTCGAACACAGGGGGTCCAAACGTGACGTACAGCTTTGGCAACAGGAGAGTGACGACGCGGATTGCGTTGATGCTGTCGTCTCAACGCAGGCGGCAAGTCTTGTCGGTGGAGAGCGGTGGCGCAAAGCAGTTGCGTCGCTTGGCACACCGCTGACCTGCACGTCGCGCCGCGCGGGCTGAAACAAGGCGTTTGAACCCGTTTTCGGGCGCGCCGGCGCGATTGCGAGGGTTAATTCACGACCGTCCCGCACAAGGCCGGCTTTAAACCGCTCGAAATGTTCGCCGGGTATTGTGGGGCAATGTTGTCAAGAACCGCAGACGGTGTCGCGTGAAAACCTCTTATGCCCTTGGTGAGCGGGTTCACACTCCGTCGGCGGAGTTCTCGTACCCGAAGACCGTCATCAGTCGGCCGGAGCATCCCTCTTCTGCGTCGTTGATCGCCTGCTGGCGCCGAAGCGAAGCGGCGGACGGCATGCGCATGGGTCGCGACGTTCCGTCCCGCGGCATCGCCAGGTTTCTATCTCACATTTCGATTTGCGAGCCGGTGGACGACTGGATGGACGGCCGAATCCGCGTTGCAGGCTCGATCCTTGTCTTGCGGTTCGGCCGCGACATTGGCGGAATGCTGGTCAGCGACCTTTACGCGGACGACCCCAAGGGAGGCCGAATCCTGCTGGAAACCGCGCGTCGCGCCCAGGAAACACGCGAGCCTGGTTTGCTCAGTGCGCGGGTGTGTTCAAACGAAGTCGAGCTGATGCGCTTCGAGGTCGTGGCCCTGCCGATCTTTGCGCCCGATGGCGTTTCTCCATTGAGTCTGGTCGGCACGTTCCGGTTCTGACACCCGCGCGGAAATCGTCCCGCGAGGAAGCAAAACTCTTTCACGTCGCAGGCCGTATCGAGCGGGACAAAACGCCAACCCGGTGGATCGTCGCGGCCCGTCGCGGGTCGGCTCAGTTCGAATTCTTCGCGCGCTGAAGGCTCGCAAGATGCTTCCGGTGCTCGGCCAGAGACGCTTCAAACACGGCGAGCAGTCTTTCGGGCCGGCTGCCCGTATATCCGCCGCGACGCAGCACCGCCACAATCTCCTGCTGGCGGAGAACGTTTGCCTCGCCTTCCCGGACATTCCGCTCGGCCAGTTCCAGTTCGGTTTCTTCCGTCATCAATGTTCAATGCCCATACGCCTTCGACAGAAAAGACGTATCGGGGCGCCCGGAAGTCGCCCGCTACCGGGTTAATTCGAATTAAAGGAAGACCCTAGGGTTTCCTCCCTTTTGTCAGGCCGGGCCCGATAGACAGCGCGTACAGGCTTAACCATGATCCAAGCCGGCTGAGGCGTGGGAGGGACGTACATCCCGGAACCCCCGTAACGGCCCACGCCTTCCAGGGTCCCGCCGCTCTCCGGGCGGGACCGGCCTTTTGGAACTGCCGAGGCCGAATTCCTGACGTACCGCTGAGCGCCTTCGAATTGCCGTCCCGGCGATTTTGCGGCGGATGGAGATTGGGAATGTTTCGTCACGGTACAAATCGGCACACGCCGCACTGGAACCGATGGCGATAGGCACCGGGCGTTCAGACATCGTCCGACAAGGCCGCTCCGCCTCCCCGTCTATGCGTACTGGTATTGGTCCGCCGTCCCCAATCTCCGCTCCTTGTTCTTTTCGCCGGGCGCAGAATCCGACTTCTGCAGCAGTTCCCAGACATCGTCATAGAAGGCAGACAATTCCCGTGCGCGAATATGCGATGCGTCCGGAAGAAATTCGCGTGCACCAAACGACCGCTTCTCGAGTTTGTCCGGCACAGGGAGCGGCTGAGGCAGCTTTTCGTTCAACCGGACCAGAGCGCCGCGATAGATTTTGTGGCAATATCGTGCCTGCTCCCAGGTCAGATATCGCCCGCGATCCGAATTCCAACCGCGCGCTTCGCCGGCGGCCTCCGCGTATTTCACGAGCCGGCGCCCGAATTCCCTCTCCTGGATTCTGGATGTCACTTCGGCCGGCAGGGGATGTTTGCGCAGACGCCCGGTAGGCAGACGGGTAACCAGGCCGCGTGTCGCCTCGAGAACGCGCCATCCGGGAGCTGCGTTACGGATGCCGGTACGCACCAGATCCTGGCGATTCGGGTCTGGCTCAACACCGCAAACCGCCAAAAAATCGTCGAGGAGATCCCCGTTCAGCAGATGCGCGCGATCGAGGATGCGTACATGCATGCTCTCCCAACCGAAGGCATCGGCCCACCGGTTTATCGTGTCAAAAAAATCCACACGAGGCATTTTGATGCGCGCCGCGAAGAACGTGTCGAAATCGTAACTGTGGAAACCGCGTTTTATTTTTTGCGCGTAACTGGACGGCATCAGATCGACAAGGTTGCGAACCACCACGTAGATCCGGAATTCCTCGGATCCTCTCGCCTCCAGCAGTTTTCGTTTCAGTTCGATCGCTTCGCAAGTCTCGGTGTCTTCGAATATTTCGGAAGAAAGAACCATCACCCGGCGTCTGCAGGTTTTCCAGAACTGCGCGCATTCGGACAGCGTACCTCTCTTCCGGTCGAACTCACCCAGCTGCCGAATTTCGCGCGCAAGATTGTGGTGTGCTTTTCCGCTGCGGCCGATCTCGGGATACCTGACCGAGATCTCCTTCAGCCTGGCAGCGTTGGTGTGCAGGAAAGTCTGTATTGATCCGGACCCGCATTTTTTCAGCCCCACGTGGATGACTATCATATGTTGACCCCCGGCCCCGACGCGAGCCGCTGAAAAGCATTATTCGATACTGTAGGGGGCGATACCTTAGCGGAGGCCGGATCCTGGCGCAACTCGTGACCAAATCCAATGACACAAATGAGGCATAGTACTACCGGTTGCCGAGGCACCCGTTGACGCAGCAATCCGGCTGTATCCGGTCGACGCCGTTTCTCTGCCGTTACCAGACCGCCGGATCGGCGCGGGAGACTGCTTCGGCCTGCAGCACGCCCGAGGGCGCGGCGCGCCTGGCGCTTGCGCGCGGCTTCACGCTTTCGCTCCGGAGCTGGCCGCAGGCCGCCATGATGTCGCGGCCCCGCGGCGTGCGCACCGGCGACGCATAGCCGGCACGGTTGACGATCTCGGCAAAGGCCTCGATCCGCTCCCACGACGAACATTCGTACGGCGCGCCCGGCCAGGGATTGAACGGAATGAGATTGATCTTGGCGGGAATGCCGGCGACGAGCCTCACCAGCGCGCGCGCATCGGCGAGGCTGTCGTTCACGTCCTTCAGCATCGCATACTCGAAGGTGACGCGGCGCGCGTTGGACAGCCCCGGATAGGCGCGCACCGCCGCCATCAGTTCGGCGAGCGGATATTTCCGGTTGAGCGGCACCAGCACGTCGCGCAATTCGTCGCGAACCGCGTGAAGCGAGATCGCGAGCGCGCAGCCGATTTCCGCACCCGCGCGCGGGATCATGGGAACAACGCCTGCGGTCGACAGCGTGATGCGCCGCTTCGACAGCGCCAGACCGTCGCCATCGGCCACGATCGCGAGCGCCGCCCTGACGTTGTCGAAATTGTACAGAGGCTCGCCCATCCCCATCATCACCACGTTGGTGAGGCGGCGGTTCCCGCCCGTCGACGGCCAGTCGGCGAGCGCGTCGCGCGCGATCAGCACCTGCGCCACGATTTCTCCCGCCGTCAGGTTGCGCACGAGTTTCTGGGTGCCGGTGTGGCAGAAGCGGCAGGTCAGCGTACAGCCGACCTGCGACGAGACGCAGAGCGTGCCCCGGCCGGGCTCGGGGATGAACACGGTCTCGAATTCGATCCCGGGCGCGGTGCGCAACAGCCATTTGCGGGTGCCGTCGCTCGAGATCTGTTCGCTGACGATTTCCGGTCGCGCGAGCGCGAACCGTGCGGTTGCAAACGTGCGGAAAGGTTTCGCCAGATTGCTCATGGACGCGAAATCGCGGGCGCCATGGACGTAGATCCAGTTCCACAGCTGACGCGAGCGCATCGAAGCCTCTTTCGCCGCCACGCCGTCCGCGATGAGCTGCTCGCGCAACGCTTCGGGCGAGAGCCCTATGAGGGACCGCTGCCCCGCTCCGGTTAATGACTTGGCTTCCACCAGCATTCTCTCTGCATTTTGTTCGCCGCGGCCATGGGTCGCCCGGCTGAAATTACAATGAGCCAGTGAGACAGCCGAGCGATCACGTGCTCAACAAACCTTGCATCGGCCCTTAACAGCGCGCCTTCGGCGCGCGGAACATGCGCCAGCCTTGCCGGCAGGGATGTGTCACACGCTTTTCACTGTCCCGGTACCTCACCGCCTCACTGGCTCATTGTAAATGATGCTTCACGCCTCCGTGCTGCGCGGGATCGTGCAGGTCACGGGCCGCAGACGGCCTGTATCTTGTCGAGCGCATCGGCGAAGCCGGCCAGCGAATAGGTGTCCTTCACGACGGTACCGCGTTTCGATGTACCGGTGACCACCGCTTCCGGCGCGGTTTTCATCGCGTTGACGAGGCGCTCCTCGTCGGACTGCGCTTCCACCCAGGCGCCGCCCTGGCCGCCATCGTTTTTCGTGAACAGGGTGACGGTGTCGCCACCCAGCTGCGCGGTGACATTGCTGCCATCCCTGTACTGAAATCCCGGCACGATCTCGGGCTCCGCTTTCGCGTGACGCGCCGGCCAGTCGTTGATCAGGATGAACGCCGGATCGCGCCTGATCTTTGAGGGTTCCGTCGATGTCGGCCTCGACAGCGCATAACAGACCTTGCCGTCGCCCTCGCCCGTCTCGTAGGCGCTCCAATTCTTGAACGTGCCGAGCGGCGTGGGCGCGGCAAAAGCAAAGGAGGCGGCGAGCACGGCCGCAGCAAACGGCAGGGCAAAGGCGATGCGGTTCATGGGCAGTTCCCGATCAAAGGATGTGGCAGACGGCGGGAGCTTCTTCCCGGGAATTGGGGCCTTACTATGGTCCGACCCGCCCGGACAATAGCGCCATTTTGCCACCGGCCCAAAAGGAAAGATCAACGCGGAGGACGGGAGGTCGCAGGAACGATTCACCGCAAAGCGAACGAAGGAATACAAAGAGGTCTTGGGTGCCAACGGCGCGCAGTTTTCTTTGTGCGCCTTTGTGGCCTTCGTGGTTCACCATTTTTTCCGCGTCCACTGCGCACCACCAGCGTCCTCTGCGCCAAGCCTTTCCTTTCATTCCCGCAGTCCGTAGCCGATCGCGTAAAGCCGCCAGACGGCGAGGCTCATCACCACCGCCAGAGCAACCGCGACTCCGATGCCGATGAATTCGTTGGCGTCGGTATAGCCGATCATCGCGTGCCTGAGCCCGTTGATGAAATAGAACAGCGGGTTCGCATAGGCGAGCCAGCGCAGCCACCCGGGCAGCATCGCGACCGTGTTGAACATGCCGCCCACGAACGAGAGCGGCGTGATGATGAAGACGTTGAGGATGTTGAGCTGCTCGAAATTGTTCGCCCACAAGCCGATCACGATGCCGAGCAGTCCGAACACCATGGCGACGGCAGCGATCCAGAACAGGAATTCCGGCAGGCTCGCGATCGACGTGGCGCCGAAGGCCGTCGCGATGACGAGAATGCCGATACCGGTGATGACGGAGCGCGCGACCACGACGGCGATGACGCCGGCAATCATCTCCGCGTAGGAAAGCGGCGCGACCAGCGCCTCTTCGATGTAGCGCAGGAAGCGCGAAAAGTAGATTTGCGAGGAGGATTGCAGGAACGCGGCGTTGACGATGTTGACCATCAAAATGCCGGGGAGCACGAATTCTATGTAGCGGTGGCCGCCGATGAGGGAGATGCGCCGCCCGACCACGAAGCCGAACACGAAGATGAAAAGCGTCGCCGAAATCCACGGGGCGACGAACGCCTGTACAGGCACGCGCATCAGCCGCGACCATTCGCGGCGGATGATCGTCCACAACCCGATCCAGTTGACGCCCATCGGAGACCGCAGCTCCGCCAGAGCCCTGGCGGCGCTCGGAGCAGAGGAGGGCAGCGGGGACTCGCTCATGCCGCGACGTGATCGCATTCGGCGCCGGTCGCGCGCAGATACGCCGCTTCGAGGCCGCCCGGTTCCTGTACCAGTTCGTCTTTCGATCCGCGCCGCACGATGCAGCCGTTCGCCACGATCGCGATGTTGCGGCACAGCCGCTCGACTTCTTCGAGATAGTGCGAGGTGAGAAGGATCGTTTTTCCCTCCGCGTTCAGTTCGGTCAGATAGCGCCACAGGTCGCGGCGCAACTCGACATCGACGCCGGCGGTGGGCTCGTCGAGGATCAGCAGCGGCGGATCGTTCACCATCGCGCGCGCAAGCATGACGCGGCGCTTGAGCCCGCCGGAGAGCTCTCGGAACTTTTTCTTCGCGTGGCGCACGAGATCGAATTTCTCGAGCAGCATATCGACGCGGGCCCGGCGCGCGCCGGCATTCATTCCGAAGTAGCCGCCCATCCAGTCGACGATGTCGCGTGCGACCGCGAAAGTGTCGACGTTGAATTCCTGGGGGGAGAGTCCGACGAGGCGCCGCGCTTCGCGATAGCGCTTCACGGCATCGACGCCGAAAATCTCGATCGTGCCCGAGGTCGGGTTGGCGATTCCGGTCACGCAATGAATGGTCGTCGATTTGCCGGCGCCGTTCGGGCCGAGAAATCCGAAGAAATCGCCGGGCGCGATTGCGAGCGAGAGGTCCGACACGCCAACCGTGCCGCTCTTGTAGACCTTGCGCAGATGGGAAACGGAAAGCGCGGGCGTCATGAATCGGACTATAGGAGAGAAGCGCGAAATCATGAACTGCCCCGCACGATCGGACCGCCTTCGCGCTATTGGGCACGCGGACGCGGAGCAACACCCCTCACCCGCTTCGCCGCGTTGCACGCGGCTCAGCTGCCCTCTCCCGCAAGGGGAGAGGGCGATTAGAGCGCACCAGCAATACCTCTCCCCTTGCGGGAGAGGTCGAAATTTGCAGAGCAGCGCGATGCAAATTTCGGGTGAGGGGTACCTCCGCGTCTCCGCGTTCAAAAGAGGGCGGCCGAGGATGCGCAGTCCCACGAAAGACCTGTCGCCCTGGAGGCGCTTTGCGTTATGAAATGCGCCGATACCGGAGATTCGCGTGATCAATCCCGTTCTTGTCGAAGTGACGCGTGGAGAGTGCGTCGAAAGCGCCCATCGCGGAGCGGTCGCGATTTCCGATGCGCAGGGCAATGTCCTCCTTCAACTCGGCGACATCGAGAAGCTCCATTATCCCCGCTCGGCGCTGAAGCCCATTCAGGCGCTGCCGCTCGTCGAGTCCGGCGCGGCGGATGCCTTTACCCTGGGCGAAGACGAAATCGCGCTCGCCTGCGCGTCCCATTCCGGCGAGCCGATGCATACGAGCCGGGTGTCGGCATGGCTTGCACGCATCGGTCTTCAGGAAAGCGACCTCGCCTGCGGGCCCCATGCCGTTCGCTACGAACCGGTGTGGGAAGATATGGTCCGTCGCGGCGAAAAGCCGACGCGCATTCACAACAACTGCTCGGGCAAGCATACGGGCTTCCTGACGGTTGCACGCCACTGGGGTGTGGCGACTGCCGGCTACGAGAAGGTCGATCATCCGGTACAGCAGGCGGTCGCCAAGGCGCTTGGCGAGTTGTCCGGTATTGCCAGGCCGCTGCCATGGGGCATCGACGGCTGCGCGGCGCCCAATTTTGCGCTGCCGCTTTCGGCGTTCGCGCACGCTTTGGCACGCCTCGCCTCTCCGCAAACGCTTTCGCCGGAACGCGCGCGGGCGGCGCGGCGCATTGTCGGCGCCATGACGGCGCGGCCGGAACTTGTTGCGGGGACGGGGCGCACCTGTACAACCATGATGCGCGCCGGCCGCGGCAGGGTCGCGGTGAAGACCGGCGCCGAGGCCGCCTATGCCGCCATCGTTCCGGGCCATGGGCTCGGCATCGCACTCAAGATCGACGACGGCGGCGGCCGCGCTGCAGAAACGGCGATCGCTTTCCTGCTCGACCGCATGGGGCTCGTCGACCGCGCCGAAGTGGCGGACATCGTCCATCCGCCGATACTGAACACGCGCGAGGCGCGCGTCGGAGAACGGCGTCCGGCCCCCGCCCTGCTCGATGCGCCGCTCCCGGATCTCTCTGCCCGTACAGCCGCGCAGTAATCGTCATCCTCCTCCGCGTCCGCCTGGTGCGCTACGGCGTCAGCGGGGTGACGTTTCTCACGGGGCAGCGAATCTGCATGCCGACGTCGCGGGAGATGACCATGTCGCCCCTCCTGACACAGGCGAGGCCGGTGATGCCGCCGGCCGACTGGACGGCGAGGGCCATTCTCAGATGCAGGCGCGGGCACACGCCCATCAGGTCGACCCGGAACCTCCGGTGCAGCTGATCCGTCACGATCAGCGTCCGGTTGTCGAGCGGGCGGAAGCTCCAGATGCGCCCGATTTGCAGGCAGCGGGTCTGCGCCTGCGCCGGCAGCGCTACGAGAAGTGAAATCGCCAGCGCGGCAGGAACCATGATCTTCATCGCATACTCCTTCCCCGGCCCTTCGGCTGAAAGTAACGTGCGGGAAAGCCAAAAGGGGACAGGAATGAAAGCCGCGCAGTGCAGGCATTACGGTCCGCCGGAGGAACTCGAACTTCGCGAAGTGACCGCGCCCTCGCCGGGCAAGGGTCAGGTGCTGATTTCCATCAAATCCTGCGGCGTCAATTTTCCCGACGTGCTGCTGATCCAGGACAAATACCAGTTCAAGCCGCCGCTGCCCTTTTCTCCCGGTGGGGAAATCGCCGGGATCGTGAAGGCGACCGGTGAAGGCGTCACCACGCCGAAACCGGGGGACAGGGTCATCGCCTCGATCGGCACCGGCGGCTTCGCCGAAGAGGCGGTCGCCGAGGCGGCGCGATGCATCCCCATGCCGGACAGTCTCGATTTCGACGTCGCGTCGTGCTTCTTCATCACGTACGGCACGTCCTGGCACGCGCTAAAGGATCGCGCGCAACTGAAGCCGGGCGAGAAGCTTGTCGTGCTCGGCGCGGCGGGCGGCGTCGGTCTTGCCGCGGTCGAGATCGGACGCGCGATCGGCGCGCGGGTGATCGCGGGCGCTTCGAGCGAAGAGAAGGTCGCGCTGGCGAAGCGGCACGGCGCCGACGAGGGATTTGTGTACCCGGCCGGAAAACTCTCGAAGGAACAGCAGAAGACGTTCTCGGAGGACATCAAGCGCGCGACCGGCGGCAGCGGCGCCGACGTTCTGTACGATCCGGTCGGAAGCGATTACGCCGAACCGGCGCTGCGCGCGATGAACTGGGGCGGGCGCTATCTCGTGGTGGGCTTTGCCGCGGGCGACATCCCGCGCGTGCCGCTCAACCTGACGCTGCTCAAGGGCTCGAGCATCGTGGGCGTGTTCTGGGGCGCATCGGTCGCACGCAACCCGAAAAAAGGTCTCGCGGATCTCGCCGAGATCACGCGCCTGATCGCCGAGGGAAAACTCAGGCCACACATCTCGGCACGCATTCCGCTCTCCCGCGCCGGCGAGGCCATCCGCCTGCTCATGGACCGCAAGGCGCAGGGCAAGGTGGTCGTGGTGCCGTGACGGTCCCCTCACCCGTGCTGCGGAGTGTACGAACCGATCATTCTTGCACCCCTCTCCCTCAAGGGGAGAGGGGAATTCAGAGTGTTGCATCAGCAGCAGGCGGGAATGCCCCTGATGTGCTGCCGAGCTGCAACGAGAAAAAGTTGCCAAGCCCGCGCACAATGCCCCCTCTCCCCTTGAGGGAGAGGGCTGGCAGACCCGGTATCTCAAGCGCACCGGTGCGGGTGAGGGGTACAAAGAAAATCTCGAAATCAATTCTGGCAGTTTTCGGTTTGCTGGTCCTCGCCGCCTGGGCGCCGAAGCCGGCGCATCTTCACATCAAGTCCGTCGGAGTCATTGCCGCCCTCGGCGACACTTGCATGTTTGTGCATGTCCGCGATACGCCGTTTCAATGGATCGGCCCGCCGGAAGCCGGCTTCCTCGAAATCTCCGACTGGGGCCTCGACGACGAGGTCGCAAAACTGGTGGAGACCGCGCTCGGACCGCGTTACAACGTACAATCGATCCCGATCGAACATCAGGATTTCGACACCTGGTCCTATGCCTCGCTGACGCGGCGCGTCCGCGAGCTCCCGGTGCCCGTAACGCCCGTCGACGCCTATCTGCTGGTCTTGCGCGACTGGCACCCCGACGCGATCGGCGGGAGCGACCACCACCTCGTCGGCCTCGGGCTTTACCGCAATGACCTCGTGCATGGACGCGGGCGCTACGGCGAGTTTGCCGCGTACCGCCTCGTGCTCATGGAGCCGGATCGGGGAAAGGTCCTTGCATCGGTCCCGGGGATTTTGCTCACGGCAGAGTTTCCCACGCTGCCTGCCAAACCGACGCTGTGGCCGCGGACGCAGAACGACCTCACCGACCGCCAGCGGGAAACGCTTCGCGAGAACTTTCTTTCGCTGATGGTCAATTCGCTTCCTGTTACGCTGGAGTGGCTGGGGCTCGCGACGCCGTAGCATTTGCGCTCAAGCAACATCGTGGCACACGAGACAGAGTCGGGAGGAAATGCATGTCGATCCTGGGCTGGATATTTTTCGGGCTGATCGCCGGCTTCATCGCGAGCTACACCGTCAACCGGCGCGGCGAAGGCTGCCTGATGAACATCGCGCTGGGCCTTGTGGGCGCGCTGGTCGGCGGCTTCATCTTTCGCCAGCTCACGCATTTTGATGCGTTCCGCTTCAACCTGGTGTCGATGCTGATTGCGATCATCGGGGCGATCATCGTGATCCTGATCTATCACGCGCTCACCGGCCGCCGCGGCGTGCGATAGCCGCAGCGCCGCGCTTAAAAGAAGTTGGCACGCGGAGACGCGGAGTAAGATTCACAATGAGGCGGTGAGGCAGTGAGATAGTTGTTCCACGGCAAGCGTCGTGCGCATACCCGATGAGATTAAGGATCGCGCGCTTTGCGCGCGCAACAAATCGATTTTGTGCGATCTGGCCGCACGACGGCTATCTCACTGCCTCACTGTCTCATTGTAAATGGAGCGTCGTCACCGTTGCGACTTCGAAAGTCTTTTTTCTTCTCCGTGGCTCTGTGGCTCTTTCCGTGAAATTTATAACCAAACGCTACTCCGCGGCCGGGATGTAGATCTCCGAGCCCTTCGCGCGGAATTCCGCCGATTTCCGCTCCATGGCGGCGCGGATCTGCTCGGAAGACAGCGTATCGTTCGCCCCGCGCGCGGCGTCGCGAACTTCCTGCGAAATCTTCATCGAGCAGAATTTGGGCCCGCACATCGAGCAGAAATGCGCGACTTTCGCGCCGTCCGCCGGCAGCGTCTCGTCGTGAAACGCCTGCGCCGTCTCCGGATCGAGCGCGAGCGCGAACTGGTCGCGCCAGCGGAACTCGAAGCGCGCCTTGCTCATCGCGTCGTCCCAGATTCGCGCCGCCGGATGACCCTTGGCGAGATCGGCCGCATGCGCGGCGATCCGATAGGCGATAACGCCGGCTTTCACATCGTCGCGGTCGGGAAGACCGAGATGTTCTTTCGGCGTCACGTAGCAGAGCATCGCCGTGCCGAACCAGCCGATCATCGCGGCGCCGATCGCGCTCGTGATGTGATCGTAGCCGGGTGCTATGTCGGTCGTGAGCGGACCGAGGGTGTAGAACGGCGCCTCGTCGCAGGCGGCGAGCTGCCGCTCCATGTTCTCTTTGATCTTGTGCATCGGCACATGGCCGGGCCCTTCGATCATCACCTGGACGTCGTGTGCCTGCGCAATGCGATTCAATTCGCCGAGCGTCTCCAGTTCCGCAAACTGCGCGGCGTCATTCGCGTCCGCGATCGAGCCCGGACGCAAGCCGTCGCCCAGCGAGAACGAGACATCGTAGCGCGCCAGGATTTCGCAGATCTCCTCGAAATTCGTGTACAGGAAATTCTCGCGGTGATGGGCGAGGCACCATTTGGCGAGGATGGAGCCGCCGCGGCTCACGATTCCCGTCACGCGTTCCGCCGTCAGCGGAATGTGGGCAAGCCGTACGCCCGCATGAACGGTGAAATAATCGACGCCCTGTTCGCATTGCTCGATCAGCGTGTCGCGATAGATGTCCCAGGTCAGCTCTTCCGCAATGCCGCCGACCTTCTCGAGCGCCTGGTAGATCGGCACCGTACCGATCGGCACCGGCGCATTGCGCACGATCCATTCGCGAATGGTGTGGATGTGGCGGCCGGTCGAAAGGTCCATCACCGTGTCGGCGCCCCAGCGGATCGCCCAGACGAGCTTTTCGACTTCTTCCGCCACGCCCGAGGTGACGATGGAATTGCCGATATTGGCGTTCACTTTGGTCAAAAAGTTGCGGCCGATGATCATCGGCTCGGATTCGGGATGATTGATGTTCGCGGGGATGATCGCGCGGCCGCGCGCGACTTCATCCCTCACGAATTCCGGCGTGATCCCGTCGGGAATGGCGGCGCCGAAGCTTTCGCCGTCGCGGGCACTTGAACGGCCGAGATTTTCCCGCGCCGCAATGAATTTCATCTCGTCGGTAATGATGCCCTGGCGCGCGTAATGAAGCTGCGTGACGTTGCGGCCCGATTTCGCGCGCATCACCTGGCGCTTTCCGCGATCGAATTGAGGCACCGAAAGCAGTTCGCCGCGCTTCAGACCGTCGTCTTCGGGGCGCCGCGCCCTGCCCTCGCACGCCTCGACATCGCCGCGCGCGACGATCCAGCCATGCCGTCCCGGCGCCAGGCCCTTTTCAATGTCGATCGCACAGGCCTCGTCGGTGTACGGCCCCGAGGTATCGTACAGCCGTACCGGCGCCTCGCCGCCCGAGAGCGCGACTTCGCGGAACGGCACCCCGTCGACGTACAGTTTCCGCGAGCCGGGGAGCTGGCCTCGCGTGACCACGGCGTTGGTGACCGGTCTGGGATTCAAGAGCGGCTTGTTCATGGATTCCTCTCCCTCCGCCGGTCTTAACCGGATCAGGTTCTAAGGGACTCGCGGGTTCCCGCGATCTCAGCCCTCCTTCATGAGCTCCGGAGGGCACCCCCGGGACCGCCAATTCTGGCCCCGCCTTGCCTCAAGTCAAGGAAGAAATGGACAGGCGGGTGCGCGGGTCAGATGACAGTGGGGCATTCACTCTGGTCCAATAAAGCTGTTTCCTCGTCCCATGGCGCAACTCTCCGGACTCCGCTGTCGAGCGTTTTTCCCGACCGGCCCTTGACCACGGACAATGCCCGTAACAAGAATTTCTGGACACCAGGCAGGGGCCAGAACATGCATCGATCATTGGGGCTTGCATGCGCCGCGGCGGTGGCGGCGATCGTATTGCCGATCTCGCACGGTCTCGCCGACTCGTTGACCACGCTTGCCTCCTTCAGCGACGGCACCGACGGAGCAATGCCCCTTGCGCCGCTGGCGGCGGACAGCCACGGGCATCTGTACGGAACGACGTCGCAGGGCGCCAACGGCGCCGGCACGCTCTTCGAGGTGACGCCGGGTAAGAAGCTGAAGACGCTGTACGCTTTCTGCTCGCAGACCGGCTGCAAGGACGAAGCCTCCCCGCACGCGGGCCTGATCCTTGATTCGCAGGGCAACCTCTACGGAACGACCTACGGCGGCGGCGCGAACAGCAGCGGCACTGTTTTCGAAGCGACGCCGAAAGGCGTGGAGACCGTGCTCTACAGCTTCTGTTCGGTGGTGAAGAACGGCCACTGCGGCGACGGAAGCGCGCCGCTCGGCGGCGTGACCATGGACTCGGCCGGCAACCTTTACGGGACCACGGCCAGCGGCGGCGACAACGATTTCGGCGCGGTTTTTGAAGTGGCCTTCAACGGCAAGAAAGGAACCTGGACCGAAAAAACCCTCTACAGCTTTTGTCCGGAGAGCGGTTGTGCCGACGGTCAGGCGCCGGCGGCCGGGGTAATCATGGACAAGGCGGGAAATCTGTACGGCACGACGCAGCTCGGCGGCGCCTTCGGGCAGGGCGCGGTTTTCGAGATCAATGCGCGCCACAAGAAGGAAACGGTGCTCTACAGCTTCTGCGCCCAATCCGGTTGCGCCGATGGCGCAGAGCCTTACGCCGGCGTCATCATGGACAAATCCGGAAACCTCTACGGGACCACGAAATACGGCGGCAATCCCAACTGCGGCAATGGCGGCGGCACGGTTTTCGAACTGGGCAACAAGAGCCAGGAAAGCGTGCTCTACGCCTTTTGTTCCGTCGAAGCCGACGCCGACGGCAGCTATCCCGAAGCCGGTCTGGTCGCCGACAAGAAAGGCAACCTGTACGGCACCACGACGACCGGCGGCAGTTCCAGCCAGGGCGTGGTGTTCGAGCTTGCTGGCACGACGGAAACCGTATTGTACAGCTTTTGCTCGACCACCGGCTGTCCCGAGTTTCCCACCGCCGGCGTGATCATGAACAAGGCAGGCGATCTCTTCGGCACGACGAGTTCCGGCGGCACCGACGGCTACGGCACGGTGTTCGAACTCACCCCGTGAAATCTCGACCCTCTGTGCGACAGGCAGGACGGCGGGAAAGATCGGCGCAAACCGGCTAAGCCTCTTCTCTTCTTTCTTCGGAAAAAGCGCGAAGCTCCTCGACCACCGCTTTCACTGCGGCGGCGACGATCTTTTCGCCCGCTTCCGGATTGGCCTGGCTCGGATCGGAACCGATGCGTCCGTCCGGAAACCGTCGGCGGTAGTCCGCCGCGTCGTTGATCGGACCAAACGGCGCGATCTTCGGCTCGAGCTTCGCCTGCTTCTGCGCCTCGGGATAGGCGTAATACGTCACCGAAACTTCCGACGGCGTCGCATGATGGCCTTCGCCGACCGGGAACAATTGCCGGCAGATGTCGGCGACGCGCGGCAATTCCCACCAGTTTCGCATTTTGCACAACAGCCGGCTGCCTTGCGCCTCTGCAAGGCTTGCGGCGTGATAGATCTCCGAAAATGCCGCCGTCATCGTGGCGATGTTGCCGCCGTGTCCGTTCAGCCAGTACAGCCGCTCAAAGCCATGATGCGAAAGCGAACGCGCCCAGTCGACCATCGCCGCGATCATGGTCGAAGGCCGCAGCGTCATCGTTCCCGGAAACGCCATGTGGTGCTGCGCCTGACCGACATTGAACGTCGGGGCGACCATGATCTGCGCTTCTGCGCCGGCGCGACGCCCGATCACTTCGGCGCAGATTGCGTCGGTGCCGATAAGGCCGGTCGGCCCGTGCTGCTCCGTCGAGCCGATCGGGATGAGAATCGTCTTTGATTTTTCAAGATAGGCCTCGACTTCCGGCCACGAACAGAGATGAAGTTGCATGAAGACGGTTCCTCTTTCGTCGGAGACTCGACGGGCATTCACACGAACGCCATCGACGCCTTTTAAACCCGGCAGCACTCGCGTATGTCTAGAACAATAAAGACCGGGGGTCAGGCATGAACAGGCTGACGATTTCGTTGCTGACGCTCGTGGCATCCGCGCTGGCGTTGCCGGCCGCTGCCCAGGAGTCCGTGCTCTACAGTTTCAATCCCCAACCGGACGGCAATCCGCAAGGCCGGCTGCTTCTCGACAAGAGTTCCCTGTTCGGGATCACGGAGGGGCTGGGAGGCTCCGACGGAACTGTCTTTGAACTCAAGCAATCCGGCGGCTCGTGGACCGAATCGACCCCCGTGACCTTCGACGGCACCAACGGTGCCTATCCGGCGGCGGGCCTGATCGCCGACTCCAGCGGCAATCTTTACGGCACCACCAGTTCGGCCGGGACCTATAACGGCGGCACGCTTTTCGAGCTGACCAAATCCAAAGGCGGCTGGACCCAGCAGACCCTCTGGTATTTCGGCAATACCGCGATCCACGACGGCGTCTCTCCGCTTTGCGATCTCATCATGGATTCGACGGGCGCGATCTACGGGACCACCGAGCAGGGCGGCACCAGCAACATGGGGACCGTCTTCAAGCTTACGAATTCCGGCGGCGCGTGGACCGAAAGCATATTGTACAATTTTGCCGGCGGCGCCGACGGTGAGCTCCCGGTTGCGGGGCTGGCGATGGACAGCTCCGGCGCGCTTTACGGAACGACGTATTACGGCGGAGGCTCAAGCGCCTGCAATTCGGGCTGCGGAACGGTGTTCCAGCTCGGGCAAACGGGCGGTGTGTGGGCCGAAACGGTGCTGCATGCATTCGGGAAGGGCACTGACGGCCAGTTCCCCAACGGCGGGCCTCTCGTGCTCGACTCGAGCGGTGCGCTCTATGGCACCACCGGGTCGGGAGGGACGGACGATCTGGGCACGGTTTACGCATTGATGCCGTCCGGCCGCAAATGGAAGGAGAAAATACTTCACGCGTTCACCGGCAGTACGGACGGCTACGGGCCGAACGGTATCATCATGACCAAGTCCGGAACGATGTACGGCACGACGCTGTTGGGCGGCGCACACGACGGCGGCACGATCTACGCACTTGTCAGGTCGAGCGGCAGCTGGACGAAAAGCGATGTGTACGATTTTGCCGGCTCCAGCGGCGATGGATTCTTCCCGGAGGCCGGCGTAATTCTCGACAAGAAAACGCAATCGCTGTTCGGCGTGACCACGCAGGGCGGAACCGACGGCTTCGGCGCCGTCTACCAGGTCGTTTTGCCGAGATGAGAGAAGCGACCCGTTCGCATCGCGGAATTCGCCGCATGTGGGACGAAGATCACGATGTGAAGACAGCCTTCGAAGCCGCTTCGGCGATGTGCCGCCGACATGGGTGAAAAATACCGCGGCACGGCAGGCCTGCCCAGGCGGTCGCGCTGTACGACTTTCGACAGCGCCTGCGCGAGGAGGCGCCCGGCACGGTGCTGACATTCTCCGTTAGGCAGGGGCACCGCCGCGCGGGATGTACCCATTACCCTCCGCGATTTCCTTTCGGTGATGCTGGAAGCCCGGACGTCGGCGCGCGCCAGGTTTGGGATTCAATGACGCAGGTGAGGCAGCTCCCTGATGCGCCCCATGGAGTCGTCATTTCGACGGCGTAGATGTGCCGATAAGATCAAACGCCAGGTCGACCGGATTGCCACCAAAGCAGCCGCGAATCAGGTCCCAACCGAGGCAGGCGGTTTTCCAACCATTCGCTGGATTCTCCCATACTCCCTCATAGTCAGTAACGCTCGTGTTTTCCGTCCACTTCCATTGGCCGCAAATTTTGGACCGACAGTTGGCGACAACCGAAAGCCAGTAGTGTCCGGAATTGAGCTTGAGCGCCGGATTACCACGCTTTTTTGTGGGTAGAACGCACTGGAACGATCCGTCGTTGTCAGTACAGGAGACAGTGTAGGATTTCAGAATTCTCTTTGGATGCCATTTCGGGCCAGCATAGATGGATATCTGCACGGATGACGCCGGCCCCTGGTGCCGCCCGACATAGGCGCCCGTCACGTCCACTTCGCTGATCCGCCATGTTTCGCCGTTTGGCACGATGAAATCGTCCGCCGCGACATCGTCGTAAGCAGACTTTGACGATTGGTAGGTTTGCGAATTGACGCCATTGCCGAAGTTTGCGTTCTGGTTCCAGAGCACGACGTACGAACCGCCCGCGGCATGAGCAGGGTTGACGAACCCGCCGCTCATTGCCAGGGCCAAAATCGCTGCAGCCGTCGCAAACTGGGTTTTCATGTGCGCCCCCTCCATCCACGGGAAATTGAGACATGGTACCACGCGGGCTGTGAAGAACAAAATTCCCGGGTTCCCAGATTATCACGTCTACACGCGCTCGCTCGGCGAATCGGACTCCGTGCCTCACGGAATTCGCAGGAAGCCGCCCAACGAATAGGTCGTACCGGCAATCGCGCCGCTGTCATTGATGCCTGTGGGATACGTCGCCCCAGTACGCGTGCCCGGGACATGAAAGGTGCGGATACTCCCATTCGCGCGGCGAAAAAATCCGAGATCGAATTTCCGATTGACAAGATTGTAGCACACGCCGGCAATCTCGCCCTTGCGATTGACGCCGGCTGGAGAAAGATCGCAACCGGTCTCGCTGAAAGTTGTAATGCTTCCGTCGGGCATCCGAACGAAGCCATTTTTAGTGCCATTGCTGAAATACGATCCTGTAACGACACCCTTGGAATTGATGCCCGTAGGGGCCGTTCCGGTTCCTCCCGAAACATCGAAAGTCGCGATGGTCCCGTCGGGAGCTCGAACGAAGCCGTGGCCATGGCCGCCGCTATCGGTGTAAGAACCCACGATCTCGCCATTCCGGTTGATATCGACGGCGTCAGTGCTGAGTGCGTTGGGGACATCGAACTTCTTGATCCTGTCGGCCGCGGCGCGCAGAAAACCGTGCTGGTGGCCAGCGCTGTCCATGAAATACCCTGCGATCTTGCCCCCGTTGTTGATGCTCAACGGAAATGTGTTGCTCGCCCCCGGAACGTCGAACGTCGTTATTGTCCCGTCGGCGGTTCGCACGAAACCATGTTCGACGTCTGAACTGTCATCATAATTTCCCGCGACGGCCCCCCCATCATTGATGCTCATCGCGTCCGTAGAAATTGCGTTTGCAACTGCAAACGGAGTGATGGTCCCGTCCGCGGTCCGTACGAAGCTTTCGCCGCCCGTCCCGTTATTGTACTTGCCGGTTACCGTGTTGCCGGAATTGATGCTCCAGACCGACGCAACATCAAACGTCGTGAAGGTTGCTTTGGCTTCCGCAGCTCCTGCGAGCGCCAAAATCGCCGCAGCCGTCGCAAATTGAGTTTTCATGGGCCCACCCCATCCAGAAAAAGCGAGGCATAATACCCCGCGGGCCTACGAACGCTATCGGTCAATCCCTTGCGTTGGCCAGACCTGATGGAAGCCATGGCTCGCCTTTCGCCGCTGGCTATGCAAACAGCGGGCTCGCTGCCAGCATGACCGCGCCGACGCCCGTCTTGAACACGCCGTCAACGAACCACATCGCCGGTGCAGGATAGGCCGGCAAAACGAACGCCGCGGTGGCGTTACCGAGGCAAAGCAGCGCCAGAACCGCGATGGGCGCTCCGAACGCGGGAATCATGATCAGGAAATGCGCGCCGACGATGGCGAGCGTACAGATCCACAGTGCGCGTTCGCCCATGGGACGGACACGGGGAATGACGAACCGGAAGGCGAGCGTCTCGGCGAAGATCGCCGCCCCGAAGCATGCGACCTGAAGCCGCGACGGCGGCGGCAGCCCCCGATACAAGCTCCAACCGAGAGCCACGGACACGATGCCCAGAAGCATGCCGGCCCATACCAGCGCCATTCGCAGGCGCGGCAGAAAGGCGCCGAGCGCAACGCAAATCCCGACCGGGAGGAAAAACAGCCCGCCGCCGGGGATGAGCGGGAACTCCCGAACGTATTGCATGGGAATGATCATGTTCTTGTCCGGTACTTTGCCACTGCGCCGCCGAGCCGCCGCATGAAAAACCTGCCGAACAGGGAAAACAGTACCGTGGCGCCGATCGCCACTTCGAAGCCGCGCGCCGCGGTATGGACCTGAAGCGCCGGCACGCGCACGACCGCTTCGGCAAAACCCGCGGCCAACAGCCCGAAATAGGACCAGCCCATCCAGCGGTAATGGCGGTTGAGCCAGTTGCCGTTGCGCAGAATGGGAGCCGAAACCCCGATGAGCACGCAGACGAGGCTGAAGATCGCGCCCGCATGAAACGGGCCGAAATGGCCGGTCATGTCGTAGATCGAGAGCGCGGAGAGATTGAGCAGCAGCATCGCGAACACGTACAGAAGTCCCGCGAGCCGGTGGATCGGCGTCCCCTTGCGCACCGCGATGATGAACGCACCGAGCGCGAGCGCCACGGAGGCGGACGCAATGTGAACCCAGCCCGTCAGGCTGTACGTCACCGCGTCCTCTCCCCGGCGCCGTTCGCGTCCACGATCTCGCGCAGATAATCGACGTAAGCCTCGAAGGCGCGGCGGCCGGCGCGCGCGAGGCGGACGCGGGTGCGCGGCTTCCTGCCGTCGAAATCCTTCTCGACGTCGATGTAGCCCGCCTGTTCGAGCGTGGCGAGATGCGCCCCGAGATTGCCTTCGGTCGCGCCGACCAGCGATTTCAGGCGCACGAATTCGATCTGCTCGCGTTCGGGAAGCGCCTTGAGCGCGGCCATGATCTTCAGACGTACAGGCTGGTGGATGGTGGCGTCGGGCTGTTCCATCACACGCTCCGGAGCCAGAAGCCGCCGAGGATCAGCCCGCCGCCGCCCACCACCGCCATCCACGGTACGAAATATTGCCGCAGCAGGAAGTAGCCGCCGAGGGTGAGCGCCGCGAGCACAATCCCCGCAACCAGCATGCGCGCGCCGCGCGTCCAGATACCCACCAGGCTGTAGAGGAGGGCGACGAGAATGGGAAAAAATGCGCCGGCCTGTACACCGTTGCGCGGCGGCATGACCGCGAAGATGGCGACGATGAACACGAAGGCGGCGAGCGCGGTCTCGGCGTAACGCCAGTCGTAACCTTTCGCCTGCGCCGGCCGCGATTTCCAGCCGAACCAGATACTCGCAATGCTGCCGGCAACAATCAGCACCGGCCACGTCGCACCCAGTTGCGGACGCAGCCAGGTGAGGCCGTAGCCCAGCATCCAGACGACGCCCCAGATGAAGAGATGCGGTGCCCCGTGCCGGTAGCCGTAACTCTTAGCGCTGGCGCGGCTGGTTCTCGAAATATCGCGAAGCGCTTCCTGCGCCTCGACATGGGTAATCGGCATGGGAGAGCTCCCTATTCGTCAGGTTGCGCAGATTACTCTATGCGCCAGAGTACTCTGTGTCAAGAGGGCAGAAACGGGATATTCTGGCCCAAGAGCCCAGGGAGACAGGGATGCCGAACGCCTCCGGACCGCTTGCGGGAATCAAGGTCGTCGACTTGACCGAATTCATCTTCGGGCCTTACGCGACGCAGATGCTGGGCGACCTCGGCGCCGATGTGATCAAAATCGAAAGCCCGGACGGCGACCGCCAACGCCACGGCCGCTTCGCGAAAACCGGGAACATGAGCGCGATTTTCATGGCGCTGAACCGCAACAAGCGCTCGGTCACGCTCGATCTGAAAAGCGAAGACGGCCGCGCCGCACTGCGCGCCCTGCTCCCCGATGCCCAGGTGTTCATTCACAACATCCGCGCCGACGCGATCGCGCGGCTGGGATTTGGCTATGAGGACGTGGCGAAGCTCGCGCCCTCGATCGTGTACGTCCATTGCGTCGGCTACGGCGCCGGCGGACCCTATGCGGGGCGCCAGGCGTTCGACGACCTTGTACAGGCGGCCTCGGGGGCGACCGATCTGTTGCCGCGCGTCGACGGAAATCCCGAGCTGCGTCCCATGCCCTCCTTCGAGGCCGACAAGGTCTCGAGCCTGCATGCGGTGGCGGGCGTCCTCGCTGCGCTCGTTCATCGTGGGAAGACAGGCGAAGGCCAGTTCGTCGAAGTGCCGATGTTCGAATGCTTCACGAGCTTCCTGCTCGTCGAGCACCTGAACGGGGCCGAATTCGAGCCGCCGGTTTCGCATCTGGGTCACAGCGTCGCGCTGGCGAAGGATCGCCGGCCGCTGAAAACCAAAGACGGCCACATCGCCATCCAGCCCGTAAGCCGCACCATCGCCGCGAAGTTTCTCGAACTGGGCGGTCTTCCCGATGCCTATGACAGCCCGCGTTACAGGGAAGCGAAGACCGGCAAGGACAAGGTACAAGTCTATTACGAGATGCTGCACGAGGCGGCGCTCGCGCACACGACTGACGAATGGATGAACCTCGGCGAGGAACACCGCATTCCGGTGATGCGGGCGAACACGCTCGACGACGTGCTCGCCGATCCGCATCTTGCCGCGGTCGATTTCTTTCAGCTCAGGGAGCACGCCAGCGAAGGCACGTGGCGTGCAACCAAACCGCCGCTTCGTTTCGCGAAAACACCCGCCTCCATCCGCCGCGATCCTCCGCTGCCGGGCCAGGACACGGACGAGGTGCTCGGCGAGCGTGAGAAATAGAGTTGTCCCATGATTCTTCTCCCTCAGCATTGCGCGCTTCCTCCCCCGTCGAGCGCAGCGAGATGGGGGAGGGGAACCGCGAGGCCGAACTTCCGGCCGAAGCGGTGGAAGGGGAAAGCCACACGCACCGTGTCCTCGGCTTGCCCCTTCCACCGCTTCGCTACGCTTGCGGTCCCCCTTGCATGTTGATGACGCCGACTCAGTGCAAGCTGTGAGGCGCATCGGGGTCGGTGGCCACCGACCCCGATGCGGATGGGCGGGACCGCGGAAATCCCCCTTGGTCTTCGGGACCGCGGGGGAGCTTGGTCCGTCCGTCCTTCGGCTCCCCCATGCTTCGCACGGGGGAGGAAACGTGTGGGCGTGGCGGAGTGCGCATTGAATGCTGCGCCACCGCTGACGCAGTATTGCCGGAGCAGGAGAGCAAAATGTCCGATCAAATCTTTCCCGTTCCGGCCGAATGGAAGAAACGCGCGCATGTGACGAAAGCGCAATACGACGAGATGTACGCGCGTTCGTTGCGCGATCCCGAAGATTTCTGGCGCGACGAGGCCAGGCGGATCGACTGGATCAGGCCGTTCACGAAAGTAAAGGATGTCTCATATGACGCGAACGACCTCCACATCCGCTGGTTCGAAGACGGTACGTTGAACGTCTCGGCCAACTGCGTCGACCGTCACCTGCCCGCCCGCGCGAACCGGACCGCCATTCTCTGGGAAGGCGACGACCCGAAGGATACGCGTGCGATCACCTACAGGGAATTGCACGAGGAAGTCTGCCGCTTCGCCAATGTGCTGAAGGCGCATGGAGTCTCGAAAGGCGACCGCGTGACGATCTATCTGCCGATGATCCCCGAAGCCGCGTTCGCAATGCTTGCCTGCGCGCGCATCGGCGCGGTGCATTCCGTGGTGTTCGCGGGTTTCTCGCCGGACAGCCTCGCCGGCCGCATCCAGGATTGCGGCAGCACCGTCGTGATCACCGCCGACGAAGGCCTGCGCGGCGGCCGGACGTTTCCGCTCAAGGACAACACCGATCGCGCGCTGGCCTCCTGTCCCGATGTCGGGACCGTGCTGGTCGTCCGGCGCACCGGCGGAAAGGTGGCGATGCAGAAGACCCGCGACTTCCATTACGACGAAGAAGCGCGCAAAGCATCGGCCGACTGCGCCCCGGCGGAAATTGGCGCGGAAGATCCGCTGTTCATTCTGTACACAAGCGGCTCGACCGGGAAACCGAAAGGCGCGCTGCACACGAGCGGCGGATATCTTCTGTACGTCGCTGCGACGCACGATGCCGTCTTCGATTACCGCGACGGCGACATCTATTGGTGCACCGCCGACGTGGGCTGGGTGACCGGCCACAGCTACATCGTCTATGGCCCGCTCGCGAACGGCGCGACGACCGTGATGTTCGAAGGTCTGCCGACCCACCCCTCGCCTTCGCGCTTCTGGGAGGTGATCGACCGGCACCAGGTGAACACCTTCTACACCGCACCGACCGCGATCCGCGCCCTGATGCGCGAAGGCGAGGCGCCGGTGAAGCGTACAGGCCGCGCCTCGCTCCGCCTGCTCGGAACGGTGGGCGAGCCGATCAACCCGGAAGCCTGGCTCTGGTATCATCGCGTCGTCGGCGACGGCCGCTGCCCGATCGTCGACACCTGGTGGCAGACGGAAACGGGCGGCATCCTCATTTCTCCACTGCCGGGCGCGACCGACCTGAAGCCCGGCTCGGCGACAAAACCGCTCCCGGGCATCAAGCCGGAAATCGTCGATGCCGGCGGCCATGTGCTCGATGGCGAAGCGACGGGCAATCTCGTGATTGCCGATTCCTGGCCGGGGCAGATGCGCACCGTGTACGGCGACCACCAGCGCTTCATCGACACCTATTTCAAGGCGTACAAAGGCAAATACTTCACCGGCGACGGCTGCCGCCGCGACGCCGATGGCTATTACTGGATCACCGGCCGCGTCGACGACGTGATCAATGTCTCGGGCCATCGTCTCGGCACGGCGGAAATCGAATCCGCCCTCGTTGCGCATCCCAAAGTGGCGGAAGCGGCCGTCGTCGGCATGCCGCACGACATCAAGGGCCAGGGCATCTACGCCTATGTCACGCTGGTCGTGGGCGAGGCGTCATCGGAGGCGCTGGCGACCGAGCTGAAAGGGTATGTCGCGCAGCATCTGTCGGCGATCGCCAGGCCGGACGTCATCCAGTTCGCGCCGGCGCTGCCGAAGACCCGCTCGGGCAAGATCATGCGTCGCATCCTGCGCAAGATCGCCGAACGCGACCTCGCCCATCTCGGCGACACGACGACACTTGCCGATCCCGCCGTGGTCGACGATCTGGTCAAGAACGCTTCCAGCAGCTGGACGATGCACCGGTAGACGAACGCCTCCCCCGCGAAGCGACAGCGGAGCGGGGGAGGCAACATTGGGAAAAGGAGTACGCCCCCTTGAAACGAATTTTCTGGATTGCCTGTTCGCTCGCCGCCACGATTGCGCAGGCGCGCGCCATGGATACGACCGGCGTCGTGTCGACTCCGATCGTACAGACGCGCACCACCAACATCGGACAGCCGATAGACGTTCCGGCGCACCCGACCGTGATCGTCTCGCAGACGACGATTGCACCCGGCGCGCGCATACGGTCGCACAAGCACCCCTGGCCGCACTATGTCTATGTGGTCGAGGGAACGCTCACCGTTGTCGATGAGACCACAGGAAAAACGTTCGCGATCAAGAGCGGCGGGTTCTTTGCCGAAATGACCGACCGCTGGCACCATGGCGAGAACCGCGGCGGCACGCCGGTGCGCCTCGTGGCCATCGACCAGGTGCCGGAGGGCGTTACCCGCAACATGGTGATGAAGCCAGGTTCGTAGTTCGCGGCGCGCCGCTTCTAGCCGGCAAAATAGGCGTCCATCGCCTTGGCCATGCGGACATCTCTCTCGGTAAGTCCGCCCGCATCATGCGTGGTCAGGCGCACATCCACGGTCTTGTAGACGTTCATCCATTCCGGATGATGGTCCATCCGTTCGGCGAGCAGCGCCACCCGCGTCATGAAGCCGAAGGCGGCGTTGAAATCCCTGAACTCGAACTTGCGCGCAATCACGTCGCGACCGGGCACCTCGCGCCAGTCGGGCAATTCCTTCAGCGCCGCTTCGCGCGCGGCCGGATCGAGTTTTGGCATCGCTTGTCCTCCCGGTAATCCTCATGGATGATAATGCATGCACTGGTCGGAAGCACATGCGCCCTCGCTCGACCATATCGAACGGCTGGCGCGCGTCTCGTTCGAAGAGCTGCCGCCCGCGTTTCGCGAACTCGTCGACGACATTGCCTTCGTGGTCGAGGACCTTCCCGACGAAAAGACGATGAAGGATTTGGGGCTGGAGAGCGAGTTCGATCTGCTCGGGCTCTTTCACGGCTCCACCCTGGCGGCGCGGCGCGCGAACCGTGGCCGCGTCGAGCCCACCACAATCGTGCTCTATCGCCGGCCGATTCTCGACTACTGGGCGGAGCACAAGGAGTCGCTGCGCGCGATCGTGCGCCACGTGCTCATCCACGAGATCGGCCACCATTTCGGCCTCTCCGACGAAGCGATGGAAGCGATCGAGGCGGGGGAGGAATAGGACGCCCAGGTTCCCGCCACAGTCGGCGACGAATGTTTACAAACCCGACAAAGACACGCGACAACGAGCCATCACTGTACTCCGAACGCGAACAAACCCCTCTCCCCTTGCGGGAGAGGGTGGCGCAGACCCGGACTTGTTCCGGGGCTGAGCCGGGTGAGGGGTACAATGAAGCACGATCTTGCACGAGAATTGAGGCACCGACAGACGGACCTCGAACGCAAGCTGTGGTACATCCTGCGTGATCGCCGTTTTCACACGCAAAAATTTCGCCGTCAGCAGCCGAGAGGCCCCTATGTCGTCGATTTCGTGTGCTTCGAACGTCGGCTCGTCATCGAACTGGACGGTAGCCAGCACGCGCAACCCCAGAATAAGGCAATCGATGCGAACCGCACCGCGTTTCTCGAAAGTCGAGGCTTCCGCGTCGTGCGATTTTGGAATCCGGACTTCAGGAAGAACAAAGAGGGCGTGCTGGAGACAATACGCATAGCGCTCGAAGAAACCCCTCACCCGGCGCGGCTCGCGCCGCGCCACCCTCTCCCGCACGGGGAGAGGGAGACGCACGTCGATACAGGACAACCCGACGACGACGGGCACCTTCTCCCCTTGCGGGAGAAGGTCGCGAGGCCTGCATGACATGCGGGGCGAGCGGGATGAGGGGGTCGCTCACTCCAGCCTGTACGAACGTTCCGCGCGGTAGAGACTGCCGTTCGGACTGGTGACGCTCGAATAGAGAATGAACGCATTCACGTCGAACGGCCCGCTCGCATAGAGCGCATGCGTGGAGAGAAACGTGATGATGCGGTCGCGGGGGCTGCCGCGCAGGCGTGCGAGTGTGACGTGCGGCGAGAACTTGCGCTCTTCCGGCGGGAGGCCCACGCGCTGTACGGCGCTCTCCACCTTGCGCTGCAGATGTTCGACGGGAGCGCCGTCGCGCACGCCCGCCCACAGCGCGCGCGGATTCTTCCCGCCGAATTCGCCGACGCCTCTCAGCTCGAGCGTGAATCGCGGCGACCGGATCGAGGCCAGCGCGTCGTCGATCCCTCCCGCGTCGCGCCCGTCGACCTCGCCGATGAAGCGGAGCGTCAGATGCAACTGCTCGCGCGTGCTCCAGCGCGCGCCCGGGATGCCGCCCTGCAGCAGGACCAGACCGTCCGTCACCGCATCCGGCAACGCGAGCGCCACGAACAGCCGCATCATGCGCGCGCCCCGATCAGCCGGCCGAGCGGCAACCGGTGGCGAAACAGAACCACCACCGCGCCATAGGCGAGACTCGACAGGACGAGCGCCAGAAACAGCGGCACTATCTGTCCACCCGGATGGGGAAGAGCGCGAGAGAGCGCGACGGCGCCGTACGCCGCGGCACCGGCGACCGCACCGGCAACAACAGCGGGCAACAACGAGCCCCAGAAATGTGAGTCGAGCCGGAGAAGCCCGCGCCGCGAGCCGAGGAACGCGATCAGCCCCGCATTCACCCACTGGCCGATCGCTGTACCGAGCGCGATGCCGGCAATTCCAAGTCCCAGACCCCAGACGAAAAGAACTTTGAACGCGATATTGACAAGGATCGCCGCAACCGTCACCCGCGCCGGCGTCATGGTGTCGTGGCGCGCATAGAATGTGGAGGCGAAGATCCGGATCAGCGCTCCTCCGGGCAATCCCACGCCGTAAGCAGCCAATGCGATGGCGGATAGCGCCGCTGCGTTGCGGTCGAAGTGACCATGCGCAAAAATCCCGCGCATGATGGTGTCGGGGATGGTGAGAAACACGGCGGCAAACGGCAGCGTCAGCAACAGCACGAGCGACGCGGAGCGGTTCTGCGCGGCGTCCGAACCCGCGCGGTCGCCGAGCGCAAGCCTGGATGACATTTCGGGCAGGAGCACCGTACCGAGCGCGATGCCGAGCACACCGAGCGGCAGCTGGTTGATCCGGTCGGCGTAATAGAGCGCGGTCCGCGTGCCGGTCGGAAGCAGGCTCGCGATGATCGTGTCGACGAACGGCGCGACGACGACGCTTGCCGCACCGAGCGTCACCGCGCCCAGCGCTACGAAGTATTCCTTGATGTCGGCCGTCCAGCGCGGCCAGGAGACGTGCAGCGAAAGGCCGTCCCGCTTCGCCGCCCAAAGCATGAAGAAAAGCTGCGCCACGCCGCCGGCAAGCACACCCCAGGCGGCGGCGAAAGCCGCATTGGGGAACCAGCGCGACGCGAGCAAAGTGGCTATCATCGAAAGATTGAGCAGGTTCGACCACGCGGCCGCCGCCCAGAATTTCTCGATCGCGTTCAGCATCGCCGAAAGCTGCACGGCGACGAGCGTCAGGATCAGATAGGGAAAGGTGACGCGGGCGAGACTCACGGTCAGCGCAAGCTGACCCGGATTGTCGGCGAAGCCCGGCGCCAGCGCGTGAATGATCGCGGGCATGAACAGGAGCCCGAGCACGAGGATGGCGAGTTGTACGGCCATTTGCCAGGAGAAGACGTGATCGCCGAACTGTTCGGCGGCGCGGAACTCGCCTCGCGCGCGCAGCGCCGCGTAGCGCGGCAGGAAGGCCGGGTTGATGGTGCCCTCCCCGAAAATCTGCCGGAAGTAGTTGGGAAAGAGAAAGGCGACGATGAACGCGTCCGACAAAACGCCCTTGCCGAGAATCCACGCCATCAGCACATCGCGCATGAAGCCGGTGATACGGGAGAGCAGCGTAAATCCGCCGACGGAGAGAAGGCGTTTGAACATCAGCGCCGCGCTCGCCCGATCAGTTTGCGGATGTAGGGAAAAACCTGCGCCGCGATGACCTGTACGCCCGCAGGGTTCGGGTGCATGCCGTCGGCCTGGTTGAGTTTCGGATTGAGCGCCACGCCCTGAAGCGCAAACGGATAAAGCGCGACGTGATAGCGCGCGGCGAGCCGCGGATACATGCCGTCGAACCGCGCCACATATTCCGGCCCGAGATTGCGCGGCGCTTTCATCCCGAGCAGCAGCACGGGGACATGCGCCGCCTGGAGCTTTGCGAGAACGGCAGCGATGTTCTTCTCCGTGATCGCCGGATCGATACCGCGCAGCGCGTCGTTGGAGCCCAGCTCCACCACGGCCGCGTCCGGATGGTCGGCAAGCGACCAGTCGATGCGCGAGAGCCCGTCGGCGGAGGTGTCGCCCGAAACGCCGGCGTTGATCACCTTTGCTTGAACGCCCGCCGCCCGGAGCTTCGCCTCGAGCACGGCGGGCAATTCCGTACCCGGCGGAAGCCCGAGCCCCTGCGTCAGACTGGTGCCGAACATGAGGATTTTGATGGGCGCCGCTGCCGATGCGGTCGCTGCCGCGGCCGCCAGGACGAAGAGAAGCGCCGCGACTTTCTTGAATCGCCCCGTGTTCATGCCATATCGCCTAGCACGGGTGTTCTTGAGCTGTCACAAAAAAACCTGTCATGGCCCGCGAATGCGGGCCACCCAGGTGGAGGCGACGGAAAGCGAAGAGTTTGCCTTGAACTCCGAGGAGTCTGCCGGATGTCACCTGGGTCACCCGCATTCGCGGGTGATGACAACATCGGTATCGGAATATGAGCAGCCGATCGTACAGGTCGTCCCACCCGACATTGGTCTCCTGGATGAGATTGATCTTCCATTCGCGTTTCCATTTCTTCAGGCAGCATGATTAGCGCTCCCGCAATCGCGCTCGAGAACGTGCGGCTTGTGCTCACGAGCAGCGCGGGCGCGGTCAACGTGCTCAAGGCAATAACGCTCGCGATTCCGCAAGGCGATTCCGTCGCCCTGCTCGGGCCCTCCGGCTCGGGGAAATCCTCGCTCCTGATGATCGCCGCCGGTCTCGAAAAGCCGACCGCGGGACGGGTGACGCTCGCCGCTACCGACATCACGGATCTCGACGAAGATGCACTGGCGCGTCTGAGGCGCGGCAATGTCGGCATCGTGTTTCAGTCTTTCCACCTCATCGCCACCATGACGGCGCTCGAGAACGTGGCGCTGCCGCTGGAATTCGCGCGATCCGACGATGCCTTCGCGCCTGCGCGCGACATGCTGAAACGCGTCGGACTCGGGGCGCGTTTCGATCACTATCCGAGCCAGCTGTCCGGCGGCGAGCAGCAGCGCGTCGCGCTCGCGCGCGCGCTCGTGGCGCGCCCTGGCGTCCTTTTCGCCGACGAGCCGACGGGCAATCTCGATACCGAAACCGGCGCCGAGGTCGCCGACCTGCTGTTCGCGCTCACGGCCGAGAGCGGCACGACGCTGTTCCTCGTAACGCACGAAGAATCCCTCGCGCGCCGCTGCCGACGCATCGTACGCCTGAAAGACGGCCTAATCGTCAGCGACTCCCGTACATGAACAGAAAGATTCGCGCGCAGAGTTACCCCTCACCCGCGCCGTCCCGGAATACATCCGGGCCGGCGCACCCTCTCCCGCAGGGGGAGAGGGATGTAGTTCCGTCGCTTTCGTACAGAATGCGCCGGTTGGCCCCTTCTCCCCTTGCGGGAGAAGGTGGCGAGCCCCGCATCGCCCGCGGGGCGAGCCGGATGAGGGGTTTCTCTGCGGCCCCGCGTGTCCGCGTGCCCATCCTTTCATGAGTGCGCGAAGATGATCGCGCTGGCGATGCGGCTTGCGCGGCGGGAATTGCGCAGCGGCTTTTCCGGCTTTCGCATCTTCTTCGCCTCGCTGGTGCTCGGCGTCGCCGCGATCGCGGCCGTCGGTTCGCTCGCCGATGCGCTGCTCGCCGGCATTGCCGCGGACGGTCGCGTTCTTCTCGGCGGCGATGTCGCGATCGAACTCGTGCAGCGGCCGATGACGCCGCAGGAATTGCGGTTCGCGCAATCGCGAGGAACCGTCTCGCAGATCGCCTCCATGCGGGCGATGGCGTATGCGCTTTCGAACGGAGCGATCGGCGCGCGCCACCTGATCGAATTGAAAGCTGTCGACGGCACATATCCTCTGTACGGCAACGTGGGCCTCGCATGTGGGACAGGATTTCGTGTCCCGCGGGACGCGATATCCTGTCCTTCATTGCAACAGGCGCTTGCCTGCCACGCGAATCTCTGCGGCGCCATTGCCGAGCAGGCGCTGTTCGATCGTCTGCACATGAAGTCCGGCGCAACGCTGCGTATCGGCACGCAGGATTTTCGCGTGCGCGCCGTCCTCACCGACGAACCCGACCGCCTCTCCGGCGGTTTCAGCCTTGGCCCGCATGTGATCGTCTCGAAGGACGCACTTGCGCGCACGGGACTTGTCACGCTGGGCAGCCTGATCGAATACACGACGCGCGTCCGTCTCCCTGCGAATGCGTCCATCGCCCAATTCCGGGACGACGCAAAGGCGCGCTTTCCCGACGCCGGCTGGCAGATCCGCGACCGCGACCACGCCGCGCCCGGAACGGACCGTTTCATCCGTCAGCTGAGCGTGTTCCTGACGCTTGTCGGCCTGACGGCGCTTGCGGTTGGCGGCGTCGGCGCCGGACAGGCGGTGCGCGCCTTTCTCGACCGCAAACGCGAGGAAATCGCCGCGCTGAAGGCGCTCGGCGCCGACGGCGCGCTGATCTTCCTCGTCTTTTTTCTGCAGGTGATGGCGATCGCCGCGCTCGCATCCGTCGCCGGCGTTGCGATCGGCGCCGCCGTACCATTTCTGGTCGGGCGCTTCTATGCGTGGGCGATCCCCCTGCCGGCGCAATTCGGCCTGTACAGCGCTCCCCTCGCCCTCGCCTTTCTGTTCGGCGTCCTTTCCGCTGCGGCGTTCGCCATTCCGCCGCTCGCGCGCGCCCGCGAGATTGCGCCGGCCGGCCTGTTCCGCGATCTCGTCGCGCCCGCGACGAAACGCGGCCGCCTGCCCTATCTCGCCGCCGCAGGCGCGGCCGGCGCTCTCATTGTGGCGCTCGCGCTCGCGGTTTCACCGTCGCTCTCCTTCTCCCTGTGGTTCATCGCCTGCGCCGGCGGCGGATTGCTGGTACTGGCGCTCGCCGCTGCGCTGCTGCGCCGGCTGCTGCGGCAATTGCCGCGTGCCAAAGCGCCGGCGACGCGGCTTGCGCTGGCCAATATCACGCGGCCCGGATCGCCATCCGCGGCGGTGATCACCGCGCTCGGTCTCGGCCTGTCGCTGCTCGCCGCCGTCACTGTTCTCGACCGTACGATTTCCGGCGAAGTGCGCGAGAGCCTTCCGGGCACCGCGCCCACGTTCTATTTTGTCGATATCCAGCCGGCGGATGCGACCGCTTTCGACCGTACCATCGCGCGCTTTCCCGCCGCGCGCGACTACCGGCGCACGCCGATGATCCGCGGGCGGATCGTTGCGCTTAACGGCGTCCCGGCGGCCCACGCCAGAGTGGCCAGCGATTCCCGATGGGCGCTCAACGGCGACCGCGGCATCACCTATGCGGCAACGCCCCCCAAAGACGCCGACATCACCACCGGCCGCTGGTGGCCGGCCAACTACCGCGGCCCGACATTGATCTCTTTCGACGCCGGTCTCGCGCGCGGCATGGGGCTGAGAATCGGGGACAGGATGACGCTGAACGTCCTCGGCCGCGAGATCGAAGGCCGCATCGCCAATCTGCGCGACGTCGATTTCTCGACGGGCCGGCAGAACTTCGTGCTCATCCTCTCGCCGGGCATCATCGATCAGGCGCCGCACAGCTTTCTCGCCACGGTGCGCGTGCCGCCCGGCGACGAAGAGGCGATGTACCGCGGCGTCACCGACCGCTTCCCGTCCGTGTCCACGGTGCGCGTCAAGGATGTCATCGTCGAGCTGAGCACGTTCCTCGGTCAGCTTTCGTTTGCGGTGCGCGCCGCGAGCCTCGTCGCGATCCTCGCCGGCCTCCTGGTGCTCGCCGGCGCGATCGCCGCGGGGCTCAGGGCAAGGCTGTACGATTCGACCGTCATGAAAGTGATCGGTGCGACCCGGGCGCAGATCGCGCTCGCCTACGCGCTCGAATATGCGCTTTTGGGCGGGCTGTGCGGGCTGCTTGCGCTCGGCGCGGGCATCGCGGCGGCGACGCTGATCACGCGGCGCGTATTCGAGATGGCGCCGGTCATCGACTGGAGCGCCGTCCTGATGACGGTCGGCGGCGGCGCTTTCTTGACCCTGGTTTTCGGCCTCGGCCTTACATGGTCGGCGCTCTCCGCCAAACCGGCAGCGCAATTAAGAGATTTGTAACGAACCCCTCATCCCGCTCGGCCCGGAATTGATCCGGGCCTCGCGACCTTCTCCCGCAAGGGGAGAAGGTTTTGTCCTTCATCGCCCTCTCCCCTTGCGGGAGAGGGCAGCTGAGCCGTGCAGCGCGCGGCGAAGCGGGTGAGGGGTTCACCTTGATCCTTACGGGGCGAAGGCCGATATTAGCGGAGCGTGGTCCGAATCGACGGACCGTCAGAGGATTTTGCCAGATGGCCGACTACGACAACCGGATTCTCCGCAGCCAGGCGAGCGCGGTAGGCGTCATCGACGCCGGCCTCAGGGCCTACATGCTGCGCGTCTACAACTACATGCT